>Ga0209570_1000312_pt1 | contig 77920 bp, 67 predicted proteins | sample EBPBio172007_DNA_FD_185861 | JGI IMG/M metagenome (GOLD analysis project Ga0209570, IMG submission 185861) | Wastewater treatment Type I Accumulibacter community from EBPR Bioreactor in Madison, WI, USA - Reactor 1_9/17/2007_ DNA (SPAdes)... | ecosystem: Engineered > Bioreactor > EBPR >... | reverse complement strand
TGACCTCATTGACCGGGATCGCGAAGCCGATGCCGATGTTGCCCGAGCCCTGCGACAGCGAGGCGATCGAGGAGTTGATGCCGACGAGCTGGCCCGAGGCGTTGACCAGGGCGCCGCCGGAGTTGCCGGGGTTGATCGCGGCACTGGTCTGGATCGCATTGGTGACCACGGTCGTACCGCTGCCCGACGCCGCGTCGCCGCGCGTCGTCACCGGCCGGTTCAGGGCGCTGACGATGCCGGTCGTCACCGTCCCGGACAGCCCGAGCGGGTTGCCGATGGCCATGACCGGATCGCCGACGGTGAGCTTGGTGTCGTCCCCCAACGCGATGGGCCGCAGGTCGCTGGGCGGGTTCTTCAGCTGCAGAACGGCCAGGTCGGTGTCGGGGTCGGCGCCGGTGACCTCCGCGTCGTACACCCGTCGGTCGCTCAGCGCCACGGTGATCTGCCCGCCGGACCCGCCGGCGGCCACGACATGGTTGTTCGTGACGATGTGCCCCTTGGTGTCGAGGATGACGCCGGAGCCTTCGCCGCCGGAGGAGCCGGCCGCCACCCGGATGGACACCACGCTGGGCGTGACGACCTTCGCGGTCGTGGTCCAGTTCGGGGCGTTGGGATCGGCCTGCTCGACGGTACGGGCGGACTCATCGACCGTGGGCTGGTTGGCGGTCCGGGTCAGCGCCCAGGTCCCGCCGGACGCCAGGGCGGCCGCGAGGAGGGCGACCGCGAGCAGCTGACCCAGGCGGCCGAGGCCGCCGGACCGGGGGGGCCGGCCGGGTCCCGCGGGTTCGGCGGCGGCCGGTACAGCGGGCCCCACCGGGGCACCCCAGCCGCGATGGCCGCCCTGGTGCCCGGGAGGGCTAGGCGGGCCGTACGGCTGGCCGGTCGGTGCGGCACCGTAGCCGCCGCCGACGGGGCGGGAGCCGTCGCCGTGCGCCCACGTCGTACCCTCCGGCCGCGCCTCGCCCTGGGTGCGGCCGGCGTCGCCCCCGGCCGGCGCACTGGCGGCGCCGTCGGGATAGTCGGGCCGGGGTCCTGGGGTCGTGGGCTGGCTCATCGGGCTCCTTCACTGGGCGGGGCTGCAGGGGGCGCGGTCGGGTCGGGCGGGTCGGTCGGTGGTTGCGGGGGCAGCTCGACCACGAAGGTGGCGCCGCCGCCCTTGGTCCGGCGGACACCGACACGACCGGCGTGCGCGGTCACGATCGCCATGACGATCGCCAGCCCCAGCCCGCTGCCACCGGATGTCCGGCCGCGGGAGGGATCGCCGCGATGGAACCGTTGGAACACCTTGTCGATGTCGGCCTCGGGGATGCCCGGACCGTGGTCGCGGACCTCCAGACGTACGCCGACCGAAGGTCGGGCTCCAGCCCGGGCGGGCCCCACCGCCACCTCGACGGGCGTGCCCGGCGGCGTGTGCTGCACGGCGTTGGCGACGAGATTCGTCACGACCTGGCGCAGCCGGCCCTCGTCGCCGCGGACCACCGCCGGGCCGATCGGGCGGTCCGCGAGCCCGACCAGGCGCACCGGACGGCCGGGATCGCGCACCCGCGCGTCGGCGACCGCGTCGGCGGCCAACACCGTCAGATCGACCTCGCCCAGCGAGAGCGGCCGGCGGTTGTCGAGCCGGGCCAGGGTCAGCAGGTCCTCGACGAGGCCGCTCATGCGGGTGGCCTCGTCCTCGATCCGACGCATGGCCGCCGCGGTCGCCTCGGGGGTCGCCGCCGCGCCCTGGCGATAGAGCTCGGCGTAGCCGCGGATCGTCGCCAGGGGAGTGCGCAGCTCGTGCGAGGCGTCCGTGACGAACCGGCGCATCCGCTCCTGCGAGGCCTCCCGCACCGCGAACGAGCTCTCGATCTGCGTCAACATCGCGTTGAGGGACTGTGCCAGGCTGGCCACCTCATCGCGCGCCGGGTGCTCCGGGATGCGGCGGGTGAGGTCGCCGTCGGCAATCGCCGCGGCGGTGTCCTCCATGTGCCGCAGCGGCCGCATGCCGCGGGTCACCCCGACGTACCCGATCGCCACGCACGCACTGGCCACCATCAGCCCGATGCCGAGCGAGGCGACCTGGAACTGCCGGATCGTCTCGTCCCGCCCGCGGGTCGAGATCGCCACCGCGTAGGTTCCCGAGGCCCCCCGCAGGGGGCCGGACTTCACCAGCCACCGGGGTTGGTCGGCGATGCTGCCGTCCGCGGTCAGGGAGCCGACCCGGAAGGCCGTGCCCGAGGTGACCCGCGGATCGCCCAGGGGCAGCGTGGGCAGGGCCGGGGTGGCGCTCTCCTCGGTGGACTGCTGCAGATAGAAGGGGCGCCCGTCCGGGTCCATGTAGAGGACGGCGTAGCCGCTCGGGATGCCCGGTGTGGTGACGTGATTGGACCGGACGATGTCGGGGGCGTAGTTGTCCGCCGCGGCCGAGGCGGCGGCCGACAGCTCGTCCATCGTGCGGTTGTCGAGGTAGTTGCGCAGCACCATCTGCGTCACCATGCTGCTCAGCGCGAGCGCGGCCAGCAGCAGCACGACCAGCACGGCGACCAACCGCCAGGTCAGCGGCCAACGGCTGAGTTGACGCCGGGCGGGCGCCAGCAGCGTCTGGGCGCCGGCGATCGGGCGCGCGCCGGCGCCGGCGGCGAGGCGGCGGACCGGGGAGGAGGAAGCGGCCACGACGGACCGGGTCAGACCCGCTCGGGCGGAAGCCGCAGCACGTAACCGACGCCGCGCCGGGTGTGGATCAGGTGCGGCTCCTCGACGTCGATCTTGCGGCGCAGGTAGGAGATGTAGGACTCGACGATTCCGGCCTCGCCGCGGAAGTCGTAGTCCCACACGTGGTCCAGGATCTGCGCCTTGGAGAGCACCCGGTTGGGGTTGAGGAGCAGGTAGCGCAGCAGCTTGAACTCCGTGGGGGAGACGTCGATGACGCGCCGGCCACGGCGTACCTCGTGACTGTCCTCGTTCAGCTCCAGGTCGTGGAAGCGCAGCACCTCGTCCTCGCCGGCGTCGCCGCGGGTACGGCGCAGCACGGCGCGAATCCGCGCCACGACCTCCTCCAGACTGAACGGCTTGGTGACATAGTCGTCGCCGCCGACGGTGAGCCCCTTGACCTTGTCCTCGACCGAGTCGCGCGCGGTGACGAACACGATCGGCATGTGCCGCCCGTTCTCGCGCAGTCGGCGGGTCACGGTGAAGCCGTCCATGTCGGGCAGCATCACATCGAGCACGAGCAGATCGGGCTGCTCCTTCTCGGCGATGGCCACCGCGGTGGCGCCGTCCCCGGCGGTGAACACCTCGAAACCGGCGAATCGCAGTGAGGTGGCCAGGAGTTCGCGGATGTTCGGCTCGTCCTCGACGACGAGGAGCCGGGCCTCGGGCGCAGGGCTATTCACCCGTCCAGTGTCCAAGCGGTAGCTGGGAGTTCGCTGGACGGCAGTGGCGGCGCTAGTCGTGCCCGCCGCCGGCCATCAGCCGCCCGATCTCGGTGCGGTCGGCCGTAGCCGGATCCAGTTCGGCGACGACCTTGCCGGCGTGGATCACCGCGACCCGGTCCGCCAGCGAGAGGATCTCGTCGAGTTCGGCCGACACCAGCAGCACCGCCGCGCCGGCGTCGCGGGCCTCGACGATGCGCCGGTGGATGAACTCGATCGACCCCACGTCGACCCCGCGGGTGGGCTGGGCGGCCAGCAACAGCCGCGGCCGGGCGCTCATCTCCCGAGCCACCACGACCTTCTGCTTGTTGCCCCCCGACAGACTCCCGGCGGGCAGATCCCCGGACGGCGTACGGATGTCGAACTCCTCGATCCAGCGCTGCGCGTTGGCCCGGATGGCGGCCCGGTCGCGCACGAAGCCGTTGGCGAAGGCGTCCTCGTCGTACCGGTTGAGCACCAGGTTGTCCGCGATCGAGAACGTCCCGACCAGGCCGTGGACCTCGCGGTTCTCCGGGATGTGGCCCATCCCGGCCCGGTGCGTCTGGCCGGGGTCGGCGCGGGTGATGTCCTGCCCGAGCAGGCTCAGCGTGCCCGATTCCGAGCGGCGCATCCCCGCGATGGCCTCCACCAGTTCGCGCTGGCCGTTGCCCTCGACGCCGGCGACCCCGACGATCTCGCCCTCCCGGACGGACAGGGTGAACCCGTCGACGGCCGGTAGCCGCCGGTCGTCGCGCACGTGCAGGTCGGCGACGTCGAGCACGGTCTCGCCGAGCTTCGGGGCGCCCTTGTCGACGCGCAGCACGACGCTTCGGCCGACCATCAGCTGGGCCAGGCCCGCCGTGTCGGTGTCCCTCGCGGCGACCTCGCCGACGACGGCGCCCCGCCGCAGCACATAGACCCGGTCCGCCACCGCGAGCACCTCGCGCAGCTTGTGGGTGATGAACACGATGGAGGTGCCCCGCTGCGCCAGTTCGCGCATGACCTGGAGCAGTTCGTCGGTCTCCTGCGGGGTCAACACGGCCGTCGGCTCGTCGAGGATGAGCAGTTTCACCTCGCGGGAGAGGGCCTTGATGATCTCGACCCGCTGTTGCGTGCCGACCGGGAGGTCCTCGATGCGGGCGTCCGGGTCGACGGCCAGGCCGTGCCGCTGCGAGATGTCCCGCACCAGGCGCCGCGCCGCCGCCAGGTCGAGACCCAGACCCTTGACCGGCTCGTGACCGAGGATGACGTTCTCGGCCACGGTCATCACCGGGACGAGCTGGAAGTGCTGGTGCACCATGCCGATGCCGCGCCGGATCGCGTCGGTGGGGTCCTGGATGCGGGCCGGGTCGCCGCCCACGACAATCGTGCCGGCGTCAGGGCTGACCAGCCCGAACACCTGCTTGACCAGGGTCGACTTGCCGGCGCCGTTCTCCCCGAGCAGGGCGACGATCTCGCCGCGGTCCACGTGCAGGCTGATGTCGTCGTTGGCGCGCACCGTGCCGTAGACCTTGGTCAGACCGGTGATCTCCAGCAGGCGCTCGCGCGCCGGTACGTCGGGTGCCGGGGGCGGCCCGCCGGCCGGTACGTCGGGTGCCTGCGTCACGATCCTTCTCCCTTCACGAACGGCGTACCCTCCGCCGCCGGCGCCCGCACCCGGCCCGCGGCCACGGCGAGAACCACGAGGGTGAGCACGTACGGGAGCAGGTTCACGAACTGCTGCGGGATGGCGACGACGCGGTCGGCCTGCAGCTGGCTGGCGATGCCGGCGGTGAGGCCGAAGAACAGTGCCGCGGCCAGGGCCCGGCCGGGGAACCAGGCGCCGAAGATCATGATGGCCAGGGCGAGGAAGCCCTTGCCGGCGCTCATGCCGCGCTCGAACGTGCTGGTCTGCTCCATCGACAGGTAGACCCCGGCCGCGCCCGCGAGCAGCCCCGCGAGCGTGGTGTTGACCAGCCGCATCCGGTTGACGTCGATGCCGGCGGTGTCGGCGGCCGTGGGGTATTCGCCGATGGCGCGGGTGCGCAGGCCCCAGCGGGTGCGGAACAGCGCATAGGCCAGCCCGGCCACCGCCAGCAGGGTGAAGAAGGCGATGATGCCGCCCCGGAAGAACACCGGCCCGATCAGCGGGATGCTGGACAGCAGCGGGATCTCGAAGACCGGCATCGCGGCCGGCAGGGACTTGCCCTGCACGTAATAGAACGACGTCACGCCGGTGGCGACGATGTTGAGCACGACGCCCGCGATGATCTGGTCCATCTGGAACTTGACCGCTACCCAGGCCAGGAAGGCGCCCATGACCAGGCCGGTGAGCATGCCCGCGAGCAGGCCGATCCAGACGCTGCCCGTCGCGGCCGCCGTGAAGAAGCCCGCGAAGGCCGAGGCGAGCATCTGACCCTCGATGCCGATGTTGACGATGCCGGAGCGCTCCCCGACGACACCGGTCAGGGCACCCAGGACCAGCGGGATCGAGAAGGTCCAGGCGAACCGCAGGATGGACGTGGCCTTGGTGGCGTCGAGGGCATACCAGACGTACGCCGCAACGAGGAACGTACCCACGATCAGCAGCATCACGCGATTGGCTCGGACGAACGCGCCGAGGGCGGCGCCGCGGCCATCGGTCGCAGGGCTGTGGGCGGTCATGCCAGGCCCCCCGTCGCCGGGGCGGACACCGGGCTGGACACCGGCTCCTGCGCACTCTTGCGGAACAGGAGCTTGGTCAGGATCGGGATCGAGACCAGGAGCAGCGTGATGGCCAGCAGCATGTCGACGACCTCCGGCTGGATGCCGGTCTCGAACTGCAGGTTCGAGGCGCCCGCGCGCAGCGTGCCGACGAGCAGCGCCGCCGGGATCGTGCCCAGCGGGTTGCCGCGGGCGAGCAGCGCGATCGTGATGCCGTCGAAGCCCAGGCCGGCGTTGAAGCCCGACTCGTAGCGGTGCGTGACGCCCAGGGTTTCGATGGCCCCGCCCAGCCCGGCCAGCGCCCCCGCGATGAGCATGGCGAGGGTGATCGTGCGGCCCAGCTTCATCCCGGCGTACCCGGCGGCGCTCGGGTTCTCCCCGACCGTCGTGAATCGGAAGCCAAGTGTCGTGCGGGCGAAGACCCAGGCGACCAGCGCGGCCAGGGCCACGGCCAGCGGGAAGCCGACCGGGACGATCCCCAGGTCGGGGAGCATGGCTTGCTCGGCGATCTCCGGGGTCCGCGGCAGGATCTGGCCCGGCTCCTTGAACGGACCGGCGATGAAGTAGTCCACGAGTCCGGCGGCGATCGAGTTGAGCATGATCGTCGAGATGACCTCGTGCACGTTGCGCTGGGCCTTCAGGACGCCGGCGATCCACGACCAGAACGCCCCGACCGCCATCCCCATCGCGATCGCGAACGGGACCAGCACGATCCCCGGCAGGTCGAGGAATCGATAACCGACCCACGCACTCGCCAGGCCGCCGAGGATGAGCTGGCCCTGCGCGCCGATGTTGAACAGGCCGACCCGCAGCGGGATCGCCACCGCCAGGCCGGTCAGGATCAGCGGGGTGGCCTTCTGCAGGGTGCGCAGGATCCCGTCACTGGAGAACCAGGCGGCCTGGAACAGGGAGGTGTAGGCGTAGGTCGGGTTGACGCCCTGCGCGCGAATGAGGATGGCCCCGATGCCGAAGGCGACGGCCAGGGCCAACACGGGAATGAGGATCGACTGGAACCGGGCCACGGCGGCCAGCGGCCCGCCGCCCCGGGTGGGGTCGGCGGGCCTCCTGGTGGTCGCCGGGCCGTCGGCGGGGACCTCCGGCATGGCTGGGGCTCGGCGTCAGCCGAGCTTCACACCGGTCTGCAGCGTGCCGGACTTCAGGTCGGTGACGACCTTCTCGACCGCGGCCTTGACGTCGGCCGGGATCTTGGCGTCGAAGTCGTGGTAGGGCGCCAGGCCGGCCTTGCCGGTGAAGTTGCCGCCCTTCATGCTGCCGTCCTTGGCCTGCTTGAGCAGGTCGGTGGTGCCCTCGGTGATGAGCTTCATCGCCGAGGTGACCAGGCACTTCTGGGCCTCTGGCACGGTGTTCCACTGGTCGGTGTCGACGCCGATGCAATAGATCGAGGTGCCGGCACCGGAGGCCTTGGCGATCTGCGCCAGCGCGCCGTTGCCGGTCTTGCCGCCGGCGCCGAAGATGACGTCGGCCTTCTGGTCGATCTGCTTTTGCGCCTCAGCGGCTCCCCAGGCCGGGTCGGTGAACCCGTTGTCCCCGGCCGGGTGGTAGACGGTGGTGACGGCCGCGGCGGGGTTGCTCGCCTTGGCGCCCGCCTCGAAGCCCTTGGCGAACTTCTCCACCGGCGGGATCTGCAGGCCGAGCACCTGGCCCAGCTTGTTGGTCTTCGTGAGCTTGCCGGCCAGGTAGCCCGCGGCGTAGCCGGCCTGGTCCTCGGGGAAGACGAGCCCGGTCAGGTTCGGCAGGGCGGCCTGGGCGTGGTCCTGGTCGACGCCGATGAACTTGACCGAGGGGTTCTCCTTGGCGGCCTTGGCGGTGGTGTCGCCGAGCGCAAAACCGACGGTGACGATCGCGTCGTACTTGGCGTCGGTGAACTTCTTCATGTTCGCCGCGTAGTCCTTGGTGTCGGTCGTCTCGACGTATTTCGTCTGCGAACCCGAGATCGCCTTCTTCGCGGCCTCGACGCCCTCCCAGGCGGACTGGTTGAAGGACTTGTCGTCGACCTTGCCCATGTCGGTGACCAGACCGATGCAGAAGACCTCGGCCGAGCTGCAGTCGCCCGAGGCGGCCGTGCCGGAGCCACCGGTGCTGCCGGGGGTGCCGGTGGACCCGCCGCAGCCGGCCAGGCCGAGGGCCAGCACCGGGACCAGGGCGAGCAATCGTGTGGACTTCATCATCAAGACTCCTTCTCCGCACCGCGGCTCGTCTCTCGTCTTGGGCTGGTCACGACAGTCGTCGCCGCAGCCTGCGAGCCAGCTCGGCCTCCGGGTCGCCCGGAGCTTGGGTCAGCGTACCCTCACGTAGGGCCACCACGAGTCAGCTTTTGCCGTGTCGTTACCGGCCTGCGACCTGCCACGACGCTCGGATGGGGTATAGGCGGGCGTCGCGCGGGGCCGCGACAGCTGCTCGGGGTGGCCCCGGGACCGGCCGGTGGGTTGGGTCACCAGCCGGGGGCGCAGCTCCATCCCGCGTCGACGGGGAGTACGACGCCGCTGATGCCGGAGGCGTCGGGCGAGGCCAGGAAGGCGATCGCCGCCGCCACCTCCGCCGGCGTCACCGGTCGGCGCAGGGCCGCGGCGGCGCTGTAGCGGGCCAGCCCCTGCGGCCAGTCCTGCGCGAGTCCGGGCCGGTCGATCAGGCCGGGTGCGACGCCGACCACGCGGACCCCGCGGGGGCCGAGTTCGGCGGCGGCGGCGCCGACGAGATGGTGCAGCGCGGCCTTATAGACGGCGTACGCGGCGTGTCCCGGCGCCGCCCGGTAGCCCTCGATCGAGCCCACGACGACGATCGCCGGGTGACGCTCGGGCCGCATGCGCGCGGCGGCGTGCCGGAGCAGCACCGCGGTGTGCCGCAGGGTGTGCGCGTAGAGGGCGTCCCACCCGGTCGCGTCCAGCTCGTCCCAGGCGGTCAGCTGCTGCGCACCGGCGGCGAGGACGACGACGTCCGGTACGTCGAGCGCGGCGGTGGCCTCGTCGAGGAGCCGGGAAGCCGCGGCGTCGACATCGGCAACGGCCAGGTCGGCGGCCAGCACGGCCGCTCGAGCGCCGGTCTGCACGACCTGGGCGCGCAGCGCGTCGGCCGCCGCGGCGGAGTCCCGGTGCTGCAGCGCCACGGCGTACCCGGCCGCGGCCAGCGTCGCCGCGACCGCCCGCCCCAGTCCGCCGGTCGCGCCCGTGACCAGCGCGGTTCGGCCGGGGTCGGCCGGCTCCCGGGGGGTGCCGCTCACCCGATCCCCACGAAGGTGAAGGCGCGCACGAGCTCGGCGTGTTCGGGGTACGCCGCGAGCAGCTCGGCGCGACTGCCGAGGCTGAACCGCTCGAACTCGAATGCCGGGGTGCACCAGCACGAGACCAGCGTCCACGCGCCGGAGGTGCGGGCCCCCATCCAGGTGCCGGGCTGCACGATGACCTGGCTGGCCGCCGCGTCCAGCCAGGTGCTGTGCGCCGAGCCGTCCGGGCGGAGCTGCACCAGTTCGGCCGGTGCTCCGGCCAGCCATTGCCAGCCCTCGGTCACGGTCAGGGCGTGCAGCGCCGACACGCCGCCCGGGCCGTCGGTGACGAGGAAGCGGATCGTGCTGAGCGCCTCGGTCCGTGGGCCCGGCCCCCAGAATCCGCCCTCGCCGGGCAGCGGGGACAGGTCGAACTGCCGGCGGACCTCCTCGGCTGGGGTGTCGGGGTCCGGCCAGGCGGTCATGAGTCGGACCCGGCGGCAGCCGCGCTGGCCCCGGCGGCGGCCGCCGCGGCCACTGCGCCGCGCTCGCGACAGCGGGCCAGCAGGGCGGACTCGTCGATGCGGGTGCTGCGGCGCGCCGCGACGACGTGCTCGCCGTCGACGAAGACATCGGTGACATCGCCGCGGCCGGCCGCGTAGACGATCAGCGCGTGCGGATCGTGCACCGGGGTCAGGTGCGCGGCGTCGAGGTCGAGCAGGATCAGGTCGGCCCGCTTGCCGGTCTCGACGCTGCCGATGAGGTCGCCGAGCCCCAGTCCGCGGGCGCCGTCCAGGGTGGCCGCGCGGACGATCTCCGCGGCGGAGGCGGCGTCCGGACGCGCCGCGGTGAGCCGGGCCAGCAGGGCGGCGAGCCGCATCGCGACGAACATGTCGAGGTCGTTGCTGGAGGAGCAGCCGTCCGTGCCGATCCCCCGGCGCAGCCCGGCCGTCCGGTAGGCGGCCCAGTTCAGGGCGCCGGAGGCCAGCTTGAGGTTGGACCCGGGGCAGTGCGCCACCGTGATCGGGTGCGGCGCCGCACCCGCCGCGATCTCGAGATCGGCGGCGTCCAGGTGCACGCCGTGCCCGAAGACCACCGGAAAGTCGCCGGTCAGGGCGCCGGCGTCGGCGAGCACCCGGGTCGGCGTCCGGCCGCGCTGCTGCGCCACGATGGCGTTCTCCGCGACGTTCTCCGAGACGTGGGTGTGCAGTAGCGGCCGGTCCCAGCCGCGCAGGACGTCGGCGAGGTCACGCAGGTGTTCCGGGGAGACCAGGTAGGTGGAGTGGGGCGCGAGGCACGCGGGCGTCAGCGGCCCGCCGATCTCCGCCTGCTCGGCCGGCCAGGCCGCCAGGTCGGCCAGGCGGCGGTCCCAGTCGCGGTGGTCCGGGCCGGGCTCGTCGAAGAACGTCGGGCCGCCGACGTGCCGCAGCCCCACCGCGACGGCGGCGGCGTGTGCCGCGCGGTGGTGGAAGTACATGTCCAGCGCCGTCGTCGTTCCGCCGCGCAGGGCCTCCAGGGCGCCCAGGCCGGCGCCCAGGCCCACCGTGTCCGCATCCATCACGGCGCCCTCGGCGGCCCACACCTGGGCCAGGAAGCCCTGCAGGTCGACGTCCTCGGCGAGGCCGCGCAGCAGAGTCATCGGAGTGTGCGTGTGCAGGTTGACCAGGCCCGGCATGAGCAGGTGGCGGCGCGCGTCGATCGTCCGCGCGCCCAGCTCGGCGGCCCGGCGGCGCAGCGGGGAGGCGCCGGTGGGGTCGGCGGGGGCCAGGTCGGCGATGGTCCCCTGCGCCAGCAGGACGTCATGGTCGCGCAGCGCGCGGCCCGCGTCGTCGCCCACGACGACCCAGTCGCAGCCGGCCAGCAGCACGGGTGCGGCGGTCATCGCGTCGCCGCCCGGGTGGCCAGCAGCCGATCGAGGACGGCGAGGACTCGTTCGCCGGAGGCGGCCAGGGTGGCGTTGACCTCCTCGACCGTCACCGGCTCATCGACCAGGCCGGCGCACGGATTGCAGACCAGGGCTACCGCGGCATACCGCAGTCCCGCCTCCACCGCGAGCGTGCATTCGGGGATCCCGGTCATGCCGGCGACCGTGCCGCCCAACAGCCCCGCCATCCGCACCTCCGCGGGGGACTCGAAGCGCGGCCCCTCGAACGCGGCATACACGCCCCCGTCCCGGATCGGCTGCCCGCAGTCGGCGGCTGCTTGCAGGAGTTCGCGCCGCAGCTCGGGGTGATAGGCGGTCGAGACGTCGACGTGCACCACGCCTTCGGGGGTGGAGCCGTCGAAGAACGTCAGCGCCCGGGCCTTGGTGAAGTCGAGGAAGTCGTCCAGCAGGACGAGATCGCCCGGCGCCAGCGCGGGGTCGATGCTGCCCACCGCGTTGACGGCGAACACGTCCCGGGCCCCGACGTCCCGCAGGGCGGCGATGTTGGCCCGGTAGTTCACCAGGTGCGGGGGCACGCCATGGCCGGTGCCGTGCCGGGTCAGGAAGGCGACGGCCAGCCCGTGCCAGCGGCCCAGGGTGAGCCGCGCGATGCCGAACGGCGTGGTCACCTCGCGCGACGTCGCGTCGGCGAGCTGTGCCAGTTCATAGAAGCCGGTGCCGGCGATGATCCCGATGGGCGCCTCGCGCCGGTCCCCCGAGGTAGTGCTCACCAGGCCAGGGTAGGCCCCGGGAACGCCGGACGAGCGGACGATCGGCCCGCGCGCCCGGGGGCTCGTGCCGACCGCGTCGCCGTTCCTGGCCGGCACGGGTCACCGCACTGTTCCTGATCGGTTGGCGCCCTGGGCGCCTGGCTGGTCCGCCGCACCGCCCCCTCCCGGACAGCGACGCCGGTCCACGGTTCATGTCGTGAGCGCTGTCCCTAGCGACATACAGTGTCCGCCGAGGCATTGAGACCGCGCGCGGCGACAGACCGTTGGCCTGCAGCGATGCGAGTTCCCCGATCCGCCCCATGCCCTCGCCGGCCGACACTGTATGTCGTTAGGGACACGCCGTGCCGAAGAGATGAGGGTCACCAGGCGGCGTTGTACGCCGTGACCGCGGCCGGGTTGGCGTCCTTGTCGATCGTCACCGTCTCCACCGCGAGACGCTTGGACTTGGCGGTCACGTCGAGCCAGGCCCGCATGCTGGTGACCTGCCAGGCCGAGGTGTCCTTGGTGATCGACCACGAGACAGCCACGCGTTTGCCCTTGCCAGCGGCCCAGTCCGACCAGTCCGTGAGGCCGCCCTTGCCGGTGACCAGCGTCGGCCACGGCTTGTCGGCGGGAATGGTGAGCCCGACGAGGTCGACGGCGTCACCCGGCCAGGCGCTGTCCCAGCCCGCCGGGTCGGTCCCGATCGGCGCCGACCATTCGATCAGGACCTTGGGGGCGGCGGCCTTCACCGTCGCGGCGATGCGCTCGACCGCCGTTCTGGCCTGCCGGGCGTCGGCCCCGGCCGGGGTGGTCAGTCGCAGTACCGGCGGCTTGCCCGTCACCGTCGACAGCGAGGACCCCACCGAGGCCCACCCCGCTACCGTCTCACCACGGCTCACCGCCGCCAGGTCGTCCCCGCCCAACGTGACCGGGGCCCGCAGGACCAGCTGCGCACCGGTCGCGGTGACATTGGTCCACAGCGCGGCCGTCGGGGTCAGGGCGATGGGGTGGGCGTCGTCGAGCTGCACCGTGATCGCGTCGAGAGCCCGGCCACGGCCGGTCGCGGCTGCTGCTGCCGCCGTCACGTCGTTGCCCGGCGCGGTCATCCCGCTGGCCCATCCGCTGGCCGGCGCCAGCGATGGCGCGGGCTTGGGCGCCTGCGTGGAGGGGAGTTGCGGCGTCGGCCGGGCGGCCACGGGACCGCGCACCGGCGCGACCCGAGCCGGGGTCGCCTCGAGGGTCAGCACGTCCGGTCCGGTCGCCGTGACCCGCGCGGTACCACTCGGCCGAGGGGTCGCCGACGCCGCACTCGGTGTCGGAACGCTCGGTGCGGTCGCGGGCGAGGATGCGGCGGTCGAGGATGCGGTGGTCGAGGGTACGGGCGTCGTGGACCCCGACTCGGTGGGGATGCTCGACCGCGGGCCGGCCGGGCTTGTCAGCGTCGCCGGCGCGGTGGTGCTGTCGACCTGGGTTGCGCGCGTGGCACCCGGCCGGGACGGCACCGGGATCGTGGTGCGTGGTGGCGTCGCCGTCGCGGGCGGGTTCACCGTCGGCTTCGTCGGGCTCGTCGGGGTCGGGGTGATCCGGGGCGGTGTCGGGACCGGTACGCCGGAGGATGTGGGCTTGGGGGCCTGCTGGCCACGGCTGGTGTCGGCGGGCTTGGTGTCTGCACTCTTGGGCGCGCTGGTCTTCGGCGGGCTGGCCTTGGGCGCGCTGGTCTTCGGCGTGCTCGGGGTGGGCGCGCCCGTCGGGCTCTGGGCGGACTTCGACGCCTTGGTCCGCAGATCGGCGGTGCTGGGCTTGGTGGCTCCCGACGCGGCGGAGCCCGAGCCGGACGTGGCCTGGGTCGGACTCGTCGCGGCCGTCGGGCGGGTCGGCGCCGACGGGGAGGTCGAACCCGACGGGCTTGGGGGAGGCGTCGGGTCGTCCGAGCCGGGCCAGATCTGGCGTAGGGCGTCGAGGATGGCCTCCGTCGGGGTCGGCGCGGCCGGGGCGCGGTCCTGCATGGTCGGCGCTGCGCTCGAGGGCGCCGAGGAAGCCGGGTCCGGCGCCGTCACGCCCGACGTCGGCGGCCCCCAGGTCGGCGGCCCCCAGGTCGACGGCGTCGAGGTCGGTGTGTCAGCGGGTGCGGTGGCGGTCGGCAGGGTGGCGGCTGGCAGGGTGGCGGCTGGCAGGGTGGCGGTCGGCAGTATGGCGGCCGGCGGGGTGGCCTCGGGTGGGGTGGCGCCCCGGGTCTTGGGGGTGCTCGCGCGCGTTGGCGAGGTCGGCGTCACCCGCGGCGGTCGAGGCTGCTCCGGGGCGGGGGTCACGCCCGGCGGCACCCCCGGCGGAAGCGGCGCAGGCGGCTGGATCTCGACGCGGATCGGCTCGCCGGGCTGGACCGGAATCACGACAACGACACCCGCGTCCGGCCGACCCGCAGCGGTGGCTGTCGAGGTCGCCACCGGCTCGGGCGCCGCAACCGGCTGGGTCGCCGTGACGGGCCCGGATGTCTCGACCGGATCGGGTGCCGGCGTGCCACCAGGCGTGGACTGCGGCGTCGGAGCCGGCGTAGGCACGGCGGTCGCCCAGCCCGAAGGCTTGGATGCTGCGGCCGTCTCGGGGGCTACGGTCGGTGTCGCAGCCCGACGTGGGGTCGGTGTCGCGGCCCGACGTGGGGTCGGTGTCGCGGTCGTGGGGCCGGGCTCGGGTGGCGCTGAGGTGGTGACCTGCGACGCCGGCGCGGCCTCCGGGTCGGTCGAGCCCCCGGACGGACCGGTGGCCGCCGGCGTCGACGTACGGCTGCGTCGCGGCACGGGAGCCGGCGTCGGCTCGGTGGGAGCCGGCGGCGGGGATGTCTCGACGGCGGTTCGGCCGTCCGGCGTCGCCGGAGCGGCGGGGACCGGGACACTCGGCGCGTTGGCCGGCACCGGCACGCTGCGTTCGGGGCCGCCGGCTTCGGGGAGCGGGGCCGGCCCGGAGCCCGGGATGCTCGCACCCGGCGGGGTCGGGATGGTGGTCTCGGCGGCGGACGCCGTACCGGCACCAGCTATGACCAGCGCCGTGGCCAGGGGCAACGCGGCCGCCACGGAGACGGCCCGGGTGGAGATGTGGACGTTCATGTGCTCGCCTGTCCTGTGGAGGGGTGGGGTGGGCGGGATTCTGCGCGGGACTACGGGGCGCCGGTGTCGGGAGGCTTCGCGGGCGCCGGGAGCGGCGGGCTCATGGCGCCCCCTTGGGTGGTAGGAGATAGACCAGTTCCTCGGCGCCGACGGTGGCCCGCACGGCCGCCGCCGTCGTGGCCAGGTCCTCGGGAAAGGCCTCGTCATCGGGCAGCGCGCCGGCGGGGATCTGCGGGCCGACCAGCACCCGCTGCGTGCCGATCCGGCCCAGCGCGCGGTCCGCGCTGACCAGTTCGGTGCGCCAGGACCCGAGGTCCGCAGATCTGCCGCTGGTCAGATCGACCATCGTGCGGCCGAGGATGCCCCACCGCCGCGACGGCGAGGGGTACCAGTCGGCGGCGTCGCCGTCGAACCAGGCCGGGCCGCCCCAGGCGAACCGGACGTCGCGAGCCCGATCGCTGTAGACGGCGAGGTAGGCGCTCCCCTTGGTCGGCGAGGACAGCACCGTGACGATGGATTCGCCGAGATAGGCCACGATCGTCGGCGCCCCAGGCGGCCCCGGGCTTTCCCACGCCACGGGGTTTGGGGTGACCTGTCCCGGTCGCAGATGCCACCAGCCGGCCGGGCCGGTGGCCGTGACGACGCCGTCGCTGCGTGCCGCCAACGGGGTGGCGCCGTCGGGGACGGGGCAGCCGGCCAACTTCCCGCCGACCACCATGCTCGCCGTACGCCCCTGATCCGTCACGACCAGCGGCGCCGTCCCGTGCAGGCGGACGGTGGCACCGGGCGGCAGCGCGATGTCGTGTGCCTCGCCGGACTCCAGGTCCCACCAAGCCAACCGGTCACCGACCGCGGCGGCGATCACCCGTCGCCCGTCCACCGTGCTCACGGCCAGGTCGGTGCCGGGCGTGCCGTCCGGGTATCGGGCGGTCCAGCGGGCCTCGCCCCCGGCGACGTCGACGAGCGCCACGACGCGATCGCTGGTCACGAACGCCATGGCCGTGCCGTCGACCATGAGCACCCGGCCGGAGTCCGTGAGCAGCGGCGGGGTGCGCCAGCGAGCCTTGGTGTCCCATTCGGCGGGGGCGGTCACCCCGATCGCCTCGTCGCGCACGATCGTGACCGTGGGGCGCCCCCGCATCAGCAGGGCCGAGACGGCGACGATGGCGACCAGCGCGACGACGGCGACGGCGCCGATGACGAAGAGCTTGCGTCCGGACCGCTCGCGGGTGTCGTGGGTGGCTGGGGCGCGGGCGGGCGCCGTATCGGGCTTCGTGGGCGCGGCGCGCTCCGGCCGTCCCGCGCCCCGGCGGACCAGGGTCGGGCGCCGGCGAGGCTGCGTGACCTCGCCCCGGGGAGTTCTCGGGGCGCGTCGGAGGTCCGCCGCTGAGGTGCTCGCCGGCCGGTACGGCGGGTGCTCGGGCACACTGCCGCGCCGAGTCGGGCCGGCCGGGGCGGGGGAGCCCGGGATGGCGGTGGGGCTGGCGGCGCTGCTGCGGAGGGCCGCCATGAGCGCGTCGGCCGGATCGGCCGGTACGTCGTGCGCCGCAGCAGCGGAGGCGGGCGCATCAGCAGAAGGCTCGGGCGCATCAGCAGTGGAGGCGGGCGCATCAGCAGGGGGATCGGGCGCATCAGCGGGGGGTTCGGGCGCGTCAGCGGGAGGGTCGGGCGCGTCGGCGGGGGACTCCGGCGAGGGATGAACGACGCCCGAGGCGTCCACCAGCACGGTGCCCAGGGTGGCGCCGTGGTGGGCGAACTCGGCGCGCACCCGGCCGGTCGGGGTGGTCAGCGCCAGCCGCCGTAGATAGCCCGAGACGGCGTCGGCCGCGCTGTCGTAGTCGCCGGTCGCCACGCAGGATCGCCCGACGAAGGCGGCGAGCCCGGTGTCGGTGTCGACCCACTCGACGTGGATCAGCGGCGCGGCGTCGGGGGGTCTCACCGAGGTTCCCCTCGCCCGGGAAGCACCCCGTCGCCCGGGCGCGGCACACCGTCGCAGCGGCGCGTGACGCGCCGCCCTCGATCGACGGAAGTGCCTGTCGCACAATGCATATGGTGGCTCCCCGAGAGCGCCCGAACGGCCGGATTTGCGGCATTTCTCATTGCCGCGGCAAGCGGTCAATCTAGCGGATCTCGGGGGCCTGGGAACGTGGTGATGAGCCGCGCTGTGGATAACATCTGTGTCCGGCGCCGACGTCAATTCCGGGCATTCTCCGGGAGGCATCGCGGCGGCTGACGACGGCTCCCCAGCGGCCGCCTTTCGGCGGCAAAACACTTGACGTCCTTGCCCGTTCGGCGGCCACGTCGAGGCCGCGCGGGGGGCTCGCGGGCGGTCGGCGGGTTGGTCGGGATTGCTCCAGAGATCTCGTGACTATTGCGCGGGCTGAGACCAAAGGTCATTCTGCAGGGTGGGGCGGGCGATTCTGTCGGCGAACGGCTCTCTGGTGCTCAGGGCGGGGGAGCCTCGTGACCGGGGACGCTCGGGACCCGGGTCTGCCCGCGGACCGGGTCGGCCTCGGGTCGGCCTCGGGTCGGCCCCGGGTCGCCGCAGCGTCTTTGCGGCGACCGAGAATGCGCCAAGCTTCGAATATCCCCGAATCTCAGGCGAATTGCGATCCCAATACGACCTCAGGAGGTGGCGCCGTCCAGGGTTGTCAAGTCGTCGGCGTCGATGATGCGATAGGCGTAGCCCTGCTCGGCGAGGAATCGTTGTCGGTGCGCCGCGAATTCGGCGTCCACCGTGTCGCGGGCGACCACCGTATAAAAGTGCGCGGCCCGTCCGTCGCCCTTGGGTCGCAGCACCCGGCCGAGGCGCTGGGCCTCTTCCTGCCGGGATCCGAACGTGCCCGACACCTGGATCGCGACCGACGCCTCGGGGAGGTCGATGGAGAAGTTGGCGACCTTGCTCACGACGAGCGTGGCGATCTCCCCATGTCGGAACGCGTCGAACAACTTCTGGCGCTGCGGCACGCTCGTCTCCCCCGTGATGAGCTCCGCGTCCAGCCGGGCAGCCAAGGCGTTCAGTTGATCGAGGTATTGCCCGATCACGAGGGTGGGTTGGCCCGCGTGACGGCGTACGAGGTTTTCGACGACGCGATCCTTGACCGGGGCGCACGAGGCGAGTCGGTAGCGTTCCTCCGGTTCCGCCGTCGCATAGGCCATCCGGTAGGCGTCCGGCAGCGCGACCCGGACCTCGACGCAGTCGGCGGGCGCGATGTAGCCCTGGGCCTCGATGTCCTTCCACGGCGCGTCGTAGCGCTTCGGCCCGATGAGGGAGAACACGTCCGACTCCCGGCCGTCCTCGCGGACCAGCGTCGCGGTCAGTCCCAGCCGGCGCCGGGCCTGCAGGTCCGCGGTCATCCGGAAGATCGGGGCGGGCAGCAGGTGCACCTCGTCGTAGACGATGAGCCCCCAGTCGCGGGCGTCGAGCAGGTCGAGGTGGGTGTAGGCGCCCTTGCGGCGGGTCGTCAACACCTGGTACGTCGCGATGGTGATCGGCCGGATCTCCTTGCGGGCGCCGCTGTATTCGCCGATCTCGTCGTCGGTCAGCGAGGTACGGCGCAGCAGCTCGTCGCGCCACTGCCGGGCGCTGACCGTGTTCGTGACGAGGATCAGCGTCGTGGTCGCCGAGCGGGCCATCGCCGCAGCGCCGACCAGCGTCTTCCCGGCCCCGCAGGGCAGGACGACGACGCCTGAGCCGCCGTGCCAGAACCCGTCGACCGCCTGCTCCTGATAGGGCCGCAGGGCCCAGTCGTCCTGGTGCAGCTCGATGGGGTGGGCCTCGCCGTTGACATAGCCGGCGCGGTCCTCCGCGGGCCAGCCGACCTTGAGCAACTCCTGCTTGAGGTGGCCGCGCTCGCTGGGGTGGACCAGCACCGTGGTCCGGTCGATCCGTTCCCCGAGCAGGGGCTTGATCCGCTTGGAGCGCAGCACCTCTTCTAACACCGGCACATCCGTGGTCTCCAGCACCAACCGATCGCCGTCCTTGGTCAGGACCAGCCGACCGTACCGGTCCATCGTGTCCGCCACGTCGACCAACAGCGCGTGCGGTACCGGATAGCGGGAGAACGTGACGAGCGCGTCGACGACCTGTTCGGCATCGTGTCCGGCGGCGCGGGCGTTCCACAGCCCGAGCGGGGTGACCCGGTAGGTGTGCACGTGCTCCGGGGCGCGCTCCAGCTCCGCGAACGGTGCGATGGCCGCCCGCGCGGCGCCGGCGCGCGGATGGTCGACCTCCAGCAGCAGGGTCTTGTCGCTCTGGACGATGAGCGGCCCGTCGCTCGGTGCGTCCGAGGTCAACGCCACACCAACGACCGCCAGGCCATGCCGCCGAAGAAGCCCATGACGCCCACCACCAGGCCGATGATCGCGAACGTCCGCGCCTGTTTGACCTTGGCCAGCCCATCCAGGCCCCCCGCCTCGATCGCGTGCGTGACGCCGCCGACACGGGCCAGCACCACCATCGCCAGGATCAGGCCGAAGAAGTTGCAGAACAGCGCGAGCGGGATCGACACCAGGCCCATGGTGCGCAGCGACTGCGCCTTGGGGTGTTCGACCTGTAGCTGCGGCGGCTGGCCGTAGGGCGCGGCCGGCCCGTGCGGCGGGACCTGCCCGTGCGGCGGGACCTGCCCGGACGGCGCCGGCTGACCCCAGCGCGCCGGACCGTCCTGCGGGCCGCTCGCGTACGGCGGGATCGGGCTGCCGTATCCGGATCCGTTGCTGGTGGGCATCTGATCGGGCGAGCCCGAGCCGTCCGCCGGACCCGGCTGCCAGGACGCGCGACCCCCTGAGCCGGCCCCGCCCTCGGGCTGCTCGTGTCGCCAGTCGTCGTTGCTCACTGGTCCACCATTCTCGTGTCGTCGTTCTCCGATGGAGCGCTGATGCACCCCGGGTGCCACCAGGTCACTGCCCTGCTCGCTTGACGCCGAGGACGTCCAGCATGAGATCTGCAGGATCTGGTGGTGGCCCGGGACGTGTGGACCGTCGATAGGGCTGTGCGCCAACGCCACCTGTGGCTGCGAGCGCCGATCAGTGAGCGAACCGGCAGACACGTCCCGGCACCAACGGCGTCCGAACCATCAACTGAACATGATCCAGAAGATGAGGGTGCCTCCCCACTGGGCTTAGCAGCGAGGAGGCTGACGTGAAGTCTGCCAGCACAACCCCGAACAACACACTGCCCGAGTTCCCCCCCAACGATGTGACCGCCGGGATCGATTGGGCCCGCGACGATCACGCCGCGTGCATCGTCGATGGCCGTGGCCGCAAAGTCGCCACCATCACGGTCGAACACACCAGCACTGGTCTGGCCGACCTGGTCGGCTTCCTGCGCCGACATGGCATCAACGAGGTCGCGATCGAGCGCCCCGACGGCCCGGTCATCGACGCCCTGCTCGCCGCCGAACTGACCGTCGTCGTGATCTCCCCGAACCAGGTCAAGAACCTCCGCGGCCGCTACGGTTCGGCCGGCAACAAAGACGACCGGTTCGACGCCTACGTCCTGGCCGACACCCTGCGCACCGACCGCGCCCGGCTTCGACCACTGGTCCCCGACCGCGAGGACACCATCGCCCTGCGCCGCGCCTGCCGCGCCCGCAAAGACCTGGTCAAACACCGCATCGCCGCCGCAAACCAGCTCCGCGCGCACCTGCGCAACGTGCTCCCCGCCGTGGTCGGCCTCTTCGCAGATCTCGACTCCGCGATCAGCCTGGCCTTCCTGACCCGCTTCAACACCCAAGACAAACTCGACTGGCTCACACCCAAACGGCTCGGGGACTGGCTGTCCAAGCAGGGCTACTCGGGCAAGGTCGACCCCGCCGTGCTGCACCAACGGATCCTCCAAGCACCCAGGGGAGCGCACGGCCCGCACAGCAACTCCCAGGCCACCATCACCGCCAGCTACGTCGCACTGCTGGGCACCCTCACCCAGCAGATCAAGACCCTCGCGGCCCAGATCGACCGCCAACTCGACCACCACCCCGACGCGCCCATCTTCACCAGCCTGCCCCGATCCGGCCGCATCCGAGCCGCCCGCCTCCTGGCCGAGATCGGCGATTGCCGGGCCCGCTTCCCCACCCCCGAATCGCTGACCGGACTGGCCGGCGCAGCACCCTCGACCCGCCAATCCGGCAAGCTGCGCACCGTCGGATTCCGCTGGGCCTGCGACAAACAACTGCGCGACGCTGTCACCGACTTCGCCGCCGACACCCGCCTGGCAAACCCCTGGGCCGCAGACCTCTACGACCGAGCACGCGCCCGCGGGCACGACCACCCCCACGCAGTCCGCATCCTCGCCCGCGCCTGGCTCCACATCATCTGGCACTGCTGGCAAGACCACCAGACCTACGACCCCGCCCAGCACCGCGCACTCCAGCGCGTCCTGGCCACCCAAACCCAGGCGGCTTGACATAGGGCTTCTCATGGGCGCTCCTCAGGCTCGGGCTGCGGCGGGTGGGCCGAGCCGGCGGGTACGTCGAGCGCGGCCGGCGCCATCGGGTGGTGGCAGCGCAGGGCCCGTCCCGGTGCGGGTTCGGGCAGCTCGGAGACCAGCTCCGGCGTCGTGGTGACGCACTCGTCGATCGGCTGGCTGCATCGCGGGGCGAAGGCGCAGGCGTCGGCCCAGGGGAGGTTGTCCGCGACCGACCCGGGCACGGGCGTGAGCCGGGCGCCGCGCGGTGCGTCGAGCCGGGGGATCGAGGCGAGCAGTCCCGCCGTATAGGGATGCCGCGGCTGCGCGAACAGCTCGTGCCGGTCGGCGCGTTCGACGATCTTGCCGCCATAGAGCACGTTGATCCGGTCGCACAGCCCGGCGACGACGCCGAGGTCGTGGGTGATCATCAGCAGCGCGGTCCCCGAGTCCTCGACGAGCTCCTTGAGCAGGGCGAGGATCTGCGCCTGGATCGTCACGTCCAGGGCCGTCGTCGGCTCGTCCGCGATGAGCAGGCGCGGCTCGCAGGCCAGGGCCATCGCGATAAGGGCGCGCTGCCGCATCCCGCCGGAGAGCTGATGCGGATACTCCTTGAGCCGACGGTTCGGGTCCGGAATGCCCACCTTCTTCAGCAGCTCGCCCGCCAACGGCATCGCCTCGCTGCGGGACTTGCCGCGGTGTCGCTCGATGACCTCGGTGACCTGAATCCCGATCGGCAGCACCGGGTTCAGCGAACTCAGCGGGTCCTGGAAGATCATCGCGAGGTCGCGACCGCGGCGGTCGCGCATCTCCCCCTGCGACAGCGTGAGCAGGTTGGTGCCGGCCATCTCGACCGTTCCGGTCACCCGGTTGCCGCGCCGGGGGAGCAGCCCCATGATCGCCAGCGACGTCACCGATTTGCCGCAGCCGGATTCCCCGACGAGGCCGACGGTCTGCCCCGGGAAGATGTCGAAGCTGACGTCCTCGACGGCCGGGAACGGCTCCTGACCCTGTCGGGTGAACGTGACGGAGAGGTTGCGCACCCGGACGAGAGCCTCGTCGCGGTGCAGCGGGTGGGCCGGCCGACTGAACGCCGGGCCGGTCTTCCCCGTTCCCCCCGTTGCCCCCGTTGCCCCGGACGCCCCAGGTGTCGAAGTCATGCCGCTCACCTCCTGGTCTTGGGGTCGAGGGCCTCGCGCAGGGACTCACCCATCAACGTGAATCCCAGCGCCACGGTGATGATGCAGGCCGCCGGGTAGAACGCCAGGTGCGGATAGCCCGCCAGGTATTGCTGGGCCCGGCCCAGCATGGCCCCCCACTCGGGCACCGTCTCGTCGGGATTGCCCAGCCCGAGGAAGGACAGCGCGGCGGCGTCGATGATGGCCACGGCCAGGACCAGCGTGGCCTGGACGATGACCGGGCCCAGGGCGTTGGGAAGCATGTGCCGAAAGACGATCGCCTGGGGTCTGACGCCGAGTGCTCGGGCGGCCAGCACGTGATCGCTGTGCCGCTGCGCGAGCATCGTTCCGCGCAGGAGTCGGGCGAAGATCGGGATCTGCACGATGGCGATGGCGATGATGACCGTCCACTGCGAGGGCTGCGCGGCGATGGCCGCGATGCTGAAGGCCATCAGCAGGGACGGGATGGACAGCATGACGTCCACGACCCGCATCACCAAGGAGTCCACCCACCCGCCGAACGCGCCGGCCAGAGTGCCCAGGGTGAGCCCACCGAGCAGGCCGCCGAGGGTGGCGAAGACGCCGACGAAGAGCGTCTGGCGGCTGCCGACGAGCAGCCGCGACAACAGGTCGCGTCCCTGCCAGTCCGCGCCGAGCGGGAAACCCTCGCGCGGCCCAGGGATCGGGTTGGTCTGCTGGCGGACCTCGCTCAGCAGCAGCGGCGCGCCCGGATCGTGCGGCGCGATGAACGGCGAGATCAAGGCCAACAGCAGGAACAGGGCCACGATCGTGGCGCCGATCAGAAACACCCCATTGCGGCGAAGGCGGCGCCAGGCCGAGGCCCACAGGCTGACCCCGACGGAGTCGTCCAGGTGGCCGGCCCCGTCGACCTGGAGGTCGTCGAGCACCGCGGCCCCCGCCCGGGGTGCCGAACGAGCCGCCAGGTCGTCGATCCGTTGCTTCTTCCCGGAGATCATTGCCTTCACCTCGTCCGGACTCGGGGATCGATCACGGCGTACAGGACGTCCACGAGCAGGTTGACGAGGACGTAGACGACCGCGGCGGCCATGATGAGCACCTGCAGTACGGCGTAGTCGCGCTGCTCGAAGGCCAGCGCCAAGGCGTCCCCGATCCCGGGGAAGTTGAAGACCTTCTCGGTGAGCACCGCGCCCGCGAGCAGGGCGCCGATCTGCAGCCCGATGGTGGTCACGACGGGGAGCATGGCGTTGCGCAGCACGTGCCGGCCGCGAATGACACGACTGGTCAGGCCCTTGGCCTCCGCGGTGCGCACATAGTCCTCGTCGAGGACCTCCAGGACCGCGGCGCGGGTGATGCGGAAGATCACCGCGAACGGAATCGTCGACAGGGCGATCGCCGGCAGGATCAGGTGCTTGAGGGCGTTGACGCTCGCGTCGAACTCGCGGGTCAGAATCCCGTCCAGGACGAAGAAGTTGGTCACGTGCGTGGCGAACACGCTTTGCCGCCCGCCGTCGGGCAGCCAATGCAGCTTGATGGCGAAGCCCCACTTGAGCAGGAACGCCAAGAAGAAGACGGGGACCGCGACCCCCACCAGCGAGGTGAGGATGCCGGCCGTGTCCAGCGGCGAGCCCCGGTGCCGCGCTGCGAGATAGCCCAGCGGGATGGCCAGGAGGACGGCGATGGCGATCGCGCAGAAGCTGAGTTCGATGGTCGCCGGGAGTCGGTTCAGCAGGATGGTCAGCGCGTCCGTGCCGGGCAGGACGCCCGTGGAGGCGCCGAACTCACCGCGCAGCGCGCGAGACAGGAACGCGCCGTATTGCACCCAGATCGGTCGGTCCAGGCCGAGCGCCTCTTCCAGCGCGGCGCGGGTTTCGGGGGTCGCGCGGTCCCCCAAGAGGGCCGAGACGGTTCCGCCCGGCAAGGAATGCAGCCAGACGAACAGCAGCATGGACAACACCACGACAACTCCGACCATCTGGAGTAGTCGTCGCACGATGAAGCGCAGCACCGGACGGCCTCCTCGCCATCACACGGGCCGGTGCTGCGCGAAAAACCGCAGCACCGGCCCGGTCATCGGATCAGTCCGGTCGGTCAGCCGACCGTGACGTCGGCGAACTTCTCGTCGGTGAGAGGGCTCGGCGTGATGCCCTTGACGGTGTTCTTCACCACGATCGCCGGCGGGGAGTGGCTCACCGGCACCGCCGGCAAGTATTGCTCCACGAGCTTCTTGTTGATGTCCTCGTACTTCTTCACCCGGGCCGCCTCGTCCGGCGTCGAGTCGGCATCCTTGAGCGACTGCACCAGCTCGGGACCCCATTCGTAATTCTTGAGACCGAACCGGTTGTCCAGGCTGGAGAAGAACGTGCCGATGAAGTTGTCGGCGGTGTTGTAGTCACCAGTCCAGCCGAGGATGAACATGGCGGCCTTGCCCGCGTCCACCTGGTCGAGGTAGCCGCCGTTCCAGGGCTTGGTGGTGGTGTTGACCTTGATGCCGACCTTCTCCAGGTCGGCCTTGGCCGCCTCGTAGATCTTCACCGGCGCGGGCATGTAGGGCCGGGTCACCTCGGAGGGATACCAGAAGTCCAGCGTCATCCCGGTCGCGCCCGCCTCGGCGAGCAGCTGCTTGGCCTTGTCGGGGTTGTACTCGGGGACCTTGAGATCCTTGTTGTAGCCCGCGACCGTCTCCGGGATGAATTGGCTGGCCGCCTTGGCCGCCTCGGGGAGCTGGGTCTTGACGATCTGCTCCCGGTTGATGGCCGACATGATCGCCTGCCGGACCTTGAGGTCCTTCAGCTTGGGGTTGCTGTTGGGGTTGAACCCGAAGTACATGATGTTGAACGCGGGCCGCACCATGACGGTGTTGCCGCCGTCCTTGAGCTGGGCCCAGTCGACCGGGTTGGGGAAGTCGTAACCCTGGATCGATCCGGACTGCAGCGCCTGCCGGCGCGCGACCTCGTCGGGGATGATCTTGAAGATCAGCTTGGCGATCTTCGGCTTGGTCCCCCAGTAGTTGTCATTGCGCTTGAGGGTCACGGTCTTGTTGGCCTGGTCGTAGTTCTCCAGGACGAACGGGCCGGTGCCGGTCGGGTGGGCGGTGGCGTATTCGGAGAAGGTGAAGCCCTGCCCGGCCGGGGTGACCTTGTTGGCGTCGTACTTCTCCATCGCCGTCGGCGACTGCATGTAGAACGACGGCAGGCCGAGGATGGCCGGGAACTTGCTCGTCACCCGGGTGAGCTTGATGTCGACGGTCTTGGCGTCCTTGGCGGTGCACCCGGCGTACAGGGACTTCTCCTTGCCGTCCTTGAACCCACCGAAGTTCTCCGACCAGTACAGCGCCGACGTCTGGCCGCCGGTCTGGTTGAACATCCGCTCGAAGTTCTTGCAGACGGCCTCGGCGTTGAAGGCGGTGCCGTCGGAGAACTTGACGCCCTCGCGGAGGGTGAAGGTCCAGGTCAGGCCATCGTCGCTGGCCTTCCAGTCGGTCGCCAGGGACTGCCCGCCCTTCTCGGGGTCGGCGGTGCCGGGCTTGAACATGACCAGGCCCTCGAACTGCTGGCGGGCGACGCGGAAGGTCTCGCCGTCCGTCGCGTAGTACGGGTCGAGCACCTTGGGAGCGCCGGCGGCGCCGAACGTGAACGTGTCCCCGCCACCGCCGCCCGTGGTGCCGGTCGTGCCGGCGTCGCGCGCGGACTCGGCGCAGGCGGACAGGCCAACGGTCAACAGGGACGCGGCGGCGAGCGCCGCGAAGGTACGACGTGCAGACATGGGGTGCCTTTCTCCGGTGGACGCGCAACGCCACCCCCGGAGGGCAGCGATGCACCAGTGAGGTCCAGGTGACAGGCAACCTAACCGACCGTCCGGGGGCCTGTCAGGAAGACCACCGGGGTTTCTCGCCGGGAATGGGCACAGTTCGGCCACAGTCCGACCGTCGGCTTGGGACCGACCTAACGCCGCGTTATCCCAGGTGGGATGGAGTCGCGGCGGCGTGCCGATGGGACCGCTGGATTACTGGTGGATGTAGCCCGCTAGGTGGGCGGCCTCGTCCTGGAGCTGACCGATCCGGTGCTTCACGACGTCACCGATGCTGACCAGCCCGATCATCGCCCCGTCGCGCACGACCGGAACGTGCCGGATGCGGTGCTCCGTCATCTCCCCGGAGAGCTTCTCGACCGTCTCTTCCGGCACGCACGTGATGACCTCGACGGTCATGATCTCGCGGACGGCGGCGCGCAGGGTGTCCGGCTGGTCGGCCAGGTGGCGCACGACGTCACGCTCGCTGACGATGCCGGCGATCGTCGTGCCGTCCTCGCTGACGACCACCGCTCCGATCTTGCGGTTCGCGAGCAGCGCGAGCAGGTCGGACACCGAGGCGTCCGGCCTGATGGTCGCCACGGTCGAATCGCCCTTGCCCTTGAGAACATCAGAAATGCGCATGTGGGAACGGTAGAGAGCCGGGGAAAGAAGGCGGAAGGGGTGTCCGTGTGCTGGACACCCCTTCCGGCCCACCGCGTGCGGAGGCGAATCCCGCTGCTGGCGATCAGGGCTCGGCGATCACGCCGGCCCGCTCCGGCTCGCCCTCCAGCATCATGATGTCCCGGTCGCCGGACCCGATCCGCATGTCGTAGAAGGACCGGTAGACGAAGTACGCCGAGACGACGAAGAAGACCGCCGAGAGCAGGTGGGTGACCACCGTGGAGCCGGCCTGCTCGGCCATTTGCACGGCCAGCTCGACCGCGAGGAGGCCGAACAGGGTGGTGAACTTGATGACCGGGTTGAGCGCCACCGAGCTGGTGTCCTTGTAGGGGTCGCCGACCGTGTCGCCGACGATCGTCGCGTCGTGCAGCGCCGTGCCCTTGGCGTGCAGGTCGACCTCGACGATCTTCTTGGCGTTGTCCCAGGCCCCGCCGGCGTTGGCCATGAAGATCGCCTGGTAAAGGCCGAACAGGGCGATCGAGATCAGGTAGCCGATGAAGAAGAACGGCTCGACGAAGGCGAAGGCGAGCGTGGAGAAGAACACCCCGAGGAACATGTTGAGCATGCCCTTCTGGGCGTATTGGGTGCAGATCTCCACGACCTTGCGAGAGTCCTCGACGCTGGCCTTGGCGACCCCATCGAGGCGAATGTTGTCGCGGATGAATTCCACCGCTCGGTAGGCCCCGGTGGTGACCGCCTGGATGGAGGCGCCGGTGAACCAGTAGATGACGGCGCCGCCGCTGATGAGGCCGAGCAGGAACGGCGGGTGCATGAGCGAAAGGTTGACCATCTCCTCGGCGCGGCCGCCGGTCAGCGCCATGATGATCGAGAAGATCATCGTCGTCGCGCCGACGACCGCGGTGCCGATCAAGACGGGCTTGGCGGTGGCCTTGAAGGTGTTGCCGGCGCCGTCGTTCTCCTCCAGCAGGTGCTTGGCGCGGTCCCAGTTCACGTCGAAGCCGTGGTCGCGCTTGAGCTCCTGCGCGACGCCGGGAATCTCCTCGATGACCGAGAGTTCGAAGACGGACTGCGCGTTGTCGGTCACCGGCCCATAGGAGTCGACCGCGATGGTCACCGGGCCCATGCCCAGGAAGCCGAACGCCACCAGCCCGAAGCTGAACACCGCCGGCGCCAGCATCAGCGCCGCCAGGCCCAGTTCGCCGATCGCGTAGGCCACGCCCATCAGCGCCACGATCGCGGCGCCGAGCCAGTAGCAGGAGAAGTTGCCCGCCACCAGGCCGGAGAGGATGTCGAGGCTGGGCCCGCCCTGCCGGGAGGAGATGACGACCTCGCGAACGTGCCGACTGTGCGTCGAGGTGAAGACCTTGACCAGCTCGGGGATGAGCGCGCCGGCGAGCGTTCCGCAGCTGATGATGATCGACAGTTTCCACCACAGCGTGCCGTCCCCGAGGTCGCTGATCAGCAGCGCCGAGGTCAGGAACGTCATGATGATGCAGACGACCGAGGTCAGCCACACCAGGGCGGACAGCGGGACCTCGAAGTCCATCTTGTCGGCTCCGGCGTACTTGCGGCGCGCCATGATCTCGTTGCCGAGATAGGACAGCCAGGAGGCGATCACCATGACCGCGCGGATCACGAACAGCCAGACCAGCAGCTGCACCTGAACCCGCTCATCCGGCACCGCGAGCAGGATGAAGGTGATGAGCGCGACGCCGGTCACGCCGTACGTCTCGAAGCCGTCCGCGCTCGGGCCCACCGAGTCACCCGCGTTGTCCCCGGTGCAGTCGGCGATGACGCCGGGGTTGCGGGCGTCATCCTCCTTGATCTTGAAGACGATCTTCATCAGGTCGGAGCCGATGTCGGCGATCTTGGTGAAGATGCCGCCCGCGATCCGCAGCGCGCTGGCGCCTAGGGATTCCCCGATGGCGAAGCCGATGAAGCAGGAGCCGGCGATCTCGCCCGGCAGGAACAGCATGATGAAGAGCATCATGAACAGCTCGACGCTGATCAGCACCATGCCGATGCTCATGCCGGACTTCATCGGGATCGCATAGACCGGGAAGGGCTTGCCCGGCAGCGAGGCGAACGCCGTGCGGCTGTTGGCGAAGGTGTTGACGCGGATGCCGAACCAGGCGACGCCGTAGGAGCCCGCCATCCCGATCAAGCTGAACAACAGCACGATCGCGACCCGGTCGATGCCGAAGTGCATCAGCGCGCCGAAGTAGACCCCGATCACGACGGCGATGAACACCCACAGGATCATCAGGAACTTGCCCTGCTGCACCAGATAGGCCTTGCAGGTCTCATAGATCAGCTCACTGATCTCCCGCATCGAGGCGTGCACGGGCATGTTCTGCAATTGGCGGTAGGTCAGGAATCCGAACGCCAGCCCGAGCGCGCAGATCACCAATCCGAAGGAGAGGAGCGTCCGGCCACCCAACGCCCCCCCGAAGAAGGTGGCGAGGTCGAGATCGGGCAGTCTCAGGTCGGCCTCGCCCGCCGCGGGGAGGGCGGCGGGCAGGGGGGAGCTGGGGAGATGGGGTGCCATGGGGGTCCTTGCTAGGCGTCGTGCGTTCGCACTGCTGTCCGCGTCGCCGTTGACGCCCTTCCATTTCAATCCGCCGCACGCCGGGCCTGAAGGGACCTAGGTCCCCGCCTGACCAGGGCGAATGTCCCACCGCCGGCACTGGCACACTGTCCTGGTGAGCGGTAGCGGGACGGCAGGGGATGATCACGCCGATGCGGCGTCGGCGCCGACCGTGCCCGGCCATCGGCCGTACGGCGACGCGGTGATCGGCGTCGTCGGCGTGGCCGTCGTCGACCGGCTGCAGGGGCCGAGCCGGCTCCTCGCCGCCCGTCGCACCGGCCCCGGCGCATTGGCCGGGGGCTGGGAACTGCCTGGTGGCAAGGTCAAGCCGGGGGAGGGCTGGCAGGAAGCGGCCCGTCGGGAGCTGTGCGAAGAGCTGGGCGTCGAGGTGCGGCTGGGGGCGTTTCTGCCCGGCCCGGGCCGGGGCCTGTTGTATCCGCTCGGCCCGCAGCACGCGATGGCCGTGTGGCTGGCCGAGGTGGCGCGTGGGGTCGCGGCGACGGGTCCGGACCACGACGAGCTGCGCTGGCTGGAGCGGGCCGAGCTCTACGACGTCACGTGGCTGCCCGGCGACCTGCCGGTCGTGCGTGCCTTGGAGCCGCTGCTGGGGTCCTAGCGCCGGGGCGTCGGCCGGCGAGCTTGCGGTGTGCCGAGTTACCCACCGAACTCGGTGGGTAACTCAGCACAGCTCTGGCGCCTCGGGTCGGCCTCGCGAGGCGTCGACGTGCCGGGGCATCCCCTCCGGGCTGCGAGAATGGGGCATATGGCTTTGAAGACCCGCGCCGACATCCGCAACGTCGCCATCGTGGCGCACGTCGACCACGGCAAGACCACCCTCGTCGACAAGATGCTCTGGCAGGGCGGGGCCTTCGGAGCCCACGATCACGTGCAGGAACGCGCGATGGACAGCGGCGACCTGGAGCGCGAGAAGGGCATCACGATCCTCGCCAAGAACACCGCGATCCACTACAACGGGCCCTCGGCGCGGGCCGCGGGCTGTGCCGACGGCGTGACGATCAACATCATCGACACCCCGGGCCACGCCGACTTCGGCGGCGAGGTGGAGCGCGGCCTGTCGATGGTCGACGGCGTGGTGCTCCTCGTCGACGCCTCCGAGGGGCCACTGCCGCAGACCCGGTTCGTGCTGCGCAAGGCCCTGGCCGCGCAACTGCCGGTCGTGTTGTGCATCAACAAGGTGGACCGCCCCGATAGTCGGATCGCCGAGGTCGAGGACGAGGTCTATGAGCTGTTCATGGACCTCATCGAGGACAGCTTCGACCGGACGCAGCACTCCGCCGCGCTGGAGTTTCCGATCGTCTACGCCTCCGCCAAGGCCGGCAAGGCCTCCCTGACGCGCCCGGCCGACGGCGGGCTGCCGGACAGCCCCGACCTGGAGCCCCTGTTCGCCACGATCATGGCGACGATCCCCGCGCCCACCTATGACGACGGCGCCCCCCTGCAGGCGCACGTGACCAACCTCGACTCGTCGGCCTATCTGGGTCGGCTCGCGCTGCTGCGGGTGCACAACGGGGAGATCCGCAAGGGCCAGCAGGTCGCCTGGTGCAAGCACGACGGGTCGCAGGAGAAGGTGAAGGTCACCGAGCTGCTGATCACCGAGGGCCTGGAACGCAAGCCGCTGGAGGTGGACCGTGCGGCCGGTCCGGGCGACATCATCGCGATCGCCGGCATCCCGGAGATCATGATCGGCGACACCCTGGCCGACGCCGACGACCCCCGCCCGCTGCCGCTCATCACCGTCGACGAGCCGGCCATCTCCATGACGATCGGGACGAACACCTCACCGCTGGCCGGTCGGGTGCGCGGCGCGAAGGTCACGGCGCGTCTGGTCAAGGACCGGCTCGACCGGGAGCTCGTCGGGAATGTGTCGCTGCGGGTGCTGCCGACGGCTCGACCCGACGCGTGGGAGGTGCAGGGCCGCGGCGAGTTGGCCCTGGCGATTCTCGTCGAGCAGATGCGGCGGGAGGGCTTCGAGCTGACCGTCGGCAAGCCGCAGGTGGTCACCCGCGAGGTCGACGGGAAGATGCACGAGCCGGTCGAGCGGCTCACGATCGACACCCCCGAAGAGTTCCTCGGCACGATCACCCAGCTCATGGCCGCCCGCAAGGGTCGCATGGAGCAGATGGTCAACCACGGCACCGGCTGGGTGCGCATGGAGTTCCTGGTGCCCTCGCGCGGGATGATCGGGTTCCGGACCGAGTTCCTCACCGAGACCCGGGGCACGGGGATCGCGCATCACGTGTTCGAGGGGTACGAGCCGTGGTTCGGCCCGATCATCACCCGGCTGACCGGTTCGCTGGTGGCGGACCGGACGGGGGCCGCCACGACGTACGCCATGTTCAACCTGCAGGAGCGCGGCACCCTCTTCGTGGAGCCGACCACCGAGGTGTACGAGGGGATGATCGTCGGGGAAAACTCCCGCGCCGAGGACATGGACGTCAACATCACCAAGGAGAAGAAGCTCACCAACGTGCGGTCCTCGACGGCCGATGTGTTGGAGCGGCTGATCCCGCCGCGGCGGCTGTCGCTGGAGCAGTCCCTGGAGTTCTGCCGCGAGGACGAGTGCGTGGAGGTCACCCCCGAGGCGGTGCGGCTGCGCAAGGTGGTCCTGGATTCGACGGAACGGGCGCGTACGGCGGCGCGGGTGCGCAGCGAGGCCCGCCGCGACGGCTGACCCCGCTTGTCGGAGGCGGGTACCCCAGCCGCGGGTGATGCCACCCCGGCGGGCGCTCTCCGAACCAGGCCGTGGGCCAGGCCCTTATCGCTCGGAGACCGGCTCTGTCTTGCGCTTGCGGTCCGAACGCCGAACGAACGGAGCCTCACTGGTGACCGCGCCTGGGCCGCCTGCGATCTGCCCGTGCAGCTCGTGCTCATCCGCGACTAACGTCTCGGCGTCAACGGGGGCGGCGCGCCCCATGGCAGCAGGCGTTCCAGCTGGGCCGCTAACGGCAGCAAGCGGGTCTCGTCGCCGCCGGGGGCATAGAGCTGCACGCCGACGGGCAGGCCGCCGATGACCCCGGCGGGCACCGAGATCGCGGCGTGCCCGGTGACATTGGCCAGCGTCGTGAACGCGACCATCGGCAGCGAGCGCAGCAGGGCCCGGGTCGAGCCGGTCGCGTCGAGCCGGCCGAGGCGCGGCGGCAAGCAGGCGATCGTCGGGGTGAGCACCACGTCGTACGCCGCGAACCGCCGCTGCACCCCCGCCGCCATCCGGTCCGCCAGGCGGATCGCCTGCAGTCGCACCTGCGGCCCGGCCCAGACGCCCGCGCGCAGGCTGGCCCGGGTGCGCGCCTCCAGCAGGTCGGGACGTTCGACCCGGGCGGCCTCGCCCCGCAACGCCGCGTAGAACAGCGGCAGGAACGCGGGCTGGGCGTCCGGCCACCGGCCCGGCAGCTCCTCGACGCGATGCCCGGCGGCGGCGAGGGCGCGCGCCACCGCGGCGATGCAGGCGCGCACGTGCCGGTCGGTCCGGACCGCCGCCCAGGGGGCCGCGGTGAGCCAGCCGATCCGCAGCGGGCCGGGCTCCCGGGCGGCGGCCGCCACAAGGGTCTCCGCCGGCTCGGGTGCCGCGTACCGGTCCGCCCGGGTCGCGCCGCGCAGCACGTCGTGCGTCGTGGCGCAGTCGGCCACCGTGCGGGTCAGCGCTCCCACGGTGCCCAGCGGGCCCCACAGGTCGGGGTACGGCGCGGTGCTCACCCGGCCGCGCACGGGTTTGAGCCCGACGAGACCACAGCAGGACGCCGGGATCCGGATCGAGCCGCCGCCGTCCCCGCCCAGCGCCACGGGCACGCAACCTGCGGCCACCAGCGCCGCCGAACCGCCGCTGGAGCCGCCGGGGGAGCGGGTGCGGTCCCAGGGGTTGGCCGTCGCGCCCCACGCGGCACCCTCGGTGAACGGGAACTGGCCGAACTCCGGCATGTGGGTGGTCGCCACGACGATCGCGCCGGCGGCCCGCAGGCGCCGGACCACCTCGCTGTCGGCCTCGGCCGGGGTGGCGTTGGCGCGACCGCCGTGCGTCGTGACCAGGCCGGCCACGTCGTACTCCGCCTTGACCGCCACCGGCACCCCGGCCAACGGCAGGTCCGCGAGGTGGGCCCCCGGCCGGCGGCCCGGCGGATCCGCGGCGCCACGCGCCTCCAGCCGGTCGTCCAAGGCCTTGGCCTCGGCCATCGCGGCGTCGTCCCGGATGACGTCGGCCGCGGTCAGCAGGGGGTTGGCCGCGTGGATGGCGGCGAGGGCGGCGCCCGTGGCGGCTACCGCGGTGTGCCGTCCGGCGCGGACGTTCGCGGCGATCTGGTCGGCGCCGGCGGGGGCGGACTCCGTCATGACAGCACTCTGCCCTAGGCTCGCCTGGCCCGCCGCCGACGACAGAGGACGACCGCCATGACCGATCCGACCCCGGCCCCCACGGCCTCGTCGCAGCCCCCGATCACCGCCGACCTGGCGGTCCGGCTGCGGGAGCGCCTCGCGGGCATCGACACCACGGCGATCAGCGACCGCGCCGGGCTGACCCGCGTCGTCACCAGCGCGATCACCCTCCGGTCCGCCACCGCCGCCATCTGCGCCCCGGCCTACCCCGTGCGGGCCCGCCGCGACTTCTTCCCCGCCGCCTGGGCGGTCGAGCACGCGCCGCCCGGCAGCGTCATCGTGCTGGACGGCGGCGGCGAGGAGTTCGCGTATGCCGGTGAGATCATCGCCCGCGGCGCCCTGGCGCGCGGGCTCGCGGGGATCGTGGTGGACGGCGGCTTTCGCGACATCGGCTACATCAGCGAGTGCGAGCTGCCGGTGTATTCGCGGTGGATCACGCCGTTCTCGCGCAGCGGGACGGAGCCGGGGGAGTACGGCGTGCCGGTCACCTGCGGCGGGGTCACGGTCAACCCGGGCGATCTGGTCATCGCCGACGCAGAGGGCATGATCGTGCTCGACCCCGCGCAGGCGGAGGCGGCGATCGAGGGGGCGCACGAGGTCAAGGCGGCCGAGCAGCGGGTCCTGGACCGGCTCGCCGCCGGCGCCACCCTGTCGCAGGTCGTCGCGCTCGACGAGCACGCCGCCGCGCTGCGGGCCGGCGTCAGCCACAAGCTCGGCTTCTCCGTCTGAACCGACGGCCGGCGGGGTGAGCCGGCGGGGTCGGCCGGCGGCGTCAGCTCGCGTTGTCCGCCGCGGCCAGCACCTGCGCCCAGGTGAGGACCACGGCGCTCTCCCCAGGGGGGACGTGCACCCGGCTCAGGGCCCGGCGGCGCTCGTCGCCGCGCAGCTCGTCCCCGAAGCGGTCCACGACCAGGAACAGCTTGGGGCAGGCCAGCCCGCCGAGGATCTCCCGGACGCTGCTGCTCAGCTCGCGGACGAGGTGATCCCGGTCGTCCTGAGGCGCGGCGGCGCTGACGACGACCGCTGCCGCCACATAGCGCGAGCCGTCGAGTCCGCCGCGTTCCAGCACGTCCACCGACGCCGTGAAGGGGTGCTCGGCGAGCAGCGCTCGCACCTCGCCGAGCGAGACCAACTGGCCGGATACCGAGACGATCTGGTCGATCCGGCCCAGGAACTCCAGCTCCCCCGCGGCGGTGCGGCGCGCCCGGTCCCCGGTGACGTACGGCCCGTCGGGGCGGGGCCAATGGACCTGCAGCAGCGCCGGGTCCCCGCCGGCCGAGAGCATCATGCCCGCCCACATCCGCGTCAGAATCAGCTGTCCGGGGCGCTGCTCACCCGCGAGCCGTCCCTCGTCGTCGACGATGCACATGCCGATGTCCGGCAGATACCCGGAATCCAGGGGATGATCGACGCCCACCACGCCGCCGAGCTCGATCTGTCCCCATCCGTCGGCGGTGGTCACCGGCCGCCCCGCGAGGTCGCGCTCGAGCCAGCCGCGCAGCTCGGCGTCGAGGGGCTCGCCCACGGAGACCACGCGCCGCAGCTGCGGCACGGGGGGCACCTGGGGCAACTCCCTGGACCAGGTGCGCATCCGCCGCAGGATCGAGGGCACGGTCACGAAGGTGGTGACCTCGTGCCGCACCAGCAGGTCCCACGCCCGCACCGGACTTGGTTCGTCCAATGTCCCCTCGACGAGCAGCTGGGTCTCGCCGAGCGCGAGTGGCCCCAGGATGCCGTGGAATTGGGTGCCCGGCCAGGACATCTCCCCGGCGACCCAGGTCACGGCACCGTCCGCCATGGCCCCGCGATGCAGCGCGGCGGCGGCGAGCACGCTGCCCGGGCCGAGCGCCGCCGTGACCGGGCCTCGACCGCGGTGCGGCAGGCTCGTCAGGGTCAGCCGGTCCCCGATCGCGAAGAGCTCGGCGGGCGGTTCCGGCCCCGACAAGGATCCCTCGGGGGCGAGAAGCTCGTGGTACCAGTGATCGCCCTCGAACCAGGCGACGCTCATCCCCGTGCGCCGGACCACGACGGTGTGCTCGACGCCGGCCACCGCGGACAGAGCGTCGTCCACCCGCGCCTTCAGCGGCAGGACGACGCCGCGCCGCCATGCACCGTCCTGAGTGAACAGCACGCGCGGGGCGATCACCTCGAGGCGTTCGATCAGGCCGTCGACCGGCAGGGGCGTGGGGATCACGACGTACGTCGCCCCCAGGCCCGCGCACGCGACCATGGCCACGACGGTCTCCGGGATCGCCCCCAGGTGCAGGGCCACCACGTCGCCGCGCCGCACGCCCAGGCGGCGCAACCCCCGGATCAGCTGCGTCGTCTCCCGCGCCAGGTCACCGAAGGTCACGGTGCGGGCGTCGCCCGGCTCGCCCGCCCAGGCCAGGGCGGCGGCTTCGGGCGTGCTCCGGGCATGCCGGGAGACCAGGTTCTCCAGGAGATCGATCCGGCCGCCAGGGAACCAACGGCCCTCCCACGGGCCCTCCTGCCACACGCAGCGGTAGGGCTGCGCCCAGTCGACCAGCGCCGCGGCGCGAGTCCAGGCGGCCTCGTCGACGGCGGACCGCTGTGGCCTAGCCATGGCTGCCCGTTCGCATCGCGGCCTGCGCCGCCCGGACGAGGTGCCCGCCGATCGCCGCAGTGTCGGCGTCTGGGTCGGGAACCAGCGCGACCAGGGCACCCTCGCAGCCGCCGGTCGCCGACACGAGGGGGACCGCGACCTCGCCGGGGCGACCCGCGGAGCCCTCCGGGACGTGCAGCCACGCGGCCTCGGCCCACCCCGCGCGCGAGGCGATGGCGAGGCCGCGCAGCTCCTCGGGGGACTGGGCGAGCAGTGCGGTCCAGGTCTCGTCGGGGCCCCGGGCCGCAAGGATCCGGCCGCCGGCTCCCTGCAACGGCGCCAGGACCGAATGGGCGCGCCGGTAGGTGCCCATCTCGGAACCATCGACCTGGTCGAGCACGACGAGACGATGCCCGACGAGCTGGTGCACTTCGACGGTGGTGCTCAGGTTGTCCCGGAGCTCGACCAGATAGGGGGCAAGCGCCGTCACGACGGGCAACCGCGCGAGGTAGCGATGCGACAGCCTGGTCAGTTCCGGGCCCAGCCCATACCGGGAGGTGCGGGGGTCCTGGCTGACGAACCCGGCCAGCGCCAATGACCGCAGCAACCGGTGGGTGGTGGGCAGCGACAGACTCGAGCGCTCGGCCAGATCGGTGAGGGCCTGGTAGCCCGGGCCCTCCGCCAACAGCTCCAGCAGGACCACGGCGTTGCGGACGGTGCCCAACCCGCCTCGGGCATCGCTGCGATGCTCCGGCACAGCACCCCCTCGGTCGCGTCGGTGAACGGGCTCACTCTAAGACGCGGATACGGTTTTCACCAGTACACCCTTGCCTTTCATATAGCGGAATCGTAGAGTCCCCTGACATCAGCGGCACCCCCAGTCAGGAGGCTGCTCGTGCTCACTCGCGCCTACCAACACACCCTCAACTCCTCCACCGTTCTGCTGGGCTCGCCCCTGCTGCGCGTCGCCGAGGTCTCCTTGCGCTTCGGTGGGGTCCTCGCCCTGTCCGAGGTGTCGTTGACGGTGCACCAGGGCGATATCCACGCGATCATCGGGCCCAACGGCGCGGGGAAGTCGAGCCTGCTGAACTGCATCAGCGGGATCTACCGTCCCCAGCACGGGGAGGTGCTGCTGCACACCGGGGCCGGCTCGGCCAGCACGCGGTTGACCGACCTGCCGCCGCACCGCATCGCGCGCCTGGGCGTGGCCAGGTCGTTCCAGAACATCGAGCTGTTCGCCAACCTGACGGTGCTGGAGAACCTCATGCTCGGACGGCACATCCACATGCGGCACGGGGTGCTCGCCTCGATGGCCTGGTTCGGCCCCGCACGACGGCAGGAGATCGAGCATCGCGGACTGGTCGAGGAGGTCATCGACCTGCTGGGCCTGCAGGCCTACCGCCACCGCCACGTCGGTTCGCTCGCCTACGGGATCCAGAAGCGCGTCGAACTGGGCCGTGCCCTGTGCTTGCAGCCCGCGCTCCTGCTGCTGGACGAACCCATGGCCGGCATGAACACCGAGGAGAAGGAGGACATGGCCCGCTATGTCCTCGACGTGCACGAACTCGCCGGCGTGACGGTGATCCTCATCGAGCACGACATGGCCGTCGTGATGGACGTCAGCGACCGGGTCAGCGTCCTCGACTTCGGGCGGTTGATCGCCGACGGCACCCCGGAGCAGGTCCGTGCCGACCCCGACGTGATCCAGGCCTACCTCGGGGACGACGCATGAGTGGCCAAACCACCTTTCCACGGCTGCTCCTGGATCACGCCGCGCGCCAGCCGAACGCCGTCGCGCTGCAGGAGAAGCGATACGGGATCTGGATGCCCATCACCTGGCGGGAGTACGCCGACCGGGTGCGGGACGTCGCGCACGGGTTCGCCTCGCTCGGGGTCTCCCGTGGCGACCTCGTCGCCGTGCTCGGCGACAACCGGCCCGAGTGGCTCATCGCCGAGCTGGCCGCCCAGAGCATCGGGGCGGCCGTCGTCGGGATCTACCCGACCAGCATAGGCGCCGAGCTGCGGCACATCCTGCACCAGGGCTCCGTGGCGGTCGTGGTCGCCGAGGACCAGGAACAGGTGGACAAGCTCATCAAGCTCCTCCAGAAGGATCAGGCCGCGGGGGCCGCGACGGCCGGCGAACCACTGTCGGTGCACACCGTCGTCTACTACGACCCGCACGGTCTGGAGAAGTATGCGGAGGACTACCTCCTCGACTTCGCCGAACTGGAGGAGCGCGGCCGGTCCTGGGGGACCGGCTGGCCGGGCTGGTATGAGGACCAGGTCCAGCGGGGAGCTGCGGAGGACCTGGCGGTCGTCTGCACCACGTCGGGGACGACGAGCCTGCCCAAGCTCGCCGAGCTGAGTCACGCGAATCTGCTGGCCATGGCCGGGCACCTGACCCAGATCGACCCGATCGGCCAGGGCTACCGGTATGTGTCCTTCCTGCCGTTGGCCTGGATCGGGGAGCAGATGCTCGCGGTGGCGTGTGGGCTGGCGAACGGCCTGACCCTGTCCTTCCCCGAGGACTCGGCGACGCAGCGCAGCGACCTGCGCGAGATCGGTCCGGACGTGATGTTCTCGCCACCGCGAATCTGGGAATCGATGCTCACCGAGGTCCAGGTCCGGATCGACGAGGCGGGCCGGCTCAAACGCGGGCTGTTCCGGTGGGGCTACGACATCGGAGAGAAGGCCGCGGCCCGGCGGGTGCACGGCCGATCGCTGGGCGGGTTGCGGCTGCTGTTGCCGCTCGCCGATCTGGTGGCCCTGCGGCCGGTTCGCGACCAGCTGGGCATCGCACGAATCCGGCACTGCTACACGGGCGGGGCCCCGCTCGGCCCCGACGTCTTCGGTTTCTTCCACGCGATCGGCGTCAACCTCAAACAGATCTACGGTCAGACCGAGATCTGCGGGATTGCGGTGGTGCATCGCGACGGCGACATCTCCTTCCACACCGTCGGGGTGCCGCTGCCCGGGACCGAGATCCAGATCGCCGACGATGGGGAGATCCTGCTCCGCTCGGGATCGGTCTTCCGCGGCTACCACCGGGACGCGCAGGCCACCCGGGCGGCGGTCGACGGCGAGGGCTGGTTGCACACGGGGGACGCGGGGTTCCTGGAGGACAACGGCCACCTGGTCGTGATCGACCGGGCCAAGGACGTCCTCTCGGCCCCCGACGGCACCCGCTACTCCAGCGCGTTCATCGAGAACAAGCTGAAGTTCTCCCCGTACGTCGAGGAGGCCGTGGCGCTCCCGGCTGGGGCGACCATGACCGCGTTGATCACCCTCGACCCCACCACGACCGGGGCGTGGGCGGAGTCCGCCCGGCTGGCCTACACGACGTACCAGGACTTGGCCACCAAGGCCGAGGTGCGCGAGCTGATCGCCGAGGAAGTGCACCGGGCGAACGAGGACCTCCCCGAGACGATCCGGGTGCAGCGGTTCGTGCTGCTGCACAAGCAATTCGACCCCGACGACGACGAGATCACCCGGACCCGAAAGGTGCGCCGCGGGGTCATCGGGCAGCGGTACGGCGACATCATCACCGCCCTGGCCCGCGGCGATGCGGACGTTTCGGTGCGCACGAATGTCACCTACCAGGACGGCAGCACCGTCGAGCGGGTCGTCCGCCTCGACATCGTCGACCTCGCCCATCATGCCCGCCGCGCCGACCAGCGGCGCCGACCCGTCTGGAGCGGTCGCCTATGAGCACCTTCGTCGCCCTGCTCGTCTACGGCCTCGCCGACGGGGCCATCCTGGCCGTGGCTGCGCTCGGCTTCGTGTTGATCTACAAGGCGACCCGGGTAATCAACTTCGCCCAGGGCGAGTTTCTCCTGGTCGGGGCCTACACCTTTTACACCGCCTTCGTGCTGCTGCGGCTCCCGCTGGTGCTCGCGGCGGTGGTCGGCGTCCTGTTCGCCACGGTCCTCGGCGTCCTCGTCGAGCGGTTCGTGCTGCGGCCACTCATCGGCGAGAGCGCGATCAGCGTCATCATGGTGACGATCGGGCTGTCCACGGTGCTGCGCGCCGCGGTGCAGCTCTTCTTCGGCACCGCCGTCCGCGAACAGCCGGACATCCTGCCCACCGGGTCGATCGAGCTGGGCGGCGTCACGGTGCCGCTCAACCGGCTCCTGGTCGTCCTCATCGCCGGGGCGGTGCTCGCCGGCTTCGCGCTCTTCTACTCGCGCTCCCGGCACGGGGTGGCGATGCGCGCCGTGGCGGACGACCAGCAGGCGGCACTGACGATGGGCATCTCGGTGGCGCGGGTCTTCGCGTTGGCCTGGGTGCTTGCTGCGGTAAGCGCGCTGGTCGCGGGCGTGCTGCTCGCCGACCTCGCCGCGGTCGAGCAGAACATCGCCGCTTTCGGTCTCATCGTGTTCCCGGTCGTCATCCTCGGGGGCCTGGACTCCATCCCCGGCACCGTGGCCGGGGGCCTGACCATCGGCCTGCTCAAGCAGTTCGTCTCGGGTTATGCCGACCCCGGCCTCGCCGAGGTGGTGCCCTACCTCGTGCTGGTCGGCATCCTGATGGTCCGCCCGTACGGCCTGTTCGGCGAGACCCGGATCGAGCGGGTGTGACATGGCGACCTCGACCGGTATCTACCACCGCAATTACGCCGCGGAGCTGCGGCTGCGGCACACCAAGGCCGAGAAGGCCCGCCTGGCCCTCATGGCGGTTCTCCTCCTGTCCCTGCCCTACATCCTCAACGTCTATTGGCTGGGCATCGTCAACACCATCCTCATCGCGGTCGTCGGCGCTGTCGGGCTGAACATCCTGGTCGGATACACGGGGCAGATCTCCCTGGGCCAGGGCGGCTTCCTCGCCGTCGGCGCCTACACCTCCGGCATCCTCGCCACCCGGTCCGGCCTGCCGGTGCCCCTGGCGATCCTCGCCGCGGTGCTGGTCACTGCCGGCGTCGGGGCGTTCTTCGGCCTGCCCGCGCTGCGGCTGAAGGGCCTCTATCTGGCCATCGCCACGCTGGCCTCGCAAGAGATCATCCTGTTCGTGGTCCGGCGGTGGACCTGGCTCACGGAGGGCAAGGGCTACGTCGAGGTGCATCGCCTGGAGCTGTTCGGCTGGCGGGTGGACCGCACCATGTTCGAGGTCCAGTGGTATTGGATCCTGCTCGTCGTCGCGGCGCTCGCGGTCTACGCCGCGCGCAACCTGTTCCGCACCTCGCTGGGCCGCTCGTTCATGGCGGTCCGGGACCAGGACATCGCCGCCGAGGCGATCGGCGTCAACCTGACCCGCGCCAAGGTCACCGCGTTCGCGGTGTCCTCGGGCTTCGTCGGTCTCGCCGGAGCCCTGCTGGCGCACTACACGGAGACCGTGACCTGGGAGCGGTTCACGCTCGACGTCTCGGTGCTCTACCTCGCCATGATCATCGTCGGCGGCCTCGGACGGGTCGCCGGATCCGTCTACGGAGCGGCGTTCATGATGCTGCTGCCCGCCGTGCTCACCGAGGTCGCCCAACGCCTCTCGACCGTGGCGCCGTTCCTCGTGGAACAGCTCCCCGCGGTCAAGAACGCGACCTTCGGATTGGCCATCATCGCCTTCCTGCTCATCGAGCCCCGCGGCCTGGACCGGATCTGGACCCGTATCAAGGACTACGTGCGATGTTGGCCATTCCGGTACTGACCTGCGCCCCAGCGGGTCCACCCGCCCGAATCATCGTCATCTCCGGACAACCCTCGCCGCCGCCTCCACGAAGGGAATCACCATGAACCACCCGACGCGTACCCGGACCACCCTGATCGGCCTTTCGGCCGTCACGGCCCTGACCCTTGCCGGATGTGGCGGCGCCGCCACCCAGGGAGGTGGTGGCGGCGGCGGTGCCACGGGCGGCCCGATCAAGATCGGTGTCCTGGCCGACCTCACCGGCGCGACCGGCGACGTCGGGACGCCGTACAACGAGGGGATGCTGGCCTACATCGACTGGATCAACGCCAAGGGCGGGATCTCCGGGCGCAAGATCGAGGCCGACAGCAACGACTACGCCTACAAGGTGCCCACGGCCGAGGAGCTCTACAAGAAATACGTCTCCTCCGGCGCGGTCGCCATCCAGGGGTGGGGCACCGGCGACTCCGAGGCGCTGCGCACCAAGGTGGCCCAGGACAAGCTCCCGTTCATGTCGGCCTCGTACGCCGAGGTGCTGACCGACCCCAAGGCCTCGCCGTACAACTTCGTCGTCGCACCCACCTACTCCGACCAGATGCGGGTGGCGCTGAACTGGATCGCCAAGGACGCCGGGGGGCCCGCCGAGGTGGCGGTCTTCCACAACGACAGCCCGTTCGGCACGGCGCCGATCGGCGACGGCCAGAAGTGGCTGACCGAGAAGAAGCTCGGCCTGACGATGTCGGCCTACCCGATGCCGAAGACGCCCAACTTCGTCGGTCTGCTGAGCCAGGCCAAGGCCAAGAACGCGAAGTACGTCGTGATCCAGAACGTCTCCTCGCCCGCGGCGCAGGTGGCCAAGGACATCAAGGCGCAGAACCTGCCGATGAAGATCGTCTGCCTCAACTGGTGCGCCGATGAGTTGTTCATCAAGACGGCCGGCGCCGACAACGCCGAGGGCCATGTGCTTGTCCAGCCGTTCGCGCCGGCCTCGGCGAACAAGCCGGGCAACAAGGACATCGAGGACTACCTCAAGGGCAAGGGTTCCTCGCTGGAGGCCAAGGGTCTGCACTTCGGGCAGGGGTGGTGGACCATGGCCATCATGGCCAAGGGGATCGAGAAGGCCATCAAGGACGGCGGCAACCTGACCGGGGAGAGCATTCGCAAGGGCCTGGAGACCATGGACAAGGTGGACACCGGCGGCGTGGTCGGCACCGGTGAGGTGAAGTTCTCCGAGACCAGCCACCGCGGTTCGTCCGGGTCGAGCATCTACCAGGTCAAGGGCGGCAAGATGGTCGAGATCGCCGCCAACCAGGTGCCGTGACCGTCAGCGAGTCGGCCGTCAGCTCCCCGTCGGCGCAGGCCGGCGGGGACCTGCTGACCGTCGCCAACATCGAGGTCATCTATGACGACGTGATCCTGGTGCTGCGCGGCATGTCGCTGAGCGTGCCGGAGGGCGCGATCGTGGCCCTGCTGGGGTCCAACGGGGCGGGGAAGTCCACCACGCTCAAGGCGATCTCCGGGTTGCTGCCGACCGAACACGGGGCTGTCACCGACGGAACGATCATGTTCGGCGGCCGGGACATCACCCGCCTGGACGCCGCCGCTCGGGTCAGGCTCGGGCTGAGCCTGTGCATGGAGGGTCGGCACGTCTTCGAACACCTCACGGTCGCGGAAAACCTCATCGCCGGTGCGTACTTCCGGGGCCGAGTCGATATCGGCGCGGAGCTGGAGCAGGTCTACGGGCTGCTGCCGAAGCTGGCCGACATGCGGGCCAGGGTCGCGGGCTACCTGTCCGGGGGCGAGCAGCAGATGTTGGCGATCGGCCGCGCGTTGATGGCCAAGCCGAAGCTGCTCATGCTCGACGAGCCCTCGCTGGGACTCGCACCGATTCTGGTCGACGACATCTTCGCGTTCATTCAGCGGCTCAACACGGAGATGGGCCTGACCGTGCTCGTGATCGAGCAGAACGCCCGGCGGGCGCTGGAGATTGCGCACCACGCCTACATCCTGGAGCACGGCCGAATCGTCCTCGCCGGCGAGGCCGGGGAGCTCCTGGGGAATCCGGATGTCAAGGAGTTCTACCTCGGCCTCGGCGAGGCCGGCGGCCGCAAGAGCTTCCGCGACGTCAAGCACTACAAGCGCCGCAAGCGCTGGCTGTAGGCAGGGGGTCACGATGAGCGCGTCGATTGCGCAAGCCGTCGCGAGGTACGCCGAGCACGCCGGGCCGCCCGTCGCCCGAGCGGTCAGGGATGCCGCCGCCAAGGTGCCCGCCCTGGCGGCGCGCCTGGCGGACGCCGGCCTGGATCCCCGGGGGCTGACGCACGCGGATCTTGCCCGGCTGCCGGTGCTGGCCAAGGACGAGGTCATCGCCCTGCAGCGGCAGCGGCCCCCCTGGGGTGGTCTGTTGGCGCCGCACGCCTGCGTGGATCGGGTGTTCCAATCCCCAGGGCCGCTGTATGAGCCGCAGCTTGCCGGCCCCGACCCGTGGCGTTGGGTCGAGGCGCTGCGGGCCGCCGGGTTCAGCCAGGATGATCTGGTTCTGAACTGTTTCGGCTATCACCTCAGTCCGGCCGGGGCGATGTTCGACGAGGGCTGTCTCGCGGTCGGTGCGACGGTCCTGCCGGGCGGGATCGGCAGCCAGGATCTGCAGGCGGCCGCCATCGCCGATCTGGGGGTCACCGCCTACACCGGACTGCCGAGCTATCTTCGGGCCGTCATCGAGCGGTACGACGCGGCCGGGTTGCCGCCCGAAGCCTGGCGACTGTCCCGCGCGTTGGTCACGGCCGAACCGCTGCCGGACTCGCTGCGCGCGGAGCTGCAGCAGCGGGTGCCGACCGTGTTGATGGCCTATGGCACCGCCGAGGCCGGACTCATCGGCTACGAGACCCAGCCGAATTCCGGCCTGCGCCCGGCGCAGGACGTGCTCGTGGAGGTCTGCGATCTCGACACCGGGATGCCGCTGACCGAGGGGGAGGGCCAGGTGGTCATCACCCTGGCGCGGTCCGACTACCCCCTGGTCAGGTTCGGCACCGGGGATCTGTCCGCATGGACCCTCGACGCGGCCGGCCAACCCCGGCTGGTGGGGGTGCTCGGCCGGGTCGGGGCGGCCGTCAAGGTGCGGGGAATGTTCCTGCACCCGCGCCAGGCGGCCCAGGCCCTGGCCGACACCCCCGGTGTCGCCGCGTGGCGACTCGTGATCGATCGGGTGGCCCATCGGGACGAACTGGCCTGCGAGATCATCCTGAGCGCGGGTCATGATCGTGCGGCCGACGCAGAGCGGGTCGTCGCCGAGGTCACCCGCCGGCTGCGGGATCGGCTACGGTTCGGCGCAGCCGTGCGGATCGTCTCGCAGATCGAGGACGGCGACCAGGGCCTGATCGATCGGCGCCGCTGGGACTGAGGGCCCGGCCGGCCGACCCGATCGCCCCGAAGGGCCGCTGAGCGCAGCGAGCGCGGCAACCGCGCTGCCGATGCGCCGAGGATGAAGGAGGACCCCCCGTGACCGTGCTCGTCGGCTATATCGCCAACCCGTTGGGCCGAGCCGCCCTGCTCTTCGCCGTCGCCGAGGCGCAGCGCCGCGGCAGCAGCCTGATCGTCGTCAACTCCCAGCACGGGGGCCACGGGCGAGAGGGCGTGCACGTGGACGAGGTGCTCGCATCGGCCCAGGCCGATCTGCTCGCCGCCGGTGTCCCGCACGAGATCCGCGGCTTGGTGCGCGACAAGGATCCCTCCGATGATCTCCTGGACGTCGCGCAGGAGATCGGCGCCGAGTGCATCGTCATCGGGGTGCGGCGGCGCTCGCCGGTCGGCAAGTTGATTCTCGGTTCCAACGCCCAACGCATCATCCTGGAGGCGGACTGCCCGGTGATCGCCGTCAAGGCGTAGCGACCCGGCGCACGACGTACCGGTGGTCGCCCGCGCTCTTCCTCCCGCCGCGCTCCGGTCGGCGCCGCGCACCGAGAGGTGCCCGCGCGGCGCCGCTGTCCGAGAGGCGAGACCGGCCCGGCCGGGTGCCGGGGCGCGCCCCCGCGGTGGGTAGCGTGTCGCTGACACCCCAGCCCAGTCTCGATGGGAGACAGCCCATGTCGCAGGTCGACACCCAGGCCCTCGCCGCGGTCGCGCCGCTGGCCCGGACCCGCTACGCCGAGTACGTCGCAGCCGGCCTGGCCCTCGACATCACCCGCGGCAAACCGTGTGCGGCGCAGCTCGATCTCGCCGAGCCGATGCTGGCGCTGCCGGGTGCCGGGGAGCACGCCACCGCGCAGGAGGGCGACCTGCGCAACTACGGCGGAGCGCCCAAGGGCCTGCAGGACCTCCGCGAGATCTTCGCCCCGCTGCTCGACGCGCCGGTGGACCAGATCGTGGTGCGTGACAACGCCTCGCTGGCTCTGATGCACCTGTGCGTGGCCAGCTCGTTCTTCCACACGCTGCCCGGCGGCGTCGCCCCGTGGCGCCCCGGCGAGGTGACCTTCCTGGCGCCGAGTCCGGGCTACGACCGACACTTCGGCGTCTGTGCCGAACTCGGCGTCAAGCTGCGGGCCGTGGCCATGACCCCCACCGGACCCGACATGGACGAGGTCGAGGCCCTGGTGGCCGAGGATGCGTCGATCAAGGGCATCTGGTGTGTGCCGAAATACAGCAATCCGACCGGGGTCACCTATGCGGACGAGACGGTCCGCCGGCTGGCCGCGATGCCCACTGCGGCCGGCGACTTCCGGATCTACTGGGACAACGCCTACGCCATCCACCATCTCGCCCCGGAGCACGACGAACTGCTGCCGATCCTGCCGGAGTGCGAGGCGGCCGGGCACCGGGACCGCGTCTTCATGTTCGCCTCGACGTCGAAGGTGACCCTGGCCGGAGCCGGCGTCTCGTTCTTCGCCTCCTCCCCGGCGAACGTGGCCTGGTTCCTGAAGCGGGACGATGCCCGCTCGATCGGTCCCGACAAGATCAACCAGCTCCGTCACCTGCGCTTCTTCGGCGACACCGCGGCGGTGGTGGCGCACATGGAGCGGCACCGCGAGATCCTGGCGCCCAAGTTCGAGACGGTCGGCAAGATGCTGGCCGCCGACCTGGGCGCGTTGGGGGTCGCCAGCTGGACCGACCCCAAGGGCGGCTACTTCGTCAGCCTCGATGTCGTCCCCGGCACGGCCAAGCGGGTCGTCGAGCTCGCCAAGGCGGCGGGCGTCGCGCTCACCCCGGCGGGGGCGACCTATCCCGGCGGTGTCGACCCGCAGGACCAGAACATCCGCATCGCGCCGACGTTTGCGACCGAGCAGGATCTGGAGCGCGCGATGGCGGTGCTGACGACCTGCGTCATCGTGGCCGCGGCCGACGCCGTGCTCTGAGCGGGTCGAGCCGGCGCGACGCGCGCTGACGGCGGTACGCCCGCGCCGACGCAGTGGCCGCTCGGCTCCGGGCGGGTGGCCGTTCGGCTCCGGGCGGGTGGCCGCTCAGCGCAGCCAGGATGACCGCCCGCCGCGGGGCCTGCGATAGTGCCCGGCCTCACGGTGTCCATAATCTCGACCGCATCCCCGAACGCCGATACTGTTCCCTCACTCGTACAGGAGGAGGGGCAATGGCGCCCACAGTCGACACCGTCTCCGGGGTCACCCTCGGAACCGGCAGCTTGACCATCGTCGTGATCGTGGGGATCGTGGCGCTCGCCGCGCTGGCCGTGGGGGCGGTATTCCGGCGCCAGGTGCTGGCCGCCCCCACCGGCACGCCGAACATGGTGCAGATCGCCCGCGCCATTCAGGAGGGCGCCTCCGCCTATCTGAACCGGCAGATGCGCACCCTGGCCGGATTCGTGCTGCTGGTCTTCCTGCTGCTGTTCGCGCTGCCCGCGGACGACCTGTCGATTCGCCTGGGCCGCAGCTTCTTCTTTGTCCTCGGCGCGGTCTTCTCCGCCGCGATCGGCTACATGGGCATGACCCTGGCGGTGCAAGCCAACGTCCGGGTGGCGGCGGCCTCCCGCGAGGGTGACCGCACCCCGGGGTTCCGGATCGCGGTGCGCACCGGCGGCGCGGTCGGGATGGTGACGGTGGGGCTGGGCCTGTTGGGTGCCGCGGTCGTCGTGTTGCTCTTCCGGCAGCAGGCCCCGGCCGTCCTGGAGGGCTTCGGCTTCGGCGCGGCGCTGCTCGCGATGTTCATGCGGGTCGGCGGCGGCATCTTCACCAAGGCCGCCGACGTCGGCGCCGACTTGGTCGGCAAGGTCGAGCAGGGCATCCCCGAGGACGACCCCCGCAACGCCGCCACCATCGCCGACAACGTCGGCGACAACGTCGGCGACTGCGCCGGCATGGCCGCCGACCTGTTCGAGAGCTACGCGGTCACCCTCGTGGCCGCGCTGATCCTGGGCCGCGCCGCATTCGGCGAGCAGGGCTTGGTGTTCCCGTTGGTCGTCCCGGCGATCGGCGCGCTGACGGCCGTGTTGGGCGTGCTCGTCACGCGGGTGCGGCCGTCGGAGAACGGCCTGACCGCGATCAACCGCGGCTTCGTGATCGCGGCCGCCGTCTCGGCGGTGGCGTGCGCCGCGGCGTCATACCTCTATCTTCCCGCCACCTTCGCGGGGCTGAACGGGATCAACGCCGACGTCGCCGCGCTGGGCCGGGACCCGCGCCTGCTCGCCGCGCTCGCGGTCATCCTCGGCATCCTGCTGGCCTTCGTCATCCTGCGGATCACCGGACACTTCACCGGCACCGACGGCGAACCCACTCGCAACGTCGCGCGCACCTCGGTCACCGGTCCCGCCACCGTCGTGCTGGCCGGCATCGGCGTCGGCTTCGAGTCCGCGGTCTACACCACCGCGATCATCGGCATCGCCGTCTACGCCGCCTACCTGCTCGGTGGGGGATCGATCATCGTCTCCCTCTTCCTCATCGCGCTCGCCGGCTGCGGCCTGCTCACCACCGTCGGCGTCATCGTCGCGATGGACACCTTCGGCCCGGTCAGCGACAACGCCCAGGGCATCGCCGAGATGTCCGGCGACGTCGACGAGGCCGGCGCTCAGGTGCTCACCGAACTGGACGCCGTCGGCAACACCACCAAGGCGATCACCAAGGGCATCGCCATCGCGACGGCCGTGCTGGCCGCCACGGCGCTGTTCGGCTCCTACAACGACGCCGTCACCGAGGCGCTGCACAAGGCCGGCGGCGCCGCCGCGGACACCCTCTCGGAATACGCCATCGTCACCCCGTCCACCCTGGTCGGGCTCATGGCTGGCGCCGCCGTGGTCTTCCTGTTCTCGGGCCTGGCGATCGACGCCGTGACGCGCGCCGCGGGCGCGATCGTGCTGGAGGTACGTCGGCAGTTCCGCGAGCACCCCGGCATCATGGCCGGCACCGAGAAGCCCGAATACGGCCGCGTCGTCGACATCTGCACCCGGGACTCGCTGCGCGAACTCGCCACGCCCGGCCTGTTGGCCGCGTTCTCGCCGGTGGTCATCGGGTTCGCCCTCGGCTTCGGCGCCCTGGCCGGATTCCTCGCCGGCGCGATCAGCTCCGGGGTGCTGATGGCCGTCTTCCTGGCCAACTCCGGCGGTGCATGGGACAACGCCAAGAAGATCGTCGAGGACGGCGCCCACGGCGGCAAAGGCTCCGCGGCCCACGCCGCCACCGTCATCGGCGACACCGTCGGAGACCCGTTCAAGGACACCGCGGGCCCGGCCATTAACCCGCTCATCAAGGTGATGAACCTCGTGGCCGTCCTGATCGCGCCGGCCGTCGTGCAGCTGTCCGTCGGGTCGGGCGCCAACACCTGGGTCCGCCTCGGCATCGCCGCCGTGGCCGCGGTCATCGTGGTCGTCGCCGTGGACCGGTCGCGGTTCCGGGCCACCCAGAATCTCCCCCAGATCGAGAAGGTCGTCGACCCGGTCCACCCGGCGGTCGAGTCGGTGCATCCGGTGCCGACCCGGCCCATGCTCACGCCGTACTTCCCGATGAGTCGCGACGAGGAGGAACTCGACGATCTGCTGATCACGGCGATCCCCGGCCCGGCAGACGTGGGCAGCGGATCGGGGGACAGGCCGAGCTGATCCGGATGCGAGGCAGCGGATCGGTCAGTCGCCGACCTCGTCCCGGCCGCGCATCACCAGCTTGGGATCGGCCTCGCCCACCACCGCGTGGTCCTTGCCCTCGTAGTCGAATTGGGAGAGGAAGTAGCGCATCGCGTTGATGCGCGCGCGCTTCTTGTCGTTGGACTTGACGGTGATCCACGGGGCGGAGTCGGTGTCCGTGGCGCGGAAGACCTCCTCCTTGGCCGCCGTGTAGATCTCCCACCGGTCCAGCGACTCGACGTCCATCGGCGAGAGTTTCCACTGCCGCACCGGGTCGATCTGGCGAATCGCGAACCGGGTGCGCTGCTCGGCGCTGGTGACCGAGAACCAGAACTTCGTCACCGATGTCCCCGCGTCGATCAGCATCTTCTCGAACACCGGCGCCTGCTCCAGGAAGAGGCGATGCTGCTCATCGGTGCAGAAGCCCATCACCCGCTCCACCCCGCCGCGGTTGTACCAGGACCGGTCGAAGAGCACGAGGTGGCCGGCGGTGGGCAGGTGCTGGACGTAGCGCTGGAAATACCACTGGCCCTGCTCGGTCGTGGTGGGGGTGCCGAGCGCCACGACGTGCGCCAGCCGCGGGTTGAGGTGCTCGGTGAACCGCTTGATCGTGCCCCCCTTGCCGGCGGCGTCCCGACCCTCGAACAGGATGACGTGGCGACCGCCCACGTCCTGGTTCCAGTACTGGAACTTCAGCAGTTCCACCTGCAGGTCGTACTTGAGCTGTTCGTACTCCCCGCGGCCCATCCGCTCGTCGTACGGATAGCCCTCGCGCCAGGTGTCGACCGGCGAACCGCCGGGGTCGATCAGGTCGGGGTCCGATCCGGTGATGTCGTGGTCCACGGTGTAGCCCTGCTCGAGCAGGGCATCGAGGTACTCCCTGAAGTTCTGCGGCGACATGGGCGCAGACTAGGGCGTCCCGGTGGCCGGGCGGGAGACTGGCGGCGACGACCGTTCCCTGGTAGGGATCAGCGGGGTCCGACACGGTGCCGGCGCACCGGTTACGGTGGAGTGGTTATGACTGCCAACACCGGCCGCACGTTGCTCTTCGTGCACGCCCATCCGGATGACGAGACGCTGGCCACCGGGGTGACCCTGGCCCAGCGGGCGATCGACGGCGCCGACGTGCACGTGCTGACCTGCACCCTGGGCGACGAGGGCGAGGTCATCCCCGTCGAGCTGGCGCATCACCTGTCCGCCATGGACGACACGCTGGGCCGCTACCGGCGCCTGGAGCTGCGGGCGGCGATGACCGCGCTCGGCGTGGTCGAGCACGTTCTCGGCGAGGACGTGGGCGGCCCCGGGGCGGCGGCGTACCGCGATTCCGGCATGGCCGGCACCCCGACCATGCAGCATCCCCGCGCGCTGTCCGGGGTGCCCCTGCACGAGGTCGTCGACGCCATCGCCGAGCACCTGCGGGCGTTGGCCCCGGACGTGGTCGTCACCTACGACCCGCAGGGTGGCTACCAGCATCCCGACCACGTACGGGTGCACCGAGCCACCTGCGCCGCGGTGGCGCGGCTGCCGCGGCAGGCGCGGCCGGCGCTGTGGGCGGTGGTGGTACGCCGTAGCCGCGCGGCGGCCGACCGCGCCTGGCTGGCCGAGCATGTCCGCGACGATGGCCACCTGACGATCCCCGGACCCGGCGACCCCTACCCGGCGGGCGTGGTCGACGATGCGCTGATCGCCTGGGAGGTCACCGGCGACGCCGAGGCGCTGGCGCGGCGCGACGCGGCCCTGGCCGAGCACCGCACCCAGGTACACCTCGGGGACGGCTGGTATGCCTTGTCCAACGACATCGCCGCACGGTTGACCACGACCGAGTCCTATGTGCCGCTCGACCCCGACACCGGAGCGCTGGCGCCGGTGGCGGCCGACCAGATCATCGATGAGCGGAGGGCGCCGTGACTTCGGAGCTGACCTCGGAGCTGACCCAGGGCGTGCCCAGCGGCGTGCAGCCGCCGATCCAGGACACCCAGGGGCCGGCCGGGATCGACCCGCGGCTGTTCCGGCGGGTGTTCGGGCGGTTCGCGACCGGCGTCACCGTGATGACGACGACGGCCGACGGCCAGGACCACGCCATGACCGCGAACTCGGTCACCTCGGTCTCCATCGAACCGCTGCAGGTGCTGGCCTGCGTCCACGTGGACTCGCGGTTCCACGACGCGGTCCTGGACGCCGGCGTCTGGGGCGTCAGCATCCTGCCCTCGGCCGCCCGCGGCATCGCGGACTGGCTCGCCACCCGGGGTCGTCCGGTGCAGGGGCAGCTGGACCGGGTGCCGCACACGCGCGGCCCGGTCACCGGCGTTCCCCTGCTCGACGACGCCCTGGCGCACCTGGAATGCCGCACGACGGCGGTGCACGCCGCCGGTGACCACGCGATCATCGTCGCCGAGGTGGTCGGGTTGGAAGCCCCCGACGAGCCGGGTGCCGCGCTGGTCTTCTACCGGGGTGAATACCGGAGCCTGGAGTGAGGGGCCGCGGCGGACCCGCCGCTGGCCCCGGAGGCTCTCCGGACCAGGTCGGACGTCCGTCGCGGCGATATCTCACCCGTCGTACGGCGGTTCTCGGGGCGGGCGTGCTCGCGATCCTGGGGTACGTCGTGCTGGGCTGGGCGACCGGCCGCGCGATCCCCGCGCACGCCATGGTCGGGACGGTGTCCGTCGGCGGGCTCTCCGAGCCGGAGGCCCGGCTGCGGGTTGCGGACGCCGCGCCACGGATCGAGGCCACCAAGGTGTCGATTCGGTGGGGGGCCACCGAGGGGGCGATCGACCCCGCCGCCTCCGGGCTGCGGATCGACCCCGATGCCTCCGTGGCCCAGCTCCTGGGACCGACGCTGGATCCGGTGCTGCTCTGGCGGCGATTGCGCGGCACGGTCGACGTACCCCTGCAGGCGCGCATCGACCAGGGCGCGCTCGCGACGTCGGTGCGCGCCGCCGCGGCCACGATCGAGCGCCCGGTCCGGGAGGGGTCGGTCAGCTTTCCCGGCGGGACCGTCGTGGCGCAGCGCCCGCAGGCCGGCCGCCGGGTCGACGTGGCCGCCACCGTGGCGGCGGTGGCCCGGAGCTGGCCCGGTGCAACGCCGGTCACCGGCAGCCTTGAGGAGGTCGCCCCGCGCATCGACCCCGCCGCCTTCGACGTGGCGGTGCGCGATCAGGCGGCCCGGGCGGTGGCCGGACCGCTGGAGGTCGTGGCGGACGGCCGCCGAGCCACGCTGGCCCCGGCCCAGTTCGCGCCGGCGCTGGCGATGGTGCCCGATGCGGGCGCGCTGACCCTGCGGGTCGGCAGCCGGGAACTCCTGGCGGCCCTGCGCACGGTGGCCCCCGGACTGGAGATCCAGCCCGTCGACGCGACGATGCAGCTGCGCAACGGCACCCCGGCCCTGGTCGCGGCTCGACCTGGCCGGCTGATCGACGGTCCCACCAGCGCCGAGACGGTGTCTCGCGGGCTGGTCGACGGGTCGCGCACGGCTCAGCTCACGCTGCTGGACGTCGCCCCCGCCCTGACCTCCGAGCAGGTCGCCGGCTACGGCATCACCGCCGAGATCGGCCGGGCCACCGTGACGATCGGCGGGGCCGGTGAGCCGGCCCGGCTGAGCAACGCGGCCTTGGCGGCCAAGAAGCTGACCGGCCGCTTGGTGACACCCGGTGGTCAGGTCTCGTTCAATCAGTCCGTCGGTCCGCGCACCCCTGCCGCCGGCTTCGCCGCCACGACGACTCGGCTGCCCGGGGTGGGCACCGAGGACGAGGGCGGGGTGGGGCAGGTGGCCTCGGCGCTGTACGAGGCGGCGTTTCGCGCCGGGTTGGTGGTGGGCCCGCGCACGGCGTACTCCGTCTACCTTCCCGGCACCGCGGCCGGCCTCGACGCGCGGGTCGCGATCGGGGGGCCGGACGTGACCGTCACGGCCGACCGGGAGTACGGGGTGCTGATCTCCGCCCAGGTGAGCGGGGCGGCCGTCGAGGTGGTGCTGTACGGCCGGGCCGGGATCGCCAGCACGGTGACGGCGGGAACGCCGACGGGCGTCGTCCGGCCGGCCCCGGGGGTGGACCCGAGCCTGGCCTGCCGACCGAGTGCCGGCCAGCCCGGCTTCGAGATCAGCGTCGCCCGGATCGTCACCGCAGACGGGGTCGAGGTGCGGCGCGACAGCGTGTCCGCGCGGTATGCGCCGGTGCCCGGCGTGAGCTGCGGCTGAGAATCGGCCGGGCAACCTGCGTGCCCAGCCCCCACAACCCGGCGGGCAACGCTAGGGTGTGGGTGGCGTCAGAGCTGCCCAGGAGGACGGATCCCATGACCTACATCATCGCCCAGCCCTGTGTCGACGTGAAGGACAAGGCCTGCATCGAGGAATGTCCGGTCGACTGCATTTACGAGGGTGAGCGCACTCTCTATATCCACCCCGACGAGTGCGTCGACTGCGGCGCCTGCGAGCCGGTGTGCCCGACCGAGGCGATCTTCTACGAGGACGACGTCCCGGAGCAGTGGTCCGACTACACGGCGGCCAACGCGGAGTTCTTCGAGGAGCTCGGCAGCCCCGGCGGTGCGGCCAAGCTCGGCAAGACCGGCAAGGACCACCCGCTGATCGCTGCCCTTCCCCCGCAGGGCGAGTGAGCGATCCGACCCGACCGGCGGGCGGGACGCGCAGCGATGCGCGCCCGCCCGCCGAGCATTTCGCGCTGCCCGACTTCCCCTGGGACACCCTGGCGCCGTACAAGGCTCGCGCCGCCACCCACCCCGGTGGCCTCGTCGATCTGTCCGTCGGCACGCCCGTCGACCCGACCCCGCTCGTGGTTCGCCAGGCCCTGATCGCGGCGGCCGACGCGCCGGGTTACCCGCAGACCCATGGCACCGCGCCGCTGCGCGAGGCCGTGGCCGCCTGGTTCGAACGCCGCCGCGCGACCCCCGGCGTCGACCCCGCGGGGGTGCTGCCCACCATCGGCAGCAAGGAGCTGGTCGCCTGGCTCCCGACGCTGCTGGGGCTGGGGCCCGGTGACGCCGTAGCGTTCCCGGCGGTGGCCTACCCCACGTACGACGTCGGCACCCGCCTGGCCCGAGCCACCCCGCTACCGTTCACCGGGCTCACCGAACTCGGCCCCGCCGGGGCGGCTACCGCGCCGCGCTTGGTGTGGGTGAACAGCCCCGGCAATCCGACCGGCACCGTGCTCGGCGTGGCGCATCTGCGCAAGGTCGTCGACTGGGCCCGCGCCCGCGGCGCCATCGTGGCGAGCGACGAGTGCTACGCCGAGCTGGACTGGCGCACCGAGAACCCCGACGATCCCGGCCGCTCAGCCGATGCCCCGGGGTCGGTCCCCAGCCTGCTCGACCCGCGCGTGTGCGACGGCGACCATCGCGGCCTGCTGGCGTGCTATTCGCTGAGCAAGCAGTCCAATCTGGCCGGCTACCGCGCGGCCTTCGTAGCCGGTGATCCGGTGCTGATCGCGCAGCTCCTGGAGGTCCGCAAGCACGCCGGGATGATGATGCCCTGGCCGGTGCAGGAGGCGATGCGGGTCGCCCTCGGTGACGACGCCCACGTGGCGGAGCAGAAGGAGCGGTACGCCGTGCGCCGTGCGCACCTGGTGCCCGCGCTGGCCGACGCCGGCTTCCGCATCGAGAACTCCGAGGCCGGCCTCTACCTGTGGGCGACCCGGGACGAGGACTGTGGGGATTCGGTCGGCTGGCTGGCCGCCCGCGGGATCCTGGCGGCGCCGGGGTCGTTCTACGGGCCGCGCTCGACCCGCTATGTGCGAGTCGCCCTGACCGCGACGGACGAGCGGATCGCGACCGCCGCAGAGCGGTTGCGCTCCGCCCGGACCGCCGGCTGACCTCTGTGGTCCGCCGTGGTCAGCGGTGCACCAGCGTGATCCGTACCGCGGTATCGGGGTTGTTCGGGGCGCCCGCGGACCAGGCGGTCGCATCGGCCGAGGTGGCCCGGCGCCAGCTGCGCGACCCCCACGACACTTCGGCGATCCCGAGATCGTCGGCGGAGGCGACCGCCCAGCCGGCGGCGGTGGCAGCCGCCCGTCGGGTGCCGGCCTGTAGCACCAGCGAGCCGCCGGTGACCTCCGCTGTCAGCCCGGTCTCGGTCTCCAACTGGGCTCGGACCTGCTCGGGGGTGGGGCCGGTGGCTGCGTCGGCCAGGCGGCAGCCGACGCCCTCCGGGTGCGTGCCGGTGACCGCCGCCGCGTAGACGCTCGCCTCAGTCTCGTGCTGGGCATAGGCCAGGGGTGCTGCGCTGAGCTGCACCTTCTGCGCGGCCTCGGTCAGGGGCAGCGTTTGCCACCCGGGGACCTTGACCAGGGCGTCGTAGAACTTGCCGGTGGCATAGACGGTGTTGCGGATCTGCGCCGGCGTCCCCCACCCCTGGCTGGGCCGCTGCTGGAAGAGCCCGAGCGAGTCGCGGTCGCCGCCGGCAAGATTGCGCAGCTTCGACTCCTGCATCGCCGTCGCGACCCCGATGGTGGCGGCGCGCGGCGGGAGATCGCGCTTCGCGGCCAAGGCGCCGATGGTCGCGACATTGCGAGCCTGCTCCGGCGTGAGGTCGAAGCTGGTGCCGGCGGGGTTGGTGAAGGTGCACCGGGGCGGGCCACCCAGGCCGGGGCCGAGCAGCCGCTGCACCGCCAACCCCAGCACGACCACCAGGATGATCGCGCCGAGCGCGGCGATGACCCCGCGGGGGCGCGACGACCCGCCGCGCCGTCGTCCGGGCCGATTAGTCGTTGGCATGCAGTGCGGAGTTGAGCGTGATCCCGTGGCCGTCCCGGGCGCGCGCCTCGACCGCGCCGGTGACGGAGTTGCGCAGGAAGAGCAGGTTGTCCTGGCCCGACAACTCGCGGGCCTTGACGATCCGACCGTCGGCGAGCGTGACCTTGCTGCCCGCGGTCACATACAGCCCCGCCTCCACGACGCAGTCGTCCCCGAGCGCGATCCCGATGCCGGCCTCCGCGCCGACCAGGCAGCGACGCCCGATGCGGACCCGTTGCGTGCCGCCCCCGGACAACGTCCCCATCGTCGAGGCCCCGCCGCCGATGTCGGAGCCGTCGTCGACGACGACACCCTGGCTGATGCGGCCCTCCACCATGGAATGGCCGAGCGTGCCGGCGTTGAAGTTCACGAAGCCCTCGTGCATCACCGTGGTGCCCTCGGCCAGGTGCGCCCCGAGTCGGACCCGGTCGGCGTCGGCGATCCGGACGCCGGTGGGCATGACGTAGTCCACCATGCGCGGGAACTTGTCCACGCCGTAGATGGCCACCGGCCCGTCGGCCCGCAGCCGGCCACGCACGGTCTCGAAATCGTCGGGGGAGCAGGGGCCGGCGGAGGTCCACACGACATTGGGCAGCACCCCGAACAGCCCATCCAGGTTGACGGTGTTGGGGGCGCAGAGCCGGTGGCTGAGCACGTGCAGCCGCAGGTAGGCGTCCGAGGTTCCGGCCGGCGAGGCATCCAGGTCGATCGTCACCAGCACCAGCGTCGTGCGCACGCCGCGCCGCGGATCCGCACCCTCCAGGACCGCCAGGTCGGCGGGGGCGGCGTGCGGGCTGTCGGTGGGCGGTTCGCCGAGGGCGGGCGCCGGATACCACGTGTCGAGGACCGTGCCGTCCTCCCTGATCGTCGCCAGTCCCCAACCCCAGGCGGTCCGTTGCATGCTCATGGCGCTCAGCCTAACGGCGGTGCCGCCCTGCGAATTTCGGTCCGCCCGGTGGCCGCCCGGTGGCCGCCCGGTGGCCGCCCGGTGGCCGCCCGGTGGCCGCCCGGTGGCCGCCCCGCGGCCGCCCGGTGGCCGCAGCGGGGACGCGCTCGGCTCGTCGGCACCGCAGGGGGGCTTGATCGAACGTCCAAGACGATCGCACTATGGTCGGGTGACGTTTCTTCCGCACGGTCTCGCCCGGGTGTTGGCCCCGGCCGCCTCGCTCGTGGCGGCCGCCAAGGTGCGGCAGGCGGTCACCGGCCACGGGGCCGTCGGCCCGGGCGCGCCGACCGCCAGCCGCGAGGTGCTCACGGCTCGAGTCGATCACCTGCAGTCCCGGTACGACGGGCTGCGCTCCCGGGGCTACGGCGCGACGTCGCCCCGGTTGAAGATGGTCTCGCTGGCCCTGGCCGACGCCAAGGACGACGTCTTCCGGCACGATGTCGCCGCGGAGTGCACCCGGCAGCCCGCGCGCACGCACTGGGTGCCGCGCCTGCTCACCCGCGGCGCCGCGGCACCGACCGGCTCCCGGGGCTGATCGGCACCCTCGCCCCGGACGGGGTCGGCGGCGCGGCGATGGTGGTGCTGGGCCGGATGACATAGGCGGTGCGTCCGGATTCCGCCCAGGCCCGTTCGAACTGGCCGCGCTGATAGGTCATCCGGACCCGCGCGTTGTCCGCGATCAGGTGCGAGGCAGGGTCGTTGACGACCGGGTTGCCGGCACCGTCGAAGCCCACCAGCACCATCAGATGGCCGCCGGTGCCATAACCGGCCCCGGTGAGCTGATCCGCGGAGAACGAGAGGGACACCCCGAGCGGCACGCCCGCGCTCAGGTAGGACTCGGCGGCGGCGAGGTCCGCCAGCCTCGTGACGAATCCCTCGAGCGGAACGCCCGCCGTCGCGCGGGTCCCGGCGTACGCGGTGTTGAACGGCCAGTTGCCGGTCCCGCCGTACTCCGCGTCGTAGACCATCCGTGCGGCGACGTCGACCTGGGCGTCCGTGGCCGGCGACACCCAGGCCTTCTCTGCGGGTGTCGGCCCGGCGCCCCAGTAGTCGAGGATCATCGCGGTCGTCGTGGCCGAGCACCAGGCCTCACCGCCGCCGCCCCAGGCGGTGTAGTGCCCGGAGTGCACCTCCTGGGAGTAGGTCGGCACCGCCAGGGTGGTCACCGTTCCGCCGAAGCGGCTGGTGGCCTCGGCGGTCGACCCGGTCGCGGGGACGGCGGTGGCGACGGCGCCGGCCAGCCGAACGACGGGGGTCGCGGTCGTGCCGGCCGCGCGCAGCAGGACGACGCGCAGCTGCCAGGACCGGTACGCCGCAGCTGCGCCCGTCACCAGCGTGTCCGTGCTCACGGCGGCCCCAGCGGTGCGCTGTCCGTCCAGGCTGGCGCGGGTGATCGCGGCACCGCCCGACACATCGGCCGCGGCCCACCGGCCCAGGACCAGCCAGGCCGTGGCGGTGCCGAGCGCGTCGATGCCGCGGACGAGGATCTGCACCCAGGTGCCGGGCGGGGTCTCGGCGTTCCATGAGGCGATCAGCTCGGTCCAGGCGAATCCGGGAGTGACCACGGGGGAGTCCCAGGTGGCCGTCTCATAGGTCACCGTCCCGGCGTTGCGGTGCGGGTCGCGGTAGTCGAACCGACCCGTCGGCTGGGCGATGCGCACCCCGGCCGCCCCGAGTGCCGTCCCGGCCCCGGTGCCGGCGCCCATGGTCGCGGGCCGCCAGAAGGACTCGGCGATCCGACGGGTCACGGCCGCCTGCGCGGTCGTCGGCGTCGCGACGGTGGCCGCCGCGACCGCCATTCCGCCGAGGGCGCCCAGGACCGCCCGGCGCGTCGGCGTGCGGCTGCGGTCAGTCCGGCCCGCGGTCGGTTCGGGTTCGGCGAGGTCCTGCAGGGACCGGGGCATCGGGGTTGCGGTCATGACCACTCCTTGCGGCAGACGTCGCCAGTCCGACCACGATAACCGCGCTGTCGGGGGCCGCTGAGAGGACGAGTGTCCAGGTCGGAGCGGGTACGGTGGGCCCATGCCTGGTCTTGCACCGCCCCCGGGGCCGGCGCCCCTGCACCTGACGGCCGACATCGTCGACCTCACCGCAGCCCTGTGCGATATCGCCTCGGTCAGCGGCGCGGAGGACGCCCTGGCCGATGCCGTGGCCACGGCCCTGGCCCCCCTGCAGCATCTGCGGCTGCACCGGATCGGCAACGTGCTGATCGCGCGCACCGAACTGGGCCGCCCCGAACGCGTGGTGCTGGCCGGACATCTGGACACGGTCCCGCTGACCGACCCGCCGAACCTGCCGACCCGCATCGATCCCACTCCGGACGGCGGTGCCGAGCTGTGGGGCCGCGGCACGGTGGACATGAAGGGTGGGGTGGCCGTCCAGCTGAGGCTGGCCGCCACCGTGGCCGCCCCCAGCCGCGACGTGACCTATGTCTTCTACGACTGCGAGGAGGTCGAGTCGGCCCGCAACGGGCTGGGCCGGATCGTGGCCTCGCATCCCGACTTGTTGGCCGCGGACTTCGCGGTGTTGCTGGAGCCGACCTGCGCCCAGGTGGAGGGCGGTTGCAAGGGCACCCTGCGGGTGCGGCTGCGCACGCGTGGGCGGGCCGCTCACTCGGGGCGGCCGTGGTTGGGGGAGAACGCGATCCACAAGCTGGCGCCGGCGTTGGCCACGCTCGCGGCGTACCGTCCGCGCACGGTCGACGTCGACGGCCTCGTCTATCACGAGGGCCTGTCGGCGGTGGGGATCGCCGGCGGGGCGGGAAACAATGTGGTGCCCGACGCCGCCGAATTGCTCGTCAATTACCGATTCGCGCCGGACCGCTCCGGCGTCGAGGCGGTCGCGCACGTGGGGGAGATTTTCGCGGACTACGAGGTCGAGGTCGTCGACCTCGCGGACGGCGCGCGCCCGGGCCTGGACCTGCCGGCCGCCCAGGCCTTCGTCACCGCACTCGGCGTACCGGTGTCGGCCAAGGAGGGCTGGACCGATGTGGCCCGGTTCGCGGCCCTCGGCGTACCGGCGGTGAACTTCGGCCCCGGCGACCCCGCGCTGGCGCACAAGGACGACGAGCGGGTCCCGCTCGGTCAACTTCGGGACGCCGAGGCGGCGCTGCGGCGCTGGCTGTCCTGACTGCGCCGCGCCAGCCCGCAGCGGGCCGGCCGGAGCGGGTCGAACGGTCGTCCGCGATAGCCGGATCCTATGGTGAGGATGCACAGAAGCGATCGACGGCGCATTGCCAATTCAGCAGTTTCGATATAGAGTGTTTATCGAAAGCGCACCCCGAGACGTAAGGAGCAGCACCTCTCATGTCGCTGATGAACACCCAGATTCTCCCGTTCAAGACGACGGCCTACAAGAACGGCGAGTTCGTCGAGGTCTCCGACGAGGACGTGAAGGGCAAGTGGGGGATCTTCTTCTTCTACCCCGCCGATTTCACGTTCGTCTGCCCCACCGAGCTGGGTGACCTGGCCGACCACTACGACGAGCTGCAGAAGATGGGCGTCGAGGTCTACTCCGTCTCCACGGACACGCACTTCGTGCACAAGGCCTGGGCCGACACGACCCCCACCATCGGCAAGATCAAGTACTTCATGCTCGGCGACGCCAACGGCGAGATCACCAACAACTTCCAGAACATGCGCCCGGGCGCCGGCCTTGCCGACCGGGCGACCTTCCTGGTGGACCCCGAGGGCGTCATTCAGTACATCGAGTCCACCGCCGAGGGCATCGGTCGCGATGCCAGCGAGCTGATGCGCAAGGTCAAGGCGGCCCAGTACGTCGCCGCGCACCCCGGCGAGGTCTGCCCGGCCAAGTGGCAGGAGGGCGGCGAGTCCCTGAAGCCGTCCATCGACCTGGTCGGCAAGATCTGACCTGGCTCGCCTGACCCAGCTCGGCTGATCATGCTCGGCTGATCCTTCGAGCCGAGCTCGACAGCACCGCGTACGGCGGGCGGCCGCTCACCTCCCCACTCCTCATACCACGGTATGGAGTGGGCTGCGACGAGCGGTCGCCCGCCGTATGCGCGCCCGCCGTATGCGCGCCCGCCGTCCGACCACCCGGCCCGCCCGAGAACCTGGCCCGCCTGACACCGACGAGGAGAGACATGCTCGACAAGGAGCTGCTGGACCAACTGAAGAGCTACCTGGAGATGGTGACCGAGCCGATCGAGCTCGTCGCGACCCTGGGTGAGGGCCCCAAGTCGGAGGATATGCGGGCCATGCTGACCGAGATCGCCGAGCTGTCCGAGAAGGTCACCGCCCGCTTCGACGGCACGGGACCACGGCATCCCGCCTTCGACGTCACTCGCCCGGGCAGCGACATCCACGTCACCTTCGCCGGATTGCCCCTCGGCCACGAGTTCACCTCCCTGGTGCTGGCGCTGCTGCACGTGGGTGGCCACACGATCAAGGAGGACCCCGACGTGATGGCCGCGGTCGCCGCTCTGCCGGGGCCGCTGGAGTTCACCACGTACATGTCCTTGGAATGCCAGAACTGCCCCACCGTCGTCCAGGCGCTCAACGCGATGGCGGTGCTCAACCCGAGCATCCGGCACACCGCGGTCGAAGGCTCGCTGTTCCAGGACGAGGTCACCAACAAGAACATCCTGGCGGTGCCCACGGTCTACCTGAACGGGGAGCTGTTCGGGCAGGGCCGGATGGACATGGCCCAGATCGTTGGCAAGCTGGACACCGGGGCCGGCGAGCGGGTGGCGGCCAAGCTCACCGAGAAGGAGCCCTTCGAGGTGCTCATCGTCGGCGGCGGGCCCGCCGGCGCGTCGGCCGCGGTCTACACCGCCCGCAAGGGAATCCGCACCGGCCTGGTGGCCGAGCGGTTCGGGGGCCAGGTGCTGGACACCATGTCGATCGAGAACTTCGTCTCGGTGCCCTACACCGAGGGTCCGACCTTCGCGGCCAACCTCGAGGAGCACGTCAAGCAATACGAGGTCGACCTCGTCAAGGGGCCGGTCGCCACCAAGCTGGTTCCCGCCACCGAGCCCGGCGGCCTGCACACCGTCGAGTTCGGTCCCGGCACCCTCAAGGCCCGCACGGTGGTCCTGGCCACGGGGGCCCGGTGGCGGCACATGGGTGTGCCTGGTGAGGAGGAGTACCGCAACAAGGGCGTGACGTTCTGTCCGCACTGCGACGGCCCACTGTTCAAGGGCAAGCGGATCGCCGTCATCGGCGGCGGCAACTCCGGCATCGAGGCCGCGATCGACCTGGCCGGCGTCGTCGGTCACGTCACGGTCATCGAGTTTCTCGATGTCCTGCGCGCGGACGACGTGCTGGTGGCCAAGCTCAAGAGCCTGCCGAATGTGGACATCATCATGTCCGCCAAGACCACGGAGGTGCTCGGCGACGGGACCGCGGTCACCGGCCTGAGCTACGAGGACCGTACGTCGGGCGAGGTGAAGACCCTGGATCTGCAGGGCATCTTCGTTCAGATCGGCCTGCTGCCCAACACCGAATGGCTCAAGGGCGCCGTCGAACTGTCCCCGCGAGGCGAGATCGTCATCGACGGCCGAGGCGCGACCAACATCCCGGGGATCTTCGGCGCCGGCGATGCGACCACGGTGCCCTACAAGCAGATCGTCGTCGCGGAGGGATCCGGCGCGACCGCGGCCCTGTCGGCCTTCGACCACCTGATCCGCACCAGCGCGCCGGTGCCCCAGCCGGCGTGAATCTGCGGGACCTGGAGTACCTCGTCGCGCTGGCCGACCACCGGCACTTCGGCCGCGCCGCAGCGGCCTGCTATGTCAGCCAGCCGACATTGTCGACCCAGGTCAAGAAGCTGGAAGCCGAGCTCGGCGTCATGCTCGTCGAGCGCGGCTCCCGCTCGGTACTGCTGACGGCGGCGGGGCAGGAGGTCGTCACCCGAGCCCGGCATCTGCTCGACGACGCCGATCAGATCCGGCGGATCGCCCGCTCGGTCGCCGACCCGGAGTCCGGGACGCTGCGGCTCGGCCTGTTCCCCACCCTCGCGCCGTACCTTCTCCCGCACGTCGTCGCAGGCGTGCGGGCCCGGTTCCCGCGTCTGGAGCTGCTCCTCGTCGAAGAGAAAAGCCCGGAACTGGTCGAGCGGCTGCGGGCCGGCACCCTCGACGCGGCGCTGTTGGCGCTGCCGTTGCTGGATGACTCGCTGGCGGCGGAGCCGCTCTTCCGAGAGGACTTCCTGCTCGCCCTGCCGGTCGATCATGAGCTGGCGGAGCGCGACGAGCCGCTGCCGCCCGACGTCCTCTCGGGGGCGGAGCTGCTGCTGCTCGAGGACGGCCACTGCCTGCGCGATCAAGCCCTGGCCGTCTGCACGATGGGCGGCGGTCACGAGCGCGACGGGTTCCGGGCCACCAGCCTGGAGACGCTGCGGCACATGGTGGCGACCGGGGCCGGACTCACCCTTCTGCCGGAACTGTCCGTCAGTCCGCCCGTGCCGAAGCACCCGGGCGTCGTGGTCCGCCGTCTCGCCGGCCCCGCCCCGCACCGGGACATCGCCCTGGCCCGGCGCGCCAGCCACGTCGACGTCCAGCTCCTGCATGACCTGGCTGAGGTCTTGCGGGCCGTGCCGGGCGTACGCCGGCTGCCCTGACGCCCCGCCGTCCGGTGGGGACCGCGGACCAGGATCGCCCGGAGGCCCGGACCGGCGCATCGCCCAGCCTGGATCGGGCGCTGCGGGCTATCCAGGGACTCGCTTGAGGCACGGGTACCGTGGCCCGGTGAGCCGACACCCGATCGACCCCGACCGCCCCGCCGTTGCCGACGTGGTCGCGGAACCTCCGCACCGGGCGTCGTACCATCGCGGCCCGGTCACCCTGCGCGACCACCAGATCCCGCACTCGACCACCGACCAGCGGTTGTTGGACTCGCCCAACCGCGCGGACTGGCTGCACACCGACCCCTGGCGGGTGCTGCGGATCCAGGCGGAGTTCGTCGAGGGGTTCGGGGCGCTCGCCGAGCTCGGTCCCGCCGTCAGCGTGTTCGGGTCGGCCCGGACGCCGCGGGATACCCCCGAATACGAGACCGGGGTGCGGCTGGGCCGCGCGCTGGTCGCCGCGGGGTACGCCGTGATCACCGGCGGCGGCCCCGGCACGATGGAGGCCGTGAACTGCGGCGCGGCCGAGTCCGGGGGCACCTCCGTGGGTCTGGGCATCGAGTTGCCGTTCGAGCAGGGCCTGAACCGCTGGGTGAACCTCGGGGTCCACTTCCGCTACTTCTTCGCCCGCAAGACGATGTTCGTCAAGTACGCCGAGGGATTCGTCGTCCTCCCCGGCGGGATGGGCACCCTGGACGAGCTGTTCGAGGCCGTCACGCTGGTGCAGACGCACAAGGTCACCTCGTTCCCGATCGTGCTGCTCGGCTCCCACTACTGGGGTGGCCTGGTCGGCTGGCTGCGCGACGTCGCCGTACCGATGGGCACGATCAGCGCCCGCGATGTCGACCTGCTGCACGTCACCGACGATGTCGCCGACGCCGTGCGCCTGATCGGTGAGTCCCACGGCACGCAGCCCGGCCGCCGTCCGGAGTAGGTCGCGGCCGACCCCGCCGCTGCGGGGGGTGCGGAGGTACCGGCGCATTCGTGGCACCATCGAGGCGTGATCGTCGTCCTCTCCGTCCTGGTGGTGCTCGTGGCCGGGGCCGTCGCCGCACTCGCGGTCGGCCGGCTCGGCTCCGGGATGACAGTCGCGATGCCGGACCCGGTGCACACCACGGGCCACGACGTCCTGGGCCCGCAGGAGGTCACCCGAGCCGAGGTGACCGGCGTGCGGTTCGACCGGGCGCTGCGCGGCTACCGGATGGACCAGGTCGACGCCGTCCTGGACCGGCTGGGGCAGGAGCTCGCCCGCCGGGACGAGCGGATCGCCGCCCTGACGGCACGGCCCGACGACCCCCCGGCGGACCTCGACGACACGTCCAGCATGCAGACCCCCGGCCCGGACTCGTGACCTCCGCGGAGGTCACCCATACGGCACGGCGGAAGTGGCGCAGGCCGCTGCCCGGCACCGCGGATCGGTTCGTGCTCGCCGTCCTGCTCGCGTACGCCGTGACCCGGCTGGTCAGCGGTGTCCTGCTGGTGATCCTCACGCGCTACCAGGTGCCCGTCGCTTGGACCGGGCCGCAGGTCAGCTACGGCACGATCGTGGGGCTGTGGGATGCCGGCTGGTATCGCGAGATCGCCGAGAACGGCTATCCCCACCAGCTGCCCCGAGACCCCGACACCGGCGACCTGCAGCAGAACCCCTGGGCCTTCTATCCGTTGTTCCCGGTCCTGGCCCGGGTCGGCATGGAACTCACGGGCGCGTCCTTCGCCGTCGCCGGGTCCACCCTGGCCCTCGGGTTCGGCGCCGCCGCCGCCGCCGTCATCGCGACGCTACTGCGGCCCCGGGTCGGACAACGAGTCGCGCTCGCTGCGGTCATCGTGTGGGCCACCTGCGCCAGCGCCCCGGTGCTGCAGGTGGCCTACACCGAGAGCCTGGCCATCCTGCTGCTGGCGTTGGTCCTGAAGTACCTCGACGCGCGGCGCTGGTGGGCCGCCGCCGCCTGCGCCTTCCTGACCGGCCTGGCCCGCCCGATCGCCGTGCCGCTCGGCATCGTGGCTCTCGTCGCGGTGGTCGTGCGTTGGCGCCGCCGCGACGAACAACCGATCTCGGGCCGCGAATGGGCCGGCATGCTCGCGGCGCTCGCCGGGTGCGGGCTCGCCGGGCTGATCTGGCCCACCATCGCCTGGCTCGGGACCGGCGTCCGTACGGCGTACACGGACACGATGGCCACCTGGCGGTACGGGCAGAACATCGTCCCGCTGCGACCCTGGGTGGGGATCTCCGAGTGGTTCTTCCATGCCGCCGGCCGCACCGCAGCGATCGCCGCCCTGGTCGCCGTCGTCGCGCTCCTGCTCGCCCTGGCGCTCGGGCCGTGGTCCGCCCGGCTGGGTCCGGTGCTGCGGGCCTGGATCCTCGCCTACCCGTTCTACCTGGCCGTGGTCCTGGACCCCGGCACCAGCGCCATCCGCTACCTGCTGCCGTGCTTCCCGTGGGCCGTCATCGCCGTGGACGGCGCCTGGCGAAGAAGGGCCCCGGCGGCCAGAACGTGGGCCCTGACCGCCGGTTGGGTGCTCCTCGGGGTGGCCACCCAATGGTGGTGGCTCTACGAGCTGTGGCGATTCGTGCCGCCGAGCGACTTCCCCCCGTGACCCGCGGTGTCGTGGTCGGCGCTCGGAATCTGATGGCGCGCTTCCTCGCGCTGGCGCGCTTCGTCAGCGCCCGGTGAACTCCGGCTTCTCCTTCGCCAAGAACGCCTCCACCGCGGCGGCGTGATCCGCCGAGGAACCGGTCCGCTGCATCTGCTCGGCCTCGAACGCCAACGCCTCGGACAGATCGCGGCCCACGGCGTACGCCACGCTGCGCCGCATCGCGCCGTACGACTTCGTCGGGCCCACCGCCAGCGCACCGGCGAGCTGCGCCACCACCCCGTCGAATTCGGCGTCCCCGACGACGTGCGTCGCCAACCCCAGCTCCAGGCACTCGGCGGCCTTGAGCGTGCGCGGGAAGAAGAGCAGCTCCTTGGCCTTGGCGGGACCCACGAGGCGCGGCAACCAGTACGACGTCCCGGAATCGCACGACAAGGCGATGCCGGAGAAGGCCAGATTCATGGCCGCCGCCTCGCTGAAGACCCGAGCATCGCAGGCCATCGCGAATGCGGCGCCCGCCCCGGCGGCCACCCCGTTCACGGCCGCGATCACCGGCTTGTCCATGGTCGCGAGCAGCTCGGCGATGGGGTTGTAGTGCTCGAAGACCGTCTGCGCCAGATCGGCGTTGCCCGCCCGCAAGCCCGCGACGTGCTCCTTGAGGTCCTGACCCACGCAGAAGGCCCGACCCGATCCGGTCAGCACCACACACCGGACGCTCTCGTCCTGCGCCACCTCGGTCAACGCGTCCCGCAGCGCGTTCTTGGTGGCCACATCGAGGGAGTTCATCGCCTCCGGGCGGGACAGGCGGACGGTGGCGACGCCTCCCGCGCGGCTGACCTCGACCGGGCTGCTCGTGGACATCTGTGCTCCTCCTGTTCAGCCGGCAAAGACCGCACGACACCGGCAAGTTCGGGACCGGACGGCGGACGAGCCCGAACCGCCCCCGATTTCGCATGCCACCAGCGAGCAGAGATAATGGGGTGACAGGTGTGCGTCATCGGCGTCGAAGACGGCGGTCGTACCGCTGTTCGCAGCGTACGTGGTCCGACAGGGCCAGACGGCACATAGAGCGCAGTGGTAACGCCTGAGAAAGGGGCACTACATGGCCGCGATGAAGCCGCGTACCGGCGACGGGCCGCTGGAGGTCACCAAGGAGGGGCGTGCAATCATCGTCCGCATGCCGATCGAGGGTGGCGGTCGCCTGGTGGTCGAGATGACCCCCGACGAGGCTGCCGACTTGGGTCGTGCGATCCAGAGTTGCGAGAGCGTGCCGCTCTGACCTGTGCATCCCTCTCGTGGAGGGGGCGCGACCGCTGAGGTCGCGCCCCCTCCACGTGTGCCGGGCGCCTTCGCGGCCCGGCGCGCTCAGCGCTTGATCGCCACGAACAGGCCGTCCCCGACCGGCAGCAGCGTGGGGATCACCCGCTCGTCGTCGCGCAGCCGTTTGCCCAGGTCCCGAATGATCCCGGTGACCTCGTCACGGGCCGCGGGATCGGCGACCTTGTCGTGCCAGAGCATGTTGTCGATCGCCAGGACCCCGCCGCGCCGCAGGATCCGGATCGCCTGCTCGACATAGCCGGGGTAGTCCTTCTTGTCACCGTCCACGTGCACCATGTCGTACGCGCCATCGGTGAGCCGGGGGAGCACGTCGCGGGCGTCGCCGGTGATGATCCGGGTCCGGTTGGCGGGGACGCCCGCCTGGGCGAACGCCTGCTTCGCGGCTCGTCCGTGCTCGGGCTGGATCTCGATCGTGGTCAGTACGCCGTCCGCCGGCATGCCCTCCAGGATCCACAGACCCGAGACCCCAGCGCCGGAGCCGATCTCCACGATCGTCTTGGCGTGACAGGCGGCGGCCAACATCCGCAGCGCCGCACCGGTTCCCGCCAGGACGGGTGTCGCGCCGAGCTGTTCTCCGCGGGCCCGCGCCGCATCCAGGGCGACGGTCTCACCGACGAAGTCCTCCGCGTAGGCCCAGGAGGCCACCTTCTGCCCGCTCATAGGCGAAGCCTAGTGGGGGTGTGCGTCGCTCGCGGATTCCCCGGCGACCCGGCGTGCCCCGGCGTGCCCCGGCGTGCCCCGGCGGGCCCCGGCGTGCCCCGGCGTTCTCCCGGTTGCGCTCGGGAGCCGGCGCCATCAGCCTGATGAAACAGTGCGGAGCCCAAGAACAACGTCAGAGAGCTGTCAGCCGGTTCCCAGGCAGCTGGGCGAGGATAAAGTCAGCCTCACCGCGCAGGTCCAGCCGGCCGCGTGGGACCACGACCGCACGACACCGAGGACCGCAGTGACCGCAACCCAACAGGCCGCCGTCGACACCACATGGGTGGCGCCGTCGTGGGAAGACGTGGTGCGCCAGCATTCGGCTCGGGTCTATCGGCTGGCCTATCGGCTCACCGGCAATCCGCACGACGCCGAGGACCTCACCCACGACGTCTTCATCCGGGTGTTCCGCTCGCTGGACAGCTACCAGCCCGGCACCTTCGAAGGCTGGCTGCACCGGATCACGACCAACCTCTTCCTGGACCGGATGCGTCGGCGCCAGCGGATCCGCTTCGATGCCCTCGCGGAGGACGCCGCGGCGCGGCTGCCCAGCAGGGAAATCGGGCCCGAGCAGTCCTATGACGAGCGCACCTTCGACGACGACGTACAGCGGGCGTTGGATGCGCTGGCTCCCGAGTTCCGCGCCGCGGTGGTGCTGTGCGACATCGAGGGCCTGTCCTACGAAGAAGTCGCCGCCACGCTGGGCATCAAGCTCGGCACGGTGCGGTCCCGGATCCACCGGGGGCGGGCCCAGTTGCGGTCGGCGCTCGCGCATCGGGCGCCGACGACGAAGCGGTCCCGCGCGACGCGCATCCCCGGACTGCGCCCCGCCTGAGTCGCCGCTGCCGACCGCCGGTCGTCACGAGGGTGCTTGACAACGGGAGGAAGCGCCCCACCGAGGGGTGGGGCGCTTCCGCGTCGAGCCGGCGGGCGTCAGCCCCTGAACCGCTGCCGCGGCCCCCGGTGTCTCACATGTCCTGGCCGCCGTTGACGCCCCAGATCTGACCGGTGATGTAGCCCGAGTCATCCGAGCACAGGAAGTGCACGACCCGCGCGATCTCCGCGGGCGAGCCGATCCGGCGCACCGGGATGCCGCCGGCGATCTTGTCCAGGACCTTCTGCGGAATCGTCGCGACCATCTCGGTCATGACGTATCCGGGGGTCACGGTGTTGACGGTGATTCCGATGGTGTTGCCCTCGAGCTTGCCGGCCCGCTCGAGGTGGAAGCAGGCCTCCTTGGCCAGGGTCTTGGTCAGGCCGAACTCGCCCGACTTCGACGCGGCGTAGTTGGCCTGGCCGATGTTGCCGTGCTCACCGATCAGCGAGCTGACGTTGACGATGCGGCCGGTGCCGCGCTCGATCATGTGCTTGAGGGCCTCTTGGGCCAGGAAGAAGGTCCCGGAGAGGTTCACGTTGATCACGTCATACCAGTCCTGGTCGGACATCTTGGTGATGACCTTGTCCTTGGTGATTCCGGCGTTGTTCACCAGGATGTCGAGCCGACCGTGCTGCTCGATGACTTCCTGGATCGTCCGGCGGCAGGATTCGGGGTCGCCGACGTTGCCCTGGTGCAGCGAGAAGCTCTGCTCGGGGAAGTGGTCCTTGAGCAGGGCCAAGTGCTGCTCTGCCTTCTCGGTGTTGCCCGAGAAGCCCATGGCCACGTGGGCGTGCTGGGAAGCCAGGCTCTCACTGATCGCGGCACCGATTCCGCGGGTCCCACCGGTGACGAAGGCGACGCGGCCGTTGAGCTTGTTGCCCTGGAGGTAGGACTGCATCTCTTTGGGGTTGGTCGGGGTGCTGGTGGCCGACTGATTGGGCGTGGTGGTCATGTCGTGTCTCCTTTGACGACGGCACTACAGGGCCGGGGGTGTGTCTGTGGCTCTCGGAGGGTTGGGTCGCGGGGTTGGGCAGGTGTCGAACTCGTGAAGGCACCACCTAGTCGCTACGAGCGGCGAGCCACGCCGCGGGTTCGGCCGGATTTCCTTACGGGCCTTGGATCCTGCCATGAGCCCGAGGTCTCCGCCAGGGCGCCCGAGATCCTCCAGGTCGTGGGGCCCCGAGCGCCGGTCGGCGAGTGTGCTGAACGTGACCAGGCCGAATCGGCCTCGGCCCTAGGATGGTTATAAGTGCGCCAGGTGCGTCTACTGTTGAGTAAGAGTAGGGGAATCTCCGCCATGGCCAGACGATCCGATGAGCAGCGGCGAGACTCTTCCCGGGATGGTGACGCCGGGAAGCAGCCACCCGCCGGCGCCCTCGGCTCGTTCATCCGCGCCCAGCGCCAGCTCGCGGACCTGTCGCTGCGTCAGCTGGCGTCGTTGAGCAATGTCTCCAACGCCTATCTCAGTCAGGTCGAGCGGGGCCTTCACCAGCCCTCGTTCAAGGTGGTCTCCTCGATCGCCGAGGCGCTCAACATCTCCACCGAATATCTGCTCAGTCAGTCCGGCTGGCTTCGCCCCGGGCAGGACAGCGAGCGCGAGTCGACCGGCGTCGAGGCCGCGATCCTGGCCGACCCGCTGCTCACCGCCGAGGAGAAGCAGGTCGTCATCGGCGTCTATCGCAGCCTGCGCCGCAGACACCTGGAGTCCTGACCCGCGCAGTGGCAGCCCGCGCGATCCGCCGGTGCGTGCCGCGCGGCCGCCCGAGGACCACCGCGTTTGGCAGGATGGGCCGCAGGTCGAGGAAGGGGTCGGGCGTGTTCGACATCAACGGTTGGGAGCTCGTGATCATCGCCGTGATCGCCATGCTGCTGATCGGCCCCGAGCGCCTGCCCGGCTATGTCGCCAAGCTTCGGGCGTGGATCCGCGACCTGCGCAGTCTCGCCGAAGGCGCCAAGGACCAGCTGCGCGAACAGATGGGTCCCGAGTTCGACGACGTCGACTGGAAGGCCTACGACCCGCGCCAATACGACCCGCGCCGCATCGTTCGCGAGGCCCTCTTCGAGGATCAGGAGGCCGGCGTCGCCCGGGCCGCCGGCTCGTCCGGGATGCCCCCGGCGCCCGCGGTCTACGACCCCGCTCGGCCCACGCCGTACGACGACGACGCCACCTGACGGGCGTCGTACGGGATCGTGCCCCCACGGCGCACGGGATCGGCGCGGTACGTCGTGCGGGGCGACCCGGCCGGGGAGGTCAGGTGAAGCTCAGCCCGAGCCGCTTGCCCGCCAGCCCCCGCGACCGAGAGGCCAGCTGACGGGCGATACCGCGCAGCGCCACACCGGCGGGGGAGTCGGGGGCGTGCACCGAGACCGGCCGGCCCTGGTCGCTGCCTTCCCGCAAGGAGGTGTCCAACGGGATCTGGCCGAGCAGCGGGACCGAGGCGCCGATGATCCGGGTCAGCGAGTCGGCCACGGCCTGGCCGCCGCCGCTGCCGAAGATCTCCTGCCGGGAGCCGTCCGGCAGCTCCAGCCAGGACATGTTCTCGATCACGCCGACAAGACGCTGGTGGGTCTGCACCGAGATCGAGCCCGCCCGCTCGGCCACCTCGGCGGCGGCCTGCTGCGGCGTGGTGACCACGATGATCTCCGATCCGGGAATGAGCTGGGCCACCGAGATGGCCACGTCCCCGGTGCCCGGGGGAAGGTCGAGCAACAGCACGTCGAGGTCGCCGAAGTAGACGTCGGAGAGGAACTGCTGCAGTGCCCGGTGCAGCATCGGCCCGCGCCACACCACCGGGGTGTTGCCGGGCACGAACATGCCCACCGAGATGACCTTCACCCCGTGCGCCTCCGGCGGCATGATCAGGTCGTCCACCTGAGTGGGCTCGCGCTCGACGCCCAGCATCCGCGGGATCGAGAAGCCGTAGACGTCGGCGTCGACCACGCCCACCTTCAGGCCCTCCTCGGCCAGCGCGGCGGCGAGATTCGCCGTGATCGAGGACTTGCCGACGCCGCCCTTGCCGGAGGCGATCGCATAGACCCGGGTCAACGAGTCCGGCTTGGCGAAGGGGATCTCCCGCTCGGCGACCCCGCCGCGGATCGTCTCCTTCAGGCGCGCCCGCTGCTCATCCGTCATGACCCCGAGCTGTACGTCGACGGCGGTGACCCCCTCGACGCCCATGAGGGCCGCGGTCACATCGGTGGTGATCTTCTCCCGCAGCGGACAGCCCGCCACGGTGAGCAGGATGTGGGTGGAGACCCGGCCCGCTTCGTCGGCCGTCACCTCCTGGACCATGCCCAGGTCCGTGATGGGCCGGTGGATCTCGGGGTCCTCGACTCCTGCGAGGGCGGCGAGCAGTGCATCACGCGTCGGGGCAGCCATGCGGCTCACTCTAACGGTCGCCCTGCCGGCGGTTCGCGCGGCCCGGACGGTCCTCGCGACCAGCCATGACACGGCTAGTTCGCGGGGTCCGACGAGCCGTCGCGGCGTTCGCCGGACAGGCGCGCCCGCGCCTCCTGGACGATGGGATCGGGCTCGGTGGGGCGGGGCGGGGTCGTCGTGGCCTCCTCGCGCTTGGCCTGCTTGGCCTGCTTGGCCTTCTTGGCCGGCGAGCGTCGGGCCTCGTCCGCGGCCCGGCCGCAGTGCGGACAGTGCTGGTGCCCGGCCTGCGCCAGTTCATCGACGAGATCGCGCAGCTCGGAACGCAGAAAGTCGCGGGTCGCCATGTCGCGCATCGCGATGCGCAGCGAGGCGACCTCCCGGGTGAGGTATTCGGTGTCGGCCAGGTTGCGTTCGTCGCGGGCGCGGTCCTGCTCCAGGCCGACGCGGTCGCGGTCGTCCTGCCGGTTCTGGGCCAGCAGGATGAGCGGCGCCGCGTACGAGGCCTGGAGCGACAGGATCAGCGTCAGCAGCGTGTAGTTGAGCTCGCGCGGGTCGAACTGCACATCCGGGGGCATCAGCGTGTTCCACGCCAACCACAGCGTGACGAAGATCGTCATGTAGATCAGGAACTGCGCCGTCCCCATGCCCCGCGCGAACTTCTCGGCGAGGACGCCGAAGTCCTCCGGGTCCAGCCGCGGCAGTCGGCGCCGACGATGGGCCTCGCGCGGCTGGTCGAGACGGAACTGGTCGCGGCGCGGGTCAGCCATGCCGACCGGTCCCGCTCGCGGGCCACGCGCCCTGGCTGCCCCGGACCCCGGGGGTCACGGCCCGACGCTCAGGCATCGGTGACCTCGTGCCGGTCCTCGCGCCAGTCGTCGGGCAGCAAGTGATCGAGCAGGTCATCCACGCTCACGGCGCCGAGCAGGTGGCCCTCGTCGTCGACCACCGGGACGGAGACGTTGTTGTACGTCGCCATCTCGCGGGTGATCTTGCCGATGGACGCCTCCGGGCGGACGGGTTCGACGCTCTTGTCAAGGATCGAGCCGACGGCCGCGTGCGGTGGTTCCCGCAGCAGTCGCTGGATGTGCACCATGCCGAGATAGCGGCCGGTGGGAGTCTCCAACGGGGACCGGCAGACGAAGACGGTCGCCGCGATGGCGGGCGAGATCTCCGCACGACGAACGACCGCCAGCGCCTCGGCGATCGTCGCCTCGGGGGGCAGAATCACCGGTTCGGTGGTCATCAGACCGCCGGCGGTGTCCTCGTCGTACTCCAACAGGCGCCGCAGGTCGGCGGCCTCGTCGGGCTCCATCAGCTGCAGGTAGCGCTCCTGGGCTTCCGGGGTCAGCTCAAGGAGCAGGTCGGCGGCGTCGTCGGGCTGCATGGCCTCCAGCACGTCGGCGGCCCGGTCCGACTCCAAGGTCGCGAGGATCTCGACCTGGTCGTCCTCGGGCAACTCCTCCAGGACGTCGGCGAGCTTCTCGTCGTCGAGCGCGGCGGCGACCTGAATGCGGCGCTGCGGCTGCAGATCGTGGATCAGCTCGGCCAGATCCACGGCCTTGAGTTCGTCATAGTTGCCGAGCAGGAGGTCGGCGCCCTGATCGCTGTCGAGGGTGAGCAGCCCGGTGAGGTCCTCGATCGGCACCGTGAGCGTTTCCCCCCGGCGGCGGCGCAGGCCCAGCCCGCGCCGCAGGTCGAACCCGCGAGGTTCCCCGACGTCCTTGCGGACGAAGGCCTTGACGACGGACCAGTCCCGGGCGCCCTCCTTCTCGATGGCGATGTCCTCGACCACGGCCCGGAACTCCCCGTCGGGATCGCGCACGGTCACGGCGCGGTCGAACATCTCGGCCAGGACCAGCGTTTCATTCGGGCGCTGCTCGAACCGACGCATGTTGACGAGCCCGGTGGTGACGACCTGGCCGCCGTCCACGCTGGTCACCCTCGTCATCGGCACGAACACCCGGCGGCGCCCCGGCACCTCCACCGCCAGCCCGATGACGCGCGGACGGCGCCGCACGGCGCTGACCGTCACGACGACATCGCGCACCCGCCCTACCTGGTCACCGAGCGGGTCGAACACGCTCAGGCTGGCCAGGCGGCTGACGAACACACGGGTCACTCCAGCAGGCTACCCGTCGTTTCGGGCCTTCTCCTGGCCACCCCGGGGCTCGGGGAGAGCCCGGCGCGACGACGTGAAGGCCGTCACAGCCGCCCGAGCCGTCTGTGGGGATCGCCGCTGCTAGCGTCACTGTCGACCCAGCCGGCCCGTCTGGTGAGGCTGGCGTGCCCGCCATCGCCGGACCGTCGATCAGGAGGATGTCGCCGTGCGCAGCGCCAAGGACTTCTTCGCCCCCCTCGCGGTGGGCGCCCCTGCACCCTTGCGGGAGATCCCCGCCCGGCCCAGCCGGGCCATTCACTTCTTCGACCCCAGCAACGAGAAGATGGCGGCCAAGATCCCCGCCATGGTCGGCACCGTCGACGTCCTGCTCGGCAACCTCGAGGACGCCGTCAAGGCCGAGAACAAGGAGAAGGCCCGGGCCGGCCTGGTCACCATCGGCAAGAACACCGACTTCGGGATGACCCAGCTGTGGACGCGGCTCAACGCCCTGGACAGCCCATGGTTCCTCGACGACGTCACCACGCTGGTCACCGAGATCGGCGACAAGCTCGACGTGGTGATGATCCCCAAGGTGCAGGGCGCCGAGGACATCCACTACGTGGATCGGATCCTGGCGCAGCTGGAGGCGAAGGCCAAGCTGACCCGGCCGATCCTCGTCCACGCGATTCTGGAGACCGCCCGCGGCATGGTGAACGTCGAGGAGATCTGCGGCGCCTCGCCGCGCATGCAGGGCATCTCCCTCGGCCCCGCCGACCTCGCGGCCGATCGGCGGATGAAGACGACGCGCGTGGGCGGCGGGCACCCGGGCTATCTGGTGCGGGCGGACGCGGCCAAGGGCGCCGACGGCGCCTACGACTTCCACGGCGAGCGCACGATCTTCCAGCAGGATCTGTGGCACTACACGATCGCCCGGATGGTCGACGCCTGCGCGATGCACGGCATCTACGCCTACTACGGCCCGTTCGGGGACATCTCCGACGTGGTGGCCTGCGAGGACCAGTTCCGCAACGCCTTCCTGCTCGGCTGCGTCGGCACCTGGACGCTGCACCCCAAGCAGATCGAGATCGCCAAGAAGGTGTTCAGCCCGGACCCCAAGGAGCTGATCCACGCCTACGAGGTCGTCGAGGCGATGGGCGACGGCACCGGCGCGGTGATGGTCGACGGGAAGATGGAGGACGATGCCTCCTGCAAGCAGTGCCTCGTCGTGGTCAACCTCGCCGAGCAGCTCGCTGCGATCGACCCGGACCTCAAGGAGGCCTACGCGCAGGCCAAGGCAACGGCCCAGGCCAAGGTGAAGGGAGCCTGACATGACCCAGACCAGCTTCCGGCCGCGCCGCTCGGTGCTCTACATGCCGAGTTCCAACGAGCGCGCGCTGGAGAAGGCCAAGGCCCTGCCGTGCGACGGCATCCTGTTCGACCTGGAGGACGCGGTCGCGCCCGACGCCAAGCCGGCGGCCCGCGGCAACGCCTGCGCGGCGGTCGCTTCCGGCGAATACGGCCACCGCGAGCTCGTCATCCGCGTCAACGGGATGGACACCGAGTGGCACGAGGAAGACATGAAAGCAGCGTGCGCGGCAGGTCCTGACGCGATCGCGGTGCCCAAGGTGTCCTCGGCGCAGGCGGTGCTCGACCTGGTGGCCTCGATGGAGCGGTACGGCGCGCCGGCGAGCACCACGCTCTGGGCGATGGTGGAGACACCGATCGCGATGCTGCAGGCCTACGAGATCGCCTCGGCCAGCCCCCGCCTGTCCGTGCTCGTGATGGGAACGAACGACCTGGTCAAGGAGCTGTACGCCGAGCACGTGCCGGGCCGAGCGCCCGTGCAGACGGGCCTGCAGCTGTGTTTGCTCGCCGCCCGGGCGGCCGGCAAGGCCATCCTCGACGGGGTCTACAACGACGTGAAGAACGAGGCCGGCTTCGAGGCGGAGTGTCAGCAGGGCCGCGAGTGGGGCTTCGACGGCAAGACCCTGATTCATCCCGGCCAGATCGCCCCGGCCAACGCGGCCTTCGCGCCCAGCGAGCAGGCTGTCGAGGACGCCCGCGGCATCCTGGCGGCTTGGGAGGAGGGCAAGGGTCGTGGGGTGGTCACCTACAAGAACAAGATGATCGAGAACCTGCACGTGGAGAGCGCGAAGCGGGCCTTGGAGATGCACGAGGCGATCACCGCCTTGGAGGCCCAGGCCTAACCGCCACATCACGGCCCCGGATCCGGGCCGGCTGCCTCGGCCCCGTCGTCCTGCGACGGGGCCGAGCCTGTGGCGCCACGGTCGGATGCTAAGACCCCTTCACGGTCGTGAGGGCGGGGACGATGGGGGGCTAGTCATCCTCGCCCTGTCGGGCGGCCCGTTCCGGGCGGAAAATGGGGGTCGTCCGCTCGGTGACGTCGTTGCGCTATGACCGGTGAGGTCGTGGGCTA
>Ga0209570_1000308_pt1 | contig 79055 bp, 60 predicted proteins | sample EBPBio172007_DNA_FD_185861 | JGI IMG/M metagenome (GOLD analysis project Ga0209570, IMG submission 185861) | Wastewater treatment Type I Accumulibacter community from EBPR Bioreactor in Madison, WI, USA - Reactor 1_9/17/2007_ DNA (SPAdes)... | ecosystem: Engineered > Bioreactor > EBPR >... | reverse complement strand
TTAATGCAAAAATTAAAGCCTTCAGAGCTCAATACAGAGGAGTAACGGATGTGAACTTCTTCCTCTTCAGACTCACAAAACTATTTGCCTAAAAAAGGATCCCCTCCACAACTTTTGACCCTGATCCCTATTTATTGATAAGGGTCTTATAACCTCTAAAGTAAGAAACCCAATAAACAAAAAAGCCTCAACATGTCTGTCAAGGCTTTTTTAGAAGTGGGAGTTGAGGGGTTCGAACCCCCGACCCTCTGCTTGTAAGGCAGATGCTCTGAACCAGCTGAGCTAAACTCCCGATTTGGGATTGCAAATATACAGGCTTTTTTGAATCCTGCAAAAAAAAATCTGCTTTTTTTTAAAAACTAAATCCCAGGTTTACTCCGTAAAAGAAATTTTGTTCCTGGGGCCCGTTTTTACTGTTAAACCCACGCTCATAAATAACGTAAGCATCAAGGCTCATTTTGTCGTTCAACAGGTACTCGTAGCCCAGGTACACCCTGTTACGTCCAAAATATTGCTCTTTTTTTCCAACAAGCTGCCATAGCAGTTCTTCTTTGATATATGGCTCGGAGCGGCGGTTGAGCTTGTAGGCCAGTGTATAGCGGTTGCGGATCACACCGGCTAGTTTATTGTCGGTATAGGGTGTATTTAATAAATAGTTGGTGGTTGTTTGGTAAGTTACCCGGTCAGAAAAAGTAATGTGTGGCGACAATCGGGCGGTATAAACCAATGCCAGCGAATAGCGGTAGGCGTTACGCATTTCCTGGTAGCCTTTGCGCGTGGGCATGTAGTAGAGACGCAACTCTGTTTTGAAGTTTTTGCTGAGTTTTACTTTAAAGCCTGCTCTGAAATAAATACGGTTAAGCAAACTCATGTTTTCCACTTGCCGGGTCAGTATTTTGCCGGTTACAGCAACGCGCTTGTTCAGTTTTTTCTCTGCCGAAACACTCAGGCGCAAACCCGCATCGTTAATGACGTTTTGCGCACGCATGCCGGCAACCGCAAGCAATAACACAAGAATATAAAGTTGTTTCCGATGCACTAGTTTTCGTAATAATATACTTTGATCTGGGCGGCGTCTTTGAGGAAATCGATTTTGTGTACCGAATACCGGTGCACATTGAACCCCGTACGAAGGCGCAAGTCGGCCAGCAGCTCGTCTTGCTTTCCGGCCCTGATTAGCTCAATGTTCTCGTAAAGAATGGTTTTAACCAGTTCTTTTTTCATCAACAGGTTGCTCTCAAGGAGCCAGGTAATGAAAAGAATAACGGCGTTGACGGCAAGCAGGAAAAGGTACTCGATAGGATCGTCGGCGCCTTTTATTTTGGTGACCGCACAAATAAGCCCGATAGCGATGACCAGGAACAAGTAGGTCATGTCTTTGATGGCGATCTCTTCGGTTTTGTACCGCAGCATGCTGAATACAGCAAACAACCCGAACGCGGCCCCCATCGACAGGTCAACTTTATTAAGGAGAAACGAAATGAGGAAAATAACAATGTTGAAAATGAAATACGTAAAGAACAATTCCCGATGCCGGTAGATGGGATAGTAAATAAGGCGCACCAGCACAAACATCGACGCGAGGTCGATGAGGAGTCTGAAAAAAATCTTCCCCGAAATTTTCTGTAACTCTTCGTAACCCGTGGCTGCTGCCAGATCGCCTGCTACTTGTAAACTCGTCATATTATGCTATTAATTTTTGAAGCTGTGATAGCTTTGGTTTGAAATTGTTGGTTTTCATGCCGGGGAACGAACTGGCTACGCCAAAACAGTATTTGCTGATCGAGCCTTCGCGAAAGTGCCTGCTTTTAAGAATAGCTACAAAAGGCGAAGGAGTCTTGCTATCGCGCTTTATTTCGGCTATCACCAGCTGGTTCATGTTCCTGGTGTGCTCGTTTGTTTTGAATTCGAGGTTGAGGTCGATGGTAAGCCGCTCGGCCGACGTTTTATTGACAAGCGTGATGCGGCTGTAATTGATCCAGAGCTTTGGCAATAGTGCACTAGGACAAAATGGTAGCTGGGCTTTGAGGAAATCGAAAGCCTTGCCAGGTTCTATCTGGTAATATGCCGTTTGACGGATACGTGTTTTGATGGTGCGCCCTTTATTGCTTTTAAATTTTACTTCCAGAAAACCTTGTTGGCTTTCCACATAGGTGCGGTGCCGTATCTTATACCGGTTGAGTTTTCCGCTATGGTGCTTGTTGTATAAATCAAAGTGTTCTGTATCATAATACAGCGTTTTGTAGCTACTGATGCGATTGCCTTCCACGCTCAACACGCGGTAATGTGGCCGGGCTTCCTGCAGCAAGGCAGCAAGTTCCGACACGCGAAATGTGTATTTGGTATCGGTACGATCCATCAGTTTCACATTGTCCATTTCCGGCAGGCCAATGGGTTCAAACGTTTCGAGAATATGTTGTATCGTATTCAACTAAGTGGATCACTGGAATGAGTAACTGTATTTCCTGGAGCTAATGAGCTTTCCGGTAGCATCGTATGTTTTTCGTTCTGTTTTCAGGCCCTTGGCGTCATAAACATAAACGTGTTTTTTAAGTAATTTCTTATTGCCGTCGTACACCAGTTCTTCTTTCTTATCACCCAGCGCATTGTACTTGATTTGTGTTTTTTGCTTCAGCACATTCTTTTCGTCGTACTCTTCTTCCTCAACCACATCTCCCAGGTTATTGAGCTTGTTCTTGGTGGTTTTTTTGAGCACGCCTTCCTTAGTGTATTCCACCTTTTCTATTTCTTCTCCTTTACTGTCAAAGCTCGTTTTTTCGTTGTTGATGGTTTTGCCATCGGCGGTTTCAGTAACCGTCACGGAGGCAATGCCAAACTTCTTGACCTGTTTTTTGCTTTGGGCCTGTGCGTTAAAGGCCATACACACCAGGCCACACAATATTATGATTTGCTTCATCTTCCGGGTATTTACGCCTTATCGTTTTACGGTGATCTGTCCGACATCCACTACCTGCTTTTTGTCGGTAATGGTCGCTTCTACTTCTATGGCTACTTCTTTCGTATCGTTGGTATTGCCAATGCGCTCATCGCTGATGGCATAAATGCGGTAATTTCCTTTGCGCAGGTATTTAAATTCAAATTCGCCGTTGCCGTTAGTTTTTACTTTATCGCCATAGGAGGTTTCATCGCCGTAAATAATATACACATCCACATCCACACCGATGTACTCGTACTGCAAAATGGTAAGTGACTTATTATAGTCTTTCACCCACACGTTTCCTTTAATGCTGGAGTTCCCACCTTCGCCCGCGGGTTTTTTACAGCTGATTGTTATCAGGATGCAACCAAGAATATATAAAATAGATAATTTGTTCATGCTGTGTTTCAAGTGATAATGTTAAATAATCTTTAAATTTAACTAAACCCGGTTTAATTTAATTATTTTGCGCGTGTTTATGAGGTAAAAAACCAATTTTTATCGCGTAAATTTAATATTCCTAAAAAAGTGTGTGGGCATAAAGGTTAAACATAGTATTATTTTTTTCTTTATTTCATGTATGGTATGCCTTACCATGCAATCTACGCTACTTAGCCTGAACAAGGCCGGAAAGTTTTACAAATCACAAAGTTCGTTGAATAGTAATCCGATATCTGAAGAAGAGGAAACTCATAAAGAAAAAGAATCTGACAGCGATGTGATCCTGTATCACCAGATGCAGGCCGCTTTTTTACTCCCAACCCTTTTGGAACCAACGATGTGGCCTTGCAGCAATACCAATTGCCAGACGCCTATAGCTGATATCTCCGTTCCTCCTCCCGAAGTTAGCTGAGCCCAAATTGCCCGGATGATCTGCCAAACGCAGCCCATCGTGTGTTAGTTGTAATCAGTTAATTTTTTTCAATGAATCAGAAAAATCTATTTGCCGATATCAAGGCAGGTATTGTTGTGTTTTTAGTGGCCTTACCTTTGTGCCTGGGTATTGCCATGGCATGTAAGGTGCCTCTTTTCTCGGGCCTGATAGCCGGTATCGTGGGCGGCATTTTAGTAACCATATTCAGCGGCTCGAAATACAGCGTCTCCGGCCCCGCCGCGGGCTTAACGGCTATCGTCCTCAGTTCGGTTTCCGAACTTGGCAGTTTACCGGTTTTCCTGGCTGCCGTTGTGGTGGCCGGCCTTATGCAACTTGCACTCGGAATCCTGCGCGCCGGCTCCATCGGCAATTACATTCCAAACGCTGTGATCAAAGGTATGCTTGCCGGCATTGGCATTATTCTTATCATCAAACAAATTCCGCACTTGTTCGGCTACGACAAAGACCCCGAGGGCGATATGGAATTTATTCAGATGGATGGCGAAAACTCGTTTACTGAATTGGTACACATGATCAATTTCATTACGCCAGGCTCGCTCATTATCGGCTTACTGGCGTTCGTTATCCTCATCGTTGCCGACAAACCCTTTTATAAAAAAGACCGCATCCTTTCCAATATTCCCGGGCCGTTGCTTGTGGTGATCCTTGGTATTGTTCTTACAATCACATTCAACGGAAACCCTTTGCTCGGCATCGATCCCCAGCATCTCGTAAACTTGCCCTCTATCCACTCGCTGGCCGACCTAAAGACCAACCTCTCGGCACCCGACTTCAGCGCGCTTGGCAACCCAAAGTTTTGGCTCATTGCTTCCACACTGGCCATTGTCGCCAGCCTCGAAACATTGCTGGGCATAGAAGCCATCGACAAACTCGATCCTGGTAAAAACGAATCGAACACCAATAAAGAATTACTGGCGCAAGGCATCGGCAACATTACCTGTGGCCTGGTTGGCGGTCTTCCTGTTACATCGGTGATCGTTAGAAGTTCTGCCAACATCAATGCCGGAGCACGCACCAAACTATCGGTGATCCTCCATGCACTACTCCTTTTGGTGGCAGTATTTCTCCTGCCCGATCTCCTGAGCCTTATCCCTAACGCCGCGCTGGCTGCTATTCTTATCATTACTGGCTTTAAGCTCACCAGCCTGAAGATTTTCCGCGAGCAATGGAAATCCGGTTACGAACAGTTCATTCCTTTCATCACAACCATCGTGGTCATGCTCGTAACCGACCTGCTGAAAGGCGTTTGTGCGGGTATTGTGGTAGCTGTTATCTTTATTCTCCGCGATAATATCCGTCTGGCATTCGATTCGAGTACCGAAACCGTAAGCGGCCAGTCGTACCACCTCATCAAATTACCGCAACACGTCACTTTCTTTAATAAAGGCTACCTGATCCGCTTCTTTCGAAACATCGAGCCGGGCAGCCGGGTAATCATCGATGGTAGCATCAACCGCAAGATCAACCACGACTCGAAAGATGTGATCGCTGATTTTGTGAACGCCGCGGCTACCAAAAATATTAATGTTGAACTTATAAAATTTAAACTCTAAAAAATGGACAAATCGTATCAAAAACTTATTGACGGAAACAGGCGCTACTCACTCGAAAAAAAATTCGACGATCCGGAATATTTCAAAAAACTATCTCTGGGCCAAACACCCGACTATTTGTGGATCGGATGCAGCGACAGCCGTGTGCCTGCCAATGAGGTAACCAGTACTGAAGCGGGCGAGATCTTTGTCCACCGCAACATCGCCAACCTGGTGGTACATACCGATTTTAACCTGCTAAGCGTACTCGAATATTCTGTAAAATACCTGGGCGTAAAGCACATTATTGTATGCGGACACTACGGGTGTGGTGGCGTGAAAGCCGCTATGAGCAACGACCGGCATGGGTATGTTGACAACTGGCTTCGCAACATCAAAGATGTGTACACAAAAAACCAGGCAGAGCTGGAGGCAATAAAAGATGTGGATAAGCGCACCGACCGCCTCACGGAATTAAATGTGATAGAACAAGTGCGAAACCTCGCCAAAACTTCGATCGTGCAGGAAGCCTGGAAAACGAGGCCATTACATTTGCATGGCTGGGTATATGGCATTAACAGTGGCTTGGTGACGGATCTGAAAGTGATTCACGACGGTACCGAAGACATCGAAAATATTTACCGCTTATCATAAACCGAAGTGTGTGCCCGATTTGCCGGATTGCCAAAATGGGTTAGTGTGCAGTCCGGCAGAAAGGGATACTTTCAGTCAAAAAACCAGCTTACTGTTTCAGGCTTTGTTCCACTTTATTGGTCAGCTCCACAAACTGAACAACAGAAAGCTGCTCGGCGCGTTTGTCGAGCAAGTCCGAATCCACAACAGCACTTCCGCTTAGCACTTTGATAGAGTTCCGAATGGTTTTGCGCCGCTGATTAAAAGAGGCTTTTACGACTTTAAAGAACAGATCCTCGTTGCAGTTCAAGGTTGCCGTCGTGTTGCGTGTCAGCCGTATCACCGCCGATTTTACTTTGGGAGGCGGGTTAAACACATGTTCACTTACAGTAAAGAGGTATTCGATCTTATAAAATGCCTGCAGCAGTACACTTAAGATGCCGTAGGTTTTGGATCCGGGTTTCTCGGCAATGCGCTGTGCCACTTCTTTCTGAAACATCCCTACCAATACAGAAACATCGTTGCGATGCTCAAGCACCTTGAACATGATCTGTGTGGAAATATTATACGGGAAATTTCCCACCACGTTGAAGCGGCTTTTCGATGCAAAAGGCCTCAGATCCGCTTCCAGGAAATCCTGATACTGGATCTTAGCCGCATGTTGCGGATATTTTTCTTTCAGGAAATCAATGGATTCAGTGTCGATATCAAAGGCGGTGAAATGATCACGCGCTATCAGGTATTGCGTCAATACACCAGTTCCCGGACCAATCTCTACGACCGGCAAGCCGTCGTCGGGCAGCGCATTCACAATTTTTTGGGCGATGTTAAGGTCTGTGAGAAAATGCTGACCCAGGTGTTTCTTTGCTTTTACAGGTGATGCCACAAAACGAATGTTGATGTTGTTTGCAAATTACGGCAATCGCCGGGAATAAACCGCAACCTTAAAGCTATTTTAGCGATGTTTTAATTTAAACCCAGATCAATAATCTTGAGCGTCACGAAATGCCCTACCCGAAGACGGCGCTTATTCGCGAAAGAAATTAACTGCCCGGCGGCAAAAAGGCTCAAGCCCGGTACCAACACTTGTTCCTTGACGATACGTTCCTGATTGCCGGCACTGTTGGCTGCATCAATCAGAATGTAACCGATACCAGCTACTTTCAACCCACTCGCCAGCATCCGTGTCAGGAAATTAGACCGGTCGATGATGATGCTGCGTATGTCGGCAAGCCGCACCGACTCACCTGTTTCTATATATAGCACACTATCCTCCATGTCGGTAAGCGTATGCCGATGCCGATCCAGGCTACCCTTAAGCGTATAAACAACTTGCTCGTTCTGGTAAATATGAAAACGCTTGAAGTACCCAAATCGATACACATCAATCGCCAGGCTCTTTTGGGCTGATGCTGCCAGGCAGGCAAGACAAGCCGTAAAAAAACAGAACGCTTTCATGAACATGCATTCTTATACGATTTGTAACAAGGTGCGAAACGCAATGTATTTGCCATCGTACCGTTTTTTCATATCAGCTTGCAGGCGCGGCGCTTCGTGCTTTTGATAGTTTTCGATGTCTTCCATCGATGTAAAGGTGTACTGCGTGGAATAGGTCTGCCCCTCGTCTTCCACATTCAGTACCTTGCACATTTTACTTTCGGTAAAATACCCTGTTGCCATCACGTCCGGAATGTGCCTGGCTTTCATCCACTGGTGCCACTCTTCGGCAACATCTTTATCAATGCTAACTGTTACACTGTATATATACATAATTGTTTTCTGTTATAGTTTACGAAAAAACTCACAAGCCTGCTGCGTGCAAAACCTGCTCTTAATTAACGACGTCGCCACGCAAATCCCTGAAACGTTTCCTGGCTTCAACGACATAAATACTTCCAGGGTATTTCGTCATCACGTCCTGATAGAGTTGTTTCGCTTTCTCCGTATTATTCAGATACCGTTCATAAAGTTCCGCTTCTTTAAACAAGGCATCGTCGCCGTAAAGCTCCGTCGGATAAAACTCAACAATATTCTGGTACATTTTCGCGGCTTCTTCGTAACGGTTGGTACGCCGGTAGATATCCGCTTTCTTATAGTAAATATCATCCCCAAGCGTATGTTCGCTGAACATGGTATTGATGCTATCCAGGCGTAACACGGCCTGATCGTAGCGGTGCTGAAGAATCAGTAGCTCCGCAGAGGCAAACATGCTCAGCGGAACCGCGTTGGTATCAATACCAATAGCATCCGTAATAACCAGCGATAAATCGAGTGCGTCGTTGGCAATAACCTTGCTCGTTGCACCCTTCAATACATCACATTGGGTTTTTGCCCATTTGAAATCCGAAGCATAGAAACTCAGCTTTGCATTCCTGAATTTAGCCTCCTGCCCTACCGGCTCGTATTTAAAGTCTTTCTCTACTTGCGAATACAGCAACGATGCATCCCAGATATTACCCACCAGCAAATTCATATCACCAAGGTCAAGTTTCAGGTCGGCCATGGTTTGCTTATTGAAAGTGTATTCCGTAATGACACGTTCCAGGTCTTCGATGGCTTCAGAGGGCCTATCGAGGTAATAGGCTTTTAGCAAGGCCGATTTTTTGATGAGCGGCAACGATAAGTTACTGATACCATATTCTTTGATCGCCGCTTCTATTCCTTCTTCCAACAAGAGTACATCCGTTTGTGGTGGGTTGTTTTGCCCGGTGATTCTTGCATAGCTTGTATTCAGCTTCTCGATCACCGCCATATCATAGTACGGGTTTTCCTTCCCCTTACTGATAATATACTGGTAACATTTCTCGGCCACTTCATAGTTTTCGTTGCTCACACACAATTTTGCCAGCTCCATAATGCGGGTTCCATCCTCTTTCAGTCGTTTGTCGAGCGCTTTGCTTTGAGCAAAAGCACCGTCGAAATCTTTTTGTTGATTTAGCAAAAAAATGAGAAACTCGGCAAATACCATTTTATCCGGATTTTTCTGAATACGCTTTTGCAACTCCTGTTTCAGCAAGGGATTGTTCAATCCGCCATTTTTATCGTCGTAACCCAACGACTGTTGCAGGTTGGCCTGCGCGGTGTACAATTCGCTTTCTCTGAAATCAACCGCATCCAGGTATTCGTTGATCATTGCTTTCAAATCGCCTTTTTTCTTGTACAGGTCTGCGATCTCATAATAAAACGGATAAGTGGTCGGAAATGCTTTTCGTCCTTTTTTATAGGTTTCGATGCCATAATCGTAAAGGCCTGCATCTTCGAACGCATGGGCAAGGGCAAAGATCGAACTTTGCTCGGCAGGCAACTCTTTTAATGCTTTATTGTACTGTTCTTTCTCTTTTTCGGCGTTATCCTGCAATTTATAAATGCCACCAAGCCGCACATACAAAAACACCTGGTCTTCATGCCGTTTTAACTGTTTCTTAGTGATTTTCTCTGCTTTCCCGTAATCCTTCAGTTCAACAAGGCACTTGTAGTAACTATTGTAAAATGCGTCGGGCGATTTGTCAAAGAGCTTTTCGAAATAAACGACCGCCTTGTCGTATTCCTTGCGCTCGTAATAATACATAGCAAGTTGCTCATCGTTTCCTTTCTGTGCGTATGCAGGAACGAACAAGCAAAGCAACAACATAACGATCATTAGTCCCGTACCTTTCATGATTCTTTTAACGAAGGAGGATTGTGTGCCGGCAAAATGCCAGCATTGTGCAACTTCAACACCTGCTCTACAACCGGCAGGTTCTTAGCATACACATCGAGGTGCTTTCGCACCAGCTGCGTATTCATTTTTAATTCTTCAATGATCTTTTCCGTATGCTTCTTCTCAGAGCCGATAAATTCAACGGCCTCCGAAGAGCCGATACTGCCGTTTTTGAGATCGGCCGACAAACGGGCAACTTGTCCGACAACGGACTGCGCCTCCGAAAGCCATACCGGCCGCATACGCAGGTAATCGCCCAATGCCTTTTCAGTCGAAAAAAAAGTCGCCATCGCTTCCGCAGTTTCACGCGCTACCGTATCACCGACGTGCGCTTCGATAAACAAACGGTAGTCCTTCTCTTTTTGGTAAGCCTCATAACAGGCTGTGCTATCCACCATCATGAAATAGTCAATGGCTTGCTCTGTTACCACTTTCAAACTATCCAACTCTTTGATGTGCTTTGCATAGTCGTGCCCCTGCCTGCACCCCGGCAGGCAAAACAGACAACACAAGGCGACAAAAGAGAAGGTCCAGGCTTTCAAAAAATTGCGTTTAATTACCAAATTTACATGTTATCCCTTAATAATAAAAGGCGAAAACCGATCGCAAAGCCCTAAAAAATACTAATTGTACCGACTAGTGCTTCATGGCCCTTGGAATGGCTTTTATTCCAATGAGCAACGATACAAGCGTCAGCACTGCGCCGAGCATAAAGGGTGAGCCCGGGAAATAAAACGGCGCGCTTTCTTTTGTAAAAAAGTAAAACAGGTTGGTCATGATAAGTGGCCCGATAATCGCGGTGATACTCACGAGGCTCGTCAGCACTCCCTGCATTTCGCCTTGTTCGTTAGCCGGAACGTTATTCGACACCATGCCCTGCACTGCCGGCATGGAAAGCCCTCCAAGCGCGTAAGGTACCATAAAGGCAAACATCATCCAGCCCTGCGTAGCCAATGCAAAAGCCACAAAACCGATGAAATAAAAAACAAAGCCGATGTAAAAGGCTTTGACTTCGCCGGTTTTAGGGATCACCACACGGATGAGCCCTCCCTGCACAATGGCAATGGTTAAGCCCACAAAAGCCAAAGAATAACCTACCATATCGGAGTCCCACCCAAACTTAAGGATGGTAATATAGGTCCAGGTGGATTGAGCCGCATGGCCACCGATATTTATCAAAAACAAAATGATAAATAAACCGTAGAGATGCTTGTAACGGCCGAGGTTAAGCAGCATACCTGCCGGGTTGGCCCGTTTCCAGTCGAAAGGCCTGCGGTTTGCCACATCCAAAGACTCTGGTAAAGCAAAGTAACCATACAGCGCATTGGCCAACGATAAGCCAGCAGCCACGATAAAGGGCATACGGGTACCGAACTGGCTGAACACACCACCGATCAAAGGGCCGAGGATAAAGCCCAGGCCGAAGGCTGCGCCGATCATTCCGAAATTCTGCGCCCGTTTTTCAGGGGTGCTGATATCGGCGATATAGGCTGATGCCGTAGTAAAGCTGGCGCCGGAAATACCGGCGATCATACGGCCCACGAAAAGCCAGAAAATAGTTGGGGCAAAGGCCAGAAAAATGTAATCGATACCCAGGCCGAGCAGTGAGAGCAGAAGGACCGGACGACGCCCGTAACGGTCACTGAGCCCTCCCAATACACTGGAAAACAGAAACTGCATAACCGCATAAGCAACCGAAAGCCATCCGCCATATTTGGCGGCGTCGCTAATGCCGCCGCCTGTAAGCTCTTCGATCAATTTTGGCGTTACAGGCAAAATGATCCCGATACCGGTGCAATCGATTAACAGGGTAATAAAAATAAATAACAAGGCGTTCTTTTGATTTTTCATGGCTGGGATTTCGGAAGCAAAAATAGGATAAAATGGTATGCCGAGAGAAGATGACGCATCGAAAATACATTTTCAATGCCAGGGCGTATCCGGGCGAGTTACTAACGTTACTTAACGCTATTTGCGTGGCGATTTTAACCCAGAATTGTATCTTTATCCCGTCAGTTGCTATGAAACACCTCATTTGCTTGCTATTGTTCCTCTTAACACTATCGCCCGCTTTGGCACAAAAAGCCGATAGCACCTTGCTGCAAGACCAAAACCCGAACCACAAACGCAGCAAAGACAAGTACACCAAACCCTTACCCATACAGCCAAAAGAAAAGCCCGTTGGAGTACTCAAAGACAGCCTCCGATTGCCGGCTACTACGACATCAACAGTGCCAAGCTCAACCACAACGGCCGGCACACACGACGTATATCTGAAAAGCCTTAAAAAAGCGGAAGAAAACTTTGCAGCAAAAGGTAACTACAAAGATGCTTATGAAATTTCGCTGTTGCTTAAAACAGCTAACGACAGCCTTGCCAGCAACGAAGCAAGGCGGCTCCGCTTACAGGAACGGTTGCGCTATGATAGCCTACGCCAGGCAGAAAGCGTGCGCGCCTATGAAAACGACCTGCAGCAGAAACAACACGCCATCGAGAGTTCGAAACGGGTTGTGTACCTGGTGGCAGCAGCCCTTGTGTTGGTGTTGCTCCTCGCACTGAGCTTTTACCGGAGCTACCGGAACACGAAAAAGAACAACCGCATCATTGCCGAACAAAAACGTGAAACAGAAGAAAAAAACCGCATCATTGCAGCCTCCCTGGCCGAAAAGGAAACACTGCTGAAAGAAATCCATCACCGCGTGAAAAACAATTTACAGATTGTATCGAGCCTGTTGAACCTACAGGCAGGCCGCACCAGCGATGAAAATCTGAAACGCATCATGAACGAAGCCAAAAACCGCATTGGCTCCATGGCACTTATGCATCAGAAAATTTACCAGTCGGGAAACCTCAGCTCTGTGGATTTTCAAGCATACCTCACCCAAATGGCACAGTCGGTGGATGCCAATTTCAACAACGAAAAAAAACACATTGTACACCACATTGAAACAAATGGGATTGTATTAGACATTGATACGTCTATTCCGTTGGGGTTGATTGTGAATGAACTGCTCACCAACAGCTACAAATATGCTTTCAAGGGCCGCAATTCGGGAAACATTGCTATCACCCTGAAAGAGAAAAATGCCGGTGAATTGGAACTGCACGTAGCCGACGATGGCAATGGCTTGCCTCCCGGCTTCGATCCTTCCATGCTCAATTCGCTGGGTGTAAAATTGATAAAAGGTTTGGCCGCGCAGCTAAAAGGCACCGTACACTTCGAAAATAAAGGTGGCACGCATTGCACAATCGATTTTAAAAATCCGGCAACATCATCCTTATGACTACACGAATCCTGATCATTGAAGATGAGTTCATCATCGCAGAAGACATCGCCGAAACATTGCGTGGCCTGGGCTACGAGGTTGTAGGCAATGCCACCAACTATTACGAAGCGATAAAGATGCTGGATGAGAAAACAACCGATGTGGCGTTGGTGGATATTAATTTGGGAGACAAAAAAGACGGGATAGACGTGGGAACGGCCATCAAAGAGCGCTACAAGTTGCCTTTCATCTTCATTACCTCTCACGCCGATAAGAACACGGTGGATCGCGCTAAGAACCTGAAGCCTAACTGATACCTGGTAAAGCCTTTCGACAAGAATGATCTTTACACGAGCATCGAAATTGCGCTCTCAAATTTCAGCCAGCCGACACCCGCTCCGGAAGAACCGGCAGAAGATCCGGACCGCATGGTGTTTATCAAAGACGGTACAACCTTCGTGAAGATCCGCCACGACGACATATGGTTTGTTAAATCGGACGGTAATTACATCTCCATCCAAACGGCTCAAAAAAAATACCTGATCCGGAAAACGCTAAAAGATTTTGGAGCTACCTTGCCCGCCGAAACCTTTTTGCAGATCTACAAATCCTACATCGTCAACCTCAATCACATACAGGCTGTGCACTCAGATCATGTGGTGCTGAAACAGCAGGAAATACCTATTGGACGCGAGTTTAAAGATGCCCTCCTGAAAAAAGTAAACCCAGGCTGAGGCCAGGCAGCAGTTTCAGGCGCAGGCATTGCAGTTGATGTACAAGTTTTTGCAGTTGATCCCATTATTTTGGGACGAAGGCAACTAGGCTCTACCTTTACACTCAGAAACACGATAATCACTGAAATCATGAAACATATCCTCACCATCGCTTTATCGGCACTGCTCTCCATCGGTGCTAACGCACAAAACGACAGTGTGACCCTGCTGCCAGATCAGAATCCAAATTTCCAAAGAAGCCGTGCTAAATACATGGAGCAATCGGCTGAGCTTACCAAAAACCAGGGGCAAACCGTGCAAGCTACGTATAAAGCCATAGACGATGTTCAGGCTAAAAAAGAACGCCGCGAACTGGCTGCCACCCGCAGGCACGAAAGACGCATGGCACGCATCCTCTCTCGCGGTTACGGCTACGGCGGCTATTACAACACCTACGGTTATGGCTATAACAATTATGGTTACAATAACTACGGGTATAACAACTACGGCTACAATAATTACGGCTACTACGGAAATCCATACTATGGTAATACCTGGGGCGGATACTATCGTCCGCGTTACTGGAACGGCCCGCTCGGCACGGTAAATGGCGCGATCGGTACCGCGCTGCTGGGCCTTACGCTCTGGCACATTTTAAAACATTAATCCTATATTTGCTCCCGACATCCCTAAAACGGAAATCTAATAATCCATACTATGAAAAAGATCATCATCGCTTGTTTAACCATCGCCGCTCTGGCAAGTACCGTATCCTGCAACAGGAAAGTAACCCGTATCTCAGAAAATGACCAGGTTGACCTGAGTGGGCGCTGGAATAATACCGACTCGAGGCTAACGGCTGAAGAGATCATTAAAGAATGTCAATCGGGCTCCTGGTTAGCCACCCACGTTGAGAAAACCGGCAAAAAACCGGTGGTGATCGTTGGCTTTGTAAAAAACAAAAGCCATGAACACATCGAGGCCGAAACATTTATCAAAGACCTTGAAAAATCATTCATCAATGGCGGACAGGTAAAACTGGTACAAGGCGGCGAAAAACGCAACGAGATCCGCGGCGAACGTGGCGACCAGCAAGATAATGCCAGCCAAAGCACCATGAAACAATTTGGCCTCGAAATGGGTGCCGATTATATGCTGCAAGGCGATATTAATTCAATCGTAGATTCTTATAAAAGCAAAAAAGTAATCTACTACCAGATCAACCTGCAACTTACCAACATCCAATCGAACGAAGTCGTATGGATCGGTGATAAAAAAATCACCAAGTACGTAAAAAACTGATCGCAGATCCAGGCATCGCAAAACATTCAGTCTTTTTTTATAGACGAGTGTTTTGCGGTGTAACTTTATCTTACCGATGGGCGTCTTAGCCCTAATTCAACCTATCCGCCATTCTTGAAAACACTCGCCTGTATAACCGGTTTTATTTTGCTGATGACCTCTTGCCGAAGCTATTACGACAAGGTGCTGAGCTATCACAAAGACTTGAACGACGGCAATTACAAAGCAGCGGAAAAGGATATCGAAAACACCAAATTCCTGAAGCGCAGCCGCAACGAGATCCTCCGTAACCTGGAGCTTGGCAAAGTGTTCCATCTTCAGCAACAGTACGACTCCAGCAACTATTACTTCAACCAGGCGGACCTGCTCATGGAGGAAAAAACAGTGGTTGCCGATGTATCGACCTCTGTACTCGTCAACAGTGCCATGACGAAATACCACGGCGAAGATTTTGAAAGGGTACTTGTGAATTACTATAAAGCGCTTAATTACCTCTACCTCAACAAAAACGAGGACGCGCTGGTGGAAGCAAAACGCATCAACATCCGTCTGAATGAACTTGGGGATAAGCAATTGATGCAGGGTAAAAAATACCGCTCCGATGCCTTTGCTCACCTGTTGCAGGGTTTTGTGTATGAGCGGATGAACGACTTCAACAACGCCTTTATTTCGTACCGCAATGCCTATGAGCTTTATCTTAAAGATAATAATCAGTATATGGGCTCGTCGCTGCCTGCACAGCTAAAGATCGATTTGATTAATGCCGCTCACAAATCGGGCTTTTATGCCGAGCGCGACGAATACTGCAAAACATTTGGTCTGAACTTCGAGGCCGTGAAGGACACATCGAAGCAAAAACTCATCTTTATCTGGGAAAACGGGCTGGCTCCGGTAAAAGAGCAGGAAGATGTTATCCTCTTTCTGGTGAAAGGTGCTGGCGGTGCCCTCACGTTTTCAGACAAATCGGGCACCATCAATATCCCGTTTCCGTTACCTGAAAAGAAAGACGAGGCAAGCCTGGCCGATTTGAACGTGATTCGCGTGGCTTATCCGAAATATGTAGATGTGCCTTTGTATTTTACAAATCTAACCATTAACAACAATAGCCAACGTTATATCCCTGAAGTAGCGGAAAACGTAACCTACATTGCCCGCGAAAATTTGCGCGAACGTTTTCTCAAAGAAATGACCCTGATCGTTTCGCGGATTGCCCTGAAGAAGATAGCGGAAGCGCAACTGAAAAAAGAAAACGAAGCCGCCGGTGCGCTTCTTGGTATTGCTGGCGCATTGGCCGAAAAAGCAGATACACGCAACTGGCAAAGCCTGCCATCGTTCATGGCTTATACACGCATTGCGCTGAATCCGGGCGAAAACACCCTCAACCTTCAGCTGCAAGGCCCTAATGGGCAAATCAGTAACCGAAGCATCACCATCAACCAGAAATCGACACTGGGCATTTTAAATTACTCTACCCTACAGCATTACCCGCCGCTGATGGATCGGTAATATCCTCCATGAATCGGCTTAACTCAGATATACACCAAACACGGTGACGTCGTCGGTTTGCTCGTAGCTGTTGCCCCAGTTTTCAAACAAGTGGATAAAGTCTGCTTCTATTTCCGAAATACTGCTTTTGCTATGACCAGCCAGAAACTGTTTCAGTTGAGCCGTTTTGAATTTCTTTCCATCGCTACCTCCAAACTGGTCTGTTACTCCGTCGGTAAATAAAAACACTTTACATCCCTGCTCAAAGGAAAAGCTATGATCTGTAAACCAGATATCTTTTGCGATAACGCTTCCAATTGAAAACTTATCGGGTGAAATAACCTGCAGCCCCGATTCCCGGAGACAGTATAAGGGACGCCCTGCACCTGCATACATAAATTCTTTTTTATCTGCATCGATCCTGATAATTGCTATATCCATCCCGTCCTGAAGGGCCCTTTTATCGACATCCTCATGAAGTGTATGAAGTACCTGCCGATGCATTTGAAGAAGAATGTCTGATGGCAGGGCATCCGGCTTTTCGGAGATTATCTGGTTAAGCCCGCTCATACCAAGCATCGATACAATGGCTCCCGGCACACCATGGCCGGTACAATCAGCCACGGCGATATATATGTACGGTGCCTGGCGCGACATCCAGTAAAAATCGCCGCTCACAATATCCTTAGGCTTATAGTAAATGAAACTCTGGCCCAGAAACTGCTTTAAAAGACCCGTAGAAGGCAGGGCGGACTTCTGGATCAATTGTGCGTAATTGATGCTGTCTGTAATTTCCTTATTCTTCCTGAACAACTCTTCTTTTTGGAACTCAATCAGCTCCTTTTTATGAGCAATGTCTTTGTTTTTCAACAGCAGTATGGCATGATCTTTTTTCTTCTGTCTGAATCGGTTAAAAAAGAAAAGCCCCATAACCAATAACAGCAAAGCCAATAAGGAAATAAAATAAGTGAGGTATCTGTTCTGCCTAGCCTTTTGAGCCACAATCTCGTTGTCTTTCGTGAGCAGTTCTATTTTTTGCAGCTTCTCGCGTGTTTCATACTTTACAGAAAGTTCGTTAGAAATTTTATTGTTTTCGGAAGTATAAAGAGAATCCGAAAGCACCGCAGCATCTTCAAAATATACAGTAGATTTCTGATATTGCTTAAGCTCCGCATAGATTCTTGCCAGTGATAGAGCTGCATCTTTGGACTGGTGTAGGAATTTTCTCGATTTTGCCTTTCTGTAAGCAGATTCGAGCGCAGAAGCTGCTTTGCCTACCAAGTGTTGTTTCAAATACATTTCGCCCAGGGTAATGGAAGCGTTCACATAGGTATAATCGTCATCGATTGTTTCTGCGATGGTAAGAGCCTTGCGCAAAGTGGTTTCCGCTTCGGTAAACCGATTCAGTTGCAGGTAAGTTGCCGAAATGTTGTTATACGATTCCGCAAGTGACAATGGCTTGTTTAAGCTTTCAAGAATACTGACTCCCTGCTTCTGGTAAAATAGTGCAGAGTCGTACATCATCATATTCAAAAAACACAGGCCAATATTGTCGATAGCCGTGGCATACTGTTGAGGCTGCTGTTCAACGGAAATATAAGACAGGCTTTTTTGGTAATATATTTTTGCTTTTGAATAATCCTTCTGATAAAAAAACAAATTTCCGATGTGATTATATACACCAATCTGCAACGATGAATCCTTTGTCTGAGTGGTGTACAATAAGGACTCCTGAAACGACTTCATGGCCTTATCGTAATTCCCTATCCTCGTGTAAATAATGCCTTTGAGATCAAGCGCCGAGGCTATTTCTGCTTTTAAGACATGCATTTTGGCCACATAGATGGCGCTGTCGCAAAAAAACAAAGCCGTGTCATAAGAGGCTCTGACTCTATATGTTTTGGAAATGGTTAGGAAGGCTCTGGCAAGTTGCCTGTGCAATCCATTCTGCCTGGAAATTGTTATGTTTAGCCTGTCCAGGATCAGCGATTCTTCTGTCGAGCTTTTTCTGACAATCCCCGAAAGTGAATCGAGTATCCTCACTTTTACTTCAGGAGGCTTCCCGTCTGTCTGTTTCAGCAATGATACAGGCAACGGCTGTGAAAGCATGTGAAAAGAAAGTATGACTAAAACACAAATGAAACTTCTCCTATTTTTCATACTCTAGATACATTACTAACTTTCCAGATAGAATTACTTTACAGATAACTCAAATCTCTTAAAAAAAACCTCATGTTGTTCTTTTTTACTATGCAAAATCAGAAAAGATGTTAATCCTAAATGCTGGGATAAAATATTAGATAAATTTTTACCAAGCTCTTATATTTGTCTTATGATCCTGGCTCTATTGAAAGAAAGCGTGTTGTTTGCCTGGGGAGCGCTTGTGGCCAATAAGCTACGTACGTTCCTGAGCTTGCTGGGCATCACCATCGGCATTTTTGCCATCATTACCGTATTTACGATTGTTGACAGCCTTGAGCGCAACATTCGCGGTAGTGTGCAAAGTCTTGGAGACAATGTGGTTTACGTGATGAAGTGGCCCTGGACTTTCGGGCCCGACTATCCATGGTGGAAATACATGAACCGCCCTGTACCGGTGTACAAGGAATTGGGTGAATTGCAACGCAAACTGAAAGGGGCCGATGCCATGGGATTCAGGATTGGTGCCCGCAAAACCATGAAGCACCTCAACAATACAGTGGAAAACGGGATCGTGTCGGGGTGGTCGTATGGCTACGGACAGGTAAAAACATTTGACATTGCCGAAGGGCGTTATTTTCGGGAAGATGAGGCCGAGGGAGGCTATAATGTTGTGATACTGGGAAATACGCTGGCCGAAGGCCTGTTCCCGAACAACGAGTACCCCATCGGTAAAACCATTAAAGTTGCGGGCCGGAACTGCAAAGTAATCGGCGTGTTCAAAAAAGAAGGGGAAAGTATGCTTGGCAACAGCATGGACAACCAGGCTGTGGTGCCTTATAGCTTTGCCCGTTTGTTTATGGATGTGCGTTCGGAAAGCAGCGATCCGTTTATTGCTGTAAAAGCCCGCGAAGGCGTGAGCAACGCCCAGCTTAAAGACGAGCTTACCGGCCTCATGCGCGGCGTGCGCGGACTTAAGCCCCTGGCCGACGACAACTTTGCCCTGAATGAAACAAACCTGTTGAGCAAAAACTTCGATAGTTTATTTGATATTGTGGGAATTGCCGGTGCAATCATCGGTGGATTTTCCATCCTCGTGGGCGGCTTTGGTATTGCCAACATCATGTTCGTGTCGGTGCGGGAACGAACCAACCTGATTGGCATTCAGAAATCGCTTGGTGCCAAAAACTATTTTATTCTCACGCAATTTCTGTTCGAAGCCGTTTTCCTTTCGCTGATGGGTGGCGTCATTGGATTGCTTCTGATATACCTGCTTACGTTTATGGCCCGCGGCGCCATCGACATGGATATTGCCCTGACGCGTTCGAACGTTATTTTAGGCCTTACTATTTCTGTGCTGATCGGCATCATCAGCGGATTTATTCCGGCTTATGGTGCTTCGCAGCTCGATCCGGTAGAAGCAATACGAACCAATTGATAAAACTATGGCCCACATTGCACGACCCAAAACCATTTCGGTAATCAGCGTCATTGCCATCATCCTCATCCTGCTGGCCTTTCCGATGCTCTTTATGCCTTCGGTGAAACACCTGGGCGACTTTGTGCCAATGGTGCTGGGTATTATCATCACCCTGCAGTTTGTGTCTGTAATAGGCATCTGGCACATGAAGCGGTGGGGCGTTGTGCTATTCATCATCATGTTTACCGTAAGGGTTCTCACGTTTATGTACCTCGATATGCTGGGCTTCCGTTTCTACTTCAATATCTTTTACTCCCTGATTTTTATTGTGATTTTCCTGCGTTACGTGAAACGGATGGATACAAATTTATAAGGGCATCGGCCCTCAATCGAAGGTTTTCAGCATGGTTTTGAATTCGCCGGCGTTCATGGGCTGCATGGCCAACTGTACGAGGCTTGTGTCGCCCACGATCAAATCTTCCCTGCCCACCATGGCATCCTTGGTTTTGGGGTCGATGCGGTAGGCCAGCACGGTAACCTCCGCGCCTTTGGGAACCCCACTGAATTCTGTGCTCAGATTACTGAGCCGGTATCCGGGCAATACGGACTTCATGTCCCTGAAAATGAGCGCTACAACCGTTTTATCAACCGAATCGGCTTTTACCAGGAACTTCACGGGTTCTTTGGTGTCGTAAAAACGATCGCAATTGATCCAGCCGAGCTTGGTAAGGCTCATGATATATGTTTCCTGGTAATCGCCTTCGGAACTTCTTTCACTTTCAGGGCTCCCCTCTGCATTACTTTCGGCACCAGGATCGCTGTTCTGGAAATTATCGAGTGCCAGTTTGCCATCGACTTTCCAGTCGATGATCCCGTCTTTCAGTTTACCGGAAAAGGCTTTCATGCTGCGGTCGCCCGGAAATGCTGGCATTTTCACGGTTAGTTTTTTGCCGGGCTTTAGTTTCAGCTTTTCGCCATGGCAACGGGCTTCGATATGCACCATCCCGGCAGATGCCAACAAGCGTTTATTATCGGTAGTGCTAAGTCCGGATGCAATAATATCTGACATGGCATAGAACTCAGTTACATAAACGGCTACCTGGTTGCAGCGGATAGCGCTTCCGTTTTCGTAAACAAATGCGTTTTCAGGGAAATGGACCAGCGTACCTTCGATGCCGTAAATGGTTGCCGGGTTGGCCGCGTCGATAATGGTTTCCTGGGAAAGTTTGGTAGAGAGCGCATCATAGGCATTGAGTGAATAGCCGGTGATGTCGGCTCCGCAAGCCCGCGGGCTCGTTTTGGCAAAGGCTTTCCATTCGATGTGGTAGCCGCTCATGTACACACGCTTCTGGATGGTGCAGGATGCTACCGACAAACCCATCACAAAGCCGCCAAGACTTCGTAGATTTACCCTCATTCTGTAATTTTTTTGGAGTTTGGCTTGTATAACGGTACAAGCCTTTAAAAGTGACAAGCTGGTGTCAAAAGCCTCTTTTTTAAGCCCTGAGCCCATTTCGTTCATCGCTGTTAAGCGTTAATTAATCTGAAAATCCGATTTAACCGTCAAATAGTTTTGTTTTGTTCAGGATTTTAATTATATCTTTATAATATATTTCTTCCATAGCATTCACTCAACAAAACATACATTTTAATCATTATAAACATGGTTGCAGAAGTTGAAACGTATAATTTACTCAAACCCCTAAAAGCCTTTTTTGGCTTCGGCGGTTTCAAAGGAAACCAGGAAGCCATCATCAATAATATCCTCAACAAGCAAGATACTTTTGTGATTATGCCAACAGGTGGTGGCAAGTCTCTTTGTTATCAGCTTCCGGCTATTATGAGCGAGGGTACCGCCATTGTCGTATCGCCCCTTATTGCGTTGATGAAAAACCAGGTGGATGCCATCCGGGGATTCAGCAACGAGAACGGTATTGCCCATTTTTTAAATTCGTCGCTGAACAAGTCGGAAATCGCAACGGTAAAGCGCGACGTGCTTTCAGGAAAAACAAAGCTATTGTACGTGGCGCCGGAAACATTGAATAAGGAAGACAACATTGAGTTTTTCTCGGAATTCAAGATCTCGTTCTTCGCCATCGATGAAGCCCATTGCATTTCCGAGTGGGGACATGATTTCCGCCCGGAATACCGCCGCCTGAGGCCTATTATTGAAAAACTGGGTTCGGTACCGGTAATGGCGCTTACAGCAACGGCTACGCCAAAAGTGCAGCAGGATATTCAAAAAAACCTGGGCATGCTCGAGGCCAAGCTATTCAAATCGTCTTTCAACCGCGAAAACCTGTATTACGAGGTGCGTGCCAAGCAAAACGTGATTAAGGAGATTATTAAATATGTGAAGCAAAACCCTGGCAAATCGGGTATTATTTACTGCCTGAGCCGCAAAAAAGTGGAAGAGATTGCCGAGGCACTGAAAGTAAACGGCATCAAGGCTTCGGCCTACCATGCGGGGCTCGATGCCAAAGAGCGGGCCAAAACACAAGATGGCTTTTTGATGGAGGACATTCATGTAATTGTGGCCACCATTGCTTTTGGCATGGGAATCGACAAACCGGATGTGCGCTATGTGATCCACCACGATATTCCAAAATCGCTCGAGGGCTATTACCAGGAAACCGGTCGAGCCGGCCGCGACGGTGGCGAAGGCAATTGCATTACATTTTACAGCTACGACGATATTGTAAAGCTGGAAAAATTCATGAAGGACAAGCCGGTGAACGAACAGGAAATAGGAAAGCAAATGCTGGCCGAAACTGCGTCTTTTGCCGAAACATCCTCCTGCCGTCGCAAATTTATCCTGCACTATTTTGGGGAGGAGTTCAACGACAGCAAATGCAACGAAATGTGCGACAATTGCCGCCATCCTAAACAAAAGTTTGAGGCCCAGGAAGACCTGGAACTGGCGATCGAATGCATCGCTGAAAGCAAAGAGAAACACAAGGTAAAAGACATCATCAATATCCTGACAGGCACACTCACTGCCACTGGCAAATCATACAAGCACGATGGCTTGGAAACCTGGGGCCGTGGTGTGGAGCAAGATAAAGACGACAAGTTCTGGAATGCTGTGTTGCGCCAGGCAATTGTGAATGGCTATCTGGCAAAAGACATTGAAAATTACGGCCTGGTGAAGATCACCGAAAAAGGTCGCGATTTTGTGAAGCATCCTCACAGCATCAAGTTTACCCGCGATAATGATTTCAGCAATGCCGACAGCGATCATGACGATGAGATGTCGGCTGGCAAAGGCGGCGGAACCGACGAGGTGTTGTATGCCATGTTGAAGGACCTCACGAAGAAATTAGCCAAGCAAAACAATTTGCCTCCCTATGTGATCTTCCAGGAGACATCGTTGGAAGAGATGTCGATCAACTACCCTATTACGATGGAGGAGATGACAAAAATTACTGGTGTGGGTGCCGGTAAAGCGGCTAAGTATGGCAAACCTTACCTGGAACTGATTAAAAAACACGTGGAGGAGAACGATATTGAGCGCCCAAGTGATATGGTTATCAAATCGGTAGTCAACAAGTCGGGCCTTAAGGTATTCATCATCCAAAATATTGACCGCAAAGTAAGCCTGGAAGACATGGCGCGTAACAAAAACCTGAAAATGGAGGATCTATTGACGGAGATTGAAACAATTGTTCATTCCGGCACCAAGGTCAACATCAATTATTACATCGATCAGGTAATTGATGAGGATAAAAAAGATGAAATCTACGAATGCCTTCGCGAATCGCAAACGGACGACATCAACGCTATTTTGAAAGATTTGGGAGAAGACGAGTATAGTGAAGAGGAAGTCAGGTTGATGCGCATCAAATTTATCAGCGAATTCGGCAACTGATTTTTTGGGGTTTTCCCGTATCTTTTTAACTTTTCCGTTTTTTTACTCAAGTAAATTCTGTTTCCACGAATTTGCAATTACCATAGACGAACGCCATAATTGTACCAACAATTATTGGTAAAAATAACGAGTTTTTTTGTTAAAAATTGTCTTAATCGTTTGATTTAAAGCGAGTTAAATTTGTTAAATTCTGTTTGTCGTTTCGGCGTAATGTTACTTTTGCGCTCTGAAAAATTAAAATTTTACGACAAACGTGTTAAAACGCGGGTTAACCATTTTTTTTGGGTTTTTTATGGCAATTTCTGGCTTGGGCCAAAACCAAGTGTCGGAATCTATTACCTTGCTTGCCCACCTATGGGACGAAAATCAGCCGATCCGTTTCGAGGGTCTGATTGTAGATTCCAGTTATCAGCTAAAGGCAGACCCGTTTAAACTTCAGGCCGATACCCGTGCCGAGCGATATCGCTCTTTATTACTAGCCTCTAACCGCACCCAACAGCGCATTCAGGAAAAAAACGTCGGGCTTCATGCCACGCTTTCTTACCAGGAAAACCTGAACACGCCCCTTTTTGACCCCGAAGATTTTATTATTTTCAAACGCCGGGCCATTGCCGGAGTCGATTGGGATCTGTTGAACAACGGCCTGTATGAGAACCGCCTGCGGGCTAAGGTGCTAAAACTGGAAGAAGCCGCTCTTAAAAGGCAGGCAATGGATAACAATCTCGGTGTCCTTCAGGCAGCCAGTACCGAACAGATCATCCGATACTTCAATGAGAAAAAAATACAAGTACTGGATCGCCGCAAAAAACTCAACGCCAAACAACTGGAAATTGCCGAACGCCTGTGGGCAACACGGGATATTACCCGCGACGATTACCTGAAGGCGATCCAAAACACCACCGATATCCGGGCACAGTATAACCTCTACCAAAATTATAACCTGGCGCCTTTGCCTCATAAAGCATCGTTTGATTTTGAGTTGCCTATTCTGGATATCGACATCAATGCCTTATTTCTGAAAGCACAAGTGCCTTTTGCCGACTCAACGCCGGCAAGCGAAACTGAAAAATTCATTAAATACCAGTCCAGTTATTTCCGCGACGTAAGTTTAAAGGCTTACACACGGTACAACTATTATTACCTCATTAACAGTGCCCAGTCGAGTCGCTCGTATGTATCGGTGGGCATGAATCTGTCGATGCCTATTAGCTTCAATCAACGCGAGAAAAAAACGTACTATGCACTGCAACAGCAATTAGCTAACATGGATGTAAATGCCGCCGAACAGACCAATTTACAGGCGCTTTTACTCAACTATTATTACGAGTATCAATATAAACTCAAACAATTTAAGAACCTGTACCATAAACACCTGGTGTATCAAGAACTGCTGAGAACAGAGCGGGTGAACCAGGAACTGAACAGTGTGGAGTTTAACCCAAACCGTGCGCTTCTTGTGCTCGACGATAGTTGGAGCAACGTTATTGAATTACTGGATCTGAAACAGGAATTATACAAAATACTGCTGGCAATTAAATTAAAAACGCCTTCAGTCGATTTGAAAGATTATACCACACTATTGACCCTTGACAACCTGGACATAGAGGCGTCTAAGCCGCCATACAAGGCTGTGTATGTGTGGAGTGACGCATTTAAAAACCATGCCCCAGAATTCATCCGCGAATACTGCTCTATTAATCTGTTTAATCCGGTTCTTATTTCCTACAAACCAGCAAAGGCTTATGTCAAGCAACTGAACGATTTCCTGGCTAAAAGCTCCGGTACGGAGACCCACTTGCTAATTGGCAGCAACAAACTTCTCGAAACGGGTATAAAGGCCTATTTAGATACGTTGAGTGCCAACGTAAACCTGCAACTGGTGAAAGGCATTCACCTCGACGTGGAACCACATACGCTCGACGGATTTAAGGAAGATAAACAAGCGTTTTTTGATCGGTATCTGGCTATTCTGAAAGATGCAAAGCGTTTTGCCGATTCCAAAAACATGTCGCTTTCTGTATCGATTCCGCTGAGTTATCCAACAGATGTTCTGGAAAGCATCAACCAGTATTGCAATGAAATTTACCTGATGGCTTACGAGCGGCCAGACGCAGAGTTTATCATGAAGAAAACGGAAGAGGAAAAGGCCATTTTTAAAGACAAATGCGTGCTAGCCTTGCGTACACAGGATTTTAAAAATCGTCTGGACATGGATCTGTTTTTTGAAAAATGTGGCTTCGGCAAAACAGCCTACCACGACCTCGACGACCTTATTCAATTTGATAATACGAGCATAAACCGGGAAGAAAGCAATTATGAAAAGCGTTAATTTTCAGCGAAACAAGTCCATGATTCGAGTGGTGAATGAAAAAGGCGGTGCCAAAAAGCAGCGCAATTGGGATCGCATCATGTATTTGTGCCTGATGAGCTTATTTCTTGTGTTCATCGTGTACTACCTTATCTCGAAATATGCTTTCATCCACGCCAACGGACATGTGATTATTGAAAGCACCCATATACGCCTCACGGATGACGCCAGGATTTTGGATTTACGAGTGAACGAAGGAGATAGCATCCAGAAGGGCGACACCCTTTTTTGCTATGCTGTGGATAACGACCGGGGAGGAGAAGGCACTGGCCTAAGCATTGGCAACCTGGAGATGAGCACTTCGGACAACTGGTGGATGAAAGAGGCCTATGGACTGCAAAAAAAAATACTGCTCAACCGAGTGTCGATCTCAGAAAATAACGCCCTCATCAATACCTACCGCGGAGAACTGAAGCGCCTAACGAACGAGGTGATTTTGGATGTGCTGCCAAAAACACGCCTGGAATATGTGCAAAATGAAATACTGAGATTGAGCAGTGAAAACAAAAAGCTGGAAACAGAAAATTCAGAAATGCAGCGTCTGAGTAACGGCCTGGCACCTACACCCGACAAGAAACGACTAAGCGCCAAACAGGTGGCAATGAACACGGGGAATAGCGTGGAGGAAGGAACAGAGAACACATTCAGCGACGAATGGCTATCAGAACCGAAATATTTCCGATCGCCGGTAAGCGGCGTGGCTACCCGTGTGTTTACACACACCTACGAAACGGCCTTGAAAAGCGAAGACATTATGACGATACACAAAACACAACCTGCTTTCATAAAAGCCTATTTTGATCAGGAAGATCTACGGCATTTTAAGGTTGGCGACCAGTTTACCGTAAAGTTTCCGGACGGTACGGAAAGCGAAGGTGTCTTAAGGCGTTTTTACGTTGCCACTTACACGTTGCCGGAAGAGTTTCAGAAAAAATACGAGCCCACCACGCGAAGTATTGCCGGCGACATTTACCCACTCGATTCGATGGAGATCAAAAAATGGCGCGTGTTTTATAAAATGAGCGTTGACATTACCAAAACCAAATTTTAACTGACATGGAAACTTCGCTGACTACCCACAAAATTGCGTTCAAGGATAATGTACTGAGTTTTTATAACAAAACGTTCTACTACCTGGAAAGTCTCAGCAGCTTTGCCATCGAGAGTTTGCAGAAATACGACGCTATCATTTTAGACGCCAGAGACGCCGACTTTACACGGATCATCTTGCGAAAATTCAGGAGCAACCCGGATATGACGTTTTACCTGAAACCGGTTTTTCTGATCAACGCCAGGGAAATAACGGATCCTTACATTAAAGAATTGAACGACGGCACCTTATCGTCGTTCGATCAGATACCGGAAATTATTAATGATATTAACGACATCAGCTTGCGTACAGCACAGCTCGAACACTCCAACTCGGCTTCCTTTGAGGTGCAGCTCTTTAAAAAAGTGTTGAGCTACATGTTTACCCGCGGCACCAATAACCTGAAACCTTATCCGGATATTAACTCGGCTATCGGATATAGCTACCCGGTAATTTCCGTTAACTTCGATTCTTTCGAGGAGTCGAAAGTACTGGATCACCTGGAGTGGGCAGAGAAAGAAAACCTGATCTGGCCCGACTTTTACGACCGTGTGTATTTGTGCAACAATTGCAAGTGCGGCCACCTATCATACCGCGAAATATGCCCTAACTGCGATTCGGCCAACATGCGCTCCGAGGACCTTGTACACCATTTTCCATGCGGGTACATTGGCGCGCTAAGCGACTTTAAAAACAACATCGATACGGCGCTGAGTTGCCCTAAATGCTCAAAAAACCTACGCCACATCGGGGTAGATTACGACAAGCCTTCTGTAATTAATCACTGCCAGAACTGCAACGAGGTGTTTCAGGATTACCTGGTGAAAGCTAAATGCGTGCAGTGTGGCAACGACTCCGATGTACAATTCCTGATCTCGAAAAACATTCATGTGTACAAACTCACCAAAAAAGGCCGTACAGCGGCACTTAGCGGTGTGTTCAATTCCGACTTTGTGGTTTCTGATCAAGTTAACGGCGCCATCGACCCAAAGATGTTCAACACCATGATGCATTACCTGAGAGAGCGCATGAAATCGAATGCTGCCATTACGTCGAACATCGCCGTGTTGTATTTCGAAAACATCTTCGATTTATACCGTACCATCGGCCGGGCAAAAGAGCAGGAACTGCTCTCAGAAATGGTGTCGGTGATCCGGTCGAACGTCGCGCCTGCCGATTTCATCAGCATCAACAACCCTTCGGTTATCACGATTTGCATGAACGATGCCAGCACAGAAACAGTGCAACTTACCATCCTTAAGATCAAAAAAACCATCGAGGAGTTGGTAAGCAATAATTTCCAGAAATTCAACCTGATGATACAGTCGGCTGTGTCGCCATTAAGCAAGGAGCTAGCCTTCGAAAAACAATTGCAAACCATCATCAAGGAGTTGGTTGAAAAATCATGATCGAGTTCATTGATAATTTCTTCAACTACATTACCGAAGTTGGGCCGCTGAAATTGCTACGCATTTTCTGGTTCTTTGTGTTCTTTGAATTTGCGCGTTTTTTTATTTTTGAATTGCTGTTGGTGGTTTCGTGGAGGTTACGCGCTACGAGCCGGGGGCGCCGGGAAGCCATGGCAAGGGAGCGCTTGTTTATTGACCGTCCGTTGGTTTCGGTGCTGGTGCCCGGAAAAAACGAAGGGAAACATATCTATAAACTGGCCAATTCGCTCAAAGAGCAAACCTACACCAATTTCGAGTTTATTGTTATCGACGACGGATCGGACGACGACACAAGCCGTATTTGCAAAAGCCTTCAAAAAAACGGGATGATCGATCTGTTTCTGCGGAACGAAGTGCGTGGTGGAAAGGCTTCGGCAGCTAACCTGGGTTATCGGTTTTCCAAAGGCCAGATTATCGTTCACCTCGACGCCGATTGCAGTTACGATAACGACGCCATCGAAAAGATCATTCTGCCGTTTTACCTTGATAAAAACATCGGTGCTGTGGGTGGCAATATCCTGGTGAGGAATTACCGCGACAGCTTATGTGCAACCCTCCAGGCCATTGAGTATTCCGATACCATTTCTATTGGGCGTATTACATCGAGTTCTTTGGGCATTTACCGCCTGGTTTCGGGTGCATTTGGTGCATTTAAGCGCGAAGCACTTGATCGTGTTGGTGGCTGGGATATTGGGCCGGGACTCGACGGCGATATTACCGTAAAGCTCCGTAAACTGGGCTATAACATTGTATTTGCTCCCGATGCCATTTGCCAAACCAGTGTTCCTGATACCTTCCGCAAGCTGGTAAAGCAACGCCTGCGGTGGGATAAATCCATTATCCGTTTCAGGGTGCGCAAGCACCGCGACGTGTTTTATCCCAATGCGACTTTCCGGTTCTCTAATTTTGTTTCCAGTGCCGAAAACATCACGTACAACCTTGTCCTGAATTTCAAATGGTGGCTGTATCTGTTCGACATGATTATTAATTATACATCGCTGCTGGGTTTTATTTTTCCATTCAACATTTTACTTTATACTACCAACAATTTTCTGAAATTCCTGGTATTTTCGCTGTTTCGTAAACGCAAGAACGCGCCGGTATATTATTTTTTACCGTACCTTCCGTGCATGGTCATCTACTTCGGCTTCTACCTGCGGCTGGTGCGCACGGTGGCTTACATTCAGGAATTATTCTTTAAAAAATCGTACCTCGACTCCTGGAATCCATCCAAATCTTCGAACCAGGCGAGGGAACTTGGCATTTAATGCAATGAGAACAATTGCTCTTTTTATACAGCTCCTGGTTCTGGCCGCATACGGCCAAACGTTGCGCAAACCTGATTTTTCGGTCAACGCCGGGTATTATGCCGACTCGGTAGTGCTTAGCATGTCTTCGCCCGAAAGTGGCGCCAGCATACGCTATACAACCAATGGCGAGGAGCCCGGACCAAACTCAACACTGTACACCGGGCCATTAATCATCAAAAATCGCTCGAAACAAGTCAACACCATTTCCATGGTCCCGACGAATCCTTCGTTCAGCTATCCCAAAAATGGCTATGACATTGCCAGGGCTCAATCTCGCGGCTGGCTGCCTCCGTATGATACTGTTTTTAAAGCAACCGTCGTAAAAGCTAAACTCTTTAAAAACGGCTACGCGTCCGATTCTTCACGCATCGCGACGTATGTGGTGAAAGAAAGCACAAAACAGATCTATAGCCTGCCCGTGTTGTCGCTAAGCATCGATTCGGCCAGTCTTTTTGCATTTAACAACGGGATTTACGTTTATGGCGCCGACTCCCTGCACGACGGCAATTACTCGAACGATACGGCCTCGCGAAAAGCCTACATCGAATTTTTTGAAACAGACGGTACCTTGGCTTTTGGCCAATATGCAGATATTAAAATACACGGCAACGGCGGGCGGCACGCGCCACAAAAATCCCTGCTTATTAAGGCACAGAAAGAATACGGAAACGGATCGATCGACTACAGGGTCTTTGTTGGTTCGGCGGTAAAAAAATATGACAAATTATTGCTCCGCAACTCCGGGCACCGACCCGACTGTATGCCACGCGACGACATTGGCCAGGACTTCCTCGCTTCGCTCGGGAATCTGGTGCAGCGCAACCGCCATTGTATTGTGTTCATTAACGGCGAATATTGGGGCATACAAACTCTGAAAGATATTTTCGACGACAATTACTTTTTCCGGAGATACCATATTCCAAAAGACTTATCTGTTATGCTTACACAAACCGGCAGTTTGGATGAGGGTGTTCCCGGCGACGAGGAGCCGTATAGCGATTTACTGAATTTTCTTTCTTCCAACGACATGGCCCAGGCCGAAAACTATGCTTATGCAGCGTCGAAGATGGATCTGGAAAGTTTCAGCAATTTTGAGTGTGGTGAGATTTTTTTGGGCAACGGCGACTGGCCGAACAACAATACCAAATTCTGGCGCTACAAAGGAAGCCCAACCATTGCTGCCGCCAACACACACCTCGACGGACGCTGGCGTTGGCTGTTTTATGACCTCGACGCTGCATTTGGAGGCGACTGCAGCGGCATTTATCCAACATTTAATGCGCTGACAAGGGCCACCGACGCGGCCTACGGCAACTTTACCAAACCCCTGCGGTCCTTGCTCACCAACCCAGAGTTTAAAATCTATTTCATTAACCGGTATGCAGATCTGTTGAACTCGCATTTCCTCGCCTCGAGGTTGCTGGCCTCTGTGAATAAGATTGGCAACACAATGAACCCTGAAATTGCCGAACATGTAGAGCGCTGGCGCTATCCGGCAATGGCAACCACACTTCAAAACAGGGCGCTCGAGGTGCCCTCACCAAGCAAATGGAACACGATTCTCTCGGGGCTTAGCAATTTCTCGGCGGCGCGGGCCGAAAAAACAAGGCGCCAGTTCATGAACTATTTTTCGCTACCCGACACCTTTCACCTGACGCTTGATGTGAACGACTCCCTGAAAGGTAGGATCCGCGTCAATTCCCTTACCCTCGACTCCTGGCTTGTTCGTAATACTACTTCTGTGTATCCGTGGTCAGGCATTTACTTCACCGGAAATCCTGTCTCCATCAGTGCCCTGCCTTATCCCGGCTACCGCTTTTCGCACTGGAACAATCCTACCGATACTGCGGCACAGATCATCTCGAGTTTCTCTGCCGACATCAACCTAACGGCACACTTTGTGGCCGACACCGCGTTCAGGCCATGGCATTACCTGTACATCAATGAAGTGATGGCATCCAATACAGCCCATGTGACCGACGAATACTTCGAGCACGACGACTGGATAGAGCTATACAATCCACATAACGTTGAGGTGGACGTTTCAGGGTATTTTGTGAGCGACGACGCTCAGCTCAAAACCAAATACTGTTTACGCACGGCCGGAAAGCAAACCGTGATAAAACCGCATGGATTTCTGTTGGTATGGGCCGACGATGATGTGGAACAAGGAAGCCTGCATGCTAATTTCAAACTCAACAAAGCGGGTTCTTCACTTTTTCTGGTGCTGCCGGATGGTAACGGATTAGTGGATAGTGTAACTTTTGGTGGGCAAACGGAAAACCACTCGTTTGGGCGAAAAGAAGACGGCAATGCCACCTGGACCGAATTTGACGAGCCTACGCCCAACGCCAGCAATCACCTTCCTGAGATTCCGGAGCCCGAAGCGTTTATCGTGTATCCCAATCCGGCAGGTGGTGAGTTATTTTTTACCCGTACAGAAGATGTGGTTGTTTTTGATTTGCTGGGAAAACAATTGATCTCGGCCCAGCACGTGAAACAACTTAACATTATGGATCTGGCGACGGGTATCTATTTTATACGGACATCTACTGGACAAAACGTGAAATTTATCCGGAAGTAAATGCGTTTTTAAGTCTCTATAGGTTAATAAAACAAGATGCATTTTGCACCAAGCCGTTGATTTTTAGTATATTCGCACACATGACACGTATTAGCAAAAAAGCGAAGCCAGATACCAAAACCTGCCTCGCGATCCTCTCCTCCTCGTTTAAAAACAAACCCGAATACGCCCTCAGCTCCGAACAAGTGCAGTTTATCAGCAATGAACTCGGCAAGCAACAGAAAACCTTCGTATCCATCAATGCCCTCAACCGCCTGGTGTTTGTGATCATTGCCGATGCGTCCAAAAACCATTACGGGAACCTGGAAGGCCTGCGCAAGCACGGCGCTACCATAAGCGATGCACTCAATGCCGGAAAATATAAAGAGATTGTATGTGTTAACGAAACCGCCGAACCCGACTTTTCGCTAGCCCTTGCAGAAGGCATTGCCCTTGCAAATTACCAGTTCATCAAGCACAAACCGAGCGCTAAAAAACAGGAAAACACTTTAGGTTCTGTTTTTGTGGCAGATGCCAAAGTAACGGCCAAACACCTCGACAATTTACAAATTGCGGTAGATGCTACATTGAAAGCACGCGATTTGGTAAACGAGCCTGTTAACTTTTTAAATGCAACCGATTTGGCCAATGCATTCAAGGCCATGGGCAAGCAAGCTGGCTTTCGCGTCGAAGTATTCAGCAAAGCCAAAATCACCCAGCTCGGCATGGGCGGTTTGCTGGCAGTAAACCAGGGAAGTGTGGATGCACCAACCTTTTCGGTAATGGAATACAAACCCAGGAATGCCAAAAACAAAAAGCCTTACGTATTGGTAGGCAAAGGCGTGGTGTACGATACCGGCGGCCTGAGCCTGAAACCAACAGCCAATAGCATGGATATGATGAAATGCGATATGGCTGGCGCGGCAGCCGTAGGTTGCACAATGTATGCCATTGCAAAAGCAAAACTAAATGTGCATGTGATAGGCCTCGTGCCTGCTACTGATAACCGTCCTGGATTTAATGCCTTTGCTCCTGGCGATATCATTACCATGATGGACGGCAGCACCGTAGAGATGCTAAACTCTGACGCAGAAGGACGCATGATATTGGCTGATGCCCTGCATTATGCTAAACGCTATAAGCCTGAACTGACGATAGACCTCGCTACCCTGACGGGTGCAGCGGCCGCAGCCATTGGCCAATATGGTATTGTGTGCATGGGAACCGCTACCGACGAACAAAAGTCGATGCTTTCTGTAAGTGGCCTGCGGATGCACGAGCGCCTGGTAGAGTTTCCGTTCTGGGACGAGTACGACGAGCTGCTGAAATCGGATGTGGCCGATCAGAAAAACCTCGGCGGGCCTTATGGTGGAGCCATCACGGCCGGAAAATTCCTGCAAAAATTTACCGATTACCCTTATATGCATTTTGATATTGCCGGACCGGCCTTTGTAACTGGCAAAGACAGCTACCGCGGAAAAGGTGGCACGGGATATGGTGTGAGGCTGTTGTTTGATTTCTTTTCTAATTTGTAGTTGAAGTTTTTGCTGTACATACTGTTCCTGCTTGCTCCGTTCTGCATGTTCCCACAATCGGCTTCCGAATCGCTGATCGTGGTGCATTACGATCCTGCCAAAAAAGCGGAATTGAACCAGTTTATTTACCGCTACAACTACGTGAATAATGTGTATGCCGGCCGCGAAAAGATCATGGAAGTTGCCGGCCGGAAAAACGAGAAGGACTACATTCGCGCCGATAAGGGGGACAATGTGCTTTACAAAGACCGTTACCTGATTACCGGAATGGGCAATATACTCGACCTGAAAGAAAAAAAAGTGCTCCACGACGGATCGGCCAGGCTGGTGCGGTGCAGTAATGATAGCATCATTTTCTTCACAAACGATATTTTCAAGGGCAAATTTTATTCTTATTTCGACCTGAAAGCCAATAGCTACGCCGAGATCAAAAGCCTCAGCTTTAAGCCTATTGTGGGTCAGGACGTGGAATTCGACCGTGCAAAATCACCTTATAAACTTTATTACTACCCACAAAATAAGCCAAAAGTGCTTTTGATGGAAGACGCCGGACATGGCGGCGTGAGCGCCACAAACAGCAAAATGTATGATATTCCGATCTACTGGATCGACAATGATAATTTTTTGTTCCCAAATATCCGGATCACTGATCTTGAAGGCAGTATCATTAAATACACCCTTTCATCCAAAACAGCAAAACCCATCGGCGTTTTCAATTCTACAGCCAAGGTGCCGCCTACTTATAAAATTGTACGCGGACCCAGCGGTTCTTTTGTGGAGTTCTACTTCAAAGACAAACTCTTCCTCATTAACCCGGCAAAGGAAACGATGCTCCAGAGTTTCTATAAAGAAATTGATGCTAATTTTTCGGTAGAAGTCGAAGAAAAATCGGTTGGCCGTGGTATTTGGTACAAGGGTAAAGAGATCGGAAAAGACCATTTCGACCTGAAAAATATAAAAACCTCTGCCAACTACGCAGCTATTGTAAAAGAGATTGTCATGGGTGACGAATCTTATCAGCAAGGCATGTCGGTGTACAACGTGTACAAAGGTAAATGGGAAGCCGTAGATGGCGAAGAAGTTGCCTGCCTGGTTGGCTGGATAAAACTATAAAGATATGATCGATAACAAAATAGTTGTAGGAATCTCACAGGGAGACCTTAACGGCATCGGGCCGGAAGTAATTTTAAAAACCCTATCGGAGCCTGCTCTTTCCGACATCTGTGTTCCTGTACTGTTCAGTTCTCAAAAAACGGTTTCGTACTTCCGTAAATCGCTTGGCCTCGAAGACTTTAACTTCAATCCCTTGCGCGACTTCGGACAATTGCATACAAAGAAGCCAAACGTATTTATTTGCTACGAGGAAGAAGTCAATATTGAAATGGGAAAGCCCAGCGCCACCAGCGGAAAATACGCCAAACTGTCGTTGGAAGCCGCTACAACCGCCCTACTTGAAAACAAGATCGACGTTTTGGTAACGGCTCCCATCAACAAGCACACTATGCAGGAAGCAGGCTTCAATTACCCGGGCCACACGGAATACCTGGGCGAGAAATTGGGCGGCACTCCGCTGATGTTGCTTTGTTCCGACTCTCTGCGCGTAGCGGTGGTCACAGGGCATGTTCCGCTTAAACAGGTATCGCAGCAAATTAGCACTGAAAAGATCCTGGCCAAAATCACACAACTTCACCATTCGCTGAAACACGATTTTGGGATCCGCAAACCAAAAATTGCGGTGTTAGGACTTAATCCACACGCCGGCGAAAATGGCGCCATCGGCGATGAGGAAAAAACAGCCATTATACCGGCAATTGCGCAAGCCAAAGAAACGATGCTGGTTTACGGCCCTTATTCGGCCGACGGCTTTTTTGGTAACAATACCCAAAGCCAGTTCGACGGGGTGTTGGCTATGTACCACGATCAGGGATTGATCCCTTTCAAAACCCTGGCTTTCGGCGCCGGTGTTAACTTTACGGCAGGCCTTAATTTTGTACGCACCTCTCCCGACCACGGCACTGCTTACGACATTGCGGGCAAGCAGGTTGCCGACGAGTCATCGTTCCGGCAGGCACTTTACATGGCTATTGATGTGTATCGCAGCCGCCATTTGCAGGACGAGATCTCCGCAAACCCGCTGGCCTTTACGCCGATCAAAAAAGAGCGGGGATAAGATCCTTTGACGAAACGGAAGCCAGACATTAAGCAGCCGACAGATCTGTTTTTATAAAATTTTTATGCTTTACCGGTTATTGCCGTGTGTTCATGGCTTACTTTTGCAGTGTAAGCCCAATTGCTTTGTCCAATTTCCTGTTACATAAATACAGCCGCAAACACCAATACCTGGTGAGCATTGTATTGATCCTTGGTGTAGCCGGCATATGTTTTGCCTTTTCTGCTTTTGTCGAATACAAAGTGGTAGCGTTTGTGCTTTTGCTGATGGTATCGCTCATTGCCATGTTTTTCGAGATTGCGCCGGTATTGCTGGCTGCATTTCTGAGTGCAATTGTTTGGAACTACTTCTTCATTCCGCCGCGCTTTACCTTCGCCATCCAGAGTACCGAAAACGTGCTGTTGTTTTCCATGTATTTTATCATTGCCATGGTCAATGCCGTACTTACCTATAAAATCCGTGAGATAGAAAAAGAAGCCAACCGGAAAACAGTGCGCGAAGAAACCCTGAAACTATACGATACGCTACTCAACTCCTTATCGCACGAACTGAAAACACCGATCGCCACGATTATTGGCGCTACCGATACCTTACAGGAAGAGAAACAAAAGCTCTCGGAAGCGGATGCCGGCCAATTGCTTTCCGAAATTTCCAAAGCGTCGATTCGTCTCAACCGGCAGGTGGAGAATTTGTTGAACATGTCGAGGCTCGAATCCGGATTTCTGCAACCAAAAAAAGACTGGTGCGACATCGGCGAACTGATCTACGACGTTCTGCACCAGCTTAAAGACAACCTGAACCACAAGCCGGTGGAGGTGTGTGTGCAGGAAAACATTCCTTTGTTTAAGCTCGATTACGGACTACTCGAACAGGTGCTTTACAACCTTATTCACAACGCTGCGATGTATATTCCTAAATACGCCGTTATTCGCATCGAGGCTTCGCTTAGTAAAAACAAGCATTTGGTGATGGTGGTAGAAGACACCGGAAATGGTTTTCCGGAAGATGAAATAGATTACGTGTTTGACAAGTTCTACCGTTTGCGGAACACGCATCCCGGAGGCACCGGCCTGGGTCTGTCGATCGTTAAAGGTTTTATTGAGTCGATGAACGGAACCATAAGTCTGAAAAATGGCGAGGACTACGGCGCACAGTTCACCATTGACATTCCTGCCGAAATTGCTGAAGTAAACGACCTGAAACATGAACCTTAATACTGCCGACATACTGGTGATAGACGATGAGCCGCAAATACGCAAGCTGCTCGAAATAACCTTGCAGAGCAATGGCTATAAGGTGCGCGAAGCGGGCAGCGGACGCGAGGGACTTGCGCTGGCAGCCAGCCATCCTCCCGATATGATCCTGCTCGACCTTGGCCTGCCCGACGAAAGCGGCCAGGTTGTTCTCCGGCAACTTCGCGAATGGTACAACCGGCCAATACTCATTCTCTCAGTATTAAGCAGCGAAGAGGCCATCGTTAGCGCGCTCGACGGCGGCGCCAACGACTACCTAGTGAAACCGTTCAGAAGCGGCGAGTTGCTGGCCCGCATCCGTTCGGCTCTGCGCAGCGCCACCGGTGAACCCGAAAATCCGGTGCTGGTGTGCGGCGATCTGCAAATAGACTTGTCGTTGCGTACTGTAAAACGCAACAACGAACCGGTGAAACTGACCGCTACTGAATACAATCTGCTGGCATTGATGGCAAAAAACGAAGGCAAAGTCCTCACGCATCAGTTTCTGCTGCGCAGTATCTGGGGGCCAAGTTTTGTTGATCAGTCGCAATACTTAAGGGTATATGTTGCCCAGCTTCGCAAGAAAATAGAAACCGATCACAACGCGCCGGTACATCTGCTCACCGAAAGCGGCATCGGCTATCGCTTTGTATAAAAAGATCTTTATAAAATCTTTATACTGCTGCAGGTATTTTTTACAAGGCATTTATACGATTTGCGTGACCTTTGCCGGCATGAAGTTTTTAACTGTTTTACCGCTGATGGCAATCGCTCTCCAGGGCATTTCGCAGGAAGACAGCCTTCAGGGCGCTTCCAAACAAAAAGGTGAGTTCCTCGAAGGGATGGACTGCTCCTGGTGGAACGGCGGCGATCGCCGGAAAAGCCCTACGCTCGCCGGCAAATTTTTTACGCCTACCGTTATGCTGGATGCGAACTATTCGTATTCTTTCAATGATCCCATTGATAACACGGTAGTAGGTTCCACAGCTATTGCGCGCGATAACGAAATGCAGGTATCGGCTGCGCACCTGGGCGGCGATTTTGCTTACCGCAACGCCAGGGCACACATTGTTACCCAATTCGGAACACGCTCGTCGGTAGTGCCGCGGAATGACTACAGCGTTTATAAAGGGCAATACCGCCTCGACGAGATGTATCGCTACCTGGCGGAAGCCAATGCGGGCTATCATTTCAATGTACTGCATGGCATCAACATCGATGCAGGCATGTTCATGTCATACATCGGGCTAAACTCCTATTACCAGGTAGAGAACTGGGAATACCAGGCATCTTTTACCTCCGACAATACACCCTGGTTTTTCAACGGCTTGCGCTTGCAGGTATTCGTCAATGAAAAACTGAAAATAGAGCCCTGGATCATCAACGGCTGGCAGAGTTACGGCATGTATAATAAGCAGCCGGGCGTGGGCGGCAATATTACCTGGTGCCCCAGCGAGAACCTGAAACTGCTTACCAATAACTACTACGGTGCCGACGCTGCCGGCATTGCTTCCCGCAAACGGTTTCACAGCGATAACAGTGTGCTTCTGCGGTATTACAACAGGCCGACATCACGCGGCATCAGCCGCATGGCCTTTTCGTTGACGGGCGATGTGGGCTGCGAGAAAGGCGGCGGTGTAAACGGTTTCAAAAACGGCGATTCGTTGCAGGGGCCGGCGCAGTACTTTATGAGCCTGATGTTCTATAACCGCATTTGGTTTTCGAAACACCATTTTGCGTGGACTGTGGGCGGCGGCTACATGAATAATCCGGGCCGCTACCTGGTACTGCTGCCTCCAGGGCAGGCCAGCCCATTGCCGGACGCCAGCAACCCTACGCAAACGGCCGGCACCTATCCATACAGCGCCAATCCCGGCGATGGCTTTACGGGTTTCGATTATTCCACCAATATAGATTGGATGCCCAACGAGCACATTTGCTTCCGCTTAGAATATGTGCATCGCCGGGCCAGCGTGCCTTACTTTGCCGGACATGGCGGGGTTACCTCGCCATCGGGCTACACCACCACATCGCTGCCCGCAGGCTGGCGCCCAGACCTGGTAAAAAGTGAAGAGCGCCTGATCTTTGCAGTCCTGTTCCGTCTTTAATTTTTTTGTTTCACCCTGTTTTCTTTCAGCGGTTTCCGCTATGTAGAAACACTTATTCATCCTATTTCAATCATGGAAAAACACCATACCATTAACAAGGTTACTTTTGCAGGTCTTATTGTAACACTCGGCATTATTTATGGCGACATTGGCACATCGCCACTTTACGTAATGAGTGCCATTGTGGGAGAAGCGCCCATCCAGGCAGACCTGGTAAAAGGTGCTATCTCCGCCATTTTTTGGACACTTACACTACAAACGACTCTGAAATATGTGATCTTGACCTTAAGGGCCGACAATAATGGCGAAGGCGGCATTTTTTCGCTATACACGCTGGTAAAGCGCGCCAAATACAAATGGTTGGTTATACCCGCTATTATCGGCGGCAGCGCCCTTCTGGCCGATGGCATTATCACGCCGCCCATTTCTGTATCAGCCGCGGTGGAAGGATTACGTGCCTTTAATCCTGACCTGAACACCGTGCCAATCGTGATCGGCATTTTGTGTGGTTTGTTTTTTATCCAGCAATTTGGCACCAGTTTTATCGGTAAGTTCTTCGGGCCACTCATGAGTGTGTGGTTCCTGATGCTTGGCACGCTGGGCGTTGCGGGCCTGGTACACGATTGGTCGGTGCTGTCGGCACTTAATCCATACTACACCTATTTGCTGTTGAAAACACATCCATCGGGCTTTCTCATTTTGGGTGCTGTGTTTTTGTGTACCACCGGTGCCGAAGCCTTGTATTCCGATCTCGGCCACTGCGGCCGGCAGAACATCCGCGTTTCGTGGATCTTTGTTAAAACCATGCTGGTGCTGAATTACTTCGGGCAAGGCGCCTGGCTCATTGCACACGAAGGGCAAACCCTGGCGTCTTTTAAAAGCACCAATCCTTTCTACGCCATGATGCCTGAGGGCTTTGTGCCTTTTGGGATTGGCATTGCCACCATTGCTGCTGTCATTGCCTCACAGGCACTCATCAGCGGTTCGTTCACGCTCATCAACGAGGCCATGCGCCTGAACCTCTGGCCTAAAGTGGAAGTAAAATACCCAACCGTACTCAAGGGACAAATTTATATTCCTTCGCTCAATTGGTTGCTACTTGCCGGTTGCATCGGCGTGGTACTGTATTTCCGCGAATCAGCGCACATGGAAGCGGCCTATGGCCTTGCCATCGTACTGTGTATGTTGATGACGACCACACTGCTGAATTTCTATATGCACCTGAAGCGGTACAACCCACTTTTCATTTATGGCATCATTACCATGTACCTCGTCATCGAATTTTCGTTCCTCGCGGCCAACCTTAGCAAGTTTTCTCACGGTGGCTGGATCACACTGCTGATCGCCTTTGTATTGATGGCGGTGATGACGGTGTGGTTCGTTTCAAAAAAGATCAGGCAACGCTATGTAGATATGGTCAAGCTCGACGATCATAAAAATAAGCTCATCGACCTCAGCAACGACGAGTCGCTCAGCAAATATGCCACGCACCTGGTCTATATGACAAGTGCCAACAACCCGGACGAGATCGAAGAAAAGATCATCTACTCTATTTTGCAGAAACGTCCGAAAAAAGCAGACGTATATTGGTTTGTGCATGTGGATGTAATGAATGAACCTTACCGCATGGAGTACAAGGTAACTCACGTGGCCGGAAACGATATTATCCGTATCGACTTCCGGCTTGGCTTCCGCGTAGCACCAAAAATTAACCTGCTGTTCCGCAAAGTGGTGGAAGACCTTGTGCGGGCGGGCGAGGTGGATATTACCAGCCGCTACGAATCGCTAAGCCGTAACAATGTGATCGGCGACTTTAAATTTGTGGTGATCGAGAAATTTCTTTCTTACGATAATGATCTGCCGCTTTTTGAAAAAGTGGTGCTGAACGTGTATTTTTTCCTGAAGCGCTTCAGCCTGAGTGAAGCCAAGGCTTTTGGTCTCGACAGCAGTTCTGTAAAAACCGAGAAATTCCCGATGGTGATTGGCCAGCCGAAAGGCTTACGGCTGCGCCGGATAGAATAAGTGGTTTGCCATGATTTATTTTCCTTTTACGGCTTTGTTTCTTAACTTCACTGTAACACAAACGTATTTTTAAGTTATGGAACAAACTGCAAACAGCCGCGTAGAGCATGATTTTCTGGGAGAACGTGAAATTTCTAACGAGCATTATTATGGTGTTCAAACGCTGCGGGCCATTGAAAACTTCGCTATTACCGGCATTCCGATCTCGCGCGAGCCGCTGTTCATCCAGGCTTTTGGCTACGTGAAAAAGGCGGCGGCCCTCGCTAACCGTGATTGTGGCATCCTCGACCCGAAGCTGGCGGAGGCCATTGTATTTGCCTGCGACGAACTGATTGCCGGAAAGTACCGCGATCAGTTTGTCACCGATCTGATCCAGGGTGGCGCCGGAACCTCCATTAACATGAATGCGAACGAGGTAATTGCCAATATTGCATTGGAATACCTTGGTCACCGGAAAGGCGAATACCAGTTCCTGCACCCGAACAATCACGTTAACTGTTCGCAATCTACCAACGACGCTTATCCAACGGCACTGAAAATTGCCTTGTATAAAAAAACGGATCAATACCTGGCCGAGATCGATCGCCTGCGAGAAGCCTTTACGCAAAAAGGTCGCGAGTTTGGACACATTATGAAAATGGGCCGGACACAATTACAGGATGCTGTACCTATGTTGTTGGGTGACGAGTTTCATAGTTTTGCCAGTTCTATCGGCGAAGACGTGAAGCGTGTACTGCATGCCCGCGAGTTGTTTACCGACTGCAACATGGGCGGCACAGCCATTGGCACCAAAATCAATGCGCCGCAGGCTTACCCCGAAATGGTAACGAAATACCTGGCCGATATTTCAGGCGTTCCGGTGAAACTGGCCGCCGACCTCATCGACGCCAGCTCTGACACGGCCGATTATGTACAGTTTTCGGGCGTGCTGAAACGGAGCGTGATCAAACTTTCGAAAATATGCAACGACCTGCGCTTGCTGTCGTCAGGGCCGCGCGCAGGCCTCAATGAGATCAACCTTCCGAAAATGCAGCCGGGCTCATCTATTATGCCCGGCAAAGTTAATCCGGTAATCCCTGAGGCGGTGAATCAAACGGCGTTTTATGTGATCGGTGCCGACACAACCATTACATTGGCCGCTGAAGCCGGGCAGTTACAACTGAATGTGATGGAACCCGTGATCAGTTTCAGTTTGTTTACATCGCTCGAGTACATGAAGAATGCAGTAAGGGCACTTACAGAAAAGTGCGTTGTGGGCATTACGGCCAACGAAGCGGTGTGTACGCATTATGTGATGAACAGTATTGGCATTGTAACGGCCCTCAACCCTATCCTGGGCTATGAAACGGCCGCGTCGATTGCCAAAGAAGCCGAGCAAACCGGCAAATCCGTACACACCATCGCGGTTGTGGAACGCCAATGCATCAGCCAGGAAAAATGGGATGAGATCTATACGTTTGAGAACATGGTTCACCCTGTGTTTATCAAGGGTTAAACACTACTGATTTTTTAATGGGTTCTCAACTCCGTTTTGAGCGGCAGGTATGTTTTTTCGCTTTCGATCACAATGTGTTGCTGCCGCGCCAACAGTTCGATAATTTCCAGCAACAGCGTTTTTACCTGCTGCCGGTTTTCGTCGATGAAGTGTGTCTGCACAGCGCGGATGGTATCGTCGATGCGCTCGATTTTCATGGCGCTGATCCGACCCAGGTAAAAAATAGTGATCTCGGATTTTAACAGCAATTGGTCGTTGCCGGCATTAGTGGGTGCTGCCTGTAGCGTGGGTTCCTTGCGCACAACGGCTGCCTTCTGAGGTTGCGGTGTGCGCCCGTCGTCGATGCGCCTCACTACCCAACTCTTTTCACCGCTTAGTGCCGCATACAAAAACTTCATGTGGTGCTTCTTCTCGATGTATTTGACGAGGGTGCTGGGGCCGGCTTTCCGGTTCCAGTCTTTCTCTTCGATCAGGATGGCCTCTCCTTTTTTCAGGTTGATAAGGGAATTGAACAATTCGGAACTTCTGCCCTTTCCTTTCAGGCTCAGGTTTTTATATTCTTCGTCCGACAACCGTTTCATGAAGCCCAAAATACGGTGCCAGGCCGCCTTTTTGATGCTGTTACTGCTTTAAATTTCAACAGGTCACTGTTTAATGCGTAGAAATACGTGTATTTATGCTGTTTAACTATTCTTTAATTATTAATTAATACATCACAAAAAAGCCTTTACATACTAATATAAAGGCTTGCTATTGAACAGATTGTGAATAAATTCAGGCTTTTTCTTCCCAGATTGCTGCCAGATGGACGATGGTTTGCGTGGCTTTTTGCATATCCTGTACGCTCACCCACTCCAGTTTGCTGTGAAAGGCATGTTCTCCGGCATAAATGTTCGGACACGGAAGGCCCATAAAAGATAAACGCGAGCCATCTGTGCCTCCCCGAATGCTTGAAAGTACCGGTTTGACGCCGGTTCGCTGAATGGCTTCCAGGGCATTTTCTACCACAAAATAGCAAGTGTCGAGTACCTCTTTCATGTTGCGGTATTGCTCGCTCACCTTAAACTCGTAGCTCGATTTTGGATAAGCGGTCATGACGTCTTTGACGATTGCCTCGAGTTCCTGCTCCAGCGCATGGAGTGTTGGGGTATCAAAAGCCCGGATGATGAATTTCAACTCTACCTGTTCGAGGCCGCCCTGGATGGAAACCGGGTGCATAAACGGCTCTTTTTTCTCAGTTGTTTCCGGGGTTTTATCTTTCGGGATGCGGCTAACGATATCGGCGGCAATTTTAATGGAGTGCTCCATTTTATTTTTTGCAAAGCCTGGATGGGTCGGGATGCCTTTCACCAGAACCGTGACACCATCGGCGCTGAACGTTTCGTTTTCGAGATGCCCGAGACTTTCGCCATCCATGGTATAGCCGTACTGCGCGCCGAGTTTCTTCATATCAACTTTGTCGGTACCACGACCAATTTCTTCGTCGGGTGTAAACAAAATGCGTATTGCCCCGTGCTTCACTTCCGGATGTTGCATCAGGTAAGCCGCCGCGTCCATGATCTCCGCCAGACCCGATTTGTTATCGGCACCAAGCAGCGTGGTTCCATCGGTAGTAATAATGTCATTGCCAATCTGCGCGGCCAGATCCGGATGTTCGGCAAATTTAATGATCTGTGTTTTGTCATTCGGTAAGACAATGTCTTTACCGTCGTACTTGCTATGAATAACGGGATTCACGTTCTCGCCGCTGCAATCAGGCGATGTATCCATGTGAGAGCAAAAACAAATTACCGGCACTTGCTTATCGGTGTTCGACGGAATGGTGGCATACACATACCCGTGCTCGTCGAGTTCGGCGTCGCTGATGCCCATAGCCAGAAGTTCTTCCACCAGCAGCTTGCCCAGGTTTTTCTGCTTCATGGTGCTTGGGCAGGTCGGTGAGTTCGGATCCGATTGTGTGTCGATTTTTGCGTAGCGAATGAAGCGCTCGGTTACGGTGTGTTTGTATGTTGTGAAGTCCATATTAGCTTAGTTTTTTTGAACCATATAAGACATTTACGATATATAAGGATTTGTTTTTGCAGCCGCGGAGATCACGGAGGAGAGGTCAAGCCGTCTCTTTAATCCCTCAGTCAAATGGTCTTTTTCGTTTTTTATAAATTCTCAATAAAGTAATCGGTGATCTTTTCCATTAAGTGCGAGCGGTCTTTTCCTAGCACATTGTGTTCGTGGCCTGGGTACACATAGTAATCGAGTTGCACGTTTTTGTCCACCGCTTTTTTCTGGTACAGGATGCTATGCTGCCAAACCACTACCGGATCTTGTGCGCCATGAATCATCAGGAGCTTGCCTTTCAGCTGATCAACATAGTTGAGCAGGTTGTTTTTATCATAGCCTTCTTTGTTATCCTGCGGCGAATCCATGTAGCGTTCGGTGTACATGATCTCGTAATATGTCCAGTCTATTACCGGGCCACCGGCAGCCGCTACTTTAAAGACACCCGGATGACGCGTCATGAGCGATGTGGTCATAAAGCCACCGAAGCTCCAGCCGTGGACGCCGATGCGACCGGCATCTACATAAGGCAATGATTTGAGGTAGTCAACACCTTTCAGCTGATCTTCCATTTCCCTGGTGCCCAACTGGCGATGGGTTGCTTGTTCGAAAGCCTTGCCCCGGTAAGAGGTCCCTCGGCCATCCAGTGTAAACACGATGAAGCCTTTTTGCGCCATGTATTGATACCAAAGTTCGCCGCCGGCCATCCAGGTGTTGGTTACCATCTGCGAGTGTGGCCCATTGTACAGGTAAACCAACACGGGGTATTTTTTGGTAGAATCGAAATTCACCGGCTTGAACAGTCGGCAATACAAATCAGTGCCTTCGGCGTTCTTGATGGTAAACAGGTTCCACGTGCCGAGCTTGTAGTCTTTCACCGGATTTTCGGCTTTGTAAATGTTCGTTGCTTTTTTGGTGTTGGTGTTGATGATGTTGTATTCTCTTGGAATGTGGCTGCTCGTGAAGTTGTCGATGAGGTAGTTTCCTTTGGCATCTACCGTACAGATGTGGAAGCCATTACCGTAAGTCAGGCGTTTTACTTCACCGCTTTTCAGGTTCACGCTGTAAAAATCCTGGTTCACGGGACTTTGTTCGTTGGCGTGAAAAAAGAGGCGCTCGCCTTTTTCATCAAACCCGTTCTCGGCCTTTACTTCCCAATTGCCTCTTGTAAGCTGCTTAATGAGGGTGCCGTTGATGTTGTACAAATAAAAATGGTTGTAGCCGTCTTTGCGGCTCTGCCAGATAAACTGCGAAGGATTGTTTTTTACGAAGAGCATTGGGTGCAGCGGCTCGGTGTATTTGTCGTCGTGTTCTTCAAACAAGGTGCGTACAAAGTTCCCGCTGGCCACGTCGTATTCGTTCAATTTCATGTGGTTTTGATCGCGGCTCAGGATGGCAATGTAGATGTGTTTTTCGTCCGGGCTCCAGGCAATGTTGGTAAGATACTGCTCTTTCGGCCCTTCTGTTTTCACATAATGGGTTTTGTGGGTTTGCATGTTGTGGATACCAAGCGTCACGTGGTGGCTTTTAGCGCCGGCCATCGGGTATTTGATGTTCTCGTTCTTGGCTGGATGCTTGGTCCAGTCGATGATGGGGTAATCCGTTACATCTGACTGATCCATGCGGTAAAAGGCCAGGTAGTTCCCTTGCGGGCTCCAGAATGTGCCTTTGCTGATCCCGAATTCATTCTGGTGAACGTTTTTCCCGGTGTACACGATTTCATAAGAGCCGTCGGTAGTAACTTGTGTCTCCTTGCCATCTTTGACAACATACAGGTTTCCATCTTTGCAGTAGGTGATAGCGCCCGTCACGGGTTCTTTCTCATACGACTCCAGGCCTGTTTCCTCTTCTTTGCGGTCGGTTTCGGTAATGTTTTTTTTATCGAGTGAATACAGCCACTCCCCTTTTTTGTTGGAGAAATAAAACTGGTTGGCATTTTTCCAGGTAATAGCTCCCAGAGCGGTAAGTGTATCGTGCTGTCCTGATTTCAGCCGCGTATTCAGGTCTTTTACCGAGAGTAAGTCGGTGGTTTTGCCATTGGCATTGTTCCCTATTTTCACCACGTTGTCTTCGATGTACGAAAACTTGTCGGTGCCGTTCACAAAACTGATTCCTTGCAGCCGTTTGGGTGCCAGGCTTGTGCGGCCTTTCGATACGGCTTCCTGTATGGTAAGCAGTTTGTTTTGCGCCTGCGCAAGCACGCCGCAGCCGAGCGCCATGGATAGTAGAAGTGTTCGTGTTTTCATCGTTAGGTTTTTTATCGTATCGTCTCCCCGCTAAACATCGAAAAAGGCAATGTACATTGCTCGTGTTTTCATGTGGAGATCAAGTGTTTATCATAAGTTCGTTTACAGCACAACGCCATCATTTCCTCGCGGCATTGTACAACTCCTGGATCTGTTTCTTAGTATCCGACACTGTTTTCAATTCGGTATTCAGAGCCGAAGTGTCTTGATTATCGGCTTCGGTTTTGGCTATTTTCGCTTTGAGCTTATCTTCTTTATCCTGCCACACATTCAGCAGGTTATCTTTCATGACTTTTTGGGCGGCATATTTTACATACTTATTATCGGACCGTCCTAACTTCGCCATTTCTTTTGCCCCATCCAGGGCAACTGCCGGGCTATTGCTCCGTTTCAGAAACTTGCCATACATATTGGCATAAGCCATCAGTTCAAAGCCACTGAATTGCTTTTGCACGTTTACAAAAAACGCATGGTTTTCGTCGGTGCCATGTTTAGCATACAGATCCATGATGGAATAAATGATGTCTTTCGACGGCTCGTTTTCCAATGCTTTGGCTTTTTTCATCGCCAGTTCGGGATTGGATTTGGCGATCGCGTCGAAGCCTTCAGATGCAATGGCATAAGATTGCTCGCTCAAGGCTTTTTCGTACAAGGCATCCAGGTCGGCCCCTTTATAATTTGTAGCCAGTGCTTTGATTGCGGCTGCTCTTACCTTGGTGTTGGCATCCGCATTCGCTATCTCCATCAACAGCGGTTTTAGTTCCGCTTCCTTGTCTTTTGCAACATCGCTGAGCATGGCGATCGCATCGCTCCTGAATTTGTGCCATGGATCGTTCTTGGCAATCGCTTTCACCTGTGCATATACGTCGGCATCGGTCATGTGTTCTTTGAAATAAGCCATGGCTTCGCTGCGGTCGCCCCAGAGTGGTGCGTTGCGGTATTGAAAGAGGTATTCAGCTTTGGTTTTAACATACGTTGTTTTCGCAAGCAACTGGCGCTCGGCATCGACGTTCACCAATTGGGGTTCTGTGGCTGCATCCAGTAATACCGTGTTTTTCACATCATCGATCCAAATACGCTTCCGTTCTTTCTTTCCATTCATGTACACATCCACGTCTATTGGCAGGCGATAAAGCGGGGTTTCGGTGAAATCCTGTTTTTGGGTAATCTCTAATTTCACTTGCTTAGCGGCCGCATCGTAGGTTTTTTCGATGTTGAGTACAGGGTGTCCTTTGGCAAAATACCACTCGTTGAAAAACCAGTTCAGGTCTTCGCCGGTTACCTCTTCAAAGGCCAGGCGAAGGTTGTGGGCTTCGGCCGTTTTAAAGGCATGCCGCTCCAGGTAAAGTTTCAATGCAGCGAAAAACGCGTCGTCGCCCACGTATTTGCGGAGCATGTGAATGATCTGTCCGCCTTTGTTGTAGCTAAAGGCATCGAACATGTCTTCGCGTTCGTCGTAGTCGAAACGCACCAGGTCCACCTGTTTTTGGCTGGATTGGGCAAAATACCCGAAGCGCGACTGAGCACTGTGGTCGTCCGCAGCATCGCGGCCATTGGCATACTCTTCCCATAAGTATTCGCCGTAGGTAGCAAACGACTCATTAAGCGTCAGGTTGCTCCAGCTTTCGCAGGAAGCGTAATCACCAAACCATTGGTGAAACAGTTCATGCGCAATGGTGCTTTCGCCTTTGGCTCCGTCAATCATCTCGCGTGTGGTCTGGTAACAGATAAAATCGCCGTGCAGGGTAGCTGTGGTGTTTTCCATCGCTCCGCTCACATAATCGCGCACCACAATCTGTGCATATTTAGGCCACGGGTAAGGCGTACCGAGCTTGTCGGAATAAAACTCGATCATCTTTTTTGTTTCTCCGAAAATGGCTTTCGCGTGCGGCTCATATTCTTTCTCGACATAGTAGCTGATTTCCCGGCCGTTCCATGGCTCATCCACTACTTTTTTGAACTCGCCCACAGCCATCATCACCAGGTAAGGCGCATGCGGCAGGTCCATTTTCCAATGATCGGTGCGCGTACCGTCTGCATTTTTTTTGGAGTCGGCCATCACGCCATTGGAAAGCGTCAGGTATTTATCATCTACTGTCATGTAGATCTCATTGGTCATTTTCTCAGTCGGGTTGTCGATGGTTGGGAACCAGGCCGAGTTCGATTGTGTCTCGCCTTGCGTCCATATTTGTGGCATTTTATCCGGGTCGGCGCCTGTTGGGTTGATAAAATACAAGCCCTTGTCATCAGAAATGGCGGCGCTGCCGTTCTTTTTTAGTTCATTGGGCTTGGCAAGGTATTCGATTTCGATAAGGTAGCGTTGGTCGTTGGTCATTACCCTGCCAAGATCAATACGGATCGAATCGTTGCTATACACGTACTTCAGGCTCAGCGGCACTTTGGTGTACGAGTCCTCTTCGCTCACTTTCTGTCCTTTTTTTACGATAATGGGTTTATACACCAATGCTGTGCCTGTTACACTTTTGATGTCCATGCCACGCGCATTGAGGTAGAGCATGTTGGTTGGATAAAAATAGGGCTTGGCCAGGATCTCCGCCTTGCCGCTCATTTGCGATTTCTGCCAATCGAAGCTCACCCAGAGTTTGGTATGAATGATATCGGTCAGGCGTGTTTCTGTGGCCCTGTAAACTTTCTTTTTGGGCGTTTCATTGGCTAATACACTAATGGTATCGAGCATGATGGCAGGTTCGTTAGCCGTTAGGGGGTTTTCGGTTTTTTGCTGCTTTTTTGTGGTGGAACAGGCTACTGCCAGGGCGGCAACGGCCACAAGAAGATGGTTTACTTTCATTTCAAGGGTTTGATGAGTAAAAATGCGATTTATTTGGTGATTCGCCAAAGAAAAAACCGCTTAGTACATAAGCGGTTTCTCGTCAGGATTATGGGTTTACAACCTGTATTTCGTTGCTCTAATCTTTCACTCTGCTGAACCGGAGGGCTTTCAAAATAAAATCGGGCAAGGCCTTCCTTGGGTCGCGTTTGCGAAGATCGAGGTACCAGCCGATCTTTTTGATTACCGGCAATTTCTTGGTTTCCACAAATTCTATGAGGGTGCCATCGGCATCTTCGATATAAGTAAAGTGCCCGGCCGCCTCTCCCATTTCAAAGCCTGCGCCGCCATCTACTGTAAACGGCTGGCCAGCCTTGATACAGGCTTCTTCAAGGGCTTTCATGTTCTTGATGTCGAAGCACAGGTGAATGAACCCGCAATCGCCCCACAAACGGTTCTCGAATATTTTTTTCGGCTCATAATCCAGGGCCTGGATCAGTTCGATTTCATTGTCGCCCAATAGCGGTCCAAAACTTCCCTCGCGCGGCTTTGAGTTTCTGAGTACCACCCGTCTGAACTTTTTCTGAGCGCCTTCCACGCCCTTCCAATCTTCGAATACAGCAGTCGTATCGCTTATCACCTTGTCAAAGCCCAGTACGGTTTTGTAAAGCCCAATGGAACGATCTATGTCTTTTACGCCGATCACCGCGCCCAACACGCCGCCGGTACTGTGGTTCTTTTGCTGATACCAAGATGTTTTTTCCTCTATGACTTCAAAGACATTTCCCCAAAGGTCGTGGATGTAAAAATGCTGGCGACCGTCGGGTGCCTTGGTAATTCCTGTAAGCATCCGGGCACCGAAGCGCTTCAGATGGTCGTAGGAGGCTTGAATATTGTAAGACTTTATCTTACCCGCGAAAATACCGATATCGCCAAGCTGGATCGTGAAGTCGGCTGCTTGCGCCTGCCGGCTGGTGTACTGCCAGATCTCGAAACCGCCGCCGCCGTTCATGCTGATGGCTAGGATGGCATGGCGCGCATGTGGCTTGTTGGCTGTATAGGGCAGCATCAGCTCGGCCATCGCAGCTTCTTCAAAAATTTTTATATCCGTACCAAAGGCTCTGCGGTACCACTTAAATGTCTCCTGGACATTGGTATTGCCGACGCCCAGTTGTTGTATGCCTGAAATCAGATAGTTCATGTGTTGAAAATTGGCGCAAGTTAAGCATTTAACGCCTTTACGCTGCACGATGTTCATATTTCATCACCACATACTCCTCCGGCACAGTGAGCGCTTCGCGGCAATAAAGCAGCTTATCGCTCATTTCTGCGGGATATTCGGCGACAAGCCGGAAACCAAAGGGCTGAAAAAAACCTGGAATGATACACACGAGGTAAAGCGGCAAAGGCGCATCCGCTACAAGTGCCTGTACGAGCTGGCTTCCAATGCCCTGATGACGCCTTGGCTCTACCACACCCAGCGAACACAGCTCGCTACACGTGGCATACTTCCGGATACGGCCAAACCCCAGTAACTGGTTTCCCTGGTAAGCCACCAGAAATTCGGAGGCCGACAAGCTACGGTCATCAAGCTCAAAGCGGCCGATCAACTCAACGATGCGGGCAAACGCCTCTTGGCTGGGCCTATGGATGGTTACAGGATCATGCATCATGGCTTGGATAAATCCAAGGCAATGATACTAAATAATGTGTAAATCTTACCGGATTTACAAAACGGACGGCAATTATTGCTTCACGAAACGGGAGCTGTAGCGCCGGCCCTCGGTGTCGGATACGGAAAGGATGTATGATCCCGGAGCCAGGTCGCCGAGGTCGTTTTCTTCTTCAAAAGGCTTTCGCATTACGACGCGCAGCTGCATGTCGTACACAATAAGCTCCTGATAACGAACGTTGCTTGCGGGCTTAATGTACACCAAACGGCTTACCGGATTTGGAAATATAAACAAGCGGTAGCGATCGAGCTCTTTGATTCCGGTAAGGTTGTTCACGTAAATCGGTCCTGCGTGCAAACTATCTTTGATGATCGTATTTGGTGCCATTGGCCATACAACAATGGTGTTGCCGTTGCCGTCGATACGGTAGCTGCTGGGTTTAACGGTATCTCTGGCTACAACGAGCGTCGAATCGCCGGGTGCCAGCGAAGGGATGAAAAAGGTACCAAGGCTTGCCACAGTACTCGTAAATGTGCCTGACTTTACTGTCCGCAACAGCGTAACACTACCGACTGAAAAGGTGGTGGTTCCCTTGTTGCTTACTAAACAGGAAATCTGGATGGTATCGTTGTAGGAAATACCAGGTGTAGCTGTTAAGGCAGATGCCGGGCTAACGGTATAGTTTGGCAACACCGAGAGCTTTGGCTGGGCTAGTCCCAGAAAGGAGAGACATACAATAAAGATCGATAGACGCGTTTTCATGACAAAATCGGATTTGATACCAAGTTAAGTTATTTTTCTGTACTAAATTTACTAAATTTAATTTTCATTACATATTCAAATGTATGGACATCTTACAAAACATCATCGCCTCGCTTGAGAAAGAAGAGATCAAAAGCTACAAACTCTACACACGAAGAACTCACGACTTTGAAAACAGGATAGACATTGAACTATTCGATAGCATCAAGAAAAATCCGGATTGGGACGATGCCCGCCATGCAAAACTTATTTATCAGAGCGGAAAATCGGACAGCAGATATTACAGGCTCAAAAACAAAATAAGCGATGATATCGGTGTGGTTTTATCAAACCTAAATCGCAATGAAAAGAACATTGAAGCCCTCCATCTGCTCATCATCGCCCGCATTTTTTACAAAAAGAATGAGCTGACGCTGGCACAACACTATCTGCGCCTCAGCGAAAAAAAAGCCAGCGCACAGGAGGACTTTGCGATTCTTGAAAGCATTTACGAGTTGTTCATTCAGCTAAGTCTGCAACACATCAAAGAATCGCCGGAGGCTTACATCCAGCGTCGCGAAGAAAACTCAAACAGGCTGGCGCTGCTTCGCGAACTGGAAAATAATTTCTCGCTGCTTTCCTGGAAGTTAAAAACTACACAAAACCTGGCGATCACCAAGTCGTTTAAAGCCTGGATGCACGCCACACTTGAAAAAACGAGGCGCATGGAATATGTGAAAAACAGTGCAACGCTCCGTTTCAAAGTGTTCCAGAATATCTGCCGCTTACTATTGCTCTCTCAGGATTACACCGCTTTGGAGAGCTACCTGCTACAGTCGGCTTCTGACTTCGAAAAAGACCACCTGTTCAATGAAGGAACACATGAAATAAAAATACAACTCTATGTGTATATGTGTAACGCATCGTACGTGCTAAAAAAATACGAGCAGGCGCTACACTATGCAGGCTTCCTGCAACTGGCCTTGCAGGAATACCGCCGCCTATGGTATGAAAAATATGTGTTCTATTACTATAATATCCTTGTGAACAATTATAGCAAAACGAATCCGGCCAAAGCGCTCGATACGCTCGAGGAGGCACGCCGTCAACCGGTTATCAGGGATACGCCCAATTATTTTGGTTTTGTGCTGCTCAATCTGGCCATCACGCACTTCGATATGCACCAGCACCGCATGGCGGGCAAATGCCTGGTGCAGCTATACGTCAGCGAGGCTTTCAAAAATTACGACGAGGCCTTCCGGGTTAAAATATCCGTATTTGAGCTGTGTAATAAAATCGAAAGCAATGAATTGGAGCTGGCTGAAAAGTTGTCGATGACCATTTCGAAAAAGCTGGGAGAACTTAAAAATAAAGAAACGCTCGCCGTTGAAATCGCCGTGTTGAAACTTATTGGACTTTACCTTAACAGTGAATCTTTATCCTGGCGGCCATTGAAAGAAAAGATCCGTGCATTTCACAAAAAGTTTGCCGATAACGAACAACTTCAAACCATCATCAATTACGGCGACTGGCTCGGCTCCAAAATCTGATCCGAAGGTTGGATCTTCTTCATTACCCATACAAACAGCTGCACGTAGCGTTTGGGAGGAAGAATTACCCGGGCAAACATAAGCCCGGCTATGTACATGTGTTTTCGCATGTGTTTAACTATAAAAAGTCTGCCCACTAATCAAGGGCAGACTTTCGATTTCAACAGAAGATTATACAGCTGAGCTTTTTTCACGGTTTCCCCTCTTTGCAAAAGAAACCAGGAAGTGCTGTATCCATTCACTGCTGAATCTCTTTGAGCTGAATGATAAACGGCCAACAGGAGCTATCGCTCATGCCGGCCGCTAACTAAGGTTTTATTTTACAATACGTGTGGTTTTCAATACTTCCTGACCAGAGGTCACAGACAGGAAATACATTCCCCGGTCAAGGTTGCTGGTGTTGATCACCGTTTTTGTGGTATTCAATTCGTTGTGGTCAACCACTTTTCCGAGAGCATCGGTGATGGTGTAGAACAATTTTTCTTCTTTGCTGAGTTGTACTTCAACTGTCAGCTCATTATCCACGGGGTTCGGGAATACGTTCATGCTTTTCAATACTTGCGTCTCCGTTACCGCAGTAGCACCCTGAGGCAGCACCTGGATACGGTTCATGAGGTAAGCTGCGGCAACGCGCTGTACGCTGGATGAGTCGCAGCTGATATCGGTACACGTTACTGATCCGTTACTTGCTGTTACTGTCAGGCAAATAATGTATTGGCCTGGTGTGGCATATTGGTGGAAAGGGTATTGTTGGGTAGATGTTGTGCCATCGCCGAAATCCCAGAGGTAAGATACAGATCCGGTTCCGGTAGATTGGTTGTAGGCAAAATAGTTGCCGGCGTTTACAGAGTCAGCAAACACAGTGAACTGTGAGTTGGCCTGGCAAGACGCTGAGCTTGTTCCACAGGCTACTGTTACCAACTGGCTCGTAGAGTCGCAGAGCTGGTTGTTGGAATAGTTGTAAAGCGTTACATAGTAACTTCCATTGGAAAGAGGAAGATTGAGATGCGTACTGGAGTAAGTGTTTCCATTTACATTCCAGAAAAATGAAGGGCTTCCCATCGTAGTACCGGTGTTCACAAAGTGTGTCACGCAGTTTGAGTCCGTATAACTCGTGAATGAAGCAGAACAGCTTCCGGCGCCGCAGAACACAGTTTGCGAAACTGAATCACAGAACTGGCCACCGGAATATACATACAGTGCGATTTGATTTACACCTGTCAGGTTCACCGAGAACGTGTTTTGTGTGCTGAGTACCGGAGAGCCAGGCAGGCTCATGTTCCTCCACTCACACGTGAGGTTAGATCCCAAAGTGTTGTTATAGAAAAAGGCATTGCAGTTTGTCATGACCGAATAGGACATCAACGCATTGCAGCCGCCTCCGGTGTTGCAATTGACATTAACAAAGGCGCTAGCCGAATCACAAAACTGGTTGTTTGAATAGGTGTACAGTGCTACATTGTGGGTTCCATTGGATAAGCTGAGTGCCGGATTCGCCTGTGTGCTTAGCAACGTAAATGATGGCAACTCATACCAGCGATAGCTGAGATTGGTACCTGTGGAACTGTTCACGAAGTGAGTTACGCAAGTCGAATCCGTGCTGTAAGAAAATCCAGCCTGACACGCCTGGTTGGTAACTGATGTTACGGTTAATACTGTACAGGTAGAGGATGAGCACATCGTCACGGAATCAATGTAATTTACACAAACCGAATAAGTACCGTTAGCTGTGAAAGCCATGGTTTGACTAAATGCATTGGATGCCGATGGCGTAAAATAGGCGCCCGCAGGGCTCGCCGACCAGTAAAAGTTGGATGAACCAATGCTTGTAGAAGGCGTCATCAATGCCGAAACCGTGGCGGTACCGGCTCCCTGGCTTATATAAATTCCGTAAACCGTCGGGCATTGTGCCGAGCCCGCGATGGCAATCACGCTGCATGCAAACGTGGCCAATGTTTTCATAAATGTTGTTTTCATATTGTGTTTTTTAAAAAGGTTATCGTTTCTATCACAAAAGTGTTACAATTTGAGCCGACAGACAAGTTCATTTTCTATTTTATTACATGTTCACAGAATCGAATAAATAGAAAAACACCTTTAATAAGGCAAAAAAGTAAACTCATTATTACATAATCAAACGTTTATAGAGGGGCCATTCTGGCAATATTTCTTTAAATTTGGCGTTGTTTATCCCGCAACTATTGATTTACTTAATGGCAGTTAACTAACCTTCTGATCTAATAAATAACGAACTGTGCTTTCTCCTACTTTGCATCGCTATATATTTCTTACCGCACTGGTGGGCCTCGCTGCCGGCATGCTATTCGGCACCGTTCCCACAAGCATTCCGCAGATCATTATGGCTGCCAACTGGCTGCTGGAAGGTGGTTTCAACGCCAAATGGCAAAGTCTGAAACATAACCGAATCTTTTGGCTGCTGATTTCTTTTTATGGCCTTCACCTCCTGGGCATGACTTATACCTCGTCTTTGCAGGCCGGCCTCGATGATCTGCGCAACAAGTTGCCCTTACTGGTGCTGCCGCTCTTCTTTTTTTCCACCAGGCCGCTTTCGGATAAGGAAATCAGACTGGTATTCCGGTTTTTTTTCGCCGCCGTTATCGTCAGCTCGTTTATTTGCTTTGCTGTGTATGCCGGTTATACCAAAAAAGTGGTGCTGGATGTGAGGCAAGCCTCCATATTTATGTCGCACATCCGGTTCTCTTTATTTATCGCCTTCGCCATTTGCGGCATGTTGCATTCTATCCGCTACGAATCCTCATTGTTGTTGCGCCTGCTTTTTACCGCAGGTTGTATCTGGTTGCTATTTCTCATTTACACACTCGAAATGGCAACAGGCTTTGTCTGCCTTCTGGTCGTACTTTCCTTACTTACAGCTGTGTATAGCCTACGGCATTTCCAGAAAAGCATTTCCATCGTCATTGTGGTTTTTATCGGATGTTTATTTACTGTAGCAGGTTATCATGCATTCCGCAGCCTTCATTTGTATGAGCCGGATAGGAGTCTGCCAGCCAACCGGCAACTGGCCTCTACAGCCAACGGACGCCCCTACCTGCAAGACACGTTGTTTGGTCTGGCTGAAAACGGCAACCTGATCACCATCAATATCAGCGATGCTGAGCTTAAGCAACAATGGGAACAGCGCAGTGCATTAGGATATGACGGAAAAGACCGCAAAGGCAATGAACTTCGTTTTACGGTGATCCGCTACCTGGCCAGCAAAGGTTTGAGCAAAGACTCGGTGGGCCTTGCCTCGCTCAGCAAGCAGGAAGTTTCCGATATCGAACGTGGTGTTTCCAATTATCGGTATGCCTCGCAAACAGGTTTAATGGCGCGCTGGCACGAACTCATCTGGGAATACACTAAATACCGCCGCGGCGAAAACGCTTCAGGACACACACTGATGATGCGGCTCGAATTTTGGAAAACAGCTTGCTTTATCATTGGCCAACAACCCTTAACAGGTGTGGGCACTGGCGACATTCAGGCTTCTTTTAACGAGGCTTACCAGGTTTTACACTCGAGGCTCGACATGAAATGGCGCCTGCGCTGCCACAACCAGTACCTGGCAGTGGGCGTTGCTTTCGGTCTGCCGGGAATTGCCTTGTTTTTGCTCTACCTCTTTTTTCCGGCCATCACGTTGCGTCATACGCTTCATGCCCTTTACTGGCCTTTCTTTCTTATTGCTCTCCTGTCTTTTCTAACCGAAGATACGCTCGAAACACAATCCGGTGTCACCTTCTTTATCTTCTTCCAGGCATTGTTTCTGTGGCTTGCCTCATCCAAAAAAAGCCCGACAGATAAATCCTGGCGGGCTTTAGAATAGTTCTGCTTTGGCTCTGTGCCATTGTCACAAAACGGCAGCTGGCGTTTTTAATCGTTGAGCTTCAATACCGCCATAAAGGCGCTTTGCGGGATCTCCACGTTCCCTACAGCTTTCATCCGTTTCTTTCCTTCTTTTTGTTTTTCAAGCAACTTACGCTTCCGGCTGATATCTCCGCCATAACACTTGGCAGTTACATCCTTGCGGATAGCGCTGATGGTTTCACGGGCAATAATCTTTGCGCCGATAGCCGCCTGGATCGGGATTTCAAATTGCTGTTTCGGGATCAGTTCTTTCAATTTTTCGCAAATCTTTTTCCCGAAGTGGTATGAATTGGTTCGGTGTATGAGGCATGACAGGGCATCTACGGGCTCACCTTTGAGTAAAATATCCAACTTCACCAAGTCCGACTCCTTCATGCCTATCGGGTGGTAATCGAAAGAGGCATAGCCTTTTGAGATGGATTTGAGGCGGTCGAAGAAATCGAATACGACCTCACCAAGAGGCATTTCAAACACCAGTTCCACGCGATCGGCCGTCAAGTAATTCTGTGTGACGATAACGCCACGCTTTTCAATACAAAGGCTCATCACCGGCCCTATGAATTCTGACTTGGTAATGATATTGGCTTTAATGTATGGTTCTTCGATGTAGTCGATACGCGCCGGGTCAGGCAGGTCGCTCGGGTTATTTACCGTCACCACTTCGCCATTGGTTTGGTAAGCAATGTACGATACGTTCGGTACGGTGGTAATCACCGTCATGTTAAATTCCCGTTCGAGTCGTTCCTGCACAATTTCCATGTGCAACATGCCAAGGAAACCGCAGCGGAAACCGAAGCCCAGAGCCAGCGAAGATTCCGGTTCCCAGGTAAGTGATGCATCGTTTAGCTGCAATTTTTCCATGCTATAACGAAGCTCTTCAAAGTCTTCGGTATCTACCGGGTAAATGCCGGCAAACACCATTGGTTTAACTTCTTCGAAACCAAGAATGGCTTCCTTGCACGGATTGGCTACTGTCGTTAGCGTATCCCCTACTTTTACCTCTTTGGCTTCTTTAATCCCAGAAATGATATAGCCTACATCTCCTGTTTTGACCACATCACGCGGCTCCTGCTTCAACCTCAGCACACCGATTTCATCGGCATTGTACTCCATGCCGGTATTCACAAATTTTACTTTCTCCCCTTTTTTGATGCTACCGTTGTAGATCCGGAAATAGGCAATGATACCACGGAACGAGTTAAATACCGAATCAAAGATCAATGCCTGCAAAGGTGCATTTTCTTCGCCTTTTGGCGGTGGTATGCGGTTGACGATCTCTTCCAGGATCTCATGCACTCCCAAACCGGTTTTTCCCGAGGCAGCCATAATCTCATCGCGGTCGCATCCCAGTAGGTCCACGATCTGGTCTTTCACCACTTCCGGATCCGCACTCGGAAGATCTATCTTGTTCAGGATCGGAATAATGGTAAGGTCATGCTCGAGTGCCAGATACAGGTTGGATATTGTTTGCGCCTGTATGCCCTGTGCCGCATCAACAATTAGCAGCGCGCCTTCGCAAGCGGCGATAGAACGCGAAACCTCGTAGCTAAAATCCACGTGTCCCGGCGTGTCGATCAGGTTCAAAATATATTTCTCTCCCTTGTAGCTGTAATCCATTTGGATGGCGTGGCTTTTAATGGTAATGCCACGCTCTTTTTCCAGGTCCATGTCGTCGAGAACCTGGTCTTGCATTTCCCGCTTCGAAATGGTGTTGGTATATTCCAGCAAACGATCGGCCAGGGTGGATTTCCCGTGATCGATGTGCGCAATAATGCAAAAATTACGGATGTTCTTCATCTATCAGTCAATAAGAGTGCAAAGATACGGTATTGCTTCTATAGTTGATCTGCTTTTTAAAAAGATTAAGCCACAAAAAAAGCCCCGGCAAGCGGGGCTTTTACTAAAACTATGCTTTGGGATCAATTCGCCCTCAATACCGTCACGTGCCCTACAAACGGGTGTTTGTTACCCTGAAGATCATACACCATCAGCTTGTATACATATACGCCCTGTTCGGCTATTTTCGAGGCGCCTTTCACCGTGCCGTCCCATCCTTTACGGAAATTGTTGCTCGTAAAGATCACCTCGCCCCAGCGATCATAAATATCCATGCGGTAGTTGTCTTCGTTAATCCCTACACCCATCGGCTGGAAGAGATCATTCACCCCGTTGCCGTCTGGCGTAAAGGTATTCGGAATATACAAGGCAAAATCAGGGGTCACTTCCACAGCCACCAGGGCTACATCCGTACAACCATGGTTCGAAGTTACCACCAGGTTCACATTGTAAGGACCCACATAGCTATAGGAGTGGCTGGCGTTAAAAGTAATGGCATTGTTCATACCGCCGATAGCACCCGGATCGCCAAAATCCCACAAGTAAGTTGACCCGCCGATACTGGTGTTGGTGAAGTTAATGGTTGGGTCAAGGATGCTGGTGCTTTCCGGATTGGCTATAAACGAGGCTTTCGGCTTCGGATATACCGTAATGATATCCGTTTTGGTTAGCATATTTTTACAACCGGTTGACGGGTTGGTGACAATCACTGATATCGAATACTTGCCCGAATCCTTTAACGTCACAAACGCCGGATTGCCTGTGCCGGAGATCGCATCGCTCCACAGGAATGTATTTGCCGGGTCGTCGGATGTACCATTAAGGGTTACCGAGAGCGGTGCACAACCGGAAGCCGGACTTGCCGTGAATGACACTGTTGGTAGAGGATTCACAACCACTGTAAATATGGCTGTAGAGGAAGGCGAACAATTGTCGCCGGCTACTACACTATACGTGTAGGTTTTTGGCGCGCCCGGCGTGGTGTTCATCGCTGTGATCGTTTCTGTAGATGCTGTACCGCCAGAACTCCAATTGTATGTGTAAGGTCCGCCATTACCGTTAAGCGTCATGGTCGGCGTCATCGCTACCAGCTGGTTGTGGCACACTGTTGTACTTGTTGCTGTAATGTTCAGGGCAGGTGTTACATTGATGGTAATCACTTTCGGTGCCGTTGTACAGCCGTTGGCATCTGTCATGTTCACATTGTACTGCGCTGTTGTGCTCAGGCTTGGCGTTGTGTGAGGTCCGCCGGTGTTATTGAATGCCGGCGACCAGGTATAAGTATAACCAGGTGTGCCACCAGAGCCGTTGGCAAAGATCTGCGCGGTTTGTCCGTAGCAGATGGTTTGGTTTGGAGACACATTCAGCAACAAGATGTTCGGAGAAGATACTGTTGCAAAACCTCCGGCGCTGCAACCGTAGCTATCGGTAACCGTCATGCTATAGGTTCCCGATCCCACACCTGTAGCCGTTTGCGTCAGGCTGCTTGTTACCTGCGTTGCAGGAGTGATCGGGTTTGACCAGGCTACAGTATAGCCAGGTGTACCAAGGCTGTATGTTACCACAATAGAACCGTTTTGAGAACCAAAACAAGTTGGCGGCGTGGTGCTGACGTTAGTAATGATCGGGCTTGGTGCATCGCCAACACTAACGGTTTGCGTACGGGTACAGCCTTTAGAGTCGGTAATCACACAAGTCCAGTTCGAACCCGGACCCATGCCGGTAGCCGTTGTGCCTTGCTGCGCCCCGATATTCCAGTTGAGGGTATAGCTTGGAGTGCCGCCACCCGCTGTAACGGTTGCTGAACCATTTGCCAAAGCACATTTTGCTGGTGAAGACGTGTAGTTCGACGTGAGTGCTGATGGCTCAAGAATGGTAAAGTTGGCGCTGATAGAGCAGGTCTTCGTATCGGTTACGGTAAGGCTGTAACCGCCTGCCGACAAGCCGCCCAACACACCACTGTTTGGCTGTGCAGGTGTCCAGTTATAAGTATAGCCAGGCGTACCACCTTGCACGGTTGTTGAAATCTGACCGTTATTTCCACCGAAGCAGGAGATGTTGCTGAAGCTGGAAGCGGCCATTACCAATGCCTGAGGTTGTGTAATTGTAACCACTTGCGAGCTTAAACAATTGTTTGCATCTTTTACCTGACAGGTGTATGTGTTCGCTCCTACGTTTGCCATTACCGAAGAGGTCTGAGCCGATGGCGTCCAGCTATATGTATATCCTGGGGTGCCGCCATTAGCTAAAGCTGTTGCTTGTCCGTTGGTCAGACCAAAGCAGGTTACATTAGAGAAACTGCTGATCGCACTAACCAACTGCGGTGGCTGCGAAATAATCAGGCTGGCTGTTCCTACACAACCGGCAGCATCTGTTACCGTGATGGCATAAGAGCCTGCCAGGAAATTATTTACATTTTGTGTGGTTGCCGAGTTGTTGTTCCAGCTAATGGTGTACGGTGTAACACCGCCACTGATGGTGCTTGTGGCCGCACCATCGTTTCCACCATAGCATTTAACTGCTGTTGTGCTGGTTACCACAACACTTGGACCTGCAATGTCGTTCACAATCGCTGTTGCCTGAGCCTTGCAATTATTGGCATCCGTAACTGTAAATGTATGTGCGCCAGCCAAAATATTAGCATTGGTCAGGGTTGTAGCACCATTACTCCATAAATACGTATAGGTTCCGGTTCCACCGCTCACTGTCGCTGCAGCGTTACCATTATTTTGCCCACAGTTAGAGTTGGTAGCCGATACCACTGCGGTTAGCACAGGTGGTTGGGTTAAGGAGAACGTAAGTGTGCTTGTGCAGCTTCCGTTATATGTAATCGTTACCGACTGGGCACCTGCAGAAAGATTGTTCACAATATTTCCGCTTTGCAAGCCTGGCTGCCAGAGGAATGTCGGAAGTCCGAAACCACCCGAAAATGAAACCGTTGCCGTTCCGTTCGCAAGGCCATTGCAGGTTGGATTGGTGGTGGTGAGCGTGGTTGCCAGCGGAGCTGGTTGCAGGATGGTAACTTGTGTTGTTGCGGTGCAGCCATTGGCGTCACCCACTGTTACTGTATAGGTTCCTGCCGGAAGACTATTGGCATTGGCACTGCTGCCAGCCGCTGCTCCGGTCCAGGTGTAAGTATAAGCGCCGGTTCCGCCTCCAGGAGTAATTTGTGCCGAGCCGTTGTTTCCTCCATTACACGTTACGCTACTGCTGGATGCCACCGCAGCCGTTACCTGAGTTGGTTGGGTAATGGTTACCTGCGCAGATGCGGTACATGTATTTTGGTCGGTTGCCGTCACGGTATAAACGCCGGCGCAAAGACCGTTAACGCTTTGCGCAGTCACCGGACTCGGACCGCCTGTCCAGTAATAAGTAACGATGCCTATGTTATTGGCCGCAGTCGCTGTTGCCGAACCATTGCAGGCAGAGAAGCAACTGACGTTGGTTGATGTAATGCTTGCCGACATCGCAGGCGGGTTCACGAGGGTTAAAGTCGCTGTAGCCGTGCAGCCTTTCGCATCTATAACATTCACAGCATAACTACCGGCACCAAGAGGCGAACTGTTTGCATTCGTGCCGCCACCACCTGTCCAGTTATAGGTATAAGTTGGCGTACCACCAAATGCCGTTGCTGAGCCGAAACCATTAATAGCACCAAAACATTTTGGGTTCGTTGGCGTAACGCTTACGGTAAGTGCAAGTGGTTGGGTAATGGTAACGCTGGCTGAAGCCATACAACCTGTTTGATCGGTAACAGTCACCGTATGCACAGCTGCATTCAGGTTCGTAGCGGTTGGGGTGATCTGCCCGCCGTTCCAATTATAGGTCAGGGTTCCGGTGCCGCCACTCGCCTGCGCCGTCGCCGCACCATTATTGCCGCCAAAACAGCTGACGTTCGTAAAGCCTGTTACTGCAATGGTAGGGCCCGAAAGGTTAGGAATGGTAGAGGTTAATGTATAAGTACACGTGTTGGCGTCTCTTACAAATACCGTGTAGGTACCTGCAGGGACATTGTTTACTGAGTTTGCATTCGAAGCCACCGGGCTCCACGTATATGTATATCCCGGTGTACCACCTGTTGGTGTAACGGTTGTGGACCCGTTAGATTGATTACAGTTTGCAGGTGTTACCGACGAGGTCAGACTCACGGAACTAGGCTGAGTAACAGAAATGGTTGGATTGATCACACAGTTGTTGGCGTCAGTGATCTGGCAGGTGTACACCCCAATGGCTACGTTGTTAACCGTGGTGAGTGTGCTTGCCAGAGTCGGCCACAGATATGAATACGGAGTTGTTCCACCATTCCCTGACGCAGATACCGTTCCGGTGGCTGTTCCATAACACTTCACGTTATTGGAATTCATAATGGCGGTAAGCGGCGACGGCTGGGTAAGCGTTCCGACGGCGGTTGCCACGCAACCATAAAAATCGAGAATGGTGCAGGTATAGCTTCCTGGCGTTAAGTTGGTGGCTGTGGCGGTTGTTTGTCCGCCCGGACTCCATGAGTATGTGTATGGAGAAGTTCCTGCCGTTACCATATTGGCCGTAAGCACACCGTTTCCGGCGTTTGCACAGGTAATATTGGTTGAGCCGGTAATCGCCGCCGTTCCACCAGGTGTATTGCCGATAACGGCAACTGCGGTAAGCGTGCACGATTTAGCATCTGTTACCGTAAGACTATAGGTTCCGGATACCAATCCACCAGTTGCCGGGTTCGCACCGCCGCCGCCAGTCCAGGAATAGGTATAAGGAGATGTGCCGCCGGTAACTGTCGAAGAAGCTATGCCGTTGGCTGCCGTACAGTTTGCGTTTTGGGTGCTGATGGTAGCCGCTAGTTGTGTAGGCTGAGTAACGGTTACCGTTTGGGTAGCCGTACAACCATTAGCGTCGCGCACCTGTACCACGTGGGTATTTGCCGGCATGGTCGGGAATGTGCCCGATGCCTGGAAGCCGGTGCCATTTACCTGGTATTGATACGTTCCGGTGCCGCCAGAAGCCGTTGCACTGATGGTGCCGGTTGATGTGCCAAAGCATCTAACAGGTTGAGCACTTAAACTAAGTGTGAGCGCAGGTGGTTGCGTGATGTTTACCGTCATGCTGGTGAGGCAGCCAACCGCATCTTTGGAATTTATCGTATAAACACCGGCAGGCAGGTTATTAAACTGGCCGTTGCCATTGCTTTGGTATGGGCTGGTAAGTGTATAGGTGTATGGACCGCCACTGCCACCAGTTGTGGCTACGGTGAATCCACCGGTTGTTCCGCCGTTGCAAAGTACATTGGTGCTGGCGGTCAGGCTAATGCTTGGACTTCCGTTGTTGGCTACGTTGAATGGAACGGACAATGTACAACCACCAGCGTCTCTTACAACCACCGTATGAGGTCCGGCCGACAAACTGCCAATGCCGGCTCCGCCAAATGCCCCACCATCAAATGAATAGGTATAACCCGGAACACCACCTGTTACACTGGTAACAGACGCCGAACCGTTTGCCATACCACAACTGGCGTTGGTGGTAGTTACTACCGCCGAAGTAGGCCCAGCTGCGCCACCGATGGTAATGGGTTGTGCGTAAGTACAACCATTGGCATCTCTTACAGTAATGGTATGAGTACCTGTAGCAAGACCTGCCGATACGCTACCTGTTGCTGCACCGTTGATGCTGAATGTGTATGCTGCTGTTCCGCCGGTAACCCCGGTAACGGTGTAGGAGCCATTGCTGAGACCACAGGCAGCAGGTGTGGCGTTTCCGCTAACAGCTGTTGGGCCCGGAGTTACAGTGATGGCTACAGTTTTTGTATATGTACACCCGTTTGCGTCCCGTACGCCAACCGAATAGGTTCCCGAGGCAAGGCCTGTTACCGGTGGGCTGGTTGAATAAGCGCCTCCGTTCACATTGAATGAATACGTTGGTGTTCCGCCCGTGACGGCGCCAATGGTAATGCTGCCTGTTCCTGTTCCGCAAACGATATTATTTGGCGTCAAGGCAACGTTAGTGACACCGCTTGAGTTCGTTAAGGTGGCCGAAACGGTATAAGTACAACCAAAGTTGTTGGTTAAGGTAATTACGTGAGTTCCTGCGCCGAGGCCGGTAACCATTTGTCCACTTACGGTACCCGCACTGCTGGCAAAGGAGGTAATCGTTTGGCCACCGCTGGACGTGTTATTTATCTGGATAATGCCATTGTTATTACCGCAGGTAGGGTTGGTAAAAGTCAGTGTTGCCGAAGGATTTGGGTTCACGACGATGCCCATGGTACTTGTGCTGGTACATCCACCCGAACTGACATTGTGCGTTACGACGTAGGTGCCTGGCGCGGTAAAACTGCCTGCATAGTTTGGCGTACTACCAGCAGTTGGCGCGCCTGCTACCGGCGAAAACGAATACGTATGTGTTCCGCCGGCGGTGCCGGTATTGTTGAAACTGAAACTATTTCCCGTGAGACATTGCGTTGCCGTAGGAATGGCAAACGTGGAAGTGACACTGTTTACCGTGATATTGGTAGTCACCACGTTGGTACAGGCGCCCGCCGTCACGGTATGTGATACCACATAAGTTCCGGCATTGGCAAAGGTAATTGATGGATTGGTTGAAGTAGCTGTATTTATGGTAACCCCGGCTGAGGGCGAAACAGCCCAGTTGTGGCTCACGCCGGCGGTGCCGGTATGTGTAAATACCTGGGTGGCGCCCTGGCATATAGTGGTGTTTAGTGGTGTAAAGGCCGCCGACAGCGCCGAGACGACCGTGACCGTGACCGCTTTCGTAAGTGTGTTACATGGCGTCTGGACCGTACACGAATAGGTGGTTGTGCTTCCGGGCGAGACGACAATGCTCGAGGCAGTGGATCCTCCCGGGCTCCATAAATAGGATACCGTACCACATCCTCCACTCACTCCGGTTGCACTTAGCGTTGAACTGCCCGGAAAACAATACGTGGCCGGGGAGGCTGTTAAATTAAAGTTGAGTGGCGTAAAAGCGCCGGGAACAACAAAAGAGTAGGTTGCGGTAAAAGGCCCGGGGCTATTGGATGCCGACACCCATTCCCTAGCGGCAAAATAATAGGTTTGTCCCGGACACAGGTTGGCAAATGGAATAAACACGTTATTATACGCTTCCAATACACAGCCGTCGCTACACAAGTTAGGAATGTTCATGGTGGAGTTATACCACGGGAACTGGTTGAACGTGGTTCCTCCACCGGTACAAGGCCAGTTTTGGAGGGTTGTCTGCATGGCTGCTGGCGGAATGCCTGATAAAGCACCGGGAGTACAACCGATTTCTACCTGCATCCAGTATGGACCTGAACCACAAGTTGATGGATCGGAACTACCCGAAACGGTAACACCCGTTGGTCCAACCGAATAAGAGAAGTTAACCAGCGGTAAGCCGTGCGTTGCATACACTTTTTGATTGCAAACAACCGTGGCTAGAAACAGGGTTGCAAAGAGTATAAGTTTTTTCATGAGCGAAATGATTTTGAGATGTAGGGACCCGAGTAAATTTAAAATAATAATTTATTTATCCTATTAAATTTTACTAATTTTATTTTACTCTTCACTCACTGTCTTTAAAATGAACTCCTGGTTTACCGGCACATTTTGCTTTTTCGCCACATGTTTCGTGAGCGGCGCCCTTGCTCAAAGCAGCTGTTCGTTCTCCACCTATTTAGGTGGCACACAAAGCGATGAGGTGAAAAGTGTGTTGAATGATGCGAAAAAAAACACGTATGTTTTCGGGAACACTTACAGTCCGGATTTGCCGGTGAGCCCCGGTTTGATCAACGACAGCTATTCGGGTAGTTACGATGCGTTTCTGGCTAAATTCGACAGTTGCGGAAGCCTGGTTTGGTGCACTTATCTGGGTGGCCCCAATTTCGACAGTGCCGAAAAAATGGCGCTTACAACCGACGGAAACCTGATTCTGTGCGGTTATACCAACAGCCTCAATACCTTTACCACCAGTGGTTGTTTTCAGAGCAACCATGGCGGCGGCTACGATGCATTTATCTCAAAGGTCGATACTTCGGGGCATCTGCTCTGGAGTTCGCTATTTGGCAAAGCTGGGGGCGATTTTGCCTACGACATCTGTGTCGATAAACTCAACAACATCATTGTAGGTGGCACAACAAGCAGTACCGGACTTTACACGGTGGCCGGAACTTCTTTTCAGGTAAATCTTAAAGGGAATACGGATGCTTTCATTGCCCGGTTCTCCCCTGCGGGTATGCTGGCTTGGTGCACGTATTATGGCGGCAATAATTCGGAAGATATTCATGTGGTAACCACGGATGCCAACTGCCATATTATTGGGGCAGGTGGCTCTTTTAGCACCAACCTCAACACCAGCCCAGGTGCTCACCAAAGCCTGAACGACGGTGGCGTCGATGGCTATATTATCAAACTCGATTCAAACGGTACGCGTGTATTTTCTTCTTATCTGGGTGGTAGCGGTGTCGATGATATTTGGGGTGTTGCTTGCGATGCTGCTTCCAATATTTATCTGGCCGGGCACACCAATAGCACGGATTTCGATACCACGGCCGGCGCTTTTCAGGTTCTCAATAAAGGACTTTCGGATCTGTACCTTTCCAAATGGTCGCCCGGTGGTTCTCTACTGCAATGTACGTTGTTCGGCGGCAGCCAAACAGAGTTACTTGGGCGCATGCTGCTTTCCGGACCCTACGAGGTAACCCTGGGAGGAAAAACAGAAAGCGCCGATATTGCCATGTCTGGCAACAGTCTTCAGCCAGCACTTGCGGGTTCTTATGACTTGCTTTTTGTAAAATTCGATACAGGAACCCTTATGCCCGTTTGGAGCAGCTACTATGGTGGTGCCCAGGACGAAGAGTTGTTTGATCTTACCGGGGATATGGGGCATTTCATGACCTTTGCAGGAAGCAGCAACAGCAGCGACTTCCCGCTCTCGCCCGTGGCTTACCAGCAAAGCCTTAATGCCAGCAGTGTTGACGGCTATGTAGCGCGGTTAAATGTGGGCAACCAGGTAACCACTGCTTTACTGGAACAGAAAAAAAACACCGGTTCCTTCCGGGCGTTTCCCAACCCGTTTAGCGATGTGATACACCTGGAAAGTGCGGGCCTCACCTCGGTGGCATTGTACGACATAGCAGGACGCAATATGTTTCCTGATATAAAGCCAAGCGATTTGTCGATACTTAATACTTCTGCAATGGCGCCTGGAATGTATTTCCTTGTGTTTACAGATGCGCAAGGGCGCCACTGCGTTAAGATGTGCCACTGATTATTTCTTTTTGGCCGGAACGTTCTGGCTTGTCTTGTGTTTTCCTGCAGCAATTTGCCTGAAAGGATACATCAATTGCCCCAGGAAGGTTTGGGGCATGTCTTTTTGGTCGGGGATTCCTATTTGCGGTTCTTCTTTGGCAGGCAGGTAAAAGGTGCCGAACATCAGATCCCATAGCGGCAAAATGCTGGCATAATTCACGCCGTAGTGCCTCGGGATATTCTTGGCATGGTGCCAGGCGTGGGTTTCGGGCGTGTTGACCACGTAATTGAGAATACCCCATTTGAGATGAATGTTCATGTGGGTGAAAAAACCCCACACGTTTTGTATTGTTATCTGAAACAAAAAATAGTCGGCAGCCGAATAACCGATCATCGCAAAAGGAATGTAAATAATGGGTTTGAAAATGAACATTTCCACAAAGTGGAACCGTCGGGTAGAGCCGGCGCCGAGGGTTTCCTGGGCATGATGGATCTTATGGAACGTCCACAACACATCGGAACGATGTAGCAGGTAGTGCGCAACGTATTCACAAAAATCCTGGATCACAAACATGATAGCGATTTGTGCTACCGGATTCCAATCGGTAATATCGGCCACTTTCAGCGAATGGATGCCAAAAAGGGCCAGTATTTTCATGAATATCAGTTCCGTTACCGCACACAGGGCAAAGAGCCCGATCACGTAAACGACAACATCGTTAAAAAACACATAAAAGGTATCGAGCCAAAAGCCTTTCCGTGTAAGCACGCCGTGCTGGCGTTTTTTGGGTAAAATGATCTCAAACACGAAACAGGTCAGGTACGCAATGAGTACACAGTAATAGATGTTTGTAAGCGCGGGGTGTTTCAACTGGTACATGGTGTACTGATACACGGCTTTCGTGCTTTCCACCATGGTATGAGCTATTTCGGGAATTAAGGCCATGCGTGAGTCGGGTATTCAAAAATTTCATTACCTTGGGGTAACCCCACACGTAATTTTTATGAAAATTAAGAATTATTTCGATAAGCCGCGCCTGTTGATTGTCCTCGTAGTCGCTATTCTGTATGGAAATATTCTTCAAAACGGGTATGCACTCGACGACAGCATTGTAACCGAGCCTACCAACATTACTGCTAAAGGGTTGGCAGCTATTCCAAAAATTGTGCATTCATATTACATCGAACGGGCCAATGATGTGAAGTTCGAATACAGGCCTTTGGTTAAAATTTCCTTTGCCATCGAACACGAACTGTTCGGTGTTAATGTAACTGTTTCTCATTTCGTGAACTTGTTGCTTTACCTCATCATCCTTCTGCTGGCGTATCGCATTCTTCTTTTGCTGTTTAAAGATACTGAACAGCCCGTGGCGCTATACAGTACCCTGTTGTTTGCTATGATGCCGGTACATACCGAAGTGGTTGCCAGTCTCAAAAACCGCGAAGAGCTGTTGAGCTTTCTGTTTTGCCTGATTGCCTTGTGGCAGTTCCTGAAATTTTTTGATTCGGATTTCAGAAACTGGCTGTCGCTTTTGATGGCGCTGCTTTCTTTTTACCTGGCGTTTTTAGCTAAGCTCGATGCCTTGCCTTTTCTGGCCGTGGCGCCTGTGCTGGCATACAGCCGCCAACGTCTCTATGCTAAACAAGCGTTTCTATTTGGCGGTCTTTTGTTTGGTACTTTGGTGCTATACCAGTTTACCAAACACGGTCTTCTCGAAAAAACAACGGCCAAGCGGCTTTCGTCTTATTTCGAAAATCCTTTGTTTTTTACCTCCGAATGGAAGTACCGCATTATTGCCTTGTTCAATTCTCTTGGGTTTTACATCAGCCAATGCCTGTTCCCGTTTAAACAATCCTGCTATTATGGTTATGATACCTTACCGGTGTTCCGGTTGAGCTGGCAGGGCGTGCTGGGCATCATCTCTGTCCCAGTACTAGCCTTTGGCTTGATTCGCTCTTATATCAAAAAGGATTTTCCATTGTTTGCCGGCCTGTTTATTTTTTGCGCAGCTATTTCCATGTACCTTAACCTTGCCCGCCCGGCAGTAGGCATTGTGGCGGAGCGTTTTGCCTTTGCGGCTTCTTTGGGTGCAGCCATTTCGATAGCAACTCTGTTTTGCCGGTATCTCAGTCTGAAGCCGGCAGCCAGCCGGCAGCTGAAAATAGCCGCCGTGTTTTTGTCCGTGATTTTTGGCGGCATGGTGATCTCGCGTAACCGCGATTGGAAAAGCCTCGACACCTTGATCCTGACAGACCAACCAAAATACCCCAACAGCGCTTTTCTGAATTACCGGGCAGGTCTTGCTATTATCCAAAGCATCGAACAAAAACGAACCCGTATCGAATCGATGGAGCAACAGCGACAGTTATTTATCAAAGCCAGAGACCTTGTGCAACACTCGGTAAATGTCGATCGCAGCTATGTTCCGAGCCGCCAATACTTATGCTACATCAACATCTACCTGCTCAACGATTTCAAAGCCGCACTGCCGCAGGTTGACACGGCGCTATCGATAGAGCAGAATACGGAGTTATATTTCTATAAAGCCATTTGCATGCGTGAAACCAAACAGCCCGACAGTGCCGAATTTTACCTGAAAAAATGCATTGAACTGGACGTGGCCTATAACAATGCATATAATTTATTGGCTTATGATTATGCGGCTGCCAAACAATTCGACAAAACGGTAGTCTTATACACCAATGCCATTAAAGCTGGCGTAAATACACTGGAGATAAACAACGGGCTTGGAAAAACGTACTGGCAAATGGGCGACACGGCCAATGCGATCGTTTACTATCAACATGCACTTGAACTGTCTCCTACCAATGAAGAAGCGTCGGCGATGTTGAAACGGTTGAGGAAAAAATAGTGGTGACTTCGGGAACTTCTGCTAGATAAGTTGACTTCGAGAGCCTCAGTCAACGAGAGCCTTAGGCAAGGAGAGTCTCAGTCAGCACCCGTTGCTTCGAGGGTTTCTGCCGAATGTGTTGACTTCGAGAGCCTCAGTCAACGAGAGCCTTGGGCAACAAGAGTCTCAGTCAGCACCCGTTGCGTTGAGAGCTTCTGCGGAATATGTTGACTTCGAGAGCCTCAGTCAACGAGGGCCTCAGTCAACGGGGGTCTTAGGCAAGGTTTGGTGACTCCTTTCAGATTTCCTTGCGCATGCGGGCCACCGGAATTTCGAGTTGTTCGCGGTACTTGGCTACTGTACGGCGCGCAATGTTGTAACCTTTTTCTTTTAAAATGGCACACAACGCATCGTCGGTAAGCGGCTTGCGTTTTTGCTCGTTGGCAATACAATCCTGCAGGATCTTTTTTACCTCACGGGTACTCACCTCTTCCCCGCTTTCGGTGCTGAGCGATTCGGAGAAAAAGCTTTTCAATAAAAATGTGCCGTAAGGCGTTTGCACGTATTTGCTGTTGGCCACCCGCGATACGGTAGAAATATCGAGGCCCACTTTTTCGGCAATGTCTTTCAGGATCATCGGCTTCAGCTTCGACTCATCGCCACTGGCAAAATATTCCGATTGGTATTGCATGATGGTATGCATGCAAATCAGCATGGTTTGATGGCGCTGCTGCAGGGCCTCGATGAACCATTGCGCCGACTCGATCTTTCCTTTGACAAACGCAGTTGCCTCTTTACCTGTTTTATCTTTTTTCCGTGAATACTCTTTCAGCATTTCTGCATAATCGTCGCTCACTTTCAGTTCGGGCAAATTACGCTGGTTGATGCTCAGCTCCGGTATGCCGTCGTTCACTGTGATGTTAAAGTCGGGAACCACTTCGGAGATCTGGCTCTTGTTGTCGCCTTCTGAATTTCCAGGGCGGGGATTGAGGCTGGTAATTTCTGAAACGATGTCCTTTAAATCTTCATCGGTGATGTTGAGTCGCCGGAGGATTTTATCGTAATGCTTTTTCGAAAACTCATCCATCATGGTTTTTACCACCTCAATGGCGAGCTGGGTTTCCCGTGCTTTCACCGGCTTTTTTTCGAGTTGTATAAGCAGGCATTCCTGCAGGCTGCGAGCCCCTACGCCCGAAGGATCAAACTCCTGGATGACTTTAAGCACCGATTCGAGCTCGGCAGGTGTGGTTTGGATGTTTTGTGAAAACGCCAGGTCGTCGGCAACCAATTCCAGGTCGCGGCGTATGTAACCATCCTCATCGATGCATCCAATAAGGTAAAGACCTATGTTGTACTCGTGATCGGAAAGATCGCGCAAGCCGAGCTGCTCTTCCAGCTGCGAATGAAAATCCGGCCCTTCGACCACTACCGCCTGAAATGTTTCATCATCGGCACTGCGGTTTGATACTTCATACTTGTAGGAGTCGAGTTCGCCGGCATCCATGTAGTCTTCAAACTCATAGTCATCGTCGATCTTTTCCACTTCTTTTTCCTCGTAATCATTCACTTCGTCAGAGGCCGAACTATCTACTTCGTCGTATTCGTTCTCAGGTTCTGCTTCAAACTCCATGTCGCTTTCTTCCAGCGCCGGATTTATTTCCAACTCCTCTTTGATGCGTTGCTCGAGGGCCACAGTAGGCAATTGCAATAACTTCATCAGCTGGATTTGCTGAGGCGATAGTTTTTGCAGTAGCTTGAGTTGTTGTGTTTGTTTGAGGGCCATTGATGTGGCAACAAATATACAAAAACCGCTGTAAAATTAACAGTGGCTTAGTTTTTGTGAGGTCGCCTGCTTTTCCAAAAAAACAAACAACCGGGGTAAGATCAGCCTCCTAATAATTATAATAAGGCGAAATCAGCGCATAGACCACAACGCCCGTTATGGTTACATATAACCAGATAGGGTAGCTGAAGCGTGTGAGTTTACGGTGCTTGGTGCGGTCGTCTTTAAGACCGTAGTAGAACGACAGCAAAACCAGGGGCAGGACGATCACTGCCAGGAAAATGTGGCTAAGCAAGATCACAAGGTACACCGGCCGAATGCCAGACACGGCTGCCCGCTCGGCGTCGTCGAGGTAACGCGAGTGATCGGTATCACCAAAAATAGTATCCGGAATAAAATAGTGGGCCGTTACATAGCAAATAATAAACAAGGCTGATAGGAAAAACGCCGTTAAGTTCAATTGTTTGTGCAAGCGGATGTTTTTTTGTTTAATGGCCCAAAGCGACAGCACGAGCAAAACGCTGCATGTACCATTGAGGATAGCGTTAACCAAAGGCAGCTTATAAATAAAAGCCGGAAATTGCTCCGGAACCGGAATGATTTTCTGATTCAGAATAATCACGACGATACAGATTAGAATGCTAACGAATAAAACGATTTTGAAAACAGTTCTGTCGTTTTGTTTATTGAGGAGAGTTTGTGTTCCCATGGATGTTCTGGATGCTAGATAACCGAAAAGGTTCCTTTAAACTTTGTAAAAGTAGTGTTTTCCCAATAAAGCCGGGCCTCGGCCATATATTTATTTTCGTTTTTGCGGTAACTGACCTCTACCTCTACGTGCGGATGGTTTCCGGGAACGATCATGCTCATGAATTTGATGTTATCGCCCGCCACCAATTGCAGATTCTCCTTTACCTGTTCCTGCAACAGCTCTTTCACCAATTGGGTTTGGAATACTCCCGGAACAACCGGCATTTGTTCGAAGTGTCCTTTAAACACAGGATGTGCGGCATTGAGCTGCACTTTTGCCAAAAAGGCATCGCTACCGGTAGCGGTTTGTGATTGAAGTGTATAAAAATCGTTGAGCAAAAAAGTGTTAGTCATGGCTTGGAGGAATAAGTTCGAGGTCGAAATAAAATTTAACGAGGCCGTATTGTTTGGCTTTGATTTTTGTATAGCGCTCTGTGTGTTTATCATAGCTGTACTCTATCCGTGATTCCAGTTTATGGTTGTGAAATGTTTCCTGCAGTGATAATGCCCTCGAGGCTGTATCAGCTACGCTGAGGTAACGCTTATCCGGATCGCTTCTAAGCGCAAAAATCTGTCTGTCTTTTTGAGCGCATTTACCGGCTTCGCGCCAATAGGCATCCAGCAAAAGCATGTGGTTGAAATTGCGCTTCAATGCATCTATCATTACCGGTTTATTGAGCGGATCGAATACATAAACCGTATTGATGGTCCCATTCCGCGCTTCAAAATCGAACATCTTGAGGCCCAGTTCTGTCACAAATACCAGGCGCTTGGTAAGAGAGTCTGTTTCCTTGACAAGGAGTAAACCGCTCAGGTGATTTTTAAGGACATCGATGCTGGCTTTGTATTTTACCAGGCCTGATGCGGGAATAACAGGTGCCACGTCTTGCGTGGTGATGATGATTTTGTCGCAGAATAAGCGCTTGTATTTGGAAATGGCGCAGCCAGATAGCAGTAAAAAACTACTTAATACTAAACTGGTTATCCGCAATTGGCGCATTGAGTTTTTTGTTGGTGAACTCGAGTAGGGTAACGTCTTCGCTCGCTTCCACCATTTCCATTTTGGCCACCGAAGTTACGCTTTTATCAAAATACAGGTTTATTTTTTTAAAAGTATCTTTCATGTTCTTATCCTGCGGGATCAGTTCCAGCTTATAAAACTTGTCGTTCTCGAAATAGTTGGTTTTGAATTTGTGCGACCTGAAAATGGTGCCTTGCACACTAGATACCATAATATCATTGATTTCGCGAAACACTTTGTTGCTGTTCATGTCGTACTTGCTCGTTTTCTTCTCGTCTTTGATCATTACTTTTTCTTTGTTGATCACGATGAGGTATTTGCTTGGCGTACTGTATTCCCAACGCAAAAGATTGTCTTTTTTAAAGGCGAAATGTCCTTTGCTGGTAATTTTCTCCGATAGCATAGCAAGGTCTTTCTCCTGAACAAAATCTGACTCAATTGAATTCGTCGCTTTGCTCATGTTTTCAATTTTGGCCTTGAGTGCCGTGGTATCCTTCACGGGTCTGAACGCCTGCGAAAACGCAGCCAATGGAAAGGATAAAAACAGAATGAATTTATACATGTTCAAATGTACGTATTTTGGAAGCGCTGGCCGACAAGGCTTTGTTAAGAAAATTTAATCGGAAATATTCCACTTTTTTTTCCAGGCCTCCATAAATGGCGGCATTGTGATGTGAAGCTCTTTGCTAACCGGTTCCATAAATACCTGGGTACTGCGGCCGGTGCAAACCACGTGGCCATGGCGGGCACTGCGGATGGTATAGTCAAAAATAAGTTTGGCGGCCGGCGAATCTACAAATGTTGTTTCTATCACGGCTTCATCACCGTATTCCAAAACCCGTTTAAAATTAACATGTAGGTCAATGAGCGGCACCGCCAGGCCGTGCTCGTATATGTCGAGGTAGCCGAGACCATAAGCCTTGCCAAAGGCCTCGCGCCCATCTTCAAAATACCTCACATAGTTGCCGTGCCAAACCACACGCAACGAATCCACTTCGCTGAATTTAACTATTTGCTTAACCGTGTGTGTTAACATGTGGCAAAAATACTATTTATATCCGCGAAAACTTGTTTTTAGGATTTCTGGATTAGCCGTCTTTACATATTTTTTTGATTCTTTCTTCTACCTGTTTTTTTGTATTTTTTATTGCTTTTATATTACGAAAACATTAACTTTGTTATTATTCACTTAATTCTAACACTTCAAACATGAAAAAAATTTACTTGCTAATTGGTGCCGTTGCCATTTCCACGGCTGCTTTAGCTCAAAACGAACTGTCAAAGGTTAAAAAAGGAACTGCCCTGGAAGGGGTAAAGGTTACTAAAGTATTCAACCCGCAAGCTAAAGCTGCTGCTCCTGCCGCTGGTGATACTGTGGGTCGTTTATTTGAGTTCCTTCCTCAATTTGTAGCTGGCCACGAATCTCTTAACGGAAGTGCTGCCGGTGGTAACGTTTTCGGAAAAAACGGTGACTCACTGAATGCATGTGCGCAGTACTACAAAAACATCAACAACACCGGTATCGTGATTTCTAAAATCGCATTAATGATCGGTGATGCTGTTCAAACCAGCACAGCTGCCAGCTCTTACGTACGCGTAACGCTTTACTCTGGTGCTGCAAACAAGGCTTACCATATCGTCAACAACGCTCTGGAAAGCTCTCCAACAGCTAATGGCCCTAACGCTGCCCTGGCTACAGCTACCCTGAACATGTCAACTGTTATGTCTAACTCGACTGCCGCTTTCGAAGTTGTGACCCTGGCTAGCCCGGTTACTACTGCCGGCGATATCTGCATTGGCCTGGATGCCCGCTTTTTAGCAAGCGGCGACACCATCGGATTTGTATCTGATCAAACTGGTGACGGACAAGGTTTAGGATATACCTTAACACGTTATGCGCCTCCGGGATCAACCAACAACTACGTGTGGTTAGTTGCTGCTGAAGTTTGGAACAACCTCGACGCTAACGTTGCTGCATTTGCTATTCTGGACGTGGGTACAGCTGTTAAAGAATATGTTAACGGTATGAAATTATCTGACATTTTCCCTAACCCTGCTACTACAAATGCAACCATTAACTACACCTTGGAAAACGATTCTAAAAACGTTTCTTTGGTTGTATTCGACGTAACTGGCAAGCGTGTGATCAACGAGAACTTCGACTCTCAAGCCGCTGGTACTCACTCGATCTCAGTTAATACCTCTGAACTCGCTGCAGGAACTTACTACTACCAATTACATGCTAATGGCTCATTCTTAACTAAAGAATTTGTTGTTACCAAATAAACCGGTTTTAACATTCTACAAAGCCCGTCCTGATATTAAGGACGGGCTTTCTTTTTTACCTGATTTGTTTGGTATTATCATTTGTTTTTCTTCGTTCAAATCACTAGTTTTGTTTATCATTTATAAAAATGTTACTATGAAAAAAATCTATCTTTCTATTGCCGCTTTAGCTATAGCGGTTGGCGCAGCTGCTCAAAGTGGCCTTATGTCGCAAACAGATTTCGATAAAATGCCGGCAAAATTCATCAAGAGCAAGCAAACTCAGCGGGTAGCCGGAGGTGTTGTAGCCGGACGTTTCGACCCAGGTTACGCGCTTTGCCTAGCCAATGGCGTAACAGACTCTGAAATCGGCGGTGGATCCGGCGGTTCAAAAGTAGGATTGTATGTAACCGGTGTGTATTGCGACTCTACAACCAAATCCTCGTTTACATCCGATGCCTTCATCACAACTCATAAATTTGGGATGAACTTCGATCCAAAAAGCGTTATCTGGGATAACTTTACACCGTTGCTCAGCAAAAACGATTCTTATACACTCGACACTGTTTGGATCGGTGGATTCTATCAAAAGAAAACCAGCCACGTTGATACCCTGTTGGTGGAAATCGTTTGGGGTGATACCTCTACGACCTCTGTTTACAGCCGTTACAGCCTCCTGTCTCCATACGACTACTACGGATGGTTTGCAGGCCCTAAATTCACAACCACTGCCAATCAGCAAGGCAACAAAATGTTCTTGTCTGCTCCGGCATCCAACAAAATTGTAATCAAACATCCACTGGTTGATGCCGATTCAACAACTTTCAATAACACTGGTTATTTGCCAATCGTTGTTAACGGAACATCCGGCCAACTGATCCCAGCTGATAACATTGTTTCTTGTGTAGCCACATTTATTCCGGGTAACCCTTCTGTTCCGGTAGGTGCCATTTCCTGGAATCCGGGCTCAGGACCATCGCCACAAACGGTAAACGGTATGGTTGCAAGGCTTTACAGCCAAAACTCGCCTGCCACTCCATCTGCTGGCGCTGATTATTTCGATGATTTCCAAAAAGGTAAAAACCACGCAGTATATGCTTTCAAAAGGGAGCGCTATACGCTTGCTGGAGCGTTTCCTG
>Ga0209570_1000301_pt1 | contig 80592 bp, 60 predicted proteins | sample EBPBio172007_DNA_FD_185861 | JGI IMG/M metagenome (GOLD analysis project Ga0209570, IMG submission 185861) | Wastewater treatment Type I Accumulibacter community from EBPR Bioreactor in Madison, WI, USA - Reactor 1_9/17/2007_ DNA (SPAdes)... | ecosystem: Engineered > Bioreactor > EBPR >... | reverse complement strand
AACCTGTGAGTGCCAATGTGTCATTACGTACTGTAGAAAAAAGTGGCAATGGCAGTCGCCGAATTATTTTTGATGACAGCGATTTCAAAAAATCCTTTGGTGATGATGATGTACCGGATGAAATACCGGAAAACAATCCTGAAGAAGAAGTTCGCAAAAAAGTCGCTTCGAAGTTTACCGATGAGCTTCCCAAAAAAGAATCTGACGGACCTTCAAAGCAAAGTGGTGTGCGTCACTTCGGCGATGATATTTCCCATGTTCGTATCGTTGGGAAGGCAAAGTCTTCAACACCAAAACCAACACAACGCAGAGAGGTACCTCCGCCAATGCCTCCAAAACCGAAACCATCTCCGGAAGTACAGAAGCAAGTCGCTCACCGTGCAGTAGAAATTGTTACAGAACCAGTAGTACAATATCAACAAAAGACGGAAGAACACAAATCTCCGTCCGATGAGCCGCAAGTTGAACATACAAGCAGCACAGAATCATCACAGCAACAAACCTACTCTGATATGACGGTTGATACAGGAGAAAGAGTTGCGCAGGATTTTTCTGCTGAAAGCAATACCCATAATGTACCAACTTCAAATGAATCTTTTGAAGTTGTTGAAAACAAAAAAGATAGTGAAAATCAAAGACCAGCAAAACGTCATACAATTGATGTTGATAAATTAGATTTATCTGACGAGACACCTCTTGTTCCACACAATGAGCCGCGCAAAGAGCTTGATTTTTTGCTGAATCGTGTTCTTATGGTTATTCGTTCGGTGACAAATGCAAGGACAGCCGCATTTTTCTGGGTTAATGCAGATAAGCAACATCTTGTATTAGAAGCATTTATCTCTGACATTAAAGATAGCATATCCGAAGAAAGAAAGTTCAAATTCTCCGGTGATGTCATTAGCCAAGTAGCTCAGGGTGGAAGACCTGAAATATTGACCGAGATTAAATCCTCGGCTGAATTAGATCTGATACCATATTATCATACTCCTTCAAAAACAGTGTCATTTATTGGTGTTCCCGTGTATTATCATGATACTGTGGTAGGTGTCCTCTGTGCTGACTCTGAAGAACCTGACGCTTATGATGCCATTACAGTAAGTTTCTTTGGTCATTTTACCAAACTTATCAGCGGATTAGTACAAAGTTATACTGGTAAGTATGATTTACTTCAAGCAAATAGGGCTCTTGAGGTGATAAGTAAATTTCGCAATCTTTTGGCGAATGCCGACACTGCCGGCATATCAGCTGTATGTACGAGTATCATACAAGCAGCTGCCGAAATGGTTGATGCGACATTGGTTGGAACATGCCTCTATGATGAATATTGTGATGAATGGATAGTCAATGAAATACGACCAATGGATGAAAGAACAATTGTTCTTCGCGGTACACCGGTTGATTTGCAACGTTCTGTCATAGGTAAAACAATTCAGACGGCATCTACTACACTTTTAGCGCCACTTGAACCCGAAATGATTCGTGTCACAGATGCTGAACCCGAAGCTCAAGGAGGCAGTTTCCTTGCTGTTCCGCTCAAATCACTTTCTCATAGTTATGGCACACTCTTCATTGAAGCGCGTAACTCGTTCATATCACACCACGATATATCAATTTTGGAATTACTTGGCGAACAAGCAGGCACAATGATTGAACAATTACGTTTCAATGCAATGTTCGATAATTCTGCTATGTTGGATAGAACAAAAGGTATTCTTAACAGAACAGCTTTCCAGCAACGTATGGATGAAGAGATTGCCCGTGCAGGTGATTTCAATATTGCTTTATCACTATGTTTGGTTCAAATTGACCATTATATCATTTCTGAAATGAGCCAAGATGCAATAGAAAATCTCACATGTCATGTCGTTGAAATTCTTAGGCGTAACCTTAATGCTTATGATGTTGTCGGTGAATCGAATGAAGGAATGCTGGCTGTATTACTTATCGGACGTACAGCACAGCAAGCTCATCTTTGGGCAGAGAAAATGCGCAAAGAAGTTGCTATTTCTATTGTAGATATGTTTGGCAAGCGTTTTTCTGTTACTGTGTGCATCGGGGTCTCACAAGCAAGAGCCAGAGAAACATCCGACGCGCTCCATGCTAATACTGAAAGAGTTCTTTCCATGGCTTTGCAAAGAACAAATACGGTTTCGGTCTTTGACTAATTGACCATCACGTATAGTATAAAATTTTGATGAAGGCGACCCACAAATGAATGAGTCGCCTTTTTCTTTATCTGTTGATAATTAGCCAACAATTTCTTTTGGCGTAGTATTTGCCACTTTCTGTTTAGAAAAGTACTTTCATAGAGCATTGTGGTTTTTCGCAGAAGAGAATTGAGTAAGCCCACAATCGCTATTGCGGTAATGACAGGATTTTAAGTGATACTATGTTTTCAAGGTTTCCAATATATAAACAGCATGATGCAGAAGATTGCGGCGCGGCATGCTTACGCATGATTGCCAAGTATCATGGCAAAACATTTACCATGCAAACATTGCGTGAACGTACTCACATCTCGCGCATAGGGGTTTCTTTGTTAGGGCTGAGCAATGCAGCAGAAAGTATTGGCTTTCGCACCCATGCTGCTAAATCGGATTTTGGTACTCTCCGCACATTAACAACTCCTCTTATTGTGTTTTGGGAACAAAGACACTTTATCATTGTCATTAAGGTAGAAAAAAATAAAGTCACTGTAGCCGATCCTGCACATGGCATTATGCGCTATTCTTCAGCAGAATTTTTGAAAGGATGGTTGCCGCCGGAACAACAACAAGGTATCGTGTTGCTCCTTGAACCAACGCCTTCCTTCCATCGTGCCGATGATGAAAATGAAGTGACAAACTCACGCAGTGCATTCTCATTTCTTTCGACCTACATTGCACCCTACAAACAATTCATTGTACAATTGCTTATAGGAGCTATTGTCATAAGTGTGATAGGAATAATTTTCCCCTTGCTGACACAATCTTTGGTGGATATTGGCATCAATACAAGAAATACTGAGTTTGTTACTATTGTGCTGATATCGCAACTTGTCCTGTTTTTAAGCAAGGTTGTCATTGAGTTCTTACGTAGCCGTATCTTATTGCATATTGGTTCGCGTATTAATATCTCGTTGATTGCCGACTTTTTGCGAAAAATAATGCGTTTGCCGATTTCATTTTTTGAAACGAAGAAAACAGGAGATATCCTGCAGCGTATTCAAGATCATAAACGCATTGAAACCTTGCTCACTTCATCTTCCATTTCTGTTATTTTTTCTCTTTTTACCTTACTTGTCTTCGGAGTAATGTTTTTCCTTTACAGCACTACAATGTTTATAGTGTTTTTTGCAGGAACTCTGCTCTCGGTTCTATGGATATTGGCATTTCTCAAAAAAAGGGCAGACATAGATCACAAACGTTTTAGGCAATTAAGTGATAATCAAAATTCTTTGATTCAATTGATACATGGTGTGCAAGAAATAAAATTGCATAATATTGAAATGCAAAAAAGATGGGAATGGGAACGCTTGCAAGCAAAAATGTTTCATCTTAATGTAAAGGCATTGGCTTTAGCACAAAAACAACAATCGGGTATTCTCTTTATTAATGAGTTAAAAAATATTGTCATTACTTTTCTTGCTGCTCATGAAGTTCTGAACGGGAATATGACCATAGGTATGATGCTGTCGGTTTCTTATATCCTTGGGGTCCTTAATAGCCCAGTGGAACAATTATTGGGCTTTTTTCTTTTATCGCAAGATGCCAGATTAAGTCTTGAACGTATGGCAGAAATTCATGCAGCTCCGAATGAAGAACAGCCCGATTTATTACCATATAATGTTGTTCCACAGGATAAGTCAATTTATATACATAATTTGTCATTTCATTATACAGGTCCGCATAGCCCTGCCGTATTAGACTCATTGACATTTTCAATTCCTGAAGGAAAAATTACTGCACTTGTGGGCACCAGTGGAAGCGGTAAATCAACATTGCTAAAATTATTGTTAAAATTTTATGAACCTACGGCGGGAACGATAAGCATTGGCGATACTGATTTGCAATCTATAGCCCATCATTCATGGCGCGATGCTTGTGGTGTCGTGTTGCAAGACGGTTTTATTTTTTCTGATACCATAGCACGCAATATTGCTCCCGGTGAAGAAAAATTGGATCGCGAACGCTTGGAGCATGCTGTCAAAGTGGCTAATATACGAGAATTTATCACAGGTTTGCCTTTAGGGTATTCTACCAAAATCGGGCAAGAGGGCTTAGGATTAAGTACAGGGCAACAGCAACGTTTATTGATTGCCCGCGCAGTATATAAAAATCCCGACTATTTATTTTTTGATGAAGCAACAAGTGCTTTAGATGCTTTGAATGAAAAAACAATCGTCGAGCAGTTAAATACTATATACAAAGGTAAAACGGTATTGATTATAGCGCATCGTTTGAGTACTGTAAAAAATGCCGATAATATTGTCGTCTTACATAATGGAAAAATTGTTGAACAGGGCAACCATGAGCAATTACTTGCACAAAGAGGCGCATATTTTTCTTTGGTTAAAAATCAATTAGAACTGGGAGCATAATTATGCCGCGTCATACTCAACACAGTGAAGAGTTTGAGGATATTCTCACTCAAATGCCACAATGGACAATGCGGTGGGGAATTGCTGCACTTTTTATTTTTATGTGTATAATTATCGGTGCAACATGGTTTATTCATTATCCCGATGTGGTTATTGCTCAATGTCGTTTAACATCAGCCGATCCGCCCGCTAAAATTATTGCACAAGCTTCCGGACGTATTGTGGATTTATATGTCAAAGACACATCTTTGGTCAAAGCAGGTCAACCGATTGCATTGCTTGAGACCGCTGCCGATCCAATCAAAATTGCAATTATCAAGAAACAATTAACTTCTATTTCTCAATCAGTAACCAAAGCAATTCTTGCAGAAAATATGTATTTTCCCGAATATTCTACTCTGGGTGAAGTTCAAACCGCATATTCCGATTTTTTACTTGCTGTTTCGGATTATCGTTTTTATTCTTCCGCAGAATATAATAGTGCAAGTGTTGTCTCCATTGAAAAACAAATTACCTATGCTAAATCGGTTGAGCAAAAATTAAAGCAACAAAAAGAATTGTTGAAACGTGATTTGGAACTTGCTGAAAGAAAAATGGATAATGATAAAGTTCTCAGACAAAAAGGTCATATCTCTGATGCAGATTTAGCTTTGTCGGAAAGTAATTTTCTGCAAAAAAAATATGCCCTTGATGCATTAGATGCAAATATTGTCAATAATTCTATGCGTGTTGTGGATGCACAAAAGAATATACAAGAAACCGAACAACAAAGACAAGAAAGAATTCATATTACAGAAGTACGTTTGCGGGAAACATATAAAAATTTACAAAGTGCTATTGAACTCTGGGAAAAAAAATATATGCTTCGCAGCCCTATTGACGGAACTATTTCTTTTTATCGAGTGTGGAGTAAAAATCAGTCAGTAAATCAAGGTGATGAGGTCTTTACTGTTATTCCTCCCAATATTGAGATTATAGGTAAAGTTAATGTTCCACAATATGGGGCAGGTAAAGTGCATATAGGTAGTCCTGTGATACTTAAATTCGATAATTATCCTTATACGGAATTTGGTGCCGTTGCCGGCACCATACGCACTATGTCTTTATCGGCAAAAGATAATGCTTATATTGCCACCATAAGTTTAGATAAAGGATTGACCACTTCGTATGGGAAAACGCTTACTTTTCAGCAAGATATGGAAGGGAAAGTGGAAATAATTACTGAAAATATACGACTCTTAGAAAGACTGCTTTTACCCTTAAAACAGTGGAAATGACAGCTAAAATAACGATGCGAAAATTATGTAGTATTGAAGTGATTGACCTATGAATAGGATGTATATCATCACACAGTTATTCTTGATGATTTTTGTACCATTTTACGTATGTCTTGTCGCCAGACCGAAACAAAAAGATGCGATACCCAATGCAACTAGTTTTGCCGTGCGATTGTCAATATCATAGAGCGGGTTCATTTCTACAAAGTCCACTAAACGTGTTTTGGGGTTCTTTCCTGCCATATATGCAGCTTCTATAAACTCATCGGCGGTAAACCCGACAGCGGCAGGCGCACTGACACCCGGAGCATATGCTGATGCAATGGCATCAATATCAAACGAAACATACATAGCCTCATTTTCTTTTGCTGCGAGTGAGAATGCTTGCTCCAATGATGATTGAAATCCGTTTCTACGAATGGTTGGATACATCATAATTGTACCCCCGAGTCTTTGGATATAGTCATAATGACACTGAGAGCAAGAAGCGGTTTGAATACCGAATTCGACAAACGAATTGCCATTGAACGCAATATCTTCTCGCTCTGCAATCTGGCGAAAGGGACTGCCCGAATGACCAAGACGTTCATCCAATAAAGGACGTACATCCGTATGCGCATCAAAATTTAGAATGCCGAAAGACATAGCATGTAAACCGATTGCCGCTCCATTTGGATATGCAATTTCATGTCCTCCGCCTACTATTATCGGTATAAAACCGTGTTCAAGCAGTGTAAACACCACATTCTCTTGCAATGCTTGTCCTTCTTCGAGTGTTAGATTATTTAAGAGCAAAGTGCCTGCATCAATCAGATGTATTTTATCAAAAAGTGAATCTTCACCATTAAACGGAGTAAGTTTATACAATGATTGCAGTATGGCATAAGGCGCGGCGGCAGCACCGGCTCTTCCTCCATTGCGCGCTACTCCAAGGTCTTGAGGCACACTCAAAAGCACTGCGACAGTATTGATTTGCGTTTCTTTAACTTGTTCATAGGAAAAGAGATAATCACCAATGCGAGGGTCGGATATATCGTGACGTGAACGAAACAGTTCATGTTGGGGTGGAGCAACTTTATTGACTAAAAGATCTGCAATAGTTTGCCGGAGAGATGTGAGCATAGAATCACCTTCAAAAGAAAAAAGTGCATCGGTTCTTGACCTCAAATTGCAAAAAAAATGTGAAATAGAGCAAAAATTTACAATGAATTTTTGCATACGGTAAAATTCTCGTATTTTCGCAGTCCCGATCACACATTGGGCAGACGGAGAGATGGCCGAGTGGCTGAAGGCAACGGTTTGCTAAACCGTCGTAGGGTGTTTAGCTCTACCGAGGGTTCGAATCCCTCTCTCTCCGCCATTCATAAAAAAGCGATGCACTTTAGTGTATCGCTTTTTTCTTTTTCTACACTATCATTACACGTCAAGCAATTCTGCTAATTTCGGCGCAACATTCCACAAAGCTCTCTGTGTGTGAAAAGCCGCGAAATCAGGTGCAAAAGCGTGAGATTTCTTCTCCGCACGTATCATAATATTTTTCAATGTATGCTCAGGGCTGATAAACTCAATGAGTTTGGCTGAATATCCGAATCCTATCAGAATATCACGCCTCATGCTGTCGGTCAGTAAATCTGCCAGTCTTTCCCGTGTAATACCGTCTTGCACTAACAGTGCTGCATTATCGGGAACTGAATTCTTCGATAGCATACTGTTTACATAATTATGACAACAAGGTGCTGCCACTATCGCTTGGGCATTTTTTTGCACGGCAAAAGCCAAGGCATCATCGGTTGCAGTATCGCATGCGTGCAATGCGATAACTATATTGGCATTAACAGATTCAAGCGGTGCATCAGCAATGGTAGTATTATGAAAAAAAACAGTGTTATATGCAAGATTCTCTACTGTTGCACGGCAAAAATCTATGACCGATGTATTAGTATCTATACCATGTAAATGCACAGTCATCGAATATGTCGAAGTCAAATAATGATATAATGCCAAGCTCAAATATGCTTTTCCGCATCCGCAATCCACAATAGTTAATTCTGACGGAGGATTTGTCAAGCAATCCAATGTCTGAATAATGGAAATAAAATGATTTATTTGTGTATATTTATCTCTTCGTGAGGGGATAATCCTTTGTTGATTATCTGTAATACCCAAAGCATATAAAAGATTCTGAGAATTGTCGGGAGTAATCGGATACTGCTTATTTTTATCGTGTTGCACGCTGTTCCATTGAGTAATGGATGGCTTCGATGTTGTGGTCAATATTTTTTGTGTACCTGCTTTGAGAGTCACTTTCGCAAAAAAATCTGCGGATGGCGTTTGCAAATGAACTCTTTTATAGGGTTTGTCTAATATCTTCTGCAATACCGTTGAGAGAGTGTCAGGAGTATAAGGTAGCGGCTTTTCCGAAAAATGTTGTGTATCCGTATAATATTGTTCTTGTATATATGTATCGTTATTCTTTTGGAGTATGCGAAGAACGTGTTTTTTTTCTGAAAACGCAGTATTATTAGTGAAAGGATGTGGTTGTGACAGAGTGAGTACAAAATGTCCTTCATTATGGTTAATTTTATCGGTAATTGTTTCTGCCAGAGAAGCCAGCATTATTGTTCTCCCATTTCTTTTTTTGCATTGGCATTGCCGAGTCTTGCGGCTTTTTCCATCCATTGTGCGCTGACTATGCCCATACCTTTCACAAAATCATCACGAAATTGTTTATGCTGTTGTTTTTTTTCTTCACTGACAGCAAGATTTTGTGATTCAATCGGCGGTATTGGGTCTTCGCCATTTGCGATACGGCGCGCTAAAATTGCCATAGCATAATATGCATCAGAATAGGTAGAATCATATTGCGTAGCTTTTTCAAAAAATGAAATTGCATTGCGTATTTGCCCTTTGCGTGAATAAATAATACCCGTTTGATACCATATTGCAGGGTTTTTGGTGTCATAATTTCCTGCATTGGTAATTGCTTTAAGTGCATTATCAAGGTCGGCATTTTCAGTATAGAGAATACTCAGATTATAATGGGCTTTTGCAAAATTGGGGGTGATTTTAATTGCCTCCACAAAACAAATACGAGCCGAATCGTACATACGTTTAGCTAAGTATGTTGTCCCCAGATTATTCCATGCTTGAGTAAATTTTTTATCAAGTCGTAATGCTTTTTGAAATGCGCTAATTGCTTCACCATAAAAATGAAGTGTTTGTCGAGCCAAGCCCAAATTATTCCACGCATCAGCATATAGAGAGTCTTTTTGAATTGATTGTGCATAATATTGTTCTGCTTGTGCATATTCGGCTTTAATCATGGCAGCATTGCCGGCTGCACGTAATAACTCTGCGCTTGAAGGAAATTTCTCTATTGCCGCGGTGTATGTCCGCAAAGCATCATCGAATTTACCGGCTGAAGTAAATGAATAGCCCATATTAAGATATGCTTGCTCAAATTGCGGGTCTAATTCAATGGCTTTCACGAATGCGGCAATGGATTCGGTAAAGTTGTTCAAAGCTGTCAATGCATTTCCACGATTATAATAAAACACGGCATTTTCGGGTTTCAGAGAAATTGCTTTATCATAATTTTCTAATGCCTCTTTATATTTCTTTTGAGAAGAAAAAGAATTACCCAAATTAGAATATGCTTCTGCATAAGAAGGATTTAGTTCTAAGGCTTTTGATAATACTTTCTGCTCTTCATCGAATCTACCTTGATTGCCGAGTGTGATGGCTAATTCATTATAAATCTCGGCAGAATTGGGTTGTGACTCGATGGCTTTACGTAAAGCATTTTCTGCTTCAATAAATTTACGTTTTTTCAGTAATTCTTTTCCCTTTGTAAAATTATCGTCGGCGGCATGGAGCAAAGTCAAAGCCGAAAGAAATACGCATAATGACAGAATAGATTTTTTCATAGTCTAATGATGGATTAATAATCAAAAAAGAAAGCGACGTACTGAACAATCAATACGCCGCATGAGTGTGAGTGTTGTCTAAGACGATTGATTATTTGCCTTTAGTTTGAGCAGCAGCCCATGTAATATTGTTCTGCTTCAAGATTTCCTGAGCAGGTTCATAACCCAAAGAAGCTGCTTTTTTATAGCTTTCGATGGCTCTGTCTTTAGCACCAAGTTTGGTGAATACAAAAGCAAGATTATTATGACCGATGGCATAATTCGGGTCTAATGCAACTGCACGGCTGAATTGTTCGATGGCAGCATTGTAATTATTATTCCAGAAATAATATAAACCAAAATTGTTGAATGCTTCAGCATTTCTGCCGAGTTTATTATATGTCACTGCAAGTTCAAAATATGCCTGTGGATAATCAGTACGCGTTTGCGTTGCTTTTGTATAAGCATCTACTGCATTCATAAGGTCATTTTTCTTGGCATACGCATTACCTAAATTAAAAAATGCTTCCGTAAATTTAGGTTGTTTTTCAATCGCTTTTTTAAATTCAGTTACCGCTTTATCATAGTCACCTTTGCCATGATAGGCAACACCAAGATTATTGTATCCCAATGCTGAATCAGGTTTTATTTCTATTGCTTTGGAATAGATTTTAATGCCTTCTTCGTGGCTGCCTTTTGCAACAAGTGCCAAACCGAGTGAATAATATGCATCAAGGAAATTAGGATCAATTTCAATTGCTTTTCTATATGCTTTTTCCATTTCATCAGCATTGTTTAAGCCCGCATACGCTGTACCCATGCGCCAATATGCTTCTGCATAATTGCTGTTCATTTCGATTGCTTTTTTAAATGAACTCACAGCTTTTTTCTGATCACCGAAGCGTGAATAGGTTTCGCCTTTAAAGCATTCATATTCCGCCTCTTTACTTGCATTGGAACAATGCCATTGTGTGAGTGAGAAAAGAGCTAAACATGCGACGATGGCTAAACGTTGAACTGACTTCATAATGTCTCCGAAATAAAGGAACGTAAAAAAAATATTAAAACATGAATGATTTTTCTATGGGAGGAATAGCATTTGCTTTTTGTGTTGCATCTGAAATGCGTTTCCATTGCTCTGCTTCTTTATCTTTATGTTGTTTTGCAAATAAAAAGGAAAGAGCCGCCGCCGGTAATGGCGATTGCGCCATGATATTATGAGCTTTTTTCAAATTGGTGAGAGCCAGGTCATATTTACCAAGTAAAGCACAAGAAAGACCGAGATTATAATATGCTGCCGTAAAATTAGGATTACCGAACAGTGCATTCTGAAAATGATTATATGCAATGTTCATATTGCCTTTATACGCTTCTTGCAGCCCTAAAAAATTATTCGCTTCCCATGATTTTTTTTGCAGTTTGCGTATTTTGGAAAGTCCTCCATACGGAGCGGGATAACCGGAATCAACAGCAATAGCTTTTAGCCAATAAACCTCTGCGGAATCAAGGGCACCCATATTAAAGTGAGTTAATGCAAGGAAATTGATTGCTTCTTTGAAGTTGGGTTTAATAGCTATTGCCATCGAATACAGTGGGATAGCACTTTGTAAAGCACCTGCGCCCGCAAGCGTATTGGCTGCATCATAATAGGTAGCTGGGACTAAAGCCCTGTCTTTTTCATTGGCACTTCGTACTAAAATATCCAAACCCGATTTGTAATAGTCCAATGCTTTATTGATTTCGCCTATCTGCACCAAAGAAGCGGCAAGATTGGTATGGGTCTCGCCCGGCAGCAAGGTGTCGGGACATACCGAGATTGCTTTTTCAAAATGGGAAATTGCATCTTGATATTTGCCAACTCGCGCATTGCTTAAACCGCAATAATTATGGGAAAGGAAATCATCTTCTTCAAGTTTGACAGCATGATCAAAAGCATCGGCGGCTTTGTAATATTGGTCGGAGTGATAGTAAATGGTGCCCAGTGCATACCAAGCTTGAAAATAATCAGCATCCAATTTTACTGCTTTTTCAAGTAAGCCGATTGCTGCTGTATCTTTATTGGATTTCGATAATGCCAATGCTTGCTCATAATAAGTTTCTGCTTGTTGTCGGGACGGTGAGCATGATGCCAACCAAAATACCAATACGACAAAAAGAAAGCGTACTATACTGTATATCATAGTGTTGTTGATTGTCTTGGGGATGTTTGTGCTGCAAATCAATGCAAAAATAATTGTTTCTTTCATCGCACAGTATATTTTTATTTTCATCGTATGGGCAAGCATAGCCTTCTATATGGTTTTCGTTCACTAAGTTTGAACTTTATTACCGGTGAATTTTGTGCCCATTTGTCCGCTCTTATGATAAATGAGTCATTTTCACCATAGAGGTATCCACAAACATTTGAGCAAAATTAGGAAGTAATTATAAATGAAAAAATCCGAAGAATTACGTAAACAGATAGTTGAAATCCTTAAAAAAGCAAGCCCTAATCATTTGCGGCTCAATGAATTAGCTAAGCAGTTGAGCATTGCTGCTACTTCCAAAGAATACAGCGATCTCAAGTCTGCCATTGACTATTTGGTGCAAAACAAGGAGATACATAAATCCACGCGCCGCCGTTACAGTTGGAAGCCCGTCGGTTTTTCCAATGAGTTCAAGGGCATAATTCGCATAGTGCAAAACCGCGGTGTGATTGAAACAGGCGATGCCGATTTCCCGATTGTCTATTGTAAACCTGCTCATTGCGATACGGCTCTTGATGGCGATACTGTGACCGTGAAATTACTTGCCTTGAAAAAAGACAAGCGTCCTTATGGTGTGGTCACTTCTGTTGTTTCGCGCAATGAATTGCTGATTGGGGGAAAAGTAGAGCATGACGGCGACTTTTTCTTTGTCATTCCCGATGATGATGATAAGTATTTGGTTGATTTTCTTGTCCATCATCGAAACTTGAATGGTGCAAAGCATGGCGATAAAGTGATTGCTCGTTTTTTACGTTGGGATAATCCCCATAAAAGTCCCGAAGTGGTCATTGTGGAAGTGCTTGGTAATTCGGGTGATATTGCTGTTGAGCTGGATGCCGTTTTGCGTGAATTTTCTTTGAATGCTAGTTTCCCGCCTGATGTGGAAAATGAAGCCAAAGACGTAGCCAAAATCCCACCGACTCGCGCACTCAAAGATCGTCTCGATTTACGCAAAACATTGGTCATTACTATTGACCCCGACGATGCGAAAGACCACGATGATGCTCTTTCTTTGATACCTTTGGACAATGGTAATCAATTGCTTGGAGTGCATATTGCCGATGTCAGCTATTATGTACGTGAAGGTTCTGCTTTGGATAAGGAAGCACTCCGCCGCGGCAATAGCACCTATCTTGTGGACAGAGTTGTGCCGATGTTGCCGGAATCTTTATCCACCAATATTTGTTCTTTAGTGCCTCAGGAAGTACGTTTAACATATAGTGTCATGATGGAAATGACTCCTTTGGGGGCTGTAGCTTCGTATCAAATCGTTGAAAGTATGATAAAAAGTGAAAGGCGTTGTACCTATAATGAAGTGCAAGCAATGATTGATGCGCCCGATACAACACTCAAAGGTAAAAATGCTGCGGTACAAGACTTGGCTCTACGACTCAACTCTTTGGCGCAAATACTCCGTAAAAAACGTTTCCGCCAAGGAGGAATTGACTTTGAAACCAAAGAAATAAAATTTATTCTCGATGAACATAAAATTCCTGTGCGTGCTGTTCTCAAATCACGTACCGATGCCACATCCTTAGTGGAAGAATGTATGCTCTTGGCAAATAAAGTTATTGCCGCACATATTCACACTGTACAAAAAGAGAAAAAAATAAAAGGAAATTTACCATTTGTCTATCGCGTGCATGATAAACCCGATATGGAAAAATTGCGCGATGTCTTGCGTTTTGTCGGTACGCTCGGGATTAAAACAAAAACACAAAATCTTAACTCCAAAGAAATACAAGCAATTATTAAAGCTGTGGAAAATTTACCCGAACGTGATGTCATTAATCAATTTTTATTGCGGTCTATGGCAAAAGCTATCTATTCCGACAGTAATATTGGGCATTATGGTTTAGGATTTAAAGATTATGCGCATTTTACATCGCCTATTCGCCGTTATCCCGATATTATGGTGCATCGTTTATTAAAATATTATGCTGCGAATAATGAATATCACCATGCTGCACTCTCAGAATTACGTCGTTGGGTGGAAGTTGGTGCCGAGCATTGTTCTTTGACCGAAAGAGTGTCCGTCGAAGCAGAAAGAGCTTCAATCAAAGTGGCACAAGTAGAGCTTGCTCAGCGGCATTTTGGTGAAATATTAACAGGAACGGTATCGGGAATTGTTAATTTCGGTTTATTTGTGCTTGTTGATGGCTTGGGTATTGAAGGATTAATCCCTTTGCGTGATATGGCGGGTGATTATTATATTTTTGATGAAAAGAATTTCCGACTTATCGGGAAAAGAACCCATAAAGTATTTCGTATCGGCGAGAAAGTCAATATTCGCATTGCACGTATTAATCAAGATAAACGCACGATAGACTTCCATTATATAGATGACACTAATGCGGAATAAAAAATAATTTTTCTTTACCATGACAACAATTCAACAATCTATAACAATACAGGCGACACAGGAGGTGGTATTTTTATTTCATACCAATCCTGAAAATTTAGCCAAAATTACGCCGCCCTACATCACGGTGGGCTTAGATAAATGGAGTGAGCCGGGTTTGGGGCAAGAGGTTCATTTATCCCTCCGGCAATGGATTTTGCCTGCTCAACATATACACATTCGTTTTGTGGAATATGATTTTCCACGACGTTTAACCGATGAACAGGTACGAGGACCATTTCACTCCATGCGTCAAACAAGAGAGTTTATTGCCGATGGGACAATGACAATAATGACAGATACATTTACCTACTCATTACCATTCGGTATGCTCGGAGCTCTTATTGATATGCTTATTGTGCGCCATGTGACCAAAGCTATGTTTCGGTATCGGCAAAAAAAGACTAAGCAATTACTTGAGCAAAACATACAATCCCGATAAAAGGCGAAGCAACGGTTATCCGAAGCGTTGTCCGTAGTTTTGCATAACAGAGATAGTACAATTCACAACTCATAGAGAACAATGGATAAATTTATTGTTGAAGGCGGTGTGCGGTTAAGCGGTACCGTTCGTATTTCAGGCGCGAAGAATGCGGCGCTTGCCATTATACCGGCGGTATTATTGCAACCCGGTGTGTATAGATTTCACAATACACCCAATATACGCGATATTTGGACAATCACCCGTTTGCTCGGTGCAATGGGCATACACTCCGAACTTAATAAAAATGAACTCTTTATAGATTCGACAAATATTAACAGCTATGAAGCGCCCTATCAGCATGTCAAGCAAATGCGTGCTTCGATTAATGTGTTGGGTCCGCTCATTGCCCGCTATGGTCGGGCACGTGTGTCTTTGCCGGGCGGCTGCGCTTTCGGACCCCGTCCCGTGGATTTACATTTACGCGGACTCGAAAAATTAGGGGCAAACATTGATATTGAAAATGGGTATATCAATGCACATACCGAAGGATTGAAAGGCACACGTTTCCATTTTGATGTATCAAGTGTGGGAGCAACAGAAAATGTTTTATCGGCAGCAGTGTTGGCAAAAGGTTCCACAATTTTAACCAATGCCGCTTTGGAACCCGAAGTCACTGCTCTTGCAAAGTTATTGGTAAAAATGGGGGCAAAAATTGAGGGTATTGGCACCACCACCTTAGAAATTGAAGGTGTGGACGCTCTCAAGTCCGTCGAAGATGACATTATACCCGATCGCATCGAAGCAGCCACATTTTTAATTGGTGCGGCAATGACACGCGGTAAAGTGCAATTGGATGGCGTGAATCCTTATCATTTGACGGCAGTGATAGCCAAATTGGAAGAAAGCGGCTGCACACTTGATGTGACGGGCAATACCATTATGATAGAAATGAATGATGCACCGCAGCCCGTGGATATTACGACAGCGCCATATCCCGGATTTCCTACGGACGCACAAGCACAATGGGTGGCATATATGATGACGGCTCCCGGTGCTTCACGTGTGACTGATATGATTTACCCCACACGTTTTCATCATGTGCCGGAATTACATCGCCTTGGTGCAAAAGTAGATGTCCATGAAAATACCGCCCTTATTCAAGGGGGGCATCCATTATCCGGTGCAACGGTCATGTCCTCCGATTTACGCGCAAGTGCAAGTCTTATCTTAGCTGCTTTAGTAGCCGAAGGACGCTCGGAAATTTTGCGTGTCTATCATTTAGATCGCGGCTATGAAGCATTGGAAGACAAATTGCGCAATTTGGGGGCTTCCATTACGCGGGTAAAAACCGACGAATATTAATACGAAGGTTTTTGATGAAACACCATGCAATCACATATATTATTGTGTATTGTTTTTTTATCGGCTTTATGGGGCAAATCTCTGCATTTGCCCCGCCGGCATCATCCGGTAAAGCCAAGCGTTCTTTACGACACATTAAATCCGCCATTTCCAAAACAAAAAAAGAAATTAAGCGATTAAGTTCCAAAGAAACACAACGCCAATCCCGTATTCAATCATTGCAATCGGCAAGTAAATCATTGCAAAAAAAAGCCGGAGTGCTGGCTGAACGACTGACGGTATTGCATGATTCCACCGCAGAATTACAAAACCGTGCATTGCAACTTTCTTCCCAAGAAAAAATAGTACGAAAAACAATATTCACTCTTGCAAGTGCATACCCTTTGCCGTATATGCAAGCCAATATAATGGCATATAACCCACGCTATACTGCACAAAAAAAAGCAATTACTGCCCATATATCGGCTCTTAATAATCAAAGAAAAAAAATACACAGCCATTATGACAGTGTAAAAGCAGAAACAGAAAAATTGGATTCCCTTGCAGGCACTAATGAAATTGAATTATATTTAACAACAGACCAACAATCACGTTTGGAACAAGCTATTGCCGAAAATTCACGACAATTAATGGCAGTGCAAAAAAACAGGGAATTACTCGAAAAAGAATTACAGAAAAAAATTCAAAGTGCGCAGAAAATTGTTGCATTTATTCGTCAATCGGCAGCAAAGGAACGCTCTCAACGACAACAAAGCCATAATCGCCGCTCCGATGCATCAATGAAGCAATCATCAACACTTGCGCCGCGTTCAACATTTATGTATCCATTGCCCTCACGCTCCATATTGCGCCGTTACGGGTCATATAAAAATGAATCGTCCGGTGTAATTTTACAAAATCCGGGCATTGATTTTAAGGCAAAACCGGGCACTCGTGTTGTCAGCTCTGCCGAAGGAATTGTTTCTTTAGTCTATAATTTATCGGGTTATAATACCGTCATTATTGTTGAGCATAGTCAAGGCATTCGTACTGTGTATGGTAATTTATTCCGAACCTATGTGCGCAAAGGCGATAATGTGCAAAAAGGTCAGCCCTTGGGAATAACAGGGGAAACTATTGACGGTGCATATTTACATTTTGAAGTATGGCGCGGCTCCAATAATGTTAATCCATTGGGGCTATTGCGGTAAATAGAAGGGAAATATTTCGACCGTTCATGTAATTCGGCGACAATTGTATTTCAAGAAAATCGGGCAATCATACTGTATGTATTTCTACATATTACTCCTCATGTACTACGCAAGCGTCAGATTTTTTTCACATAATTTACATGATACATCGCTAAGATTGATGAATTGATAGGTTCATTCTTCTTGTGCATTATTTATATTTTTTTTACTTCCCATTTCGGATTCCACGCTGTTCTCGTCGCTGTCATCTAATCTTATTTCTTTTTTTTAATCTCTTCAATTTTAATGAATTATATATTTGAAGTAATTGTCAACTTCCAAAGTTTTTGACAAAGTGAACTCATAGTTATCTCATGAAAATGTACTTTAATGAAGTGAAATAAATGCTGCTGAGAAAATCTTTCTGATTTATCTGTAACAAAAACTGTAAAAATGTTACTTTACATGAAGAAAGGGCATATATATTGTGCTATATATATAATTGTCAGTCTTATTTCACACTTTCTTCTCAAAGCGCTATGAAAACACTTATTACAATGTTAATGATACTGAGTGCTCCTGTATATAGCCAAAGTATTCGATTATTCGATATAGATACGACGCAGTTTCCGCTGATGAAAGCAAAAGCGTATATCTATGATAAAGACGGTAAATATGTTGTACCGGATAAGTCAGAAGTATCGGTACGAGAACAAGGAATTGTGCGTCAAATGCGTAGTGTTCAAATTGGTCGTGCGCCACTTGAAGTCAAGGTTTCTGTCGGAATCAGCATTGATAATACTAGGTCAATGGACAAGTCATTATTTGGAGAAAAAGCATTAGAATTAGGTAAACGGACAGCGCAACAGTTAAGCCGATTATTGAACTCAGGGTCTGAGATAGCATTACAAACAAGCGGCGCAAGGGAACGGATAGTCCGCGATTTTACCACCGACGGTGCATCACTTTCCGGTTTGATAGATAAAATTACCGCTACCACGACCACACGAAGCCGCGATTATTTGCTTGATCAACGAACAGGTATAGTCAATATACTAAAACGTGGTAAGCATAAGCGTGTAGCGATAGTGTGTACAGATGGATTGCGCGGTTCTCTGAGCGAGGATGAATTGCAAATGTGCAAGGATAGTTGCGCCACCTATGGAGTGAAGGTGATTGCCATAATATATTCGCCCACAGGAACGGAAAGACAAGGAATCAAAACATCGTTGCGGGATTTAGCATTATCAACGAATGGGTATTATTATGATGGTATAGTGACACAAGAAAGCGTTGATCATGTTGTTCGGGAAATATATAGTTTTCTTCAAGAGAGTGAGCCATGTCGTGTCGAATGGGAAAGTGTACGCGGTTGCCAAAGTGAGAACGGTTTACGCAATGTTGAAATGAGCTATGCAGGTGCAACAAGCACATCGGACTACACAGTTGCATCAAATAATCGGGAATACATAGAATTTTCACCGAAAGTTGCGACATTTACTCGTCCTACGATAGGTAAGAGTGTTCGCCACAATGTGACATTATATGCTCGTAATGCTTCGTTCAATATCACCGGTGTACTCAGTTCAAATAATGCTTTTACGATGCTTCCTTCGACATTTAGCGTTAAAGCGGGTGACAGTATCGTGGTGACGGTAGAGTATAATGCTTTGGACAGCGGTTATGCTTATAGTCAGTTTGTCTTGCAAAGTGAGAATGGTTGTGCCCAAGAGTATTATGGACGTGGTGGTTATCCGGGGATAAGTCCTCGTAATAGTATGTTGAGAATAACGCAACCTGTTGGCGGTGAATTATTATTATCGGGCAGCGATACACTTATCCGATGGGAAGGTGTGACACCGCAGGACACAGTGGGATTAGATTTCAGTACCGATAATGGTATTACATGGTATTCGATTGCTCCACGCGCTTGGGGATTGCAGCACCGATGGAGAAATATTCCGGATATAGAAACAAATAAATGTAAAATACGGATAATCCATTATGATCAAAGGAATGATACACATGAAAATGCTACATTACTGAAAAAAATAGGGTATGTGTTTACTTATGACCTTCCGGGTGTAAATAAGGTATGGAGTCCACAAAGTGATAAAATAGCGGTAATGGGGCAGGATAATAATGAATATAAGATTATCATTGCTGAAGCAAAAACAGGAACAATAGTGCGTGAATTTCCCGGAACCAGCCCTAATATACAATGGAGCAATGATGGAAAAAAAATAGTAATTGCCGGTACAGATGTGCTTACTGTTTGGAGTGTTGAGACAGGCAATGTACTTGCATCATTACAAATGCCTATTGCTGATTTTTGGACTTTTAAGTATATATGGAGCCCGGATGATAAGTATATTGCTGCATATTTGTCCGACAGTAGTATAGTGATTTGGGATATTGAAAAAAGAATCAAAATTCGGACAATACATAATATTGCACTCACATGGAATGATATGACATGGAGCCAAGATGGCACTAGAATTTATTATATACATGAGAATGTGTTTTTTGCTCTCAATGTAAGTAAGGGTACTGTTGATAAAAAAATTGTGATAGATGATCTGAAAGGTTTTGAACGACAGTTTGAACGACCATTATTAAGTTCCGATCAAAAGAAAATATTATATATTTCTGAATTGAATAGAGCCAGTAGTATTGATATAGAAACCGAAGAACGCGAAAATTACTCTGCTCCCACTGCATCAGATGTACATTGGAGTCCCGATGGAAGTTTTTTTGCAATTAAAGAATATATTAATTCATTTGCAATACTTTGGGATACAAAAACGAATGCTCAGATTGCTGTACTAAAAGGTGATAAAACAAAGATTGAATCAATTATCTGGAGTCCTAATAGCAAAAAAATTCTCCTCAATACAAACAATATGAGTATCATGTACAATGCGGCGGATGGTTCGGAGCTTAACCGTGATAGTATTATATTTTCTGCCTATCAACAATACAATCCCTGGAGCCCGAATAGTCTTTATCTTCTTGTAGAAAGTCGTTTTGTTCTTGATGCAAGCACAAAACAGCGAATAAGCAGTGTCGGTTTTGTTACTCCCAATCCTAATCCTGATAAAGGAGAATGGAGTTCGGACGGTAATATTTTAGCTTCTGTAGCTGCTGAAGGTATGGTTCTTTGGCATAAGAACTTTCCCGATTCATTACGCATATTGGAGATACCTGTGAAATTTGCTTCTCCAGCGAGAATACAATGGAATTCCGATTTGAGAATACAATGGAGTTCCGATAATAGTACATTAAGTCTCTGCGATTTTTATGGAAGATCAATAATATGGGATGTGGAAAAAGGAATAATCGTCAAAAAAACAATAGAGAAAGCGCTAAAGTACCGAAAACAAGTAGTTTTTAGTCCAAAAGATTATATCGTAGCATTAAATTATGGGAAGACATGTGCTATTTATGATATAATGAAAGATAGTATCTATCGTGAGATACATTTTCAAAAAGATATATATAGTATTGCTTGGCATCCTCATGGCAGATATGTCGCTTTATCTTCTGAAGACAGTATTGTGATTTGGGATAAAGACAATAATTCTTTTTCAGATGTATTAATAGTTGACAGCTTGGGTTCAAGTATTCTTTCATGGAGTCCGGATGGAACAATGTTAGCTATAAATGCTACAGGAAACGATAAGTTACATTTTCTTTTATGGAATATGAATACTCATAAATATCAATTCAATACATATAGGAATAAGCCATTGTATGGTTGGAGAAATGATATTGTATGGAGCCCTGACAATAAAAAGATAATGTTTATTTCAGATTATGGCACTATCTATAATGCAGAAACCGGTACAGTATTACGAAACTTAACTCTATTTCCATATACAAATGCAGTTAACCATCCGAGTAGTTTTGCTTGGTCATCAGATGATAGAATAGCAGCTTCTAGTTCCTATGAGGGCGCATCATATATTTGGGATGCACGAACAGGATCACTACTTCATGCTTTTCAGAAAAAAAGGTCTCATAGATACACTTATACATCACAAATGCTGTGGAATTCTGAACAAAAATTATTATCTGAGTTTGATTATGGCAGTATCAAGTTGTGGAATATCAATAGCAGTTCTTCAATTCTTGATGAAAAATTGTCAGAATCTGTTTCTATAAAAATAGAAAGACCCTTTTGGACTCAGTATCCATCCATTGACATAGGCGATTGTATCGTGGGACAAACAAAAGATACGATGATAGTAAATTTCTTTACAAATACGGGTATAGCTCCATGCACGGTGAAAGAAATACAGTTCAATGGCGGATATCTCACACCTTCATTTTCTTTAATTTCCGGTCACGCACCTTATACGCTCGCATCCGGTAAGTCACATTTTATCGAAGTATCATTTGCTCCACAAGAGGAGGGGAGATTTTCCGGATATTTGAGACTTATTACTCCATATAATGATACAATGTATTACTCAATAATTGGAAGGGGTGTTTTACCACATCTTAAAGCACAAGATGCCTTTATTGATTGTGGCATAGTATCCGTCGGTAATAATAAAATACTTGCCGATACTATAGTCTTACAAAATATGATTGATGAGCCGATTACGGTAACATCTATTCGTCGTATTTTTCCGGGTGATTCTACTTATTCGATAGTATCGCCTGATAATACCATAGTTATTCCATCGAATAGCGAACAAAAATTAAGTGTTAAATTTATGCCCTTATTGCAAGGTCGTCAAAGCGGTGAGATAGCAATATATCATGACGGTATAGGCAGCCCATTCATCGTGCATCTGTATGGTGAAGGTGTTGAGAATCCCTCATCTGCGCAAGAACCATTTGGGGAAGCAGGGACAAAATCATCGGCACATATATTTCCGAATCCTGCAAAGACTTTATTGCATTGTGAATTGGAAATTACTCAACCGGAAACAATTCAAATAATACTTTATTCAATGATGGGCGAAGCTATGGCAGAATTGCACAAATATGTTGATATAGCGGGATTGCATACATTCAATGTGCAACTTGAAACCGTTCCGTCAGGGCATTATTATCTTGCAGTGCGCTCGTCCTCAGCTTTACAGCATATTCCGGTAATGATTATGAAATAGTATATGATGTGTATAATTGTTCTCATTGATTCTTTTATTAATGCGATATAAAAAAAACTCCCTTCTTTACTCTATGAAAAGAGGGGAGTTTTATTTTTGAAAGAATATGATAGTTTCTTATGACAGATGCTGAAGTATTGTATGAATTGTTTGACGTAGATTTTTTCTATGCACAACTTTATCTAAAAATCCATGTTGTAAAACAGATTCAGAACGTTGGAAACCTTCGGGTAATTTTTTACGAATAAATTGTTCAATAACGCGAGGACCTGCAAAACCGATGAGTGCTTTGGGTTCGGCAATATTGATATCGCCCAACATAGCAAATGAGGCACTGACGCCGCCTGTTGTTGGATCAGTAAGAATGGAAATATAGGGTAAACCATTATCCGCAAGTTCTCCTAAAATAGCACTTGTTTTTGCCATTTGCATTAATGATAATGCGGACTCTTGCATACGTGCGCCGCCTGAAGCAGAAATAACAATAAGCGGGCATTTGTCAGTTAATGCTCTTTTGCCTGCACGATAAAATTTTTCACCGACGACGCTGCCCATACTGCCACCGATAAAGCCGAAATTCATACAAGCGAATGATACATGGCGTCCCACAATATCACCGTAACCCACTGTGAGCGCATCGGGAAAATCAGATTTTTGATACGCTTCATTTAATCTCAGCGTATATGCTTTGGTATCCACAAAGTTAAGAGGGTCTGCACTTCGTACTTCGGTATCGGTATGAACAAATGTGCCTTGATCGAATAATATGTCCACATATTCTTCCCATGTAATACGGAAATGGTGATTGCAGCTGTGGCAAGTAAATAAATTTTCCTCAAATTGTTTTTTGTAAATAACTGTTTTGCATGAAGGACATTGCGTAAAAAGTCCATCAGGCATTTCTCGAGGAATATTATCACCAATATTTTGTTTTTTTCTTAAGAACCAAGACATAAAATCTCCTTATGTATTTTAATGATTTATCGAATTTCTACTTCGGTGGCATCATCACCGTAAATAGTTTTGAACCAAGTATCTGTAATGTCTTCGGGTTGTCCCTGAAAAATCATTTTCCCTCCTTTGAGCGCAATAACTCTTGTAGCATATTGGCGCACCAAGCTGAGGAAATGTAAATTACAGATAATGGTTTTTCCATGTTCTTTATTCACTTTTTCTAAATATTTCATGACAGAATGTGACGTAGCGGGGTCAAGCGATGCCACCGGCTCATCTGCAAGAATAATATCGGGATTTTGCATCAGAGTGCGGGCAATTGCTACTCTTTGTTGTTGTCCGCCACTTAATTCATCGGCGCGTTGTTGTGCTTTATCGGGTATGCCCACAATTTCCAAATTATGCAAAGCGCGTTGTTTTTGTTCATCGGTAAATTTATTCATCAGAGCAGACATGACGGACATAGTGCTTAAATCGCCCGTAAGAACATTGTCCAGAACAGAATAACGAGGAATAAGATTAAAATGCTGAAATATCATACCGACGGAGCGTCTGTATTGACGTAGCTCTTTGCCTTGTATCGTTGTGACATCCTTGTTGCGAAATATAATAGAACCGGAAGTTGGTTCATGCAAACGATTGATGCAGCGTAATAATGTTGATTTACCCGAACCGCTTAATCCGATAATAACAAGAAACTCCCCTTCATTAACAGAAAAATTAATGTCTGTTAATGCCTGATTCCCATTTGGGTATGTTTTTGAAATATGTTGTATGTCCAATATCATAATGTTTATTCCGCAGCGGGTGAATTAGCAATTTTCTCGGCTGACTTTTGAAGTGTTAATGATGGTTTGGTCACACGTATATTGGTCATGGTTATTGCTTGTGCATGAAGCTCTGTTTCCCCGGAAGGATAGAGAAAGCAATATTCTGTACCCTGTAATTTTGTTTTACCTCGATAGACAATATCACATCCAATTTGAAGCGAATATTCAGCGGCATCGTTGATAATAATAAATCTTTCTTGCTTTTTCTCTTGCAAGCCCGAAAACTGCTTTTTATCAATTATCTTCCCATGTTCTTTGATAAGTATTGCTTTATCATCAAAGGTAAATTCCAATCCTTTATTATGAAGATAATCATGAGGCGTTGAACGAAAACCAATAGTAAAATTTTTGCCTGCTGTTGGAGTAATTGTTATATCCGTAATATGGTCTGCTGCTTCATTAAGTCCGAATGCCAGCGCACCGCCCTTAAATATTCGCATTGAATTATCGGCAGTTTGTTCTACGCTGTCAATGTGAGAAATATTGATACAGCCGATATATTGTTTGGGAGTATATTTATTGAGCTGATAGATATATGGATTCGGAAGTATTGACGGAATAAGTGAACAGCCGGAAAGTATATTCCCGCATATTATGATAGAAATAATTTGAAGTGTAGATGATATTGGAAATGGTATTTTCATTATTTTTTCCGCGAGTATCGTAATTCCGATTCTTTGAATAATCGTTCATTGATGCCTATGCCAAAGCCAAGATAAAAAGTAGTAAAATCAAGAACATCCCCATCACTTAGGTCAAAAAACGCCGTGACAGAATTTCCGGGATTACCGGATGCGACCCCCCCCGTTAATTGCAGATTAATATATTCATTAATGGCTAATTTACAAGCAGCACTGACATTAAGAACACGTGAAGGGTAATATGTATATTCAATGGAGGGTTCAAGAATTAATTCATCTTGAATAAGCGTATGCCAATAACCGGCACGAAGAGGAAAAACCGACATTATAATTTCTTTTGCACCCAAAACACCGAGATGTAATAATGAGGTTCCAATAAATACCCTTTTATCAATAAACGGTAAAGCTAATGTTACCGGTGCAACTCGCAATGAAAAGCCATTTATTATGCCGGGTTGTCCTTGTGACGTAGTTTGGTTTCGTGATGTAACTTGTGTATAACCGAATAAACTGGTATCGGCAGAGGACATATTTATCGAAAATGAGAGTAAGCCCACAGACCAAGAACTGTGCTCGTGATTTTTCCATTCAATATCAAGTTCTTCCGGTTTATTAAGAAAATCTAATACTGAGGTACCAAGCCCAATATAAGGGATGGTTGAAGATACTGATGCAGAGGTTGAATTAAGCGAAGAATTAGCAAGATTAATACCGGCAGCTAATCCGGCATAAATACGAAAATTTAATCCTCCGATAGAGCCAAAATCTAATGATACGGAGGCATTGCCATATTGCGAAGGGAAATAGCCGAATCCAAAAGCCGGAGTAATGGCAATATATGGAATAGATTCACGCAAGTAAAAACGTTTGCGTATATAAATAGGAAAAATACTGACTAAGGATTTTGGATTATCTACCTCCGGCACTATCATTTCTACTGCACTGGTTCCGACTGTCCAATGTTTTGCATCACGAAACCACCGTAATTGCCATTCAAAAATCCCAAAGCGATAGAGTCCGCCTGTAAATAATACATCGCGTGGTTCGTTGCGATTAATTGTTCCGAATTCAGGATCAAAAATTCCAAACACACCAAATAATCCTGAGCCAAAACCTTCGGAGGGCGATGAAGTGCCCAATAATCCTACGCCCTCAAATAATCCCGCACGAATAAAATTGGGATAATATCGCTCCGACGTACTGTCATATTGTGTCTTTGTATGTGTAATTACTTTTGTGGTCGGTGAAGGAAAGATAATCCCATTATCACGAGGTCCGGGAGGATTATTAATGATTTTTTCTACTGTTGTATCGTTCACTGTAATAGTAAAACGATCTTCCTCTGTTCTTGTCAATTGTTTCTTGAGTACTGTTGTGCAACTTGAAAGCAGTATAACTGAACACAAAGACAGAAATAATATATGGACACGGAATATGGAGTGTATCATAATTAGACCGATTTTTCTGTTATTATTCAACCGTAAATTCAAGAACAGTGTGCGAGTTTAGTATAGCTTTCACATGTGATTGACTGTGAATTTGTGCAACGCCTTCCGGTGTGCCGGTAAAAATACAATCACCGCGCCGTAAGCCAAACACAGAAGAAATATAGGCGATAAGTGCCGGAACACTTCGTTCCATTTGATTCGTATTGCCTTTTTGCCGTAATTCACCGTTCACATAGAGTTCAAGTTCTGCATTGGTATCATCAATACTGTGGGGGGGAATAACCGCGCTAAGAGGAGCCGATCCACGAAATGATTTGGCGGTTGCCCATGGTTCACCTTTTTGCTTAGCAATGGTTTGTATATCACGCAAAGTAAGATCAACGCCTACTGCATAGCCGATAATGTAGTCTCTTGCTTCTTGTTCGGTGATAGTATCACCGTCTTTACCGATAATGACAACCAGCTCCACTTCGTGATGTAAGTTATTTGAAAATTTAGGAATAGTGACTAATCCTGTATGTGGAGTATATGCAGATGGGGGTTTCAGAAACACCAAAGGAGCACCGGCAGGTACTTCAGCACCCATTTCACGAGCATGAGCTGCAAAATTGCGTCCAATGCAGTACATTGTACCAATGGCGAGGGATGGTTGTTGTTCAGAAAAAGTATAAAAAACCATGTATATTTCTTTCAAGTAAACAAATTATGATATGCCAACAATGACACACTTTATCTGCAAAAATCGGCTTTTTTGACATATATCCGTACAAAAAAGCAAAACTGCCACCATAAATTGAGCATTATTTCCTTTTGTCATCGGCTTATGAATGTATTCTTATCAGTTGAGACGCGGCAATCGAATCTGTTTTGCCGTGTCTGCTATACCGCCCACCGAATCTATTACTTGTGATGGGATTATACCTTCGGGAGGTGGGTCGAAGAAATTGACCGTACCGACGGTAGAATCAGCAGGAATGCCTGAAAAGTGGAAAGTTTTTTGATTAAAACCGAGCGATTGATCATCATACACCTTTTTCATCAAACGTCCGAAAATTGGAGCAGCGGCTCTTCCGCCTTGCCCATACCAGCCCTGAAATTTGACTTTGCGATTGTCGAATCCTGTCCAGATACCTGCCACAAGTTCGGGCGTAAACCCAATAAACCATGCATCTGCATAATCATTCGTTGTGCCTGTTTTACCTGCGGCAGCATATTTGTAAAATTGACGAATAGAAGAAGCAGTACCGGCATTGACAACGCCTTCCATCATACGTACCATTGATTGTGCTGTTCTTTGTCGCATAGCATCTATCACTTTTTTTGATTTTTTTCTTTCATAAAGAATATTCCCCATGCGATCTTCAATTTTAGTGATGAAAAAAGGAGGAATATGAATACCTTGATTCAGAAAAGTGCCATAAGCGGAAGTAATCTCCAATGGTCTGACCTCCTCTGCACCCAAAGCAAGTGCCGGATATGCATCTAATGGGGACACTATACCGCAGCGCCGCGCTAATTGAACGACATGTTCCGCAGTAGTATGTTCGGTTATTAAGCGTGCTGCTACCGAATTAATGGAAAACCGCAATGCTGAACTTAGTGGAATTGGACCGCCCTCAGTATTACTGCCCGAAGGCGACCATACCTCGCCTGAAGGGAAAGTGTAAGAATAGGGACCGCTTTCCACAAGAGAAGAGGGGGATAAACCATCTTCTAGCGCAGAAGCATACACAAAGGGTTTAAAGGATGAGCCGGGCTGTCTTTTTATTTGTACTGCATGGTTGAGCGAGTATCGAGCTTCGGGTGTCATGCGCATTGCTTGCGGAGAAGCTCCTACCATGCCGACAATTGCACCCGTCATTGGATTCAGCACAACAACACCTGTCTGAATTAATGTAGAGCGTCGTTTGACTGAGTCAATAAAACTCTTATTTGCTTTATATTTATCGCTTATTGCTCGTTTTTCTTGTTCTGTCTCCGCAGCAATATAATCTGCTTTTGCACGAATCGCAGCAGATAACAATGAACCGAGAAGTTCTTTATTATTAACCCATTTCCATGTTTTATCAAATTGATTTTGAAAACCGATTAAATGCTCTTCGACAGCAGCATTGGCATAGCGTTGAATTTTAGTGTTAAGGGTTGTATGAATAATTAAACCATCACGGTAAAGATCATAGCCTTTAGTGCCGAATTCACCATTTTCATCTTTTTCGAGTGTTTGACGCACTAATTCAACAAAGTGCGGTGCAATACCAAGGCGCGATTGTTGTTTTTTGGGGGGCATCGCGATTGGTTGATCAATAGATTCTGTATATTCTTTCGCACTAAGATTTCCATGTTCCATCATCATCGAAAGAACAAGGTTTCTTCTGCCAATGGCGCGTTCATAGTTGTTGAGAGCATCATAACCCACAGGATTCTTGAGTATGGCAACCATATACGCACATTCGGCTGTTGTCAGTTGCTTCGGACTTTTACCAAAAAAGAGTTGAGAGGCAACTTGTAAGCCATATGCACCACGGCCAAACCATACGGTATTGGCATATAATTCAATGATTTCTCTTTTAGTGTAGGTTTGTTCAATCTTAATAGCGGTGAATGCCTCGAGAATCTTACGGCGCAAGGTAGGGGATTGATCTAAAAATAATTTGCGGGCAAGTTGCTGCGTAATTGTCGAAGCACCTTCTCTTTTGCCCATAAAAATATTCTTGAATATCGCTTTGAAAGTGCGGGTAGTATGTACCCCATAGTGATTGTAAAATTCTCTATCTTCGGTTGCAATAAGTGCTTCGATAAATGCGGGGGGGATGCTGTCATACGGCAATTGTGTTCTCCGTTCAATGAAAAAATAGTCCAATACATCGCCATCTGCACTCATAATCCGTGTTGCCAGATCCTGCTTGGGGTTTTCGAGTTCATCGAAAGAAGGTACATTACCATTGATGATAAAAAAGAGTATTAAGCCAACAGCCGCAAACAAGCACGCTGTGATAATCAAGAATGTTGTAATAAGTTGCCGTAAAGACATAGCAAAGCCGAATAAAGTCGTATGATGTGTCAAAATTACGGCAGAAACAGGTAATTCAGATGATAAATCACAAATAAAAGTGATGCTCCTTTGTTGGAAGCATCACTTTCCATTCCTATATCTACTTTCGTTCTTGGTAAAGTTTTGCAGAGTGCTTACTTTCTCCCACGTTTTTTCTCTTTGTGTTCTGCTTTAAGAGTTTCATATTTTGCTAGTTGTTCTGAAGTCAGAATTGTTTTGATTTTTGCATCGAGTTCTTGGGCAATTTCGCGTTTCTCTTCACGGGATTTATCTTCTTTTTTGCCGTGTTCTGCACGAAAATCTTTCATCATTTCTTTCATCTTTGATTTTTGTTCTTCAGTCAAATTGAGTTCTTTCAAGATTTTTTTCATGTGACCATCGCCGCGTGCAAAAAGATGGTTTGATGGCGAAAAGAGTACTATAGTGCATGTGAGTAGTGCGAGTACCGAAATTTTTTTTGAGGTATTCATAAATACAATCCTTGTGAAAAATGAAAAAATATATGTAACCATAAAAAATTGCAATCGCCGGCTTAGAGGCAAGAGACACAAAGGAGGTTTAATCGTTATCAATATATATTTTGAACTTGCTTAAAGAATACGAAATCAGATTTCAGAATCGTATATCATCACAAGATGAAAATTTTTATCGTTTCTTTCTTCTGTCACAAAGTCTGAAAGTACGTTAATTGGAAAAGTTACTTATCGCATCAAGAACCATGCTTTATTGAGCACATCCAAGAACTTGTAAGATTCATAGTTTGATACACTTTTTTTTATCATTGTTCATACTCAAAAAGTAGAGGCGATTTCTCTCGTATTTAGGCAAAGTGCTGCAACTTAATTACTTGGCAAAGATGTGGTGTGCAAAAACTGTTTGGAAACGTTCATAGATAGCAGTGAAAAACAGAAATAGAGAGAAAGCAGAATATTAATGCAGCGGTCTTTTTTTGACCATTCCTCCTTTAATATCATTGATTGAATGTTGGACAATAAATGCTTTTGCATCAATTTTTTCTATTTCTAAAATCAATTTTGTGACTTCTAAACGTGTTACCACACAAAATAAGGCACGTCCTCCCTCATGTTCAAAATCGCCTCTTGTGCCATATCCCTTATCGGTCTTAAATACAGTGACCCCTTTGCCCAAATATTCCGTAATCTGTGTTTTTATTTCTTCTGCTTTAGGAGAAACGACATAAACTCCAATATATTCCTCAATGCCATTGATGATAAAGTCCACAGTTTTTGACGCAGACAAATATGTTAGAATGGAGTACATGGCTGTTTCAATATTTAATAAAAGAGCAGCAATTAAAAATAATATAGTGTTAAAAACAGCTATAAAATCACCAACCGTCAGACTACTTCTTCGACTTACAGTAATTGCCATAACTTCTGTGCCGTCTATTACTGCACCACCCCTAATTGCAAATCCTATGCCGGCACCAAGAAAAAAACCGCCGAATACTGCAATCAAAAGAGTATCTTTCGTAAAAACTGGGAGTTGTAAAAAATGTACTAATAGAGAGAGAACTATGATTGCCAATATACTTTTTAGGGCAAACTCTTTGGATATTTGACGTACACTAATAATGATAAACGGCAAGTTTACTGCAATAATAAGAATACCTAAATCTATTTTAGTGAAAATATTCAGTAATAAAGAAACACCCATTGCGCCGCCATCTAAGAAACCGTTGGGCAATAAAAAACCTTTTAAGCCAATACTTGCCATGATTACCCCAAGCGTTATGAGGATAACATCTTTAATATAACGTACATAGACACGTCGTTTTACGGTATTTATCATTGTCATCTCCATTTTTTACACTATCTTTTTGTTAAAAATCACAGCAAAATCATATTAATCACATACAGCATAAATATTATAAAAGTATCCCAAGCCATCAACAATGTTTTCTTACGACTTGGAAAAATAAAACCAACAATCGCTACACCTGCCATCATAATAACAAAGAAAACCGACAACAAGTTAACATCGGTTGCATCCTTTAAGAGATGCCCATTTGTATAAAAAAGGTCGTCAATAAATAATATGACGATATTGAATAAATTGCTTCCCAACAGATTACCCACAGCCATATCTGTAGAGCCCATTCGGATTGCTGCTAACGATACTGCAATTTCTGGCAAAGAAGTTGATGCTGCTAAGAACAAAGTACCCACAAATGATTTTCCTAAGCCGGTTTCTACAGCTATGTGTTCAGCAAAATACGGCAAAGCCAAAGCAGTAACGATGATAATGACAGCAAAAAAAGCATAGCGAAGAACTACTTGTTGTAGAGTCGAATGCGTCGGCACCTCTACCTCCTCTTGATGATTTCCGGTATTACTCTTTTGATAATCGAATATGGTTTTTACTGCAATAAGATAAACCACAAAAAATGAAAAACTCGTGATTCCTAAAAAAGGTGTTAATTCTAAGTCGTTTTCTAAGTATAAGTTTAAACCCACGAGCGCAATTAAAAGTACACCGAATGCTGCGGCTAAAATGTGACTTTTTGAAACATTACTCAAGAGCGGTTTGTCTCTGGGTGTGAAAATGTCCATCAATGATAAAATGCCCAGATTGAATGCACAACTGCCTAAAATATCACCGACAGCCAAGTCTGCCGATTGGACAATCATTACTGAACTAATACCAACCATGAGTTCTGGCAGGGAAGTGACGGCTGACATCAATATCAAACCAATCCATGCTTTACCCAATCCAGAAAGCTCTGCTAATTGATCACCATAATGTGATAAGCGTTTACCTGCAAAAAATATAATCGCAGCACAAAAAGAAAATCCTAATAAATGTAGTGCCATAGCAAATAGTAATTATAATTCGACTTTGTTTTGTAATGCTAAACCTTGCTCAAAATCATTTATGTTTCTCAAAGTAGTTATAGCTATTTCTGTCATTGCTTCATGAGTAAAAAATGCCTGATGTGCAGTAATAAGAACATTTGGAAATGACATTAAACGCAAAATCAACTCATCTTGAATTATAAATTCCGAAAAATCTCTGAAAAACAATATATCTTCTTGTTCATATACATCAAGCCCTAGATATCCCAAATGTTTCGATTTTAAAGATTGTATCACCGCTTTCGTGTCAATCAAACCACCCCTGCCCGTATTAATAAGCATTGCACCTTTTTTCATTAATGCTAAAGATTGTGAATTAATGATATGGTGTGTCTGTTGGTTTAACGGACAATGTAATGAAATAATGTCAGAACTTTGCAATAAATTTGGTAAATCGGTATATTCTATACCTGTTTTCAGTAATTCATCGTTTTGAATAATGTCATGAGCTAAAACTTTACATCCCATTCCTTGCATAATACGGCAAAACGTTGCTCCAATTTTACCAATACCGATTACGCCCACGGTTTTACCAAATATATCAAATCCCATCAACCTGTCTAAAGAAAAATTGCCATCACGCACACGGTTATATGCTTTGTGCGTCTTGCGATTAAGGGTTAATATTAATGCTAATGTGTGTTCAGCAACTGCATGGGGCGAATAAGAAGGCACTCTTACGACTGTTAAGCCATATTCCTTGGCTGCTTGTAAATTTACATTGTTATATCCGGCACAGCGAAGTGCGATAAGTTTTACTCCTATTTCTGCCAATGTACAAATAACTTTTGTATTCAGTGTGTCGTTGACGAAGACACATACAGCCTCACTATCTTGGGCAAGAATTGCTGTTTCCTCTGTTAATGGTGCATCGAAATATTGTACTGTGTGTACTTTGTTATTTGCATTAAAGTATGTTTTATCATACGATTGTGTTGAAAAGAGTGTGATTTTCATGATATGTCTATTGAGTGTAATGAGGTAAAAAACGGTAACGAATATATGAAAAGAGTGACTATAACACACTCAAAATATTTTATCACATTAGAAAAAGATGTATTGTAAAATCATAATAGGTTTTACTGTAAATACAACGTTTTTCGCTGAGGTTCACTGAAAGACAGATAAAATTTTTGAATATGAAAAAAGCATACACCGGTACAAAATTTGTCAGAAATGAACAATGTGGTAATGGCTGGTTGAATTGTTTTGTATAAAAGATGGAGGAATTGTACGATTTTTTACTACACATTTCTTATTGTATTCCATAACTTTATTATATTCGTTCATTACTGCTTTGTTTTCTATAGCACTACATAAGATATTAAGGGTACAGACAAATGTTGTAAATTGAAAAAACGTACTACTTTTTTGATTGATATTGTAGCGATACGACTGTCCTTATAATATAAGTACGACATCATGTAATTTATCAATTTACTCACTATATACTCAGTATTCAATCAGAATAATAATGAATTGATGATAATATTTCGGACTATATACAAAAATGTGTATCTTTATGCTATCATTGGGATAGCTTTAATTTTCTGCTGATAGTTTAGTAATGTTCTTTGCATATATAACCTACGATTTTATGATGATTATTTGTAGAATTTTTGTAATAAAATTGTATGTTTTTCTATGCAATTTTTGATTACACTATTGTTGCGAAAGGAATGCTATAACTTCTTAGCAATCATTTTGTCTATATTCTTTCATTAAATACTTCTTTGTTTTATAAAGTATTGCCCGATGTATGATTATTGTTTAAAAGTCACAATATTCCTTTGGCTCTAAGTAAGGTGCCGTCAAAATAGGATTTATACGATGAAGTAATAATACTGTCATTGTGTATTTTTTTCTGTCATATTAGATTCTGGCTCAGATTCTGAGTTTGGGTTAGCTAAATATGTTGGTAAACTTAAACCTGCCATATTAAATAAATCATTGAGTGGGGGAACCGTTTTCATCATACCCGACACAAAATTAGCGGTTGATCCGTTCCCATTTGTAGTATTTCCTGAGTCCCAGACAGTAATTTTATCAATTTTAATATTTTTTACAGCTTCTACTTGCGTTTTTACCAGTTCGGGTAATTTTTCAATCAGTAATAATTGAAATGCTTTGGTCGGGTCTCCACCTGCTGCCGATACAACATCTTTGTATCCTTCTGCCTGTTTTGTTAGTATTTCGAATAATCCTTTGGCTTCTGCTTCCATTTTTGCAAAGATAGCATCAGCTTCGCCTTTTGCTTTTTCTCGGATTTTTTCGGCTTCTGCCTGCGCTTCAATGATGGCTCTTTGTTTTGCAATTTCTGCCGGTATCACAATATTTGCAATTTGTGTTGAACGTTCTCTTTCAGAACGCGCTAATTCTGCTTTTTGTTCAGCCATGTAAGCGGCTTCCAACGCTTTTGCTTGTTGTACTTTTTCTGCTGAAATAGCAATACGCATTGATTCTGCTTCTTTTTCACGGCGCAGAGCTTCGGAATTTGCTATGGCTATACGTGCTTCATTTTCACCTTGAATTGCAATAGCATTTGCCTCTGATGTTTTAATCCTTGTGTCTCTTTCGGCTTCAGCTTTTCCGATAGACTCATCTTTTTTTGCAGATGCAATGCTGATTTCTTTATCTTTTTGAGTTGCAGCGATGCTGATTTCTCTGTCTTTTTGTGTTATTGCAATTTTCACATCTCTGTCTCTGTGAGTTTCTGCAATTTGTGTATCTTTTTCTCTGTCGGCAAGAGCTTTACCGGTTTCACCGATTTTTTCTTGTTCAGCAACACTGACTTTTGCCTCATTTATAGCTTTTGCGGCAGCTTCTTTACCCAATGCTTCAATATAGCCGGATTCATCTTTGATATCTGTGACATTGACATTGATTAACTTGAGACCGATTTTTTTAAGTTCAGAGTCCACATTTTTTGAAATATTATCTAAGAATTTATCTCGATCTGAGTTTATTTCTTCGATAGTCATTGTGGCAATAACTAATCGTAACTGACCGAATAATATATCTTTGGCTAATTCTTGAATATTTTCTGATGATAGTCCAAGCAAGCGTTCAGCTGCTGTATTCATATTTTCGGGTTCCGTAGATATTGCGATGGTAAACCGACAAGGCACATCAACTCGGATATTTTGACGGCTTAGTGCATTCGTAAGATTAGCTTCGATGGATAGGGGTTTTAAATCTAGAAATGAATAATCTTGTATAACGGGCCATATGAAAGAGCCGCCACCATGAACACATCGTGCGGATGTACCTCCTGTTCTGCCATAAATGACAAGAATTTTATCGGAAGGACAACGTTTGTAACGTGAAATGAGTGCTGTAATAGTAATAAATAAGACTACTGCGGCAACTGCGATGAGAATGATAGTTGGTTCCATAAGACTATTATTATAAGGGTTCTACAAGAAGAATTGTATGTTCAATATTAATTACTTTTATCGGTGTATTGGTCTGAATTGCATCATATTCTGTCATTGCATCCAATTCGTGAACGGCACCGTTGACACTTATGAGCACTTTGCCTTTACCTGTTCTTTTTTCAGGAATTGTCAGATATACTTCTCCCGTTTTGAAGAGTGTTTGCTCCATAGTGAATGTATTATCTTCAGCAAGTTTAAGAATAAGTTTAATAATGGCAAAAAAAGAAAAAACGAAGAGTGTGCCTATGCCGAAGGAAAAAATGATAAGCAGAAAAGAGTTTTCAATAACAGAGTGAAAAGCAATACCGCCCCAACTGAATCCCAAAAGAAAGTTGATAAGATTACGTAATGAGAATAACTGAAACGGTGTATCATGTGTAGTCACTTCGGTGCTATGACTCAATTCAATAGAATCTGCATAATGGGAACTACTGCCTATCAATGTCATGATTGATTGAAGCAAAAAAATAATACTGCTTGGTATAGCAATGTACCAGAATGTTTTCAGCAGTGGATCTAATGGGTCTAATAATTCCATAATAGTCTATCAGATAAAATCTACATGACTTGATAGTCAATGACATTTATGAATGTAATTATGGTTATCTACTCAAAAAGTTGCATCTTCAATTTCTTAGTCATTACAACTTTTAGAACATTGTCCTTCAAAAATACTGAATCACGCTGAGTTATGGATAAAGAAAAATGTGGTTGCAGAACAAAGTATGGCGATACAAAAGGAAAGTACGGGCTTCATAGAACTAAAAAACCCCTTAGCTTTTTAGCTGAGGGGTTTCTTTATGTACCACATTGTGGTGAAAAAAATACTACTGTATGTTCTTAGTTTCTTACTCTTACGGAATCGCGTGGTTTACCGTCGCGAGGACCACGTGGGCAAGGAACTTCACCTGTTGCTAACCAATTGTTCCATATTCTAAGTTGTTCAGGAGTCAAGAGACCTGCGATTTGTGTATAGAGTCTTGTTTTGCAAGCTTCGAGTGCTGCTTTGAGAGCTTCATCGGCGGCTTTCATTTGTGCTTTAACTGCTTCTTGTGCAGCTCTCATTTGTGCTGCCGCATCTTCACGTGTGATTGTGCCTGCTTTAACTTGTTCGCGAAGGGATTTACCTAATTCTTGAAGGCGTGCACGTAATGGTTGTGTTGCTGCTTTATGTGCATCAAGTGCTGATTTTACGCAATCACGGTGTGCGGTCATTAATGTTTCAAGCCCTGTTCTTTGTTCTGCTGTCAATTGAAGACAAGGAAGTATAGCACGCAAATCATCACGTCTTACGTCGGGACGACGACCATTACGGCTATCGCGCATTGATTCTGTTGCTGCCCACTCCGGAGAATCGGTTGTTATACCGTTCATAAAGAGTGCTTCGGTAGTAATGTTGTCTGTTACAACGATTGATGATTGATTGTTAGAACCATTGTCATCGTTCGATGCAACTGGAGTTGAGTCATTTGAACAGCCAACAAAACCTAATGTGGCTGCGAAGGCGAATGCAAGAGCGAGGTTTGCGAACTTGCCAAAAACTGAGTTTTTCATAATGAAACCTTTGATTGATAAAGTATAAAAAATTTTGTTGATTGCTCTTTCAGATTCCGTACCGGTTCCGGCTTCTGTGGATAGTAATGCAGCCCGAATAATTTTGTTACAGCGAGCTCATCATTTTTTTTGAACGTTCATTTCAAAGAGACGCTTTGGAAAAAATAGAGACGATTACATTTCCATTTCATCCCTACTCAATGAAGCCCAATTCTTTACCAACCTCAGCAAATACCTCAAGAATACGATCAAGATGTTCATCTTCATGAGATGCCATATAGCTTGTGCGCATCATACTCATCGTGGGAGGAACGCCCGGAGGAATAAATGCATTGACAAAAACGCCTTTATCATACAGTTTACGCCAGAAGAACAGTGCTTTTTCCACATCGCCAACTATTACAGGCACTATGCCCGTACGGCTATCAATTATAGTGAAACCTAAATCCGTAAAACCTTTTCGCATTTTGTCTGCATTAGCCACAAGCTTGGTTACTAACTCCGGCTGTTCCTCAAGAATCTCAAGTGCCGCCAAAGCTGCAGCGCAAGATGCAGGGGTTGGACTTGCACTAAAAATTAAAGCAGGGGAATGATGTTTTAGGAAATTAATTACTCTCTCGGGACCACCAATGAAACCACCTAATGATGCAAAGGTTTTGGAGAAGGTTCCCATAGTCATATCCGTTTTATCAACTACGCCGAAATGACTTGCCGTGCCACGTCCTCCAACGCCAACCACACCTGTTGCATGAGCATCATCCACAAGAACTCTTGCTCCATACTTGTGCGAAATTTCAAGTAGTTCGGGAAGATGTACCAATTCACCCGAAACGGAAAATACGCCATCTGTGACAACAAGTTTACCGGCATTGTCCGGAATACGTTGCAATGTTTTTTCCAAGTCTGCCATATCATTATGTTTATAGCGTACAAACTCGGCAAACCCACCTTTCGCTAACATAGCACCATTGATGATACAAGCATGATTCTCTTTATCGGAAACAACATAATCACCTTTGCTTACAAGACCCGATATTGCTCCTAAAGCTGTTTGGTAACCAGTTGAAAATAATAAAATTGACTCATATCCTAAAAATTTTGCAAGCTTTTCTTCAAGTTCATTATGCAGATCTATTGTGCCTGTCAAGTAACGCGATCCGGAACAACCTGTGCCATAGCGGTTAATCGCATCAATTGCTGCTTGGCGTACTTTGGGGTGGGCAGTAAGACCGAGATAATTATTCGAGCCTGCCATGATGACTTTTCTTCCTTCTATGCTTACTACAGGTCCTTCATTCTCTTCGATTGGTCTGAAATAAGGATACAGACCAGCTGCTTTCACTTCATCAGCTTTGGTAAATTCAACACACTTCTGAAATAAATCCATTTTACTCATTTTCTCCGATTACTTTGTTAGTATTATCAAAAATTTATATGCAAATTAAGCAATCGTGACGAAAACATTGAGTACTTGCATTGCTGTTTGGCTTGAAAGTAGTTAATAAATTTCGTTTTATTTGGCTTTTAGACGATAAATGCACTATCGTCATTGTTGCTTTGTTTTTTTGAAGGACGCTCTTTACTTGTTCTTGTTTCGCATCATATCATGATACAATGTTCTGAATAAGATTGAGTCAGTATATTTGTTCGCTCATTATCAACATCGTACTTATGAAGCTACAGGAAACGCAGATAGAAGAAGTTCGAAACCGCTCCGATATAGTGGAGATAATCGGAGAAACAGTTCGATTACGTCCACAAGGCAAATCGTTTGTCGGTTTATGTCCTTTTCATGCTGATAAGCATCCATCTATGAATGTCAATCCTCACATGGGGATTTTTAAGTGTTTTTCTTGTGGCAAAGGCGGTAATGTTATCACATACATGATGGAGTATTACAAGTTACCGTTTATTGAAGCCGTCAAACAATTAGCAAGTCGTGCAGGTATTGTATTGCCGGAAGAACAGGATTCATCGGATAATGAGTCACAGAACAAAATGGAAACTCTTAGAGCGGTAATGCTGGAAGCACAGACACTTTATGCCCAAATGTTGAAAAACCGTGAGGCATCTCTGGCACAGGCATATATCAGTAAACGTGGATTTTCACATGAGATAGTACAACAATTTTCACTTGGGTATTCACCCGATGCATGGAAGTTTTTGTGTGAAGGATTAGTCAAAAAAGGTTTTAAAGAAGAAACCCTTGAAGAAGCGGGGCTGATTATTCGTAAAGATGATGGTGCTGTCTATGACCGTTTCCGCAATAGATTGATGTTTCCCATACATGATGTTGCCGGTCGCACAATAGGGTTTGGTGCTCGTCAATTAACCGATGAGAAAGGTCAGGCAAAGTATATCAATTCGCCGGAAACAGGACTCTATAGCAAAAGTCGTGTGCTGTATGGTTTATATCAAGCAAAGAATGCTATTAGAAATCAGGATGCTGCCATAATGACCGAAGGTTATGCTGATACGATAACGCTACATCAATTTGGATTTACTCATACAATAGCATCAAGCGGTACTGCACTTACCCGTGAACAATTACAGCTTTTGAGCCGCTTTACAAAAAATGTATTTATAGCATACGATGGTGATGGCGCAGGGCAAACAGCGACAATCCGTGGGCTGGAGCTTGCTTTGGAAGAAGGGTTCAATGTGAAGATTATGCAGTTTCCCGAAGGCGAAGACCCAGATAGTTTTATTCGTAACAGAGGAGCTGACGCTTTCCGATCAGCAATGCTATCAGCACAATCTTTTCTGGAGTTTCGTTTGAATGCATTGCGTTCAGACGGTGTGCTGGCTGACCCACCGCGATTAGCACAAGCAATACGTGAGCTTATTGACCTCATTGTCCGTATTCCTGATACCATGCAGCATGATATGCTTCTGCAGCAGTTGTGGGATTCTTTGCGATTAAGCGAAATGCAGTTGCGACGCATGTATGAAGAGTATGAAGTGCGTATGAAAAAGCGTAACAGGATGCCGCGTGAACAGCGTTTCGTATCATATCAAAAAAACTCCTCATACACTGAATCTCAACAAATGCTCGCTGAGGAGCCGATACAGCCAATGAAAGAAGTTGCGCCTGAAGAGAAAGAGTTACTGCGTTTGATACTTACCAATCCCAAAGTTTTGCGATTTATGACAAAGACCTTGGAAGTGAGTCCCGACACAATGATAACGCCCTTTGGTAAAACCCTTTTGTTGAGGGCAATTGATGCGATGAATGCAAATGTACCGGATATGTATTCGGCAATTGCTGAACATGAAAAAACCGATGATGCTATGCGTGATTTTTTAGCCGGTATTGTCATGAAACGTGATGCACCAAGTATAAATTGGAAAAATTTTGAAGTGGAAAATACCCAATGAAAATCAAAGAAAATTATGACAGATTGCTTGTTTCGTTTACGTATCAAAAATATTGATAAACAAGTAAGTGAAATTAAAAATAAAATATCTGATAATCTGATTGAATCTGATATTGAAATATTAAAAACCATAACCAATTTGACTAAAGAAAAAAATAATCTTCTACAACAATTACGTTCCGGTATCTGAATTTTTCTATCTGATGTGAAAAATCGATTTTCAACATATTATTTATGTAGTGCAATATTTTTCTTTCTTTTGTCTGATATGCCTATAAAAGCTGACGAAAAAAGTACTCAAGGATTGATTGTCGGAATGCAAAATTGGGATAAAACTTTTGTTGAGGCGGGGTATCTGTTTGGACGAAAGATAGAGTGGGTAGAGTCTAAATCAATTAAAGGGTATGGTGGTCTGGGGCTAAGTGCGGAGTTAGGAACGTCGGTTACTAACAATAACCCACTTGTAGGTCTGAAGGCTTCCTATACAATTAATATGTTTATTTCATTTGGCGGTAGTGTTATATATTATACAGATTTTTCTTCTTGGGGATTACGTTTCCGCCCAGAGATAGGAGTTAGTATGTTTGGAGTACGAATAGTCTATGGTCGTAATTCCACGATGTTCAAACCCAATTTTCAAGGAATTAATAATAATGTCATGAGTGTGACACTTTTTATTCCTATGTAAAGTTATTACCTGAATTCTGAGTATATGATTCGGAAATACTATAGAACAGTAGTGCTATGCGAATGAATAATCATTGAGTAAAAAAGTTGAATTTCCTGATTAGTTAATCACACCAAAATTCAGACAAAGGAAAATACCGCCAAAATTTTCAATCGGTAAATCTTTGATGCTCTCCAGCCCTTTACCACCAAATGGGATTGAATAATAACGGATTTCGACACCAAGTGCATTGCCTCCGCCAAAATTGCCTATATTAGCACCGAGTCCCAGATAACCGCCGGGTCGTGTGTACCAACGCGCATCGGGGAGAGAACCGAAAAAATTTTGTTCATGTCCTTGATAAGGACCTTCCATAATAAATGTTGCTCCTAAAGCAGCAGAAATATGCGGACGTAAACTTTCTGTGATGTCATCTTTGAATAAACGATACCGCGTGCCAAAGAGTAAAGGAAACATAAGTAAACGATTTACTTTGTTGGGTACATATATACCAAAACGGTCAAAAACCTCGAACTCATCGGTGTTGCGCGCGCCCGAGCCGGCAAGAGTTATCGAAACAACCATTTGTTCGCTCAAAGCCCATTGATAACCCAAACCCAATCCGAATCCATGTGTAGAAAGGTACAATTCGCCCGCAAAGCCCTGTTTTCTTGCACGAAAGATATTTGTATCGGAAATCAATGGTCGGGGGCTTGAAAAAATCATCGTTGTATCTGAAGGATCAGATGGCGGTAAACCCGGTAATTGACCATAAACATTGCTGTTAGAAACAAACAATGTAAGCAAAACCATAAGTAGAGGCATTGCTGCCTTTGTAAAAATGTAGTGCATAAATGAAGATGATGTCATTAGTAATTTTTATAGAATTGTGTATGCAATAGGTAAAATGGATTGCTGCACACATCAACTTCCTTAAATTTGTGTTGTAAAATTAGTAAAGACTACATGGAACTGCAACATTTTCTCCGTAAAGTGGAGTCAATTTTCCCTTTGAACTCAGCCATCGAGCATGACAAGGTTGGACTACAACTTGATAGCGGTAAAAAGGAAATAACTCGCTGTCTGATTGCCTATGAAATTACCGATGAGGTTGCAACTGAGGCATGTAGCGGTGGATTTGATTGCATAGTGACGTTTCATCCGCTTATTTTTTTACCTTTGCAAACCATAACTTCCGACCGTCGTGTTGGACGTGTTATTACTCGCTTGATTGCAGCCGGAATAGCTGTTATTGTCATACATACGAATCTTGATACCCATCCCCGTGGTACAAATATGGCTTTGGCACAAATGCTACAGCTTGGTGATTGTAGATATTTACAGCCGAATGCCTATAACTCAGAACGAGGAATGGGGGTCTTGGGAATATGGAAAGAACCCAAGAACATTGCAGAGGCAGCTACATTTGTTGCTCGTCACATGGATTCGCGGGTACGCTATACAGCATACGATACGAGCATGCTGGTTTCCAGAGTGGCTATCGTGGCAGGAAGTGGGTATGATTTTCTTGATTGCGCAATAAAACAAGGAGCTGAAGTATTCATCACTGCTGATGCAAAATATCATAATTTTCATGCTGCTAAAGATACTATAGCCCTCATTGAAGTCGGGCATCAAGAAATGGAAAGACATGTTCCGGATATTCTTTATACTCTATTAGCTGAAGAAGTAGGGGATATAGAGTTCTCGAAATCTATGGTAAACACAAATCCGATACATTATATTTGAAATACTTTATTTTTTATACATACTTACATATTGTTTTATGCATGCACAAATTCAATTCATCGCACAACTTGCTGAAATTGATGAACAAATGGATGAATTCCACCAAGAGTTAGGAGATTTACCGGGAGAAGTAAAAGATGCCGAAAAAAAATTACGTCAGAAAAACTCTTTAGTAGAAGAAACACAGACATTACTTGATGAACTTTTAGATTTTCGTGCAAAATCCGGTCACATGCTTGAGGACTTAAAAACCAAAGAAGCCAAGTATGCACAGCAACAATTTCAAGTGAGAAACAACAGAGAGTTTGATGCCATCACCAATGAAATAGAAAATATTAGAAAAGAACGCGAAAGTATTAATGAAAAATTACGTACTTCAACTATTAAAGAAGACAATTTGCGTTTGATTTTAACCCAGCAGCAAAAAGATTATGAAGAGGTAAAATCTATATTAGATGAAAAAGAAAGTCAACTCAAAGAACTTTCCGGCAGTCATAGTGAAGAAATTCGTAATCTTATTCATCGGCGAACAGAACTTACAACTACAATTCAGCCGAATATTCTAGAGGAGTATGAGCGCATCAGAACATTTCACACCGATGCTGCCGTAAAAGTACGTCGTAATTGTTGTTCAGGATGTTTTAGCGCAGTACCACCCCAAAAATTAGTTGAAATGCGTACAAAATTAGATCTCATATTCACATGTGAACATTGCGGGAGAATACTTATTACTGACGGTATGTGATATATAATAATCAGTAAGTGTGGGAAGAATGGGCGATAGCATTAATTTTTAATGAGGAAAGTCCGAACACCAAAGAGCAACACGCTTTATAACATAAAGGCGGTGATGATTGGTAACAATATGAGCCGACGGAAAGTGCAACAGAAAAGAAACCGCTGTATGTGAAAATATACAGCAAGGGTGAAATGGTGAGGTAAGAGCTTACCGCATTACAGGTGACTGTAATGGCATGGCAAACCCCGTGTGGTGCAAGGCGAAATAGGAACAGTAATTCGTATGAATAAAGAATTGCTCGTTTTTTTGTCAATGAAATACTTGACGTGCTGTTTGGGTACGCCGCTTGAAGATAATGGCAACATTATCTCCAGATACATTGTCGCCTCCGTTAGCAATAACGAAGACAGAATTCGGCTTACAGTTCTTTTCACACTTTATTAATTTAAGGTATATACATGAAATTGCCAGAAGATGAAATTATTTTGGAATTATTACCGGAATTTTTAGATTCTTGGTTGTTCGATATGGAACATGTATTACCGAAGCTTATCTCGACGAAGAATAGCGCAGATTTGCGTCGTTTTGGGCATACTCTTAAAGGAAGTGCTGCACAATTTGGTTTTGAAGATCTGCGTGATATGGGAATAAAGATGATGGCACTTGCCGAACAAAATGATTTTGACAATGCTGAAGATTTTGCAAAAACAATTGTGCAACGTTTACAAGATATAAAACACTTTATTGAATCACAAAATTCGTCATCGTAAATTATATAATGTTGAAGTTATGAAACTATTATTTTCTTCTATCATCTGCTATGTGTTTTTTTCGCTCAATCTTATGGCACAGGAACGTGTCGCAGTGTTGCCATTCCGTAATATGGACGGGCTGTTATCTTTGACCCCATTGTGTACACAATTGGCTGATAGTGTCGCAGTGGAATTAGCAAAAACGGATCCGCAAGAAAAATTTGTCCACGTTGTACCATCCGATTCCGTAAATGAAGTTTTAGCTTCACTTAATCTTGATCCGCAAAACCCGCAATATGATTCCGATATGTGGAAAGCGGTAGCATTGCTTAATATTAAGCGCGTAGTCTCCGGTGGTTTTAATCTGCAAGGTGATAAATTGTTAGTCAATGCTTATATCTATGAAGTTTCTACAAAATTACCGGATCCTATATATCAAGCAAAAAATTTGTTTAAACCAAAAGAACAAATAATGGAAATTATTCCTAAGATAATTAAGAAAATATCTCCCGCTTTTGTTCGATAATGACTGCGATTACGTTTTAGGAAATTATTATGGAGTATCACCGTCAATCGTGTCGGTGATTTTTTTTATTCGAGAGTAATATACTGTATGATAAAATGTTCGATTCTTACCATCGGTGATGAAATTTGCATAGGTCAAATCGTAAATACAAATGCAGCTTGGATTGCTTCACATTGTACGGAAATCGGTTGTGAAGTTGTTACACACTCTATTGTTGGAGATGACGGTGAGGAAATTAAAGCAGAATTAACCCGATTGTCCAAAAATTCTGATTATGTGATTATAACGGGCGGACTAGGACCAACCCACGATGATGTAACAAAAAAAGTATTGTGCGAATATTTTAATGATACGTATATATGGCATGAGCCGACATTAGTATGGTTACAGGATTTTTATTCTCGACGAGGCAGACAATTAACGGAACGTAATAAATTACAGGCATATATACCCTCTACATGTCAAGTTTTATCTAATGAAAGAGGTACTGCTCCCGGTATGTTGTTTAAAACCGAGAGCACTATCTTTGTTTCTATGCCCGGAGTACCAAGAGAAATGATGTATATAATGGAACAACATGTTTTTCCTCTTATTGAGCAACATTTTACATTACAAAATCAAACCAGGAATATGTTCAGAACGCTTATGACAATAGGTGTTGCTGAATCAGATTTAGCCGATATGATTGGTGATGTAAGCGAATTTCTCAATACTAATTCATCTCTTGCATTTTTACCTTCATATTCCGGTGTTCGCTTACGCATAGGTGCTCATAATGTGTCATCAGGTAAAGCTGTTGAAATAGTAGATACTATTGAAAGAAATATACGGCAAAAAGTCGGCAAGTTTATTTATGGTGCCAATAATATTTCTATTGAAAAAACAGTCGCCCAATTATTAACCGAAAGAGGAGAAACAGTTTCTGTTGCAGAATCCTGTACAGGAGGAAAAATAGGTGCATCATTAACAGATTTACCGGGTAGCTCTGCATATTTCATAGGTGGTATTATGGCATATTCTAATGCAATCAAAGTGCAAGAATTAGGAGTAAACAGTGAAGATATTGAACATTATGGTGCCGTAAGTGAAGAGGTTGCATGCGCAATGAGCCAAGGTGTACGAAGCAAATTACAGACAGATTATGGTATTGCTGCAACAGGAATTGCAGGACCCGATGGCGGTACTGATGAAAAACCTGTTGGAACTGTCTGGATTTCTTTGTCCACTCCAACAAGTACAATAACCAAACGATTTATTTTTGGCAATGATCGGGCTGCAAATCGTGATAGAACCGTAGGAGCTGCTTTTGATATGTTGTATCGTTATTTGAGAAGTAGAAACGATGACAATTCTGGCAATTGAATCTTCATGTGATGAAACCGCCGCTGCAGTGGTGAAAAATGGTGTGGTGTTAAGCAATATTGTGTCATCGCAAACGGAACATTCAGCTTTTGGAGGAGTTATCCCCGAAATTGCCTCAAGAGCACATTTGCGTATGATTTCTACTGTTGTTGATCAAGCTTTATCAAAATCACAATGTACGCTTACTGACATAGATGCCATTGCTGTAACAACATCACCCGGACTTGCCGGAGCATTGCTTGTGGGTGCTAATTTTGCTAAAGGTCTTGCTATGCGATTACAAATTCCTCTTGTCCCAATTAATCATATTGAAGGTCATTTATATTCAGGTTTCTTAGTATCGGAACAAATAGAATTCCCATTTGTTTCTTTGGTGGTAAGCGGTGGACATACATCATTATTTTATGTTACTTCATTTCATGAATATTCCATTTTAGGATCAACGCGCGATGATGCTGCCGGCGAAGCCTTTGATAAAACGTCCAAAATGCTTGGTTTGGGCTATCCCGGAGGACCAATTATGGATAAATTAGCAAAAGATGGACATCCCGATAGATTTATATTTCCGCGTGGGATGATGCAAAAAGACTCCCTTCAATTCAGCTATAGCGGATTAAAAACAGCAGTGCGTGTGTTTTTACAGAATAATTATCCCGAAGGTAACTTCCATGATAATATTCATAATATTTGTGCATCAGTGCAGGAAGCAATTGTAGAACCTTTGGTAAAAAAATCATTTAATGCGGTTAAACGTATGAAAGTAAATACATTAGTTGTCGCAGGCGGTGTGTCTGCCAATTCACGATTACGCTCAGAATTATTGCGCTTTGCACAAAAAAAATCGGTTAAACTTTATATACCGGACATACAATATTGTATTGACAATGCAGCAATGATTGGTTTTTTGGCAGAAAAAAAAATTATTGAACAAAAAACTCCAGACCATTATATGTCATACAATATCACGGTCAATTCGTCGGCATTGCGCTCACCTAAAAAATAACAATCAATAATTTCTGAATTATAATCATTCGTATAGGGTTACTATGAGTGAAACAACTGCAAAACATAAGGAATATTTTTTTGAGATAGATGAGCGAGGAAATGTTCTTCATAACGGGGTGGAAATAGATGACAAACCATTTATTCATGTTTTTTTTACTCGATTAAAAGAAAACACAACCGGCAAATATAATGATTACCCGTATTATTCGCCGTCAGGTTATGAAATTAATTTTGTTAAGCCCATTGATACGCCGATAGTCTATCAACGATGGGGAAATAATAAATTATGGTATCATGATACATTATCGGTGCCTTTTGAACAGGAATCTTTAACAGTGTCAGATGATGGAATTTTATATCATACAGCAAAAGTAGGTGGCAAAGGGCGCATTGCAATGCCTGCACTTATGCACCTTACCGAACATATTGAGCCATTCGGAGAGTACTTCCAATTCCGTCACCCCGATACAGGAAAAACTTCAATTGTTGAACCGACAAGTATGCCGAGCCATCTTCGATTTCTGCACCCGAGAAAGGACAATACTTGCTTTGGGTGTGGTGATGCTAATCCTCATGGTTTACAACTTTCATTCCTCTATAATGAACAAGAAAAAGCAGCAGAATCATGGTTCTTGCCACCATCGTTTATGAATGGTTCTTTAGGAATAATGCATGGTGGATTTGTGGCTCTTTTGCTCGATGAAGTGATGGGAAAAACTCTTTCAGGACAAGGGGTTAAAGCACCAACAGGTACATTGAACATTCGCTATCACAGACCAACTCCCATTGGGCAGACTTTGTACCTGAAAGGCAAACAAATAAGCGAACATGGACGCAAGTTCGTCATCAAGGGTGAAATACGCAATGAACAACATCAATTGCTTGCCGAAGCAGAGGGGTTGTTTATTCGCTTACATATCACCACTTGATTGTTTTTTATGAATAAAGCATCATTTCTTGTCTTTATTATTGTTCTTCAAGTCTTGTTTCTTTTAACGGATGCCTATGTTCTGCATCGTTGGAAAAAATTTGTGCAACAGAAACAATGGAACAAATTATTATTTACAGTACCGTACATGGTAATGTTTCTTGCTGTCGTCTGCAATATTTATGTGAATGTTCGGCGCATGAATGTCGGCGCAATTCCATTATTTGATTTAATACTCTATAATGCAGTCATCGTATGGTATTTACCTAAGTTGCCTATTGCTCTGACTTTACTGTTTACAGATTCCATAAAATTTTTAAAATGGTCATGGAATAGAATTAGTCTTCATAAAAAAACGCCTTCATTATCAGAAACAGTGCAGGAAAATATACCACGCAGAGAACTATTAAAAAATGTGGGTTGGTCATTGGCAGCAGCTCCGTTTATCATCGTCGGGGATGGATTATTACGGAAAGTGACAAATTTTCATGTTAATTCTCTTGATTTACCTGTAAAAGATTTACCCAGAGCTTTAGAAGGATTAAAAATTATCCAGATTTCGGATTTGCATGCAGGATCTATTCCCAATGGATCTCATATTCAAGAGGTTCGAAGAATCATCAATACATTATCAGCGGATATGGTATTTATGACCGGAGATTTTGTTAATTTCAGGTCAGATGAATATATTTCTATTGCTAAAGATATACAAAAAATTAAAGCAGATATCGGTGTATATGCTTGTCTGGGAAATCATGACCATTATTCTGAATATAGTGATCATAAACGGTTAATTTCAATGATAAAAGAATCTGATGTTCATCTTCTCATTAATGCAAATCGCGTATTGAATATTGATGGTGCACAAATTCAGATTGCAGGCGTTGATAATACGGGATTGCGCCAATCTTTTGCAAAATTAGATAAAGCTCTTATGAATTTACAGCCGGAATTTCCGACTTTTTTATTGGCTCATGATCCAACATTTTGGGATAAAGAAGTACGAGAGAAAACATTTGTGGATGCAATGTTTTCCGGTCATACACATGGTGGGCAAGTTGGCGTTCATATTCTTGGTGTTGAAATGAGTGTTGCTCAAGTAGTATATAAGCAATGGGCAGGTTTATATTCCGACAAAAATCAACAATTATACGTTAATCGTGGTGTGGGTGTTGTAGGACCACCGCTTCGTATAGGTATTGATCCTGAAATTACGGAATTTATATTACGCAAAGCATAAGTCTGTTTATATTTTGTTAGCCGTAATGTCATGGTAAATATGACAGAGTCATTAGCAATAACAACACTATAAACAGACTTGCAAAGAATTATATTTTACGAAGAACATTGACCATTTCGATGGCAACCATTGCCGCTTCAAACCCCTTATTTCCTGCTTTAGTACCGCTTCGTTCAATGGCTTGTTCTATAGTGTCTGTTGTCAATACACCGAAAATACAAGGTATATTTGTATCAACAGCAATAGAATTTATACTTGCCGCTGCACTTGCCACATAATCAAAGTGTGGAGTTGCGCCGCGAATAACTGCTCCAAGTGTAATGATAGCATCATATTTTCCGGATAATGCTGCCTTTTTTGTGACTGTTGGGATTTCATAACAACCGGGGCAATATATCGTTGTAACCTGCGTATCAATAGTAGCACCGTGTCTTCGTAAACCATCAAGTGCCCCTTCCAATAACTTTTCAACAATAAAATAATTCCAGCGGGCAACTACTATCGCTATATTCATATTTGCCCCGTTAAAATCGCCTTCAATGATGTTCATTGTTTTGCCTTTCATTTCGTTTGTGATATAAAAATTTGTTTTCTATAGTCAGCTATATACTTCGAATCATTTTTTGAATAAAGTATATGATGCTTGTATTTATCTCTTTGATATTGTGTGAGTAATGATTGTGTTTGTAGATTACCTTCCTCAATTCCCACGATAATATCCGGTTTTTTTTCTGCTATCGAATAATGATAGTCGTATTTATTATGCCCGGGATGAAAACTGATAAATTTATTTTTATCTTTTGGTACAATGGCAGAGAGTCGAGCAATGTATTTATCATTTTTTCCCAACATATCGAACATTGTTCTTTGTGTGAAATAATGTATAGAACCGGCGGTTATCGTTGCAATCGTTGCTTGGGGTGATGTATGCCGTAAGAGTAATGCTATTTCTACATTTCTTTTATTATCATCTGTACCAAAAGGTGGATGGATAAGCAACCATGTGGTGAGTGAACTGCCATCCCGCTGAAAATTAATTTGGACAAGGAGAATAATGACAGCTAAAGGAATAAGAATATTTCTTTGTGCTTTTACGAATGAGTATGTGTTTTCGGCTATAGAAAAGAAATGGTATAATGCTGCTGAAAGTACAATAAAAAATGGTGCAATTGCTAATGCGATATAACGATTTGCCCCGCCCCACCAATCCCAAGCATCTCCACCTACATAAGTGCTGTAACAGAGTTGAGCAATAAATAATGCAGCGATAGTATAAAGTGTAGTATGACGATGTGAGCGTAGATACACAAATGGAAGTATGATGAGAAAAGGGTTAAAAAAGAATAAAAATTTTACTGTCGAAAATAGACCTCGTGAAATGCGATAAACGGGTGAAATTCCTGTCATTTTTAGATAGTATGTATTGGGTAAAAAATCACCATAATAGTCAAATCGCAGAAAAGTCTGTATTGCAATTATTCCGACAAAGGAAACAATACCTGTAATAAAAGTTTTTTTATGAAACGATGTACTCCTAAATGCTAAAGCGAATAAAAGTACAAATCCGGGAACAATCATATCAATTCTGATACACGTTCCAAGGGCAAGTAATAGAATTTCTTTCCAAGGAATAGAAGTGGTATGAGTATAGAAATCTATTTTTGATAATACATACGTAATCAGTAATGCACATACAGATACTTCCATACCGGTTAAAGACCATGTAATAAGTGGTAAATACATTGCCGTACATAATGTTGCAACAATGGGTATTATTCCGGTTCGAGGAAATAATCGTTCACTGATATTCCATATAATAATACATTGCAGCGATAAAAATACAAATCCCAATATTTGAATGCACAACGATGTATAATTTTGAGGAATTCCACATAGATGAATTAGAGCCATACCAAAAGCCCATAAAGGATTGGTAATACCCTCTATTCTTTCACCCGCATTCCATGTTAATCCATGTCCTTGTGCCAGATTTTGCGCATACTGCATGGATATCATCGCATCGTCGAATAAACAAAAATAGCGTGTTGATTCTATGACAAAGCTACTGCGGTAGATAAATAAACCGCTATAAAGAAGTAAAAAAATGAGAATAATGCGTAAAGGTATCGGAAATCTGCTCATTGCAGGTATCTCAGCGTTTGGCAAGATGATTTAACATGGATTCAACAGCGGAAGGTTGGATGACAAATTCACCAAAATTCGATTCATCATAGATTCGGGTGCCATGAAAGTCTGATCCACCGGTTTCTAAGAGCCAATAGTGCATCGCAACATTATGGTAATAGACTCTGATATCCAAAGGGTGAGAAGGATGAACAACTTCTAAGCCGTCAATTCCGCATTCGATGATATAATGGAGGCGATCATAACTCATTTGCCCCGGATGCGCCAACACAGCAAGTCCGCCGGAAGCATTAATAAGATCCACACCCTCTGAGACATGAAATTTGGGCTTTCCCTCGAATGCCGGTTTACCATTTGCCAAAAATCTGTCAAAAGCATTCTTCAAATCTTTCACATAACCATTTTTCACCATTTCGGCAGCTATGTGAGGGCGACCAATAGTACCTGCGCCTGCTCTTTCCAAAACATCATCAAGGTGGATATTGACCGATAGATTACGTAGTTTTTTGACAATCCTTTCGGCTCTTTTTACTCTTTCTCGTCGGAATATGTCAAGATGTGTTTTTAATCGCGGGTAATCAGGATCAAGAAAATAGCCGAGGATATGATAATCCACACCATCTTCAAAGCAGCTAAGTTCAATCCCTGAAATGAGTTCAATCCCATATTGCTCAGCAAGAGCTTCGCCAACCACATATCCATCCATCGTATCGTGATCTGTGATAGATAAGATAGTGATGCCGCGTTCCTTTGCCTTTATCAATAGTTGCTCGGGCGAAAGGACGCCATCAGAATAGAGTGTATGTGTATGTAAATCGGCTGACATTAATGGTCATTTCTCAAAAAAATTACTCAAAATTACGCATTACACGCATATATACTTGTCTTGGGGATGTGTAATCATAATCTCTGCTCAAAAAAAATGGTATGGTTCTATTGGAGAAAGAAAGAGTAATGCTGCTTTTTATGCTCTTGACTACTACATTTAATGAGTTGATAATCTACGTAACCAAAATATAAACAAGAATGTCATTTGTTCACAGACTCTTGAGGATATGATAATAGGCAGGTAATATGTAAGAGCGAATTTTGCATTCGAACTAATGAGTCCGACTATGCAGACAAAAAACATACTTTTCATTTGCGGATCAGCGAATCAAACAACTCAGATGATGGCTATTGCGGATGAGTTGAAAGATGTTGAATGTTACTTCACCACCTATTATGCGGATGGGTTACTACGGTATGCTGCAGAAAGAGGTTTACTTGATTTTACCATATTAGGTGGTGAGTTTCAAAAAAAGTCCCTTTCATTACTTCATCAATCGCGACGTTTAATGGACCCTCGAGGTGAATCGCGTCACTATGACCTTGTTGTCACATGTTCAGATTTGATAATTCCTCGTAACATTCGTGGTTCTGCCATTGTCCTCGTTCAAGAAGGTATGACAGATCCTGAGAATAGACTCTACCACATTGTTAAAAATTTTCGTTTACCACGTTACTTGGCGAGCACTTCCATGACAGGACTTTCTGATGCTTATACAGTATTTTGTGTTGCTTCCGAAAACTATAAATCACTTTTTATAAATAAAGGTGTAAAATCGGAAAAGATTGTCGTCACAGGAATACCAAATTATGATAACTGCCTCATGTATTGCAATAATTCATTCCCATATAGAAATTTTGTTCTTGCAGCAACATCAGACACGCGTGAAACCTTCCGTTACGAAAACAGAAAGAAATTTATTCGCAAAGTATGCAATATCGCTGACGGCAGACAGATTATCTTTAAACTCCATCCTAACGAAAAATTTCAAAGAGCATACCGGGAAATTGAAAAAATATGTCCGAATGCAATTATCTATCATGACGGAAATGCACATGAAATGATCGCAAATTGTGATGTCCTTATCACAAAATTTTCAACATTAGTTTATACAGGAATAGCTCTTGGTAAAGAGGTGTATTCTGACTTTCCGATTCATGAATTGCGTAAATTATTACCGATACAAAACGGCGGAACTTCTGCCTCAGCGATTTCACAAGTATGTGAAAGAATTCTGAATGGATTTCAAGCTCAAGATATTAATCAAAATGAAGAATTTAATCATCACACCTTACTCTATTCAAAAGTCTGATATGAATATTATTATTATTGTCCAAGCTCGAATGAATTCTACTCGACTGCCCGGAAAGGTTCTGTTACCTATTCTAGGAAAAAGTATTTTGTTTCGTCAAATAGAACGGATAAAACAAGCTCGCTATTTTTCAAAGGTTGTTGTTGCTACGACAAAGGAAACTTCCGATGATCTTATTGCTAAATTATGCCATAATGAAGAAATTGAATTTTTTCGAGGTGATGAAAAAGATGTGCTCGATAGACACTACAGAGCAGGATTAGAATATAATGCCGATGTTGTCGTAAAAATTCCTTCCGACTGTCCTTTAATTGATCCTAAAATTATTGACAAAGTGATAAAGTATTATCAAGATAACAGAGAAGAGTATGATTTTGTCAGCAATCTTCACCCTGCGACATATCCGGACGGAAACGATGTGGAAGTAATTCCGATGAGTGTACTCGAATATACTCATACTCGTGCAAAAAAATCGTATGAACGTGAACATACCACACCGTTCATCTGGGATAATCCGGACTTGTTCAGAATTGGCAATTGTGCATGGGAATTGGGGTATAATTTCTCAATGTCACATCGGTGGACTCTGGACTATCCTGAAGATTATCATTTCATATCCGAGGTCTATAAAAAATTGTACCCGTCTAACCCTGCTTTCGGTTTATATGATATTCTATCACTAGTAGAAGATCATCCGGAAATTATGGAGATTAATAATAAATATGTAGGAGTTAACTGGTATAGAAAACATTTACATCAATTAAAAACTGTGGATAAATCTCAAACAAGAATAGAATATTATGATGGACGAACAGCTGCAATATAATCAGTTAATATCGAGTGCTTTACGTGTACGGGAAAGTATCTTGCTTATGAGTACGAACGGCGGATGTTTTACAGGAGCATCATTATCGTGTGCAGATATTATTGTCTATTTGTATGGTCAATATTTGCGTGTCAGTCCCGACAGTACGACCAATCCGAATCGTGATTATCTTTTTCTTTCAAAAGGTCATGATGTTCCTGCTCTTTATGCAACATTGGCGGAATTTGGATTTATAGATAAACAAAGGCTTTCAAACCATTTACATATTAGTGACAATATTTATTGGCATCCCAACACATCTATCCCGGGTATTGAATTTCATTCAGGGTCTTTAGGGCATTTGCTCTCTGTTGCTATGGGTGTGGCATATGATTGTCTTCAAAAAAAACAAGATAATAAGATTGTAGTTATTGTTGGCGATGGTGAGTTAAATGAAGGTTCTCTATGGGAGGGATTTCTTGTCGCATCTGCATTAAAATTGCATAATATTATTGTAATTGTTGATAGAAATAAATTTCAAGCTAATGTAAAAACAGAAGAACTTATACCCTTGGAATCATTAGACAATAAATTCTCCGCATTTGGATGGAATGTTCAAAGAATAGATGGTCATGATTTTTATTCCATTGATAAGGCTATGAAATTCTGTGATGAACATACAAATACGCCTCATATCATTATTGCAGATACGGTGCGTGGTAAAGGCGTGCCGAGTATAGAAGAAAGAGCAGACAGGTGGTTCTGTAATTTTACTGATGAAGATATTCAAAAATTACTAAATGAATTACATGGTACTACTGCCAAAGAATTAGATTCGCCTATTTTTCATGTACGATAATGAAGAAATATTTATGACATACGAACAACTATTAGTAGAATCGGTTGAAAAAAATGATAAGCTTTATGTAATGACAGCTGAAAACAGAGCACATATACGTACATTGCCGCAAAAAATAGGACATAAATTTATTGATGTAGGGATTGCTGAACAAACGATGATTGGTATGGCTGCCGGCTTGGCATTACGCGGTAATACAATAATCACACATGCATTAGCATCATTCCTAACAATGCGAGCCTTCGAATTTATTCGCACCGATGTGGGGATAGCTGCATTACCAGTCTGTATGGTTGGATTTATTCCCGGTATTTTATCAGAAGCGAATGGTCCGACGCATCAATCATTAGAAGACATCGGATTGATGCGATTAATTCCAACTGTCCGGATATTTTCTCCAATGGATGAAGATGAATTATTACAGGGCATGGTACATATTATTGATTCAGGGATGCCTTGGTATATTCGCTATATAAATAAGCCGGCTACTATTCACCATACTAATTTTGAGATTGGAAAAGCAGAAGAAATTGGCGAAGGAAATGATATTGTTATCTTTTCTCACGGTTTTTTATGCGCTCAGGTACTTGACGCGGCAACAATTTTGGAGGAAAACGGTTTTGGTGTAAAAGTCATTAATATGCGTACATTGCGCCCTATTGATGAGGAAGTTATTATACGTAATATACTTGATGCAGATGTTGTTTATATTGTTGAAGATCACTTTTCAACAGGAGCACTCTATACAATTATTGCTGAACTCATTGCTGCACGGGGTCTTTCTGCCACAGTTAATACAATTAATTTTTCATCATGGCATAGACCCGGTTTACTAAATGACGTGCTTGTATATGAAAAAATGAACGGTCACTCGATTGCTCAAAAAATCTTAAATTCTTTATAAATTTTCATTTCTTTATGTTGACATTACCTTCTATACAAGAATCTTTGGAACTATACGAGAAAGCTCGACATATTATTCCGGGAGTAACTCAAACATTAGCAAAAGGAGTTGGGCAATATTCTTTTGGGGTTGCACCAATATTTGCTGATAAAGGTAAAGGCAGTAAAATAATTGATATTGATGGAAATGAATATCTGGATTTATCAATGGCTGTAGGACCACTTTCTTTAGGGTATTGTTATGAAGCTGTAGATACAGCAATAAAAGAACAATTATTAAAAGGAATAACATTTTCATTACCGCATAGTCTTGAATATGAGGTCGCAGAATTAATTACCTCTATTGTACCTAATGCGGAAATGGTACGTTTTAGCAAAACTGGTGCGGATGTTACAAGTGCCGCAGTTCGTATTGCTCGTGCATATACACAACGTGATGAAATTTTATGTTGTGGTTATCATGGATGGCACGATTGGTATATCTCAGTCACAGACCGTGATAAAGGAATACCTGAAACCACGAAAAATCACGTTTTTACATTTGATTATAATAATGTTGATTCTCTCTTGGACAGTATCAGTGAACAGACGGCTGCCGTCATTCTAGAACCCATAACATTTACAGAACCAAAGAACGGTTTTTTACTTGAATTACGTGAATTATGTCATAAGTTTGGTACCGTACTTATTTTTGATGAAATGTGGACGGGGTGGCGTCTCGCATTAGGAGGCGCACAGGAATATTATGATATAGATGCAGACTTATTGTGTTTTTCTAAGGCAATCGCCAACGGTATGCCCCTCTCAGTATTATGCGGTAAATCGAATATCATGTCAATATTGGAAAAAGATGTCTTCTTTTTTACAACATTCGGCGGTGAAGCTTTATCTTTAGCCGCGGCAAAATCCACAATGAATGAAATACGAAAATATGATGTACCAGACTATTTGCATCAACAAGGAAAAAAACTACAACAAGGAATTAAAAGCATTATACAAAAACATCAGATACCATGGTGTGATTGTATCGGAAATCCAACACGAACAATGATATCAATTCAGCACTCAACATTTCCTGCCTTGGAGATAAAAACACTTTTACAGCAAGAGTTTCTCAGATACGGAATTCTTTGGAATGGATTTCATACATTGTCATTTTCACACAGTGATCAGGATATTCTTCATACGCTCTTTGCATACAGTGAAATTCTTCCATTTATTCATGATGTTTTGTATAATGGTAATATACGAGAAATGATTCATGGAAAAATATTAGAACCGGTATTTCGAAAAACAACACACTTTCATTCTAAACCACATTTAGTACATGGATAATAATTTTTCACTTTCGGGTAAAATTGCTGTTGTCACAGGGGCAAACGGATTGTTAGGACTGCAACATTGTATAGCTCTGGCAGAAGCCGGTGCGCACGTTATTGCTGCCGATATTGAGCGATGTCATGACGATATTTTTCCTGAACAAATTCGTCATCAAATTTCAACTATACGACTTGATGTTACTGATTCAGCGTCATTATCAAGTGTCAGAGAAAGGATAGTATCGCAGTATGGTACGATTGATATACTTGTGAATAATGCTGCCATTAATGATATGGTCGAAAAACGCGACAATCATATACAAGGATCATTTGAAGATTATCCTCTTTATGTTTGGAAAAAAGTGTTAGACGTTAATGTTACAGGCGTGTTTTTATGCTGTCAATATCTTGGGAGTGTTATGGCACAACAGAAATCAGGTTCAATTATTAATATTGCATCAACGTATGGTGTCGTTGCTCCGGATCAATCAATATACCTGAAAAAAAATGGAGAACGCTTGATGTGGAAATCTCCTGTGTATCCGACATCAAAAGGAGCAGTAATACAGTTTACAAAGTATTTAGCAGCATATTGGGGTGAAAAAAATATTAGGGTAAATTGTATTTCACCGGGCGGAGTATTCGCATATCAAGATGAAGACTTTGTCGAGAACTATTCGAAGAAAACGCCCTTAGGTCGTATGGCGAATAAGGAAGATTATAAAGGTGCGCTGGTTTTTCTGGCAAGTGATGCATCATCGTATGTTTCAGGTGCTAATCTTATTGTTGATGGCGGTTGGACAATTATATAAAAATTTATTATTTTATGAAAGGTAAACAATGAGAAAGTCTGTTTTAATTGGCGATAAAGCCGTTGGAGATAAACACTCTGTATATGTTATTGCTGAGATTGGTATTAATCATAATGGCTCCGTTGAACTTGCAAAAAAAATGATTGATTCTGCGGCAATTGCGGGTTGTGATGCTGTGAAGTTTCAAAAAAGAACACCGGAGTTATGTGTTCCGCGTGAACAATGGGATATTGAAAGAGATACCCCTTGGGGAAGAATGACTTATTTAGAATATCGTCATAAAGTAGAATTCGGCTTCAATGAATTTGATGAAATTGACCAATATTGTAAACAAAAAAATATTCAATGGTTTGCATCATGTTGGGATGAGCCTTCAGTTGAGTTTATTGAACAATTTAATCCGCCATGTTATAAAGCTGCATCCGCATCACTTACGGATATTCCATTATTACAAACGATGCAAAATACCGGAAAACCATTAATTATTTCCACAGGTATGAGTACGATGGAAGAGATTACCGAAGCCATTGATTCATTAGATACTTCAGCATTACTTATAGCACACTCGACATCGTCGTATCCTTGCAAGATTGAAGAATTAAATTTAAATATGATTCGCACATTACGTAGCTTATACCCTGATATTCCAATCGGATATTCCGGTCATGAAGTAGGATTAGCACCAACATGGTCAGCAGTTACCTTAGGTGCTTGTTTTGTTGAAAGGCATATTACTTTAGATCGTGCAATGTGGGGAACCGATCAGGCAGCCTCAGTCGAGATGGTTGGGCTTATTCGATTAGTTTCAAACATCCGTGATATAGAAAAAGCTTTGGGAGATGGCATCAAAAGGGTTTATGACAGCGAGCTATCGTCAAGAAAAAAATTACGTCGAGTTTCTACTGAATTAGTTGCATGATTTTAGACTTATCACTTGAAATTATAACCGGTTTTATTGTTGTTATTGCAGCAATATGTATTATACTCTTGGAAAGATTTATTCCCTATAATAAAGGACAGAAAGTATTTCGTGAAGGATTTTTTAATGATTTTGTCCTCTATACAGTGGTTCAAAGCTATGTTGCAGGAATCTGTATTTATTATATAATTCAATGGTTGCAAAATTCAGGTCTCGAATTTTATGTTCGTTTTGACTCAAAATTTTCCCTATGGCAACAATTAATATTCTTTTTTATTTTGCATGACTTTTATATATACTGGTTCCATCGCTTTCAGCATAAATTTCCTCTACTTTGGAGAATTCATGAGGCACATCATTCTTCAATCGAGGTAGATTGGCTTTCCGGATCACGTTCACATTTCTTTGAGATACTTATTAATCAAACAGTTGAGTTTGCGCCTATGTTTTTGTTGGGAGCTTCGCCTGAAGTGGCTGTGTATAAAGGTATGATTGATGCCGTCTGGGGTATGTTTATTCATTCCAATACAGATATTTCTATGGGTATCCTTCGATATTTTTTTAATGGACCGGAAATGCACCGTTGGCATCATGCGCATGATGAAAAAGCTTTTGATAAAAATTTTTCGACAAAATTAGCCGTGTGGGATTGGATGTTCGGTACTGCATATTTCCCGAACAAGGAAAAAGCAGGTATCTATGGTTTAGCACAAAAGTATCCTTTATCATTTATTCAACAATTTTTCTATGTCTTTCGTTTACGATAATATTCATACCGTTGACGATATTGATATTGGGCAAGAAATAGGCGATGTTGATACGATTATCATTTCGGATATTCATTTAGGTTCTCTGGTCTCGAGAAGTCAACAGCTTATTCAATTGTTAAAACGTTTTCGTTTCAAAAGACTCATTTTAAATGGTGATGTCTTTGATGATCTCAATTTTAAACGATTGAAGAAAAAAGATTGGAAATTTCTCTCCTTAATACGTTCATTATCTCACCCTCGTCATGGGCGAGAAGTAATTTGGGTGATAGGTAATCATGACGGTATTGCAGAAACATTATCCCATTTATTAGGTGTAGAAGTTGTTGAAGAGTATATCTGGGTTTTTAATGATAAGAAAATGATAGCTCTCCATGGACATCAGTTTGATGAATTTATCTATGACAAACCTGTGATTACGGAAGTTGCCACCCGACTTTATACAGGAATTCAAATGATTGGCGGCGAACAACAAAGACTGAGCCGTTGGATAAAACAACGAAGTAAGCGTTTCATCCGTATCGTAGAAAAAGTGGCGGATGATGCACTCGAGTATGCGCGATTACGACAATGCGACTATATTTTTTGTGGTCATACTCACGTAGCTACCATGAAGACTTCTGATGGTGTAACTTATGTAAATTCAGGCTGTTGGACTGATATACCATCAACATTTATTACCATTGATGATACGCATGGCGTTCGTATTCGAACGTGTTCTGATGCATTTTATGAGCAACGTATTGAAACATGATGAATAAATGCGTATCTTGGTATGAGAAATTCCATTACATATCAAGATAGAGTCGAATTTATGAAACATTTTGTTACATTCCTTGCTTCATTACTTTTTTCATGTGCAGTACTCACTGCGGGCGACAGTATGACATCTCATCCCATGATGAAGTCTATGCCATTTGTCACATTACCTAAAGAACCGCATTTACTTTTACCGAAAACACTGTCAATAGGTTCACAAGGCATTGATGTTCTTGCTCTCTCTAAGCATCATCCCATTATCTTTATTCGATTTCTTGGAACGCAATGCATTCACTGTGCTGAACAGCTTTACAATCTCAATAAGCAAACAGAAATACTGCGCCGTAATGGAATCCGAGTAATAGCTGTAAGTTCTGAAAAGCAAAAAGATTTGGATATTTTTGCCAAAAAAAATTCATTTTCTGAGGTGTTCACATTTGTTGAAGATACGAATAATGAAGGTGCTGCATCTCTTTCTGCTTTTAATAAAGAAAAAGACATTGATTTGCACGTGGCTATGATAGTTCATAAAAGCACACTTGTTTTTGCTACATACGGCGATGAACCTTTCATGGACATAGAGAAACTCATTGAAAAGTCACTCAATGAAGTGCGATATTATTCGCAGAAAAAGAATCAAGCGACCGATAGACTACTCTCTAATGATAAATTTACAATCACAACCATCGCATCATATCCCGATATTATTAACCCTGTTGATTTGTCATTCAATTCTGCTATATTTCATCCAAATGAACTCTGGGTGGTAACAGGAACTAATCAAGCAGGTGAAGGTATAGCAATTATACGAAATACGGGAAAAAATAATCAAACTATTGAAAAACGCAGAGATTATGCAGCATCGCATTTTATGTGGCGAACAATGGCGATTGATTTTGGTGATAATGGCACATTCGGCACAGCGCAAAGTGGAGAACCCAAACAAAATACTGTGCCTCAAATGGATTTTATGGGACCGACATTATGGGCATCAGATACTGCAATATTTGCTCGACGCAATCAAGGACCTTTCGATCAGGTGAAACAACGTTTGGCAAGTCATTTGGATATGTTGCATCAAAGTCCATTTACTATGGGTATTGCCCATGAAAAAAATAATGTCTATTGGGTGAACGATAATATGTACAATGACATTTGTCGTTATGATTTTGCCAATCCCCATGAAATTGGCGGAACAGACCATCGTGATGGCAGCGTAAGACGATTCAGCCAAATTAAACTGACGAAAAGAGAGCATAATCTTCCTTCCCATTTAGTGCTTGATAAGTCATCATCATGGCTTTATTATATTGATGGCAACTCTATCTATAGACTACAAACTCAATCAGGTACAATTGCAAAGAAATTAACGGTTCAATCGCCTCGTGATGAACGGCTTGCTGAGTTTGTGGAAATGAAAGATGCTCTTTATGAACCATATATAACAGAAGGATTAAATAAGCCCGTTGGGATTGATATATATTATAGCTTAATGGCGGTAAGTGATAGAGAAAATGGAAAAATATATCTTTATCGGCTTCATGAATCGCAAAAGCCAACATTTATTGAAAGTATAGAAACAGGTGCAAAAGGTATAGCAGGCATCGAATTTGACGCAGATGGTGATATTTATTTCGTTGACCAAATTGAAAGTACTGTCAAAAAAGTGACATTTAATCAGAAAATACATTGTTTTACTAATCAATCATTTTATACAATTGATGAAATTCAAAAAGCTGATATAACCATAGTAAATGGGACAAATGAATCAATAGAACCTGCACTTCGCTTAGCTCCCAATTCAAGCATACCCGATGGATGGGAAGTCATTCTACCAAATGAAGAATATAGTATCGGTAATAATCAACAAACAGTCTTACCTCTTGAGATTACAACACATAAAAAATCAGGTATTGCACGTTTTGTCATTCAGTGTTATGACCGCAAAACACAGAATATCTATAAAACACTATCATTTACTTTTGCTTCCATTAATCTAAAAAAAATTATTATTGAGGATGCAACTCGAGAAAATTATTCATTGATGGAGGATATTGCAAAAACTCAAAAACGATATTATCAATCAATGACAAGTGAAGAATTTTTGCGTTGGTACGATGAGACTTCAAATCCCGAAACCGTTATTTGGAATTGCGGCACTCATGGTTTTATGAATGATATTCATGCTGCAATTATGCAGGATATGCAAAAAAAGGGTATCGAAGTTTTATTGATAGGTGATGACCCGATTTCACTTTATACACTCGAAGGAAAAGGCAATGATTTACTGAAACTATTCGGTGCAAAAATTAAAGAAGTTCCACAGTCTGCAAAAGGCGATGACGGAAAGCGCATTTGGCAGGGCGTACAATCCAATAGCACATTTGGTAATTTGCAGAATATTGCTGTTCAATTACCGCAACTAAATCATTACTTGGGTTTAGAAGTTATTCCGGTTCCAACATTGCAACTTGCTGCTCGGGATGCGGCTACTATTATTACGGATAAAAAAAATACAACGATTATACATGGGATACAAAGAGAATATGGTTCAACAAGAAATGCATATTTTGCATTTAATCTCTCAAGCATCAATGATACAACAATACGTTATGCACTTGTGAATAATGCTGTCTCTTGGTTAGAGCAATTCACTACATCTGTTCAAGAAAACTATATTGCACTTAATGATGATATCGTAGTCATTCCTACTCAGCAAAGTATTGTGGTAAAAAAACAACAGACCGAGTCATTGATTGAACGCTGCATTATGTATAATATACAAGGAACTACAGTCTATGAATATTCATCACCTTATCGGGGAGAGAATGAAATAACAATACCCGTTCAACAAAAAATTTCAGGTACATATTTTATTGTTGTCTTCGGAAAATCAGGGATGAATGTCAAGAAAATACAACTGTAATTATCGTTTGAGATAATGTATAATTGATTTTTTTCGGAAAATAATTATACTTATCATCATAACTGATACTATGCTCAATACTGTTTTGAGTAATAGGGTTAATGGTGAAAACAATGTAAAGACAATAAATGTGCTGAGAGCTAATCCAATAAGCAAAGCAATAGTGTTCCATTCATAATCAAGCGGATAAATTCTTCTTGCATAGAACAATAATATACAAGCAGCTACACAATATGACAGCATCATTGCGATTGCTGCACCGGTAATACCCCATTGGGGAACAAGGGCAAAATTTAAGATGACAGTCGTTAAAGCGGCTGTACCCATAGCTATCGGTAAATATTTAGTCTGTTTTGTAATGTGAAAACCGGCTGAAAACTGAATATAAAATCCATTAAACCAATATCCTGCAAGAATCAATGGTATGATATGCAATCCGCTCCAATATTGCGGATGAATAAATGTTGCACCTCTGAATGGTAGAGCCACAATATCGCTCATAAAAAGTGTGACAATAATAAAAATAATGGCACACACAGCCGTAAATATTGTCAAAACGTGTGCAAATAATTTTTTTGCTTCGGGTTTTTCTGCATTGGTTAAATAAAATGGTTTCCATGCTGTTTCAAAAACGCTGATAAACATCATCATGGGAAGAGCCAGCCGATAATTTGCCTGATAAATTCCCACATTGCGTGAATCGGTTAATATTCCTACAATGGGACGATCAAGTAATTGCAATGCTATAGTGGAAAAAGCAGCAGGCACGGTAGGAAGCCCAAATTTCAGCATATCTTTTAACAATGGACTGCTTATACGAAGTCGCAGCCATGGCAGCATATCGGGTAAAAGAAGTAAGACACCAAATGCACTCGACAGTATGCCGGAAATTATTACACCGAGTGCGCCATAGTGCAATGTGCCCACAAAGAGAATATTGAGAGAAACATTTAGAACAATAATAAAAAATTTAGTCAATGCAAATCGTTTTGAGCGTCTTTCCATGCGCAAATGTGCATAGGGGATAATCATAAGTGCATCTAAGAATGGAATTATTGCCGCGCAAAGTAAGAGTGTAGTGGCAGAAGTGTAAATACCTTCTAATTGCAGCGGAAAAACAATAATACAAAGCGATGCAACAAAGGTAATTGACAGCGATATGCCGGCTATACTCCAAAAAGCGGTATTATATACTTGTTGTGAATATCCGACATTATCTTTAGAATAAAAACGCATAAATGCAGTATCAAATCCAAAAGAATAGGCAATATTCATAAATGCAATGACCGCATATATGGTAGCAATATGTCCATATTCGCTGGGACCGGATAAATAATGGGTATAAAAGGGCGTGAGAATGAAAGTCAAAAAACGTCCGGCTATGGTGGAAAGTCCATACACAGCCGTGTCAGAGGCAAGTGATCGAAGGGATAAAGCCACTTGTGATTAAAGATTAAAAAAGAAAAATGAAATGTCTTAGTAAGAATGAATTTGATTGCAAAAACAAGTATTAAATCCATCATGAAAGCAATATGTTGCTTTATATCAAATCAAGCATATTGGCAAGTTATTATGCAATGATGGTTGAATATGAATGAATAAATTCTTGAGTTTTTGCAGCTATACCCGGAGCATCTAAACACAATTCAGCCCATAGTTCTTGCTGAGTGCCATGATCCACGTATATATCTTCAATGCCGTGAAGTTTAATGCGTTTTCCCGGATGATTTTGTGCAAGATATTCAATAATGGCACTGCCAAAGCCGCCTTGAATTTGCCCATCTTCAACGGTCATAAAATATGTATGTCTTTCGGCTAATTCATCAAGTAATTGCGTATCTAATGGCTTGACAAAACGAGCATTCACTATTTCTGCTTCAATACCATTTTTCGATAAAATATCTGCTGCCTTCAAGGACGGATACACCATATTGCCGATAGCAAGAATACAAATATCATTGCCGGAGCGCAGTATTTCACCTTTACCAAGTGGTATAGATTTCATGGGTTGCAAGGCAATGCCTTGTGATTCGCCGCGAGGATAGCGCAAAGAAACCGGTCCTTTGGTATAATCATGAATTGCCGAGTAGAGCATATCGCGTAATTCTTGCTCATCTTTGGGAGCCATCACTACCATACCTTGGATAATGCGCAAATAAGCATAATCTAAAACACCATGATGGGTTGGACCATCCGCTCCGACAACGCCGCTCCTGTCAAGTGCAAACACTACGTGCAGATGCTGCAAAGCAACATCATGACAAATATGATCGAAAGCTCTTTGCAAAAAGGAAGAATAAATTGCACATACGGGAATAATACCTTGCGTTGCCATACCGGCTGCAAAGGTGACTGCATGACCTTCGGCTATGCCGACATCCGTCATTTTTTCAGGATATTTTTTTGCAAGAATATCAAGCCCTGTCCCATCAGGCATTGCGGCAGTTATACCGACTACTTTGGGATTTGTATCACAAATTTCGGTTAATGCTTCGCCAAATACTTTCTGATATGTCGGCGGAAGAGGAATGGAGGGTTTGGAAGCGGTGGATTTTCCTGTAATTTTATCTACTTTGCCAATAGCATGAAGAAATTGTTTATCTGCTTCGGCGGGTTTATATCCTTTACCTTTTTGGGTTATGACATGCAAAAGCACAGGACCATTCATATCTTTGACTGATTGCAGCATTTTCACCAAGTTACCAATATTATGTCCATTGGTAGGACCATAATAATTAAAGCCTAATGCTTCGAAGAGCATACCGGGTGTTAAAACTGCTTTTAATCCATCTTCGATTTTATGAGCCAAAGTACGAATCCTATCACCTAATTCGCCAGTTTTTCCTGTCATATCCCAAATATTGCTGCGAATTTTCTGTGCGGTAGGGGAGGCGAATAAATTGCTGAAATAATTCGATAAAGCCCATACATTTGGTGCTATGGACATTTGATTATCATTGAGGATGACGATTAATTTCTTTTGCTGCACGCCACAATTATTCATTGCCTCATAGACCAAACCGCCCGTCATGGCACCATCGCCAATAACTGCCACAACATGATTATCTTGACCGAGTAAATCTCTTGCAGAAGCAATGCCAAGTGCAGCAGAAATACTGGTGCTTGCATGACCTGCGCCAAATTCATCATATTCGCTTTCGGTACGCTTCAAAAATCCCGACAACCCATCTTTTTGACGTATGGTATGCAATGTATTTTTACGACCAGTCAAAATCTTATGCGGATAGCCCTGATGCCCTGTGTCTATGACAATTTTGTCTTTGGGGGTGTCGAAAACATAATGTAACGCTACGGTTAACTCTACAACGCCAAGCCCTGCACCGAAGTGACCGCCTACTTTGGTGATAGTATCAACCATATATTCGCGCACTTCATCGGCTACTTCGCGCAATGCACTTTCCGGCAGTTTACGCAAATCTGATGGTATGTCAATATTTGACAGGTATTTATATTCGATTGATTGCTCAGACATTAATCCCCCTGATGTCAGTACTCATTGTTTCGAGTCGTATGGTCATAGAATGTTTCTTTGAATTACTTGTACCATGAAAAGCATGAAGACACACTATGGCACTTCTTATTTTTTCGGAGTTTCAACAATGATTTGTACTGTTCGGGACAAATGGCGACCAATGATAGATGTATTATCAAAAATCGGAACATTTTCGCCGATGCCTTTTGCCGTATATTTTGCATCGCGGATTTTAGCTTCTAATACTTTTTTTATGACATCCGCACGCTTTTGCGATAGTTTTTGATTGTAGTTTGCTTCTCCCAAATCATCAGAATAACCAATGATGGTGACGGTTGAATTATACTGGATGGAAGGAAGCACTTGTTCTTCCACTATGCGAGCATTTTCTTCGGTTAGCTCTGCTTTATCGAAATCGAAAAGTACAAGAGAAAATTTCGAAATAGATTTATCGGCTAATTGTTCTGAACGTTTTTTTGTTGAGGACAAATATTCTACGGGAATTGTGCCATAAGCTTCTTTTTTTACACCTGAGCTGTCTTGTACCGTCAAAGTATATTCCACATTAATCTGAGAATTTGATAATTCATTCGGGCGAATTTGCCAGCGTTGAGGTGTTAAAGTACCATGACCCGAAAATGTTCTCAATGATTTTCCTGCTTGACTTATTTGCAAGTTCCAATCACTTATTCCTTTATTGGAAATTACTTTGGGGCGAAATTCAATAAGTTCGGGATATGCAATACGTTGATTATCACTTTTGAGAATAATCGGTGCTACAATATCGCGCGAAGTGGAAGAAAATTCGACACGACGATTTTCTGCTTCTGCTTCGGGGACTGTATTTGCCGATGGTTTTGCCGGTAAACCACGCGCTACAACTTGCAATCTATTTTCTTCAATACCATACGATGACATGAGGTAATTTTTTACATACTCGGCTCTTTCTTTGGCAATAGTCGTATTTTTATTTTCTGTTTTTCCGTCTGTTGTTCCCGTTATGGTTAATTGTGCCTGTTTATTGGCATTCATTCTGTAGCCGATGATATCTATAAGACTGCGATTAATACTTATCGCATCGGGTTGTAAATTATTCAGTGTAAATGCTCCGGCTCTTGCTGTAGTATTTTCTGATTGATATTCTTTTGTAAATGGTTTATTACTATTTGCTTCAAAAAAGATATATGGTACCACAGGATATAATTCCGAGTAAGCAATATCTTCTACTTTAAGAAAATTGAGCGGCGTGAACAGTCCATCCGGTGTATAATAACCGATATTATCCATTTGAATATCAAGGTTTGATGGAATATTATCGTCTTTCATTTTATTGTCATTACCAAATGTAAGCGATATACCTACACGTAATTGCGGTACGCTCCATGAATCAAATGCTGTATTGGAACTTACAGTCGTAAAAGGCATTCTGAACGTAATTTCGGGAACGAGCGAAGTCGTTTTATTCAGAGGAATTTCATAGTCTGCGCCAATCACAAATGCTGCTCTCATGGCTGCGTCCAAACTTGCAATAGGATTAGAGATTCTGTCTTGTGATGATTGACCATCCAATAAAGGTGATGGCGTACCCGATACTGTGCGATCTACATGAGTATAGGATGTCATAAAGGGAATAGAGAACTCAAAACCACCCAGAAGATTGAGTGGTGCCGGTGCAAATACATTTTTTACACGCAATAGGGGAGCTATCTCAATCATACCTAAACTGGCATCAATCTCCGAGTTGATGGGAACCGTGTCGGATGCCGTAAAACGACGTGAACTTGATGTTATCTTTGTTCCTAAGCCATTGTAGCCCAGCCGTCCCGACAATTGGAAACGATCATTGATTGAGTAATTGACTATACCGCCGATAGCAAAACCTATGGATGTGGCATTGGTCGAAAATGTGGAAGAGTCCACATTGTATAAGTTGTTTGAAATTATACGATTAGGGTCTGTAAAGTTGGGCGAATGGAAGTTAATGTTAAGCCCACCGTAAAAACCATGCGTCGTTTTGTTCTGGGGCGTTTGGGCTTGAATATTTTGTAAACTTAGGAAAGTGAAAGCACTCAAGATAAATAATTTTTTGTAACTCATGTGTGTTGTATGGATTGTGATTTATGGCAAAAATACGAATCTCATCACGAAGTATTGGAGTGTGAGATGGCAGAATGGAAGAATCCGATAGTAGGTGGAAACAAGTTTGCCATGTTTTGAGCGATGAGTGCAGTGCTCTTCTTTTGACTAAAAACAACACAGCCCAACATAGTGCGTATGCTGAGCTGTGGTATTGAACTAAATGCGACAGTAGAAAGTGTATTCAAATACTCTATCGTTCGATAAGTAATGGCTCAATGAGCGTTTGTTCACCCACACGAATATGTACTGTGTAATATCCGGATGGTATATCGAGAGTCGAAATCTGCAACGAAGAATGAGTATTGACTATTTCAAATTGGGGAATATGGAGCAATGTTCTGCCAATATTGTCCATAATACGAAGTTCGCCAAACATAGGCTGATTGTTTGTTACATCACTATCTACGCTCATGTCGAGTGAAATTTGATTGGAAGCGGGGTTGGGATAAATATGTATTGCATTCTCAATAATTTCAGTCTCGGCTATTTCTTCATCGTTTTCTTTAAGAAATGAATATATCGGCACATGCAAACCTCCGGCTACGATAATTGATGCTATATATTCCGTTGTTGTCATTGTTCCTGTGGCGCTTTGTGTGAATGGTGTTCCTCTTATATTGAGAACAACATTTTTGACAACACCATTATTATATACATTCCATATTTCTTTTCGAGTAAAATTAATTTTGTATAAAATCCGCTGACGATTTCCGTTTGGCGTTGTTAGATATATTCTTCCTGACTGTGGTTCAAACTCTAAGATACAATCCCTTGTTCTTCCACCCGGGTGAACCGTATAAATTTTATTACCAATCACTTTAAGAGTTTCTCGAAGCAAGCGACCGTTCGGACGTACTTTCCAGAGTATATCCGTGCGTGGATTAAATAGTGCAACGAGTGTGGTTCTGCGTTCAGATGCTGAAATTTGATAGATGTTAAATCCGCGTACTTCTACCATTGATGTTCCTGTGGTAGCAAAACGAGTAGGGGTGCTGCGTATATTCGTCGGTGTGGGTTCTTCATCAATTGGGATGACACCGGGAGTGATTGTAAAGTGCAATATTCCGGCTTGCGTTGATTGAAATAATGTCGAGTTTGGTCTTGCATTTGTTGTGACAATAATTTCAGACATATTATTGGGGGTACGAATGCAAGAAACGTAATAATTTGTTGTTGGCACTAATCCCGCTATATAATGTTGCACAGTAGCTGTTGTCGGCAATACGTATTTGAGCGTGTCGAATGAGTATGCCGAGTTATCGCTTGCAAATAATACGGCACAATTTGTGTCCGACTGTTGAACATAAGCACCATATAAATCAGAAATAAGAACTAACCCGCTCTCTCTGCATAACGATGTAATATTTTTTGCTTGTGCGGTGTCCGGTTGAGTATAAGCAATATGCACAAAATAATCCTTATTCTGTTGTTGAGTGTTTTTAATACGAAGTAATCGCCCCTTTTTTTCTACGGATGTTTCTATCGGATATGTTGTATGGACAAAAGCTTTAACCCCATTGTTTGCGTAAGAATATAGACGATTGCCAATAACAGAATTTGTATCATTAAAATTAATACCATACCATTTTTTTCTTCCTTGCGAATTTTCTGCTATATCATACGTGAATACAGATTTCATGCGAGGAATATACAGAAATTGTCTTTGCGATTTTACGACGGTATTATACCAAAAACGTGCAGTATAAATCGGGGTATGATCAGACCAAATATATGAGTATTTATTGGTAAACTCTCTTTGAATATTGCCGGCATGTTCGGCATCGGCATAGCCATTGTAGGGATAATGTTCATCTGCATTCATGCCTTCAAAGTGAATACAATTGTGCATTGAATCCGAGCCTTCAATACCTGACCTCGATTTTATATTGTTATCAATAATCAGCCATCCTTTATCGTAGATAGAAAAATGCCCCGGACCATCATGTGCATGATCTCCCCACCGTGCACCGGCTCTGTAAGAAACCCATTGCGCATTCGGAGTCCAATCCGTACGGCGTATAAATTGTCCTGTGCCGGATGTGTCGGTATATATTTGTTTTTCATCAAAAGCTGCATCTTGATGATAATCAAGACTTTGAATATCTTGATTAGAAAATAAAAACGGTGACCATCTATACGCTGTTACGGCAAATGATGTGATGGGAATATTTTCATTAGCCCAAAACCGCGCAAGTCTTCTTGTATTTTCGTCATTGGAGTACGATGAAACTATATCGGCAACAAATCGGTGATAATCCCACAATCTTCCCGAGGATTCTCTTGCCCAATCTCCCTCTGCGAGCATTATTTTTTTCTCAGGTAATGTAGCATGTATGAGGAAATTAACAGCATCTTCGTCGTATGTAGTTTCAGCAAATTTATCGGTATGATAATATGAAGCAGATTTAATAATGGCTAAAGTTCTAAAAAAGCTATAGGCATATCCTGCTCCGTAAGACCAGCCTTCATTAGCATCACCGCCTTTTAATCTGGTATTGGAATAATTCATAAATAATGGTAAATTCTCTTCGCATATATTAAGCAAACGGTTACCATTAACCGTATCTTCAGAATAAATTGCATACGCAACACTTGTGATTCCCGCTAAGTGACCTATGCAATAATTATTGCCTTCATCAAAGTAAATTGACCCGAAACGACCATAAGTTATCGGATTATACAATATTGAGTCAGCCCATTTGACAAGCCGAGTTCTAACTGCAATACGAAAATCATTAGGCATAAAATTATAAAGCCAATCATACGCTACAGCCATTTCTATCATTGTGCTGCGTGAATCATATCCTACATCGCGCCGCATGGAGTTATCCGTAGTCCGTCGTTCAAAGTATTTACGAAAAATAGCCACTGCCGTATCTCTGTGTGCTGTGTTACCCGTCGTATAGTATGACATTGCTAATGCAAAAATATAATGCTGACCTTCGTAAAAGTTAGGTGCTGTCAAGACATGGGACTGATAGCTTGTTGCCGTCGTGACTCGTCCTTGTAATTGTTGCCATTCTACAGTATTTTGTTGACGCCGGTTTTGCAAGTTGTTAATTACTTCATCCGTTAAAAATATTCGAGGATGTGTCGGTACGACACGCTGATTCTGTGCTTGAACAGATGCAATACATGCAACCATAAGCAATCCTATGATTGTAATTATTGAATTTCTCATAATGTTCTGTAAATGTTTGAAAAAATAATGTTGATTGTGTACTAAATCTATGGGAATATCAAATGATGCGATATGAGTATCTTCACTTATAGAAACTCATCGAAAGAAGGTAACGTAATTTTTATCATCACATATCACCATAGATCATTATATGTCATAACAACTTGAGGACTTTTCCACAAAGTAAGTTATGTGCCGTAGTATAATGAGCGATTATGTTTGCATAAGATATCCTGTCAGAAAGTTCAACAATTGGACTATGTCAAACTTACTAAATAGAAATAAGTGTATGGGTACTGAAAGATTACCTATCTAAGATAACCGACATCATGGGGTTTACATAGGATAGATTGTGAACAGTGGCACTTTTTAAGTCGTTTTTTAGTATAGAGTTACAGTATTGTCGAGCTCAGAGTACTTAGAATTGGTTAAAGAATGTATAGAGATTTGCATTGGCATCGAGTCCCAATTTCTTGCGGATATTGTAACGATGTGAGTCCACTGTACGCCGAGAGATACACAGGATATCAGCGATATTGTCACTTGTTAATTGCGATTTTATCAAAGTGCATACCTTCACTTCGGAACTGCTCAATGCGGGATATTGTTTGGTTAATGAAGCTGTAAACGTAGGGTATGTCATGAGAAAGTGTTTTTGATACATATCCCATTCAATTTTTGAACTTTGTTGCAAATAGGCATGAACAGTGGATTGAAGGAAGTCGGTGTCAATGTTGTCGGGCTTCCATTGATGTAAGTTTTTATCAATACTCTCCATTAATTTGTTAGTGTGAATTATTTGTAATGACAGCGTTTGAAGTTCAACATTTTTTTTATGGTACTCTTGTTCTAATTTGCTATATGATTCTTGCAATGATTTATACTGATTGTGTTCGCTGACCATAGCTGCGTGAATCAATGCAGTTTTGTATAGTTGTTCATCACCGGATGATTCAAGCCCTTTTTTTAAATCGTCAATTATTCTGTATAATTCTAACTCGGTTGAATTATCATATTCTAATTTTGCAATTTCCAAGAGTATAGTATTAGTTTCGATTGCATGTTTTATCATGCCGCTTTTGTGGGTCATTTCTAAAGCTCTTTGTGCAAAGCTTTTCGCTCTTTCTATTTCCCGCAATTTAATGAGGGTTTTGGCACTTTCATTGAGCAAGGAGATATACGTAGATGGATCACCGGGTGTTGATAAATGCTCCAGTGCAGAATTCATGAGAGTTGTTGCACTCTCAAAGTTATGTTTACATAGCTCAATTTTGGAGAATGTCGAAAAAAAAGTACCACGAATACGCGGATAATCGGACAAATCTGTTTCCTGTAAAAAATGTCGTAAAAACTCTTCTGCTTCATCATATCTGTTCTCAAAAATATACAATTGAGCTTTCATAATAGCCCAATATGTCATATTCCTTACTGTAAATGTATAGCGCTGAGTGATGGAATTAAGCAAATCGAAATAATGTCGTAATTGCATTATATCGGATTTATCGAGAAGTATTAAGCATATATTGTAATATAAATTGAAAGCAGAATTTCTTAGAAACGCATCATCGTTCATTGTACTGTTCAGAGATTGCAGGTGGTGCACTCCCTCAAAGTAGCATTGCAAGGCATAACCCTGATAGCCCAATACATCTAAATAAACGCCAATATTTATCAAAGTGTTTATATAACTTGCCCCTTTATCGGTATGAATATGTGCCAAATCAAGAGCCAGTGCTTTCCGTATATTACCTGTTTTAAAATAGTATCTCCCAAAACGACTGGCAATACGTGTTGAAAATTCTTTATAGTGATATTGTTCTGCTACTTCAAAGGCAATTAATGAATAAGAATAGCTCATTTCAATATTGTCAAGGAAGGCAAAAACATCTGACAGTAAAATACAAATTTGGGTAAAATTTTTAAATAATTTTTTATCATACGCTATATGATACGCAGACAGAAGCGCTTTTTGTGCTTTATGTAATTCATCATTGCGCAGATAGATAGCACCGGAAAGTATCAAACTGTCAATATATATATCTTCAAAATAGTAATCGCTGCTTAGACCTAAAGCAATTTCTACATATTGCTGTGCTATGTCTATTGTGCCGACCCTATAAGATTTGTAAGCGATGTCATAGGCACGCCGCGTACGAATTTTATAGGATTTTGCTTTTTTAAATTTTGTCAATAACTGATCAATGGACAAATCAGATGCTTTTTGTAACATTATTTACTCCGTTGTTCCGATAGTGTACTTTGTTGTGTTTGATGTAACAGTATTCACCTTAGTGCCAATCTTTCGGTTCTTCGATGGCTACGCAAATTTTGGATATTCTAAAGACATTAACGATTTTTGTTCTGTACTTGGGGAAACTACATTCTTAATGTCACTATTATATATTTCCTCTCACATAACAAACACGATGATATTACTCACCGTGCTTGCTATTTATTTCTTTTGCTTTGTTTTTTATTCCATTATAACATTACGGCTGATGCTGCCTGTGTGCGTGTCGAGTATCACCACATAATAACCCTTGCTCATGCCGCTCATATCAAAATCACTGCTGCTTTGACCTTGCTCTATGGTTTGGCTCAATATTGTTTTGCCTCGTATATCGGTGATGCGTATCCCTTTCACCGATTGTGAATATGCGCCATAATGCAAAATCACATGATTATTTTGCACTGTCACGCTCATACCGGAATTATCATCCTCGCTTATGCCGCTTGGTGATTGTGTGGTAAAACTCCATGTCTCTGACCAAGGTCCATAACCTGCACGATTTTTACCCCGTACTCGCCAAAAATATTCTGTCCCTTGCTGTAAATTACTTAATTGTATTTCTCTTTTTGCTATCATGCTGTCGCGCAATGCTGTCATGGTAAAAGCATTATCGGATGCCACATGTACATCAAAACTATCGGCTTCCGTTGTAGGATTCCACAAAAGAGATACTGTCACCGGACGATTAATTTCTTTATTGGCAGGTTGGCGCAATGTTACTTTACTTGGATAGACAGTCAGCGTAGAAAATGAACGTATTTCTGACCAAGGACTCCGAACACCGAATAATCTGCTCTGCACTCGCCAAAAATATTTTGTGTTGGGTTTAAGCGGTAATTCTCCATATAATAATGCCGTAGCTGAAGAATCTTCAAAAATAATTGTGGTAAAGAGTGAATCCGTTGCAATTTGTAATCCATAGTTTTTTGCATCGTTTGCAGCCGTCCACTTTAGCTGAGTTGTTAAAGCAACTTCTTGAGCCTTGTTTATGGGCAAGGTCAATGAGGGTGATGACAATGCAATAATGGGTTCTTTTGAGCGAAAAACCCCACCGAATAGAGAAGCTGCATAAAGATACCCTTTATCATCAACTTCAACTTCTTTCATAGCCGGTATGGATAGTCCGGGTAGCGGTGGAGTAAATTTCCAATTTTTATCTGCTTTTTCTGAAAAAGCAATACCTTCCATCGTGGCGGCAAAGGGTCTGCCTTTTTGATCGGACATCATGCCTAATACAAATTCTCCATAGAGCCACTCATCTTTTGCATTTCGCTCTGTAATAACATTATTTTCTCGATCATACGAAGTTAATCCATATCCCGCAGATAGATAGACCGACCCTGTGAACCTCGAAACATGTCCGGAATAATTCCTTGATACATAAAGATTACTGTAAGGATTAACCGCCTTTTCATAATCAAATAATCGTGTATTTACACGTTTATTCCATCCTTGTAATCCCTTCGTTGTATGATTAACTCCGTCAATTCCATAACATATAAGTGAATTCTTATAATATCCGAGCATATATGTCGCTCCACCGTAACCATAATCGCCGAATATCACATTATTCACCTGTTGAAATGTTTTTCCATCATCAACACTATAAAATAATCGCCCCTTTACTGCAAAAACACTATCGCCTGAAGATGCTAAATGAATCACAGAATATACATTATGTGATAATGTTTCTATTTTTTCCCATACTTTACTCCCTAATTCTTTACGGAAGCATCTATTGAATGATGTTGCTATTAATGTACCTTTACCGGTAACTGTTACTGCGTAAACATGGGGATAATAAAAACCTGAGTCAATTCGCTGCCATTCTATGCCATGGTCACTGCTTTTATATAAACCATTGACTGTTCCTGCATACATTGTTCCACGCTTATCATCATTGTAAAATGTTGTGATAATGGGCGATTGAGCAGGAAAATTTTTTATGGGTGACCATGTATCTCCTTTATTTTTGCTCATAAACAAACCGGCTCCAAATGAACCCAAAAGAAATGTCGAGTCATTAAGTTTATAAAGTGCGGTTGTAAAACGTGATTCTACTCCATTATCAGTTACATTTTGTTTTTGAATAAGCCCGTAACTATAGTTATTGGGTTCCGTTGAAAGCCGCGTTTTTACTTTCCATACACCCAATCCAAATATTGAATACAACATCTCATTGTTTCCGATAAATTGAGCATAACAAGCATTCAGGTGTCCATTGATAAAATAATTTAAACTATTATAGAATAAAGCTTTTTGTCCATTTACTACGTTTTTCTGTTCAGGATCAATCTCCATTAAATCAAGCTCATCATCTGTGGATTCATACCACGTTTTGCCTCCGTCATTAGTCACTTTTATGCCATTACCATTACAAGAACCGATTATTGCCGAATTATCATCTATTTGGGTTAAGGCTTTTACATGATAATTATCACTTGAGAGAGTTTTTTGCCATGTTTTTCCATTATCATCGGAATAATGTTGCGCTCCGATTGAAATACGTCCATTTGTACCAATCATTGCTACAGGCACTCGCAATTTATTCGTTTCTATAAATGGCTCAACATTAACAATACTATCGGCAAAAGCTGCCCACGTTTTTCCATTATTCGTGGAGCGAAAGAGTTTTTTTCGAGAACTTGCAAAACATGTTCCGTTTGGGTGAGCATACAGATATTGCCAGTATCGGACAGTTCCCGATGGCGTTGCAACAGACCATGTTTTTCCATCATCCGTTGTTCGATAGACTCCCGTATAAGTGCCGGCTAAAAGAGCACCGTCACTTGTTGCTGCAAGGGCATATATTAAGGAATCACGTAGTCCGACGGATACATTTTCCCAAGTCCGCAGAGTGTCGCGAGTGCGCCAAATACCATAGGGAGTTCCAACAAAAATTGCACCCGACGAAGTTTTAGTTATAGCAGTAATATAAGAACCTTGTATTCCATGTAAGCGTTGCCATTCAATACTTTGTGCTTGTAGCATGATTGATGACGCACAGAAACAGAGTGCAACAGCGCATATACGTAGTAAAGTTACGAACATAATTTTTCCTTTTATTTTTCTCTTTTTTAAGCAATTTACGCAGTTTTGGACTTTCAATCATTATTTTGGGATTGTATAAAAATGATGCGCCCCACTTTTTTCGCGTTGCCCGTCGGGGAAGGACAGGATGGGTCAAAAACCCGGAATGCGGTCATTGAGTCTGTCGAAATGGACGGGGTGGATGGTTTTCATAGAACATAATTTCTATAAACGTGTAATCCCTTTGTTTCCGCTATTGAATTTCATCCCCTTCGCCGGAGGGGTGTCCGCAGGACGGGGTGGGTTCTCATTCCTCGGTGGTAGACGCAGTTTGACGGGGTGGATGAATTTATACGTACTATAAACGTGTAATCCCTTCGGGATATAATTTCAATCAAGCTCCGAAGGAGCGATATAATAATAGAAATCACAGAACCACAACAGTGAACAAGCTCCGCAGGAGCGATATACTCATAGAATATGCCATCCCTGCGGGATTTGATTTTGTTATTAACGCATTTTTCTATTATCATGCCATCCCTTCGGGATTAAACCCAAACCTGCGCCCCACTTTTTTCGCCTTCCCCGTCGGGGAATTGGGATGGGGCTAATCGAAATGCGGTCATTGAGCCTGTCGAAATGTCTCATAGTTTTCAACTTTCTTCTCTCAACACCCATAAAAAGCAATTCGCTTTGCTCGTATTGGCTTTGGCAACTTTGCTTTTTGAAGCCATCAAAAAACTAAGTTTTACACTTCTATAATTTTTAAACATTAATTTTCAAAATTATCTGATTCTTTCAAATAATACTCGAATGGTACAAATGGCCATCTATTCTGTTCATCAAAAAATGAAATTCTATTTGCACTATCAATTAAACCCCATGATAGTAATGTGTCAGATAAAACATTTTTTTTTGAATGTATCTTAATTCTATACATTTGATTTGTTAACAAACTTTCGCTACCAGTATATACATCAAAAATAGAGCTACCACATTGAATTTGGAAAAGTGGCGGATAATTAGCCAATACTGTAGTTGTATCAACAAATGAATTTATTGTAATAAATACAACATCCCGCCTAGTTCTGTCAATAAAAATTTGTCCATGTATTGATTTGTTTGGAAGTTTTTCTACAAAAGCATCTACAACATCATTCAACCTAGGATTTATATTTATATTTGTGAAAACTATTCTTTTGTTTTTATCATGCAAGTTGTCATTTTTACAACCAATAAAGATAATAAAAAAAAATATATATATAATTCGAGTTTTCATGTTATTTTTTACAATTTTGTTGAACAAGACTCAAAAATTTATTTGCACCTATCGTACTCGTTAAACCAATCATTTGTAACCCTGTTTTTTTTGTGACATTAACAATACTTGCTTTCGTCCAATATCCTGGATAATCTGCGTATGCGTATATTTCATTATCTAAACCAGCAACAAACCAAAAATTACCAGGATCCCCTTTAGCTATACCCACCAAGTCACCACCAATACCTCTAGCACCGACATTAGATGCCTTTGTTGGATGAAAATGTAGAGCAGTTAAAAATTTTGTGTTAAACTCATTCAGAGGGTCTTTCAATACTCCATTAGTAACATCACAATCATGAAGATAGGGAGAAGATTCACGAATTGTATTATTATTTGTTGGTAAGACCAACATATGTTCATCAAAAATAAACACCATTGATTCCTTACCCTGAACTTGAATGTTTAACATATAATCGATACATTGGTTCTACTAAACACATAGCTATTATCTGCACGTTGTCTGACATTCTTTGGAATAACAAGTACATTATAGTTATGAAAAACTAGTACTCCATCGATTGATGATGGGGCTTTTCTATCTATATTGTTAATTTCCTCATAGGAAATCTGTTTTATTATTTTATTTATATTTAATTCCTGCGGAGATAGCAATTCCTCGGTAATGTATCCCGATTTAAGGGGATCAACATGTGTTATATTAGGCGTCACAGACGAAACTGCTATTAAGTTTTTAGACGAATTACTATTTTTATTATTCTTGGTAATCATTCCCGACGTACCATTTGTGGTTAATGCTCCATTACTTTCATTAATACTTTGCTGCCCTCCCAAAGCTTGTGGATTAGTTTGAGGTGAGCCACCACCACCTTCCGGCGGTACTAATTGATCTGTATGACCATTATTATTATCCGTTCCTGGTGTATCTCCATGCGGGTCGCTGAACAAAATGGGATTACCTGCCATAGCCGAGTAGGGGCTTTCCCATGGCTGAAACACAGGGTCGGGAGTGAGCCATTGCCCCAAGCGCGGGTCATAAAGACGGAATTCGGTATTCAATAGATTTGCTTCGCCGGGTTTGGCTTTCGCGCCTGTGGAAGCAATTTCCGAGCTTACTGCATCGCCGCGGTCTTCTTCTTCCATGCCATTATAGCCATAGCGATAATCCGCCCCCGCGCTTGCCACTCTGCCCGCTTGAG
>Ga0209570_1000294_pt1 | contig 81831 bp, 62 predicted proteins | sample EBPBio172007_DNA_FD_185861 | JGI IMG/M metagenome (GOLD analysis project Ga0209570, IMG submission 185861) | Wastewater treatment Type I Accumulibacter community from EBPR Bioreactor in Madison, WI, USA - Reactor 1_9/17/2007_ DNA (SPAdes)... | ecosystem: Engineered > Bioreactor > EBPR >... | reverse complement strand
TATGGCGTTTGGTCGCAAAACACATTAGCCATAGTTCGATGTTGGGAGGGGATTTTTTATGTCTGAACATGAATAGTCAAAGCCGATTCGCTATGAAAGTGAATCAGCTAAATACAAGTAAAATAAGGATTTATCGAAGTCTTTGTCTTGGCAAAAGAAGAGTGCGTCGTCGCTCGGCGTAAGCGGCGTTTATTTGTATTTGTTGTTCGAAATAATGAGTATGAATCTGTTCCATAACTCACCTTCTATAGTGAATGGGAGAATTTTGCGGTTGTACAGAGTGTTGGTGAAAGGTCTTTCCACGCAACAGGCGTCAATCACTGAGTCCAACTTACGAAAAAAGATATTGCAATCCAAATTTTTTTTGAAAAATATTTCTGCCATGAACAGATTCTTCAGAATGAATAAAAAAAATCCCTCATTTCATTTCAAAAAAGAGGGATAGGTTGAGTGATTGTTATGGCTTAGGCAATATTATGATAGACTGCTTGTACATCATCGTCATCTTCAATTTTATCAATAAGTTTTTCTAATTCTTCGCTTTGTTCATCATTTAATGTCACCATTGTTGTCGGTATTCTTTGCACCTCTGCGCTAATGACATGAATATTCTTTTCTTCAAGTGCGCGTTGCATGTGCACAAATTCACTGTATTCCGTATATGCTGTTATGATATCTTCTTCAATTTCTATATCTTCGGCACCACATTCAATTAATTGCAATTCTAATTCTTCAAGATTGACATTTTCAGCAGATAATTTAAATACTCCGCGTCTTTGGAATAAAAAATCCAAAGCACCGGAGGTGGCAAGAGAGCCACCGGCACGAGTAAAATAACTGCGCACATTAGCAACGGTACGAGTGGTATTATCGGTTGCTGTTTCTACGACAATAGCCACCCCATGCGGACCATATCCTTCATAGACCACTTCTGCTAAATTTTCGGCATCTTTAGAAACGGCACGTTTAATAGCGGCTTCCACTCTGTCTTTGGGCATATTTGCGCCGCGTGCATTTTGTAAAGCCATACGTAAACGAGGGTTGCCGGCGGGGTCAGGACCTGCAAGTTTTACGGCAATGGCAATATCTTTACCGATGCGTGTGAATGCTTTTGACATTTTATCAAAGCGTGCAAACATTTTGTGTTTTCTTTTTTCAAATATCCGGCCCATAGTTATAAAAAAGTAAAGTTAAACATAATCAATAAATTATTTTTTTCTGTGTATGACATAATATGCAAATTGTGTGAGCGATTGTTTTGCTTGGCTTTCCGGAAAATATGCTAATTGTGCTATGGCTTTCTCGGCTTCGCGTTGTGCTACGGCAATAGAATATTCAATACCACCATTGCGTTTAACAAAATCATGAACATATTCTATACCTTCATTTGTTATTTTTCCTGATTTTACTAATCTAATTATTTTTTTTGCTTCTGATGCTTCTACAACCGAACAAGCATAAATAAGTGGCAGGGTTATTTTTTTTTCACGTAAATCATTGCCGACGGGTTTTCCTAATATTGTCGTGCGACTGATATAGTCAAGAATATCATCGCGAATTTGAAATGCCAAGCCGCAATGTTCGCCATAAAGTCGCATAGCTTCATGCGATTTGATGTCCGGAGAAGCACTCATAGCACCGACTTCACAACAAGTGGAAAGCAAGGAAGCTGTTTTATCGGCAATTATTTGAAAATAGGTTTGCTCATCAATATTTTTTTGCCGACTTTTTTGTATTTGTAATAATTCACCTTCGCTCATGCGTTTGACGGCAGTGCTGGTTACCCGTAAAAAATCATATTCGCCATTTTCGACGGAAATAAGCAATCCTCTTGAAAGAAAAAAATCACCAACAAGCACAGCGGCTTTGTTTTTCCATACCGCATTGATGGATGCCACACCGCGCCGCTCCTCGGCATCGTCCACCACGTCGTCATGTACCAATGTTGCGGTATGTAATAATTCTACCATTGTTGCTCCAATGTAGGAACGCTCTGTGATACCGCCACAAAGTTCTGCCGCCAAGAACACCAAAGCCGGACGCACACGTTTGCCTTTTTGACGCGCAATGTAGCGCACAATCAAATCAAGGAGGGATACATTCGAGCGCACGCTATTGCGGAAATAGGTCTGAAATTCATCCAAATGATACTTCACCGGATGAATAATCTCTTGTAGTGAACCCGCTGAAACGAGGGCTTGTGTAGCGTCGTTTTTTGCCATAAATTTATGCCTGTTTCTATGTCTGTTATAAGAATCTAACAACGAAATTACGGAACTTTCCGCCTGTTTTCGGTAAACTCTTATTACTAACGTATATGTGACAGCTTTCATGAGAATCCCATTAACCATTCTGTATCTTGAACAAATAGAATACTATGTAGCAAGAATGTTTATGCTGATTTTGCACAACATAGCTTCACCAATCACTCCATCGCACAGTTGTTGCAGCACTGAATGCACTGCCGTATGCGGGGTGATTGTGGTAACTTAGGTTGCAGTATTGTGATTATCGTTTTACTAAGCTTGATTGAATCGGTTTACATAAACGGCTTGATCGTACTTGTTGCTTCCATTAAGGTTCATATCCGCACACGCCGAGCAAAGATTGCAGCATAATCACCTGCACTTTTTACCCTATGATGAATGCCTAAACAAGCAAAAAGATGTATCTTTGAACAAAAGAGTTTTTCTATTGCACGGAACTATGGCTTTTTCTTTACGGACATTCTTTCAATCGCCTCTGCACAAAGTGCCGCATGAACTGCGTGAATCACTTATGCGTGAGCTTGATTATAGCAATATACAGAGAACTCACAGATTAGCTCATGCGAATATCTGGCTGACCTTGTTTTCTATTCTGGGAATGGATATTGTTAATATCTATCATGTCACTGATACTGTCCTGCATAAATTCTGGATTATTCATGGTCTGATGTTACTTGCATCGCCGGTGTATTTTTTTGTTGTACCGAAAGTAAAAATACTCAACAAAGAGTTGACAACTTTCCATGCAGTTTTTTCTACGTGTTGGGTATTGTTCATCACATTCTGTGTGGCAATGCTAAGTTATGTAAATGATGTGGTCTATTTCGACATACGTTTTGCCGGTTTAGTGGCTCAAGAATTATTGATGCTTTCCACTTTGTTTTATCATTATAAAACATTGATATTGTGGAATATTTGGGTGTTTGCACTTTTTACTCTTGATGCCAAAACCATGGATTTTTTGGGTAGTGAATATCGAGAAGTTGCTAATATTGTTGTCATATCACTTATACTGTGCAATATTGCAAATCGTTATATGTTGCAATCCAGAATTGATACATTTCTTTATTCCCAACAAATACTTACAGAAGCCGAAGAACGAAGAAAAATCAATGAACAATTACAAGAGTCACTGCAAACAATTACTGATTTACATGCAGAAGTGCAGCATCAAAATCAACGGCTTTCCTATCTTAATCAACAGCGTGATGAATTGTTCGGCATAGCCACGCATGATTTGAAAAATCCCCTTGCTGCAATTGCGACAAATGTGGATATTTTTAAGTATCATTATGATAAACTCACTATGGGTGAACGTGAACAACGTTTAGATAAAATTGCGCAATTAACTCAACAAATGAGTGAAAAAATCCAATATTTTCTTAGCATTAATGCCGTGGAAGAGCGGCTTTCCCAAAGACAGAGTATTACGTTTAATGCTGTGCCCGTGTGTCAATCTTCTTTAGAGATGATGCGTGAATTAGCTAATAACAAAAAAATCTCTATTGAATGTGAAGGTTTTAACGAAGAAACAGTTATGGTGCGCGGCGATGAACATTCGCTTGCGGATATTCTGACGAATATTATGTCGAATGCGATTAAATACTCGCCACAACATTCGAGTATATATTTGTCTTTTGTGAGAAATGAAAAGAGTCTTGTGATTTCTGTGCAAGATGAAGGTCCGGGCATACGTAAAGATGAACAACCATTATTGTTCCGTCGTTACAAGCGTTTATCTTCTGTGCCGACCGGTGGTGAGTCTTCGTCGGGTCTGGGGCTTGCGATCACCAAACGTCTTACGGAAGAAATTTTCATGGGAACGATAACATATAGCGATGCTCCAAAAGGTGGAAGTATCTTTTCTGTTGAGTTGCCGGTAGTATGATTGCACTCTGTATTCTTGGTTGAATATTGTGTAATGTTCCTTATGTCTAATTTGGAATAACATCTATTACATTCAATACATAGTGTACTCTGCACGAAGAATGTTGAGTAATATTATCCTATAAACAATGTTGTTTCGTGATATGCGTAGTATTTTTGTCACATATATTTATAAATCAATTGACAATAATGAGATATTTCTGGTATATACTTTGTGTGATATGGAGTGTGGTAGGTTGCAGTACGACTAAGCATCATGAGCAACAATCACCGCAAGAAGATATAAGTGATGTGCGTATTATTTTGCAGCGCACACCGTGTTTCGGTACCTGTCCCATTTATACTGTTACTGTGACCGGTCGCGGCGATGTACAGTTCATAGGCACACAATATGTGTATAAAGAAGGTGAAGCCCGTAAGCAAATTTCTGTTGATTCTGTACGTACGCTCATTCGAATGTTTAAGGATATACAATTCTCAAATCTCAATGATGAGTATGAAGATCGTGCGATGTCTGATGCGCCGTCGGCAATAGTTACCTATGCAACAAAAGACAGAAGCAAGACTGTAAAGCATTATCTGGGTGATATGTCGGCACCTGAGCAATTAAAGAAATTGGAGCAAGCCATTGATCGCATTGCCAAAGTGCATGAATGGGTCAATCCCCCAAAAGAATAGACATTTTTTTCATTTTTCTATAATATTATTATGCGTATAAATTTATACCTCGTGGCTGCCGCAATGATTGCATTGTCGGGTTTACAACAAAAAGTAGTAGCGCAAATACCGGGGCGTATAAGTGTACAAGGTGTTGCCATGAACGATGGTAAAGCTGTGCAAGGTACATTGTCATGTGTGATGCGTATCTATGATGCACCGACTGGTGGCAATAAAGTGTTTGAGGAAAATAAAACGATTACTTTTGATAATGGATTATTCCACGCATATTTAGGAGAATTTATCCCCATTGCCGGATTACATTTTGACCGCCCATATTGGTTGGCGATTCACTTAGCGGATGGCGAACTCTCGCCTCGTATTCAGATGACCACAGTGCCGTATGCATTCATGGCAGGCAATGTGCCCGACAGCTCAATTACATATCAAAAATTAAGCAAACGCGGCGGCTTGCCCGGGCAGGCATTAGTCGCTACCGAAAATGGAGTAGCTTGGCAAGATGTTGTCAATAAAATTATAGGTAGCCCGCAATTTTATCTCACACCTCGTGATGGTACAGGGAATGTAAAATTGGCTCTTGCTTTTGGATCAATTTCCGGCGAATATTTGATGGATAACAGTATCACACCTATTAAGTTAAATACTGCGGGTTTAATGCCTCAAGACGGTGATATTTTAACATTTGATGCCAGTGGCGGCGGACGTTTGGAGTGGGCAAAAGCATCATCCGGCAGCGGTGGCTTCCGTTTACCGTTTAATGCCAATTATGATAAACCCGGCGACGCTTTTTCTATCAATCATCTTGGTAATGGCTCATCCGGTAAATTTACCATAGAAACCGCTGCAAGCAATTCTCCTGCTTTGTACGCCGAGAGTAAAGGAATTGGTTCAGCATTATTTTCTCAAGCAGCCGGTTCGGGTTATGCAGCGGAATTTAATTCATTGGCAGCAGCGGGCTCACGTTCAACAGTGAAAGTGGAACATGCAGCCACAGGAGCATCTGTTGAAGCACGCAATACATCAACCTCGGGCAATGTAGCAACCATTCGTTCCACAGCACTTTCTACCGGTGATAGTGTCACAGCACTTTCAGGGAGCATTACGGCAAATAATCCCGGCTTGTGGGCTTCCGGTATTAGTGGTGTTGTGCGCTCATCGTCCGCACGACGTGGTTCGGGAGTGTGGGGACATCATGCAGGGCGCGGCGCAGGGGTATTCGGTACGGCTTTGCGTGGTGTTGGGGTGATTGGACGCAGTACCGACAGTATAGGAATTTTAGGTCAGCATATATCCTTAACGGGCAGATTGCCGGGCATGGCTGCCGTCACCCTGTCTAAGTCAGATTCAGCATCAGCTTTTATGGCTTCTATTGTCCAAGATTCAGCCGGAATCAATGCAAGCGCAGTCGTGGGGATTAATAATACAAAAACAGCGCAAGGCAATGGTATCTGGGGACAACATTTGGGCAATGGCAATGCTGTGTATGGTTCAACAGTGAATGGTACAGGTGTCCATGGACACAGCGCAAATGGCATTGGTGTGATTGGAACTCATACTTCCAATACAGGTATGCAAGCCGGGCTGCATGGTGAGTCATTCTCCTCTTCGGATAATGCGTCAGGAGCAATCGGAATTATTATGGCAACAAATGCCGGCGTAAATGCTGCCGGTGTGCGTGGTAATAATATGGCAACGAATGGTAATGGCGCCGGTGTGGTCGGCTCACATAATGGCAGTGGTACCGGTGTGCATGGTATAAGTGTTTCCGGTGTCGGTGTTAATGGTATTGCGAGCGGTACAAGTGCAACTAGTATAGGAGTAAGGGGAGAGTCAACAAGTCCTTTTGGAACAGGGGTTTCCGGCACAGGACAGGGACGTCGAAGTGTGGGTGTAAGTGGTTCTGTCACAGGTGACAGTGCTGTTGCCGTGCGTGGTATCTCGACCAATTCTTCGGCAACATCCTACGCAGGGTATTTCGATGGTAAAGTCAATGTCAAGGGCGAGTTAACGAAAAGTTACGGCGCAGGGACAGCAGGTGAACGCAATGCACTTCCGGTATGCTACGGTACTGTTACAGCAAATGGACTTGTTCTCAATGGTACGCCAAATTTTGAATCTGCTTGGAGCAATGCCGGATATTATACTATCACATTGCCCGGATTGATATACTCCAATGCTGCATATACAACTGTGGTGACTCCCTTAGGAGGCGGTGCGCCTGTTTTTGCAAATGCTAATGAATTTGTGGGCGGTATCCTCCAAATACGTGTCTATAATCTCATGGGAAATTCAGTTCAAAATTCATTTAGTTTTATTGTGTACAAAGCACAATAATTTCTGCACCATATATTTTTTTGCATGATAGATGTACACAACATATCAGATTATTTAGAACAAATAGAAAAATTATGTAATAGCGATTTGCAGCAATCGCAAAATCTATTGGAACAATTGACAGATGTATTGCACGAACATTCATTTAGCGATGCAGTCATGGCAAAAATTTGGCGCACAGCATCGCTTGTGGCTTTTGCAAAAGGGGATAATATTCATGCAAAACAATATGGACTTCGATCTTTAGACTATGCAGAAAAAAGTGGTGATGATGTAGTATATCATGCGGCTCAAAACGCAATAGCACGTTCAATGTATCTTGAAGGAGAATACGCTGAGGCATTACAGTATTTTCAAAACTCACTTCCATATTACAAACAACATAATATCATTGAGTCAATTGCGACCACATTAAACAATGTGGGGTCATGTTTTATGAATTTGGGGTTGTGGAGCAATTCCTTAGAAAGCCACCTTGAAGCATTAGAATTACGACGCAAAATGGGTGTCAATCAACTCACGGCACAATCATTGACAAATATTGGTTTGGTCTATTTTCATCTTGAGGAGTACGATAAATGCCTTGAATACCAAGATGATGCAGAAAAAATTGCTATTGAAATAGGCAATATGGCACTCCAAGCGGCTATTGTTGCTAATAAAGCAATAACAATGTCAAAACAACAGAAACATGAGCAAGCCCTCAAAGAATTAGACCAAGCCATTGAACTGAATAAGCACATCGGTGACAAACCACGAATTGCTATTGCTTTACTTAATAAATCAGTCATATTCTGTGATATCGCTGATTATGATGAGGCAACAAAATTCGTTGAACAAGCATTGGAATTAGGCGAAGAGGTTGGCGATAAACACACAGTCGCTGCGGGGTTAAATGTACGCGGAAAAATAGAATACGGTGTGAAAAATTATTCAGATGCCATAGATTATTACAAAAAATCATTGGAACTCGCTCAAAAATTACACATCGTGCAAGAGCAATGTTCGGTGCATCAGAACTTAGCAGAAGTATATGAAAAAGAAAAGCAATGGGAAAAAGCACTTTGGCATTTTCAACAATATTATTTGTTGGAATCACAAAGAACAAAAGAAGCAGCAAATACTAAGTTTAATCATTTTAGTGCATTACACGAAGTAGAAAAATTACGGGTTATTTCAGAAATTGAACATACACGCAATGAAGAACTAACAGCATTACTTGCACAAAGAGATGAAGCTCTGGCACTTTTGGAAAAACAACATACACAATTGGAAGAGTTACATCGCGAAAAAAATGAATTTATCGGTATAGCTTCTCATGACCTTAAAAATCCTCTTATTGGTTTGCGCAGCTATGCAACCATGCTTGTTGAGGACTATGATATTCTGACAGATGATGACCTGAAAGAAAGTCTATTGACAATACAATCAACTGCAGATAAAACACTTGCTATTGTGACAAAATTACTGGATATAAATAAATTAGAATCCGGTAAAACACCTGTTAATCCACAACCTGTCAATATTGCTTTATTGTTAAAGTTATTGACCAAACAATATTCTGAAATGGCAATTTTAAAAGGTATTACCTTAAAAAACGAACAAATAGGAAATCCGATTGATGTCTTCAGTGACGATATACTTACTGTGCAAATTTTTGAAAACCTTATTTCTAATGCGCTCAAGTTTTCTCCTCCGGATACAACTGTTACGGTGCGCACTATTTATCCGTCTTGATAATTATGACTGAACAAAATTGGTTCCGTAAGTTCGCTCGTCAAATTGAATCTATAAATAGAAAAATTACCTATGGTATATTGCGACTCTTCCTTCGTAATAGACCTCATACAATACCCTTGGACAGCACAAAAATTCAACGTATATTGTTGTTTCGCTATGATGCGATTGGTGATATGGTCGTGACAACCGCAGCGATGGATCTCCTGCACAAAAATTTACCCGGAATTGAGATAGATGTAATTTGTTCTGAATATAATTACCATATTGTCCGACACAATCCACAATTTAGGAATATTTTTATTCATAAAAAAAGGTTATGTGACATTCTTTCTCTAGTAAGACAAGTGCGTAAATATAAGTATGATGCTGTTTTTTGTTTCGTGTTATTTAAAACAACGTATGCGGGGCTGCTGGCAAATATGCTTGCCGGAAGACAATCATCCAAAATTACTATTTTATTTGAAGCAAGAAAAAAACTATATGATGTTTTTTTTAATGTTCACATTCCTTTAGAACGTGATAAATATACAATGGCAGAATTACAAGCGCGAATGGTCTGTGATGTTTTTGGCTGGAATTATACAGCCGATATACTCACTATATCTATACCGTTAGGTGAAAGTAATATAGATAATGCAAATACATTCCTTGAAGCGCATCAGATACCATTGCATAGCCCTTTTATTGTCTATAATATTTCAGCGGGGAGAGAATACCGAGAATTTTCAATTGAAAAAAGTAGAGAAATATTAATGCAGTGTGCCGAAATATTTTCTTCCGTACCCGTAGTCATTATTGCAATTGAAAAAGATGTTCCAAAAGCAGAAAAAATACTTCAAGTATTGCCACAAGGTAAGTATTTTATATTTAATAGTAATGACATACTAGATATTTGTGCTGTTGTCAGTCGTTCCGCAATGGTTATATCGCCCGATACATCATTGGTACATATTGCTTCTGCATACAAAAAACCGACAGTTGCCTTTTATTCTGAAATGACAACATATATTTATGAGTGGATGCCATTTAATGTTCCTTATCGTTTTCTTGTAGCACCGAATAAATTAGAAATTGAACATATACCGACCGCAGAGTGCGTGTATGAAATACAAGCTATGTGGGGAGAAATACATTCATGAGGCGATTTTTCAATCCATTGATTCGCCTTGTATGGGGTACGTGGTTACATAAAGTACCAATAAACCCCGATGCTGTTACAAAAATAGCAATTTGTCCGGCAGGAGGTATTGGTGATTCGATTACCATATTGCCGATTATCAGTTTATTAAAGAGATTATGTCCATCAGCCAATATTGATATTATTACTATTGAGAGAAATGCCATTATTTTTAATGATAATTCGGATATTCATGCCATTCATATTATATATACAGATGAAGATTGGAAAAAAATGCGAGTTAATTCTTATAGCTTGATTTTTGTACTTAATTGGATACATATATCAGAGTGGGCGATACGTGCATGGAAAATAGGAGGTTATCATTCCATAAGAGTGACACCGTTTCAAGGTGAAAAATATGCAGCACTTTTTTCATATCAAGCTAAACCTATTTCTCCTCCGCAAAATGTCACAGACATATATATTGCATTAGTTGAAGAAGTTTTTGGTCAGACTATTGCTGAAAGTGAAAAATTACTATTGCCATATTCGATTGCTTTGCCGCAAGATGCTTTAGAGTATGGTAGCCACATTGTTACCCAAATGTCCACGGAACGCTATTGTGTCATAAATTATTCGGTTATTCATGAAAAAAAACAATGGCATAATGATGGTTATCGTGCTGTTGCCGAATTGTTACTGCGAATACTGCCTCATCATACCATCATTGTTCTGACTATGGAGAATGATTATGAGTCTGCAAAAAAATGTTTGTATGGCTTAGACGAACAACGCTGTTTTATTCCGTCACCATCACAGAATGTCCTTCATGCTATTGCCATGATGCGAAAAGCAGATTTTCTTTTTACCGTTGATACATCCTTTATTCATTGTTGTTCAGCTTTTGGTATTCCGGTCTTTGGTTTATATATAGGAGAAAAGCATAATGCACAACTATGGTCTGCACGCAATGTTCCTTTTGCTGCTGTCGAAACACATAATGGTAAGCCCATTCGAACATTAAGTACAGAAGATGTGATAGTACCACTTGAACACTTTATACGACAGTATGTTCTTACTAAGGAAATCCCTTATGCATAAATGTGTATTTTCAGGATTAGGGGTACTAAAAATTGGCATGAAATTGTTTGTATTGTCATTATTGCCAACAAAATCATAACAAATTCCGCATTCTACTGCGAAACTATTAAAAAAGTGTTGCATTTTCTTGACAATGTGAAAATAATCAAACACAGTGTTTTATAGATTCGTCCGATGGCTCCCATCATTGATGGCTTGCCAAAGGCGGTTCTTCATTCAAATTAGGGAGCTATACATGAGCATAACAAAAGACAAAACCCAGAGCGTAATCGTATGTAAAAACAAACGACGATGAATTGAGCAGATTTCCTCCGAATTTCCCTCATCATATCGTGCCTCTTTTTATCTCGGTCGTCACTACATCGGCAAACGCTTTACATTTCTTGATTTAAAATTTATTAACGAACGCTGTATCCATTGTAAGATATTCACTGTCTTCGATGCGATAGAGTATTTATTTTTATTTCATCATACATAAATAAATTTTATGTTATGGGGGAATACTATTTTTATCATGTATTTTACACATGATAGGCTCTTTTTTTTACCATACTTCAGAAAAGAAATACAATGCGCTTTCCATTATTACATAATATTATTTTCGGGCAAATTACTCCCGTCATTCGATTAGGAAGACGAAGGCATTTGGAAGAAAAAGACATTCCACCAACACCTAAGGAACTTTATCCGAAGCCAACGTCGAAACCATTTATAACCGTGCAGACAAAAAAGCCGGTTTCTTTTATTATTCGTACATATTTTGCAGCTGGTTTTCCTGCTTATTTATCTATACTTTTTCCATTGTTAACTGTTGGTACGGGTCTGGCTACGCCCATTCTGCTCCATGAGTTAATTGCGTCATTTGGTGATGTAACTATATCATTAACAATGACATATGTTTTTGCTGCATTATTGGGTGTTGCCGGTATTGCCGACGGTATTTTAACGCAGCATGGTTATTATTTTAAGTTAATGACCCATGCACGTATCATTAATGGATTAAATCGTCGGGTATTTGAACAATCGCTTATGTTAACTCGTGCTGAACGCTTGGCAATTCCTTCGGGTGATATTGTCAATCATTTAGGAAGCGATACAGAACAAATGGCAGAAAGTTCATTTTTTGTACCTGATTCTTTGTATTGCTCAATAGTGACATTAAGTGTATTGGTAATGCTGTGGTCATATTTAGGTGTAGCAGCATTATTTTCTTTGGCAGCATTAGTACTTATTTCGCCATTTTCTCGTGCCTTGGCGCAACGATTTACGCGTTTGGATCATGAATTATTAGAGTACAGAGATGAGCGCGTGACTCTGATGACGCAATTATTACATGGTATTCGTGTTCTAAAATATTTCGCATGGGAAAAAAGTGCAATGCAAGAAGTAGAAAAAGTTCGTACCAAAGAACTTGATGCACGGATGCGACTTGCAACTACAAATGCATTATCGAGTGTAGTATTTATTTGCACTTCTACATTGGTTGCTTTTGTTGGTTTTGGCAGTTATGTTCTCATGGGCAATACTTTAACTGCTCCGTTAGTCTTTGCATGTCTTTCATTATTTATTATGCTCGAATTTCCTTTTGGAATGGTTGCTCATATTATTTCAATGATTGCACAAGCAAGAGTTTCTGCATTGCGTTTACATTCGTATTTTTCACGGACAATTCAACCTTATGAACAAAAACCGGAAATGCCGAAAAATATGCCTGTGAGTATAAATGTTGAAAATGTGAGCGTTTATTATAATGGCACAAAAGCCGTAAAAAATGCCAACTTGCATATAGCAGCGGGTGAAAGTGTGGCTATTGTCGGTGAAGTCGGCGCAGGAAAATCAACACTTTTATTAAGTCTTTTAGGTGACACCGATATGAGCGGATTAATTACTTATACAGGTGTACCTTTCGGTTATAGTTCACGCACAGCCTATGTGCCTCAAGAAGCATTTGTGATGAATGGTACATTGCGTGACAATATTCTTTTTGGTGAACCATTGGACGATGCTCTTGCCGATGATCAAGATTTTGGCGGCATACTGCATGACTGTGCTTTAATAGATGATATTGGATCTATGGCAGCGGGGCTTGATACGGAAATTGGAGAAAGAGGCGTGAATTTATCGGGCGGACAAAAAACTCGTTTATGCCTTGCGCGTGCCGTCGCAAAACATCCTAATGTAGTTATTCTTGATGATCCGCTTGCCGCTGTAGATACAATAACAGAAACATTTCTGTGCAATACTTTACTCTTTGGGCGCTGGCGCAATATTACTCGTATTGTGGCCACACATCGTTTGGCTCATTTAGAGCGTTTCGATAAAATTGTGTATATGGAAAAAGGGGAAATAATTGCTCAAGGAAGTTTCCAAGAGATAGTGAAAAATTCGGAGGAGTTTGCTGCATTTTTTTCGCAACATATTCATGATGATATGATTCATGCACATGAAGCACCCAAATCCGAAATACAAGAAAATGAGTCGGACGGAAAATTAATCGAAGAAGAAGATCGTGAATTTGGAGCAATTCATTCCGGCGTTTACAAGGATTATGCAAGGGCTTTAGGTGGGGAAAATACGCGATTGCGTCCATTTATTCTTGGAGCATTGCTTCTTGGTTGCATTGCGGCAACAGTTTTGCCTATTATCCAAACTTCGTGGTTAGGAATATGGACTGATATTGCTTCATCGGGAAAAACAATATTTGGTTTGGAAATTTCTTTTTCTCCATTAATGGCTGTTGCTCTCTATGGTGTGCTTGGTGTATTAGTGATGATTGGTTGGTTCTGGGAAAAATATTTCTGGATGAAACGAGGACTCGCTGCTGCACAGCAATTACATGACCGTACTTTATATGCAGTCATGCAAGCACCTCTACGATTTTTTGATACAACCCCAATGGGGCGAATATTAAATCGTTTTTCACGAGATGTCAGCAATACCGAAGAAATGGCTAATAATGTAGAAGAAATTGCTCGTAATGTCACAAAATCACTTGGTGCATTAATTGTTATTTTCTCTCTTGCACCAATTGTTGTCGTCTGTGCAATTCCTGCATTATTGTGGTATTATATAGTACAAAAAGATTATCGCCGCAGTGCGCGAGAAGCAAAACGTATGGAATCTATTGCACGCTCATTTCGCTATGCGCAATTTAAGGAAGTTCTTACGGGTATTACAGTTATTCATGCTTTTAAAAAAGAGCAATATTTTACCGAACAATTTTATGATATTCTCACAAATTACAATAGAATGTTTTGGGGAAGTATTATGCTTAATCGCTGGTTCTCCTCACGTGTACCCATTATTGGCGGTATAATTAGCATAACTACTGCAATAGGAGTTGTTATGGCTGTGAAAAATAATGGGATGTCAGCAGGCACTGCCGGTATTGCTCTTACATATTCTTTAAGTTTTTGGCAATATCTTAATTGGTCGGTTCGTTCATTCAGCGAAGTCGAATCAAAAATGACCTCGGCGGAACGTTTGCGTTATTATGGCACATTAGAACCAGAAGCATCAATAACGGCACATCCTCTCATATCACATTTTAGTATCGGGCGTGGCGATATTATTTTTCATAATGTCAGAGCACGCTATGCGGATAATTTACCGGATGTATTAAAAGGCGTTTCATGTATAATACGTGGTGGCACACGCATCGGTATCATTGGTAGAACAGGGTCAGGAAAAACAACGATTTTTCAGACATTATTCCGATTTATTCCTTTATCTTCGGGTTCTATTGAAATTGATGGTGTGAATATTGCCCAAATTCCTTTAGAACAATTGCGCCGTTCGATGGCAATTATTCCGCAAGATCCCACATTATTTATTGGGACAGTACGCAGTAATCTTGATCGTTTCGGCATTGCCGATGATAAAGCCGTGCAGCGTGCTCTTGAGCGTGTTCATTTATGGGAAACCATACAATCAATGGGAGGTATTTATGCACCTGTTCAAGAAAATGGCTATAATTTCAGCCAAGGACAAAGGCAGTTGTTATGTTTGGCGCGAGCTATTCTAACTGATGCTCGTATTATAGTTATGGATGAAGCGACGGCAAGCGTTGACGTAAAAACGGATGCGATTATACAGCAAACAATACGTGAAGAATTTGCGGGTATTACGATGCTTATTATTGCTCATCGTCCTTCGTCCATAGCTGATTGTGATCAGATAATTGAATTACGTGATGGTATCATTGTGCGTAATGAAACGCATAGCCGATTATCGGCTTAAATCAATCTAAGGACGGAAGCCATTCCGTCCTTAGATTGTGACACGGAAATCTGAAAAATTCTAATTGTTGTAGCAGAATAAAGCTGAAAATAAATATATGAGGATTTATTTGTCATAGCAATATGCTTTAAGTTATTAAAAAATACTCTTTACCATAGAATTTTTTCTTCAACATATATTTTTATGTTTCTTACACACGAATATCCTCTATAAAAAAAATCCCTCAATAGTGTGATGAGATATCGCTGCTATTGAGGGAAAAATATATGCTGCTATGTCAATAAATTAGTCTGTTGAACCCGGCGGCTTGTTTTTTATATTCGTACTCATGGACGGCTGTGAAAATTTGAAAGAAGGCGATTGTGTCACAGTCACTACCGATGGATCCGGCATTGCTTCATTTGTGCCTGCGGGTGGTCTTTGTCTTTGCGGCATTCTTGGCGTTGAGCGCATTGACGGCACACTGCGACGCTGCTGTTGTTGCTGTTGCGGTGCTGCTTGTAAAATCTGCGGGAATAAACTGAATGCTTTATGGACAGTTTCTTTCTGAATTATTGCCACTAATTGTCTGAATAAATTCACCGCTTCACCTTTATATTCGAGTAATGGATCTTTTTGCCCATAGGCACGAAGATGAATACCTTCTTTTAATTCATCCATTACCATTAAATGTTCTTTCCATTTATCGTCAATAGTTTGCAGGAAGGAAAATTTTTCTAATGCTCTGATTAAATCTATGCCTAACTTTTCTTCTTTACGATGATAAAATTCAGAGGCAGCTTCCATAATGATTTCGGTTGAGCGTTCTTTTTTCATCGAGCGGAATTCTGTGTCATTAATTTCGACTTCACAGAGCAAGAGTGTGCGCACCTGATTTTTTAATCCTTCCAAATTACCTTCGGGATGATATATGTCAAACCATTCATCGGCAAGATTGGCTACATAATCAAGTATTTCACCTTTTAATCGTTCACCGAATAAGGCATGACGGCGCAAATCATAAATGGCTGTGCGCTGCTGATTCATGACATTATCATATTCGATAAGGCGTTTGCGGACACCGAAATTATTTTCTTCTACTTTCTTCTGTGCATTTGTCACCGATGAAGTAACCATAGAATGTTGGATTGGCTCTCCTTCGGGAACTTTCATTTTTTGCATAATATTGGCAATTCTGTCACCACCGAATAAACGCATCAAATCATCTTCGAGCGAAATAAAAAATTGTGATGAACCGGGGTCACCTTGTCGTCCGGCACGACCACGTAATTGTCTGTCAATGCGTCGTGCATCGTGCCGCTCGGTACCGATAATAGCCAATCCGCCGGCAGTTTTTACTTCGGCTGTTAATTTAATATCAGTACCGCGACCCGCCATATTCGTTGCAATGGTGACCGCACCTTTTTGTCCTGCTCCGGTCACAATTTCTGCTTCTCGCTGATGTTGCTTTGCATTTAAAACATTATGATTAATTTTTTGACGCTGCAACATTTTACTGAGCACCTCCGACACTTCCACACTTGTTGTTCCGACGAGTACGGCACGTCCGGCATCCACCATTTTTTTGACTTCTTCCACAACGGCATTGTACTTCTCACGTTTTGTGCGATATATTAAATCATCTAAGTCTTTACGTACAATGTCTTTATTGGTTGGAATAACGGTAACGTCAAGATTGTATATTTTTTCAAATTCGGCAGCTTCCGTTTCGGCAGTACCTGTCATGCCCGCTAATTTTTTATAAAGGCGAAAATAATTTTGTAAAGTGATTGTTGCCCATGTTTGGGTATCTCTTTCCACTTTAACGCCTTCTTTAGCTTCTATCGCCTGATGCAAACCATCGGAATAACGACGACCTTCTAAAATACGACCCGTAAATTCATCAACAATTTTTACTTTACTGTCTTGAATAACATAATCCACATCAATTTCATAAAGCGAATATGCGCGCAATAATTGCGATATTGTATGGATAACATCACTACGGAAAGAATATAATTGAAGTGCTTCATCTTTCTTTTGCTGCTTTTCTTCTGCATTTAATGATGGTTCACCTTCGATATGACTTAATTGACTTGCAATATCAGGAATAACGAATGTATCCGGATCTTCGCCGGAAGCAGTAATAAGATTTCTTCCTTTTTCGGTAATATCAATTTGATGATTTTTTTCATCAATTGTATAATATAATTCCTCATCAATTTCAGACATACGTGTTCCTTGATCGCGCAAATAATCAAGTTCGGTTTCACGCATTAATTTTTGATTTTCCGGTTCTTGCAATAACTTTTGTAATTTTTTTTGTTTTGGTAAACCGCGATATGCACGCAATAATCCGACTCCGCCTTCTTTGCGGACTTCTTTTTTATCGGATTGTAATTTTTTTTCAATATCGTTTACAATTTGTTGCACCAAACGATTTTGAGCTTCTACCATACGTTTGACGCGTGGATTTAATTGGTCAAAACGTTGATTATCGGCATTGCCGACAGGACCGGAAATAATAAGCGGCGTACGTGCTTCATCTATCAATACGGAGTCCACCTCATCCACGATAGCAAATATATGAGGTCTTTGCACCATTTCTTCGACTTCTGTTACCATATTGTCGCGCAGATAATCGAACCCAAACTCATTATTGGTGCCATAGGTAATATCCATCCCATAAACAGCGCGTCTTTGTTCTGATTGCATCGCTGATTGAATTGCTCCGGTTGTAATGCCCAGAAAATCAAAGACGGGTTTCATCCATTCGCAGTCACGTCGCGCCAAATAATCATTGACAGTTACTAAATGCACACCTCGACCGGGAAGAGCATTGAGATACATTGGCGATACCGCCACAAGTGTTTTACCTTCGCCGGTTGCCATCTCGGATATCTTGCCTTGATGAATCACTGTTCCTCCGATAAGTTGAACATCATAGGGAATCATATCCCATGTGATGGTATTGCCTACGGCAGTGTATTGATGTTTACGTTCGGTTAATCGGCGACATACCTCTTTGACGGTGGCAAATGCTTCGGGTAAAATTTCGTCGAGCGTATCGGCAATAATTGCATCTTCTTCTTTATCTAACTCACTCAGGCGATTATAGAGTGCTTGATGATCGTCATGCGATAAATCTTCTTCTTGTAAACGTGTTTTAATATCAGCACGTTCGCTTGTCAAGGTCATAAGTTGTTCGGCGATGCGCGCACGAAATTTGTCTGTTTGTCCGCGTAACTCTTCATCAGACAATGAAGATAATTTGGCATATATCTCGTTAATTTCATCAACGATAGGAAGTATTCCTTTAACATCTTTATCGTGTTTGCTGCCAAATATTTTTTGTAAAAACCCTAACATGAATAATTGCTCCGTTCAGAATATGTGAAAAATCATCTGTGATGGTATAACAAGAATCGGTGTAACCATACACAAAAAAGAAAAGCCCCTGTAAAGGGACTAAGTCTTTACAACGGCGGACAATGACGCAAAAGCGAACTTTGTATTACCGTTTTGATTGCAAAAATCGGGCTTTTTATCGTTTCAATGCCACAATTTCAGTGTTTTTTCTTTCTCAGATAGCCGCCAAAGAGCAATAAAACAGTCAGCGCCGTACAACCCATAGGGAGATAATCACCCCATTGCACATAGAGTGTTTTCTCGGTTAATAAAGGAACTTTATATGAAAGACCTGCGGTTGTATATGGCTGTAACTCTTTGTATGAAATGCCATTAGGAGAAATAAATCCGGATACTCCCGAATTTGCACATCGCACAATGGCTCGCCGATTTTCAATGGCACGTATGGCAGAAATACGATAATGTTGCTCCGGACCGAATGTGTAATTGTACCATGCGTCATTGGTAATCACAGCCAGCAGATTCGCACCGTCATGAGCATAGTTTTTCACAAATCCGGGATACACAGACTCTATGCAAATAATACAACCAAGCCGCAAAGAATCCTTGCCTGCCATTGCAATTGTCAAAGGTTTTTGCACTTTACCTTTGCTCCAAGTGGAAATACCAACTCCCCATTGCAACCACCGCTCAAGGAATGGAAAGATATCGCCGAAGGGTATATTTTCTCCAAAGGGTGTGAGGCGCATTTTCCTGTGAACAGGTGCTTTAAGTGGCAGAGCCATGTCGCGCGGTTCCATCAATATTGCAGCATTGTAAAAATTCCCCATAATTGTAAGATCGTTGGGTATGGGCTTTGCATAGTAGGGGGCATCTTGCTTTTTGTAAATCACGGCTTCGGAAAATCCGGTGAGCAATGCTGTTTGGGAATCATTAATCCATGGTCGAAGAAATTCAAGTCCTTCGGGATTACTGTTTGTCAGTCCAAGATAAGGCACTCCGGTCTCACTCCACACAGCCAAATCTAAATGTTGTAAAGCATTAAGAGAATCCTGAATTTTCTGATGTGCTGCAATTTGGTCAAATGAACTGCCTTGCCATTTTTTCCAAGGATTGATATTCGGTTGAATAACGCCTGCCACTATATGCTTTGCATTGCGCTCAAGAGCAGTAATTTCCGGTAAACGTATTTGACCATAATACCAAGGTAAGATACAAAGACCAAGTACTGCAATAAGGCGTGGCGAAATGAGTATATGCCAATGAATACTGCGTTTTGCTATGATTTCTTTGAACAATGATGCCAATAAGACATTGATACTTACCAGTGCAAAAGTCACACCCCACACACCCGCAAGCTCTGCTATTTGTACCCAGACCGTATTGTATGCCTGTGTATAACCTAAACTTAGCCACGGATATGACAAATCACCGAGAGAATGTAGCCATTCAAAAGCTGTCCATAAAAAGGGAAATGCAATTAATCCCATTGCATCGCCAAATCGTTTACGCAAAAAACGCATTCCCACAAAAGGAAGCATAAAAAAGAAAGGATGTCCCAACCATAATGCAAAACCCGATACAAATAAGAACGGGTCACTTTCGGTTTGCCAACTGCTTACCCACCAATTGGAGATGCCGTGCATGACAAAAAAACAAATGTACAAAAGCCGATTATGATACTTCTCATTAGCCGGAGTAAGAATTGCCAACAATATGGGGATAAACCCGATAAATGCTCCGAACCATGTAGGCAAAGGAGGAAAAGCCGCACCAAGCAGCAATCCCGAAGCAAGGGCATATATATATCGCATATTTTTCATTTTTACATCTTTATTCTATGAACTCAATAGCAAGATACGGGCATCTGATGTTTTTTGCAAATAAATATTATTTTCTCATCATCAAATTGCCTCCACAGAATATGCGACACTGCTGTGTTGTAGCGGTTAAATTTATCGGGCTATGGCGCAACCAATCGCTTGAGTGCGTGATTCTTTTATCGGTTTACCTTGTTGTAGATTTGTAAGTATGTCAGCAAGGATATGGTGTCGGGGGGCATTTTTTTTGCGCCCCCAACTTATAAACCAATCGTCAATTTTGCCTGCATAGACAATATGTCCGTCAATAATCACAGCAACTTCGGGAGTGACGCGCGCATCGGCATATTCCGTCCATTCCATTGTAGAATCTATGTGAATTGGAAAGGGAATATCATACTCTTTACAATAGTTGTGAATGGCAAGAGTGTCCGGTGTCCTGTCAGGAAATATACCGACAAACCGTATGCTGTCTGATGCAAAACGCTGATACAATGTACGAAATGTCGGAGCATATTTCTGACAAATCGGACATTGTTCTTTTAGAAAAATCATCACTGAAATGCCCTTACTTTGTTGTAACTCAGCAAGGGATATTGCAGTTTTTACCTGAGCATACCCAAGTGCATATACTGTCAAGAATAAAACGCAATAAAGAGTAGTGCGAATCATGGTGTGACAGAATATAATACTGTTTGTGTTGAAGATCCATCGTAAATATGGACAAAATACATACCACTCGCAAAATAATCATTCTGTAATTCGACAAAATGATGTCCCGCCGTAAAAAATGTATTGCTGGCAATTGTTTGTACTACTGCTCCGGTAATATCCGTAATTGATATGGAATAATCACCATCTTTTGGTGCGGTCCATGACAATATACCATGATATTGCATGGGGTTGGGAATAATAATTGCCGCAGGAGAGGGTATGGAAAAAGATTCATCAATCAGAGAAGTGGGATTCGATGTTTCTAAAGAAATATTTTCATCACTGGGTAAATAGAGTATGCCGAAAAAATAACATAAAAACATTTCATCGGTGGTGTTTTCACCCCAACGCACCACACGAGGCGGATTATTCGGATTCAATGGATTATTGGCAGTATTATCATACTCCGCTTCATAATATACTTTAGCACCTTTTGGAATTTTTATAAGTTTTTTAAATGTATAAGATCCCTGCCAATTAAAATCCCAATCGTCAATAGCAATTAATTTAATTGTATCCCCTTTGGGAGTAATGGCATACGATTTAGCTTTTGTACCAATTAAGTGCATGTGTGGCGCAATACTCATCAAAGAGAAATCATAGGGTACATCCAATACACCTTTAAATCGGTTGATTGTTTCGGCTTTAACAAGAAAAGAAGAATTGCCGCCGGCTAAATTCTGAGGATTAATTGTAGCTTCGCGAATTTGTCGAATAGATTTATCATCGGAATAAAAAATATTCACCGTGGACTGGTCTTTTTGTACACTTCCCGACGGCGCATAATGTATTTGCATGACTAAATCCGCATTTTTGGGAATACGCACTCCCATTTTGTCGGGAAAAAATCGCGGCACAGCACCGGGCACCCATGCTGCGGGCAATACAATGGCATCATCAAAACCGGCACCGCCAAAACCGGAATAACCGGGTAAGGGATCGGCAGCATCCATTTTTCGTGCTTTACCTGTTGTGTCTATCCACATCAATACATGATGCACTACGGCGGGATTGCCGGGACGAAATTCTACTGCAGAAATATTTTTATCGCTACTAAAAGAAAAAGGTATAACAAAATTTCTGTATTCATCTTTGAAATCCGCTTTGACGGTAAATTCTTCGGGCATGGAAAGCACCAAATCGGGTATGCCTAATTGTGAACCTTTGGGAAATACCGGTAAAGGCGGGGTTTTACTTGGGTCTCCCTGAGGTGCGCCTGCGGCAGCCCAATCGGCGAGAATCTGAATTTCATCGTCGGTCAAACCGCGCTCATCGGCATAGCGGGCATACTGTGTGGGTTTCCACGGTGGCATAAAACGAGATTTGGTGACGGCGGCTATGGTTAATGCATTTTCGGCTACTTCCTCATAATTCGTCAATGAAAAGGGAGCAATTTCACCGTCACGATGACAACTGACACAATGCTTCCATATAATCGGGGCAATATGCTCGCTAAATGTATAATTCGATGCCACAGAAGAGTGTGGGGTATGTGCTGCCAACGCATGAAAATTCTTCGCAGACATAAACGAAGTGCATAGTACCAAGGATACCATAAAGACAATAGTCGCAGATTTCATAGAATCTTATTCCCCGAAATATTGGATAAAACAAAGTGCATTTGAGTTCAATATTACGCAATGGTTTAATACTATCGGCTATGAGCAGTTATTTTTGCTGAAAAAAAAAGATATGGTAGAGGTTTTCGGGGCTTTTTTTCTTTTGCTTGGTGCGGGTACTTTATGGCGTTTTATACCCCATGTGCCGGACGCAGACACTGTGCGTCGCTCTTTGGGCGGCGTGGTTATGAATTTTTTTCTGCCTGCTCTTACTTTTACAGTCTTGTTCCGCGCGCCGGTGAATGCAGAACTTTGGCAAATACCCATGACGGCTTTCGTTTGCGTTATTGCTTCATTATCATTGAGTTATATCTTTTTATCTTTCATGAAAAAGTACCTCAAAGGACTTACGAATCCTTCTATGGGTGCATTGATGCTTGCAGCCACGTGGGGCAATGTCACATACTTGGGCTTACCGACCGTGACGGCATTGCTTGGTGAAGAATATAGGCGCATACCCATATACTTCGATTTACTTGCCATGACACCATTATTGTGGACTGTGGGAGTGATGATTGCCGAACAGTATGGTAAACCAATGAAGGAGCAAATGTCGCCACCTCATATTGGGGTAACATTATCTCGCGGGATAAAAACCATGCTCACGCTACCGCCATTTTGGAGTGCTTGTGCCGGTTTAGTCTGTAATGTTGCGGGTATTCCTGTTCCTGACTTTTTGCTCAAGGCATGCACATTGATGGGTAATGCTGTGCCGCCGATGATGATTTTTTCTATTGGTCTTGCTTTACGTGTGCCGCATGTGCATCATATTGCATGGATTATTCCACCCATAGTGATTAAATTGCTTTTTGCGCCGTATATTGGTTCACTTTGTGCGGCTGCTGTGGGTTTGCAGGGCAATGTTCTAAAAGCAACTGTGCTGGAATCGGCTATGCCTACAATGGTCTTAACTATGGTTATTGCAGACCGATTTTCTTTGGATATTGATTTGCTTGCACAAATTATTGCTCTTTCCACTATTATATCTTTTCTCACAGTGGGTTTTCTGTGGGGATAATTTTTTTTATGACCAATTTTTATAATAACACTATGAAATCTTATATATCAATATTGTATATTCTTTGTTCGGCGATTATTTTTTTGTACGGTTGTAATGATCATCAGCAATTTCCTGAAAAATCGCTTCTTATGTATGGCGATGCGCAACACACAAATTATTATGAAGAGCTGCGCGATATACAACAACCGATATATGAAAAAATACCTATGGCTGATACATCGGGTTGCACAGTGCCGCCTTTATGTGTTTCGTCCTATCAAACAATTCTGGCTACTCGCAATTCTCGCATAGTGAAAGTCACTGCATATCAGGTTGAATGGCAAGCACAGCTTGACGATTCGGCTCTTGTCAGCGGAGCAATGATGTGCGATAATCAACAATCACTATATGCTTGTACTACGGACGGGCATGTCTATTGTTTTGACAAAAACGGTAAAAGAAAATGGAAAAAACGTATTGCCCAAACTTCTAAAAAAATCTTTTGGGAAAATATTATTCCTTATGAGAATGGTATTATTGTCACACATCATCAAGGAGAGATATATTTTGTTGCATCAGATAATGGTGATTTTTTCCGGCTTTATACCACAGCGCATACATTGGTGGGTTCTCCTGTGGTACATGAAAATATAATTATTGCGGGCATAACAACATACGGTGAAGGTACGGATTCTTTACTGATATATTCCATGACAGATAAAAAAGCCGAACGTATAGCTTTGGCATCGCATACAATCACGGCTGCACCTATTATTGCGCAATCGCATATTGCAATCGGCGCGACACAAAATAGAGATGGTAAAGATATTCCTTCGATAATACTTATGGATAAAAAAGGAAATACTGTACATACAGCAATACCCGATGCCACACCAAGACATATTTCTACAAATCCGGAAGGTGATATATTTACTGTCAGCTATAATATTGGCATTGGAGAACCGATAAGCGTCGTCGAATCTTTTTCATTTCAAGGCAAAAAACGTTGGCAAATGTCTTTCCGATTTCCTATTTCACAACCATTATATATTGGTGAAACTATTCGTGCATTTATTGCGCAAAGGGGCAATGCCATAGGTTGTTATGTCTTGGACGATAAAGGAACTCTCATACGCTTAATTCAAGTGGATGAAGCTCCGAATATTATACAAGCCCCTTTTGTTTCCCCGGGTGGCAGTGTAGTTATTGCACCTGCCGAAGGGAATATCCTTACACGCATTACGGCACAAAAAGGATTATTCTGATGAATTAATGAGCGTATATAATGGTAAGTATGGAATCCGGATATTGCCAACATCTATCAATGAACTTTTATATACTTGGGGTAATCACAAAGATATTTCCAAAACTGAAGATTTCCCAATTCATCTGTGATTGTTGGGACAAATTCAGAGACAAATGTGAAGAATTTTGTTTGGATAGAGACACAAATTTTTGTAGTTTTGGGGATAGGAATGGCGTTTTGCGTTAATATGGGAGGCATAGATTTGCAAAAGTACTTCATTGACAAGCAATGTTTGTATTCAGTAACTGACCAAATCTGACTTCCGATGGCGGTACTTGTAATTTAAAAAAGACACAACAAATTGACATCTACAAACAGAAAAGTAAACCTTAAAAATAATTTATATGAAAGTAAAAAATACAAACGGGACAGCAACAAGAAGTTGTAAATGTGGTACTTGGATTGAACATTGGAGAAATTTTAGTGGGCAGTTAGCAACAATCTGTAGAGCTAAAGGTTGTTCAAGAAAAGACATAGTTGGAGCTCATGTGAAAAAATGTAACAGTTCAGACAATTATGAGTATATCGTCCCATTTTGCAACTTTCATAATAAACAAAGTGATTGCATTGAGTTAAATGATAGAACTGTTTTGACTCCAGCTAATAAAAATTTTACATGTAAATAAAATGGAAGAAGAGAAAAGACAACATTTGGAATTCATTCAGAATATTACTACAAGAATGAATGCTAATTCATTTCAAATTAAAGGTTTGTCAATAACAATAGTTTCTGCATTATTAGCAATATATGCATCAACACCTAAAATCGTGTTTATATTTATTGGAATTCCTCCAACTTTACTTTTTTGGTTCTTGGACAGTTATTACTTACTTCAGGAAAGGAAGATTAGGGGTGTTTACAATGATGTAACAGGACTTAAACAGATAAATCATGTTAGACTGTACGAAATACCAATAGAAAAATATACAAAGGAGATTGATAAACAATTTTCATTTTGGAATGTATTTCTTTCAAAGACAATTATGTGGTTATATCTTTCAATGATAGTTTTTCTAGTGATTATTGGTGTTTTACTTAATTTTAAGGATTGTTTAATTAATTAATATGAAGATCGTGGGAAAAAGACAAGTGTTTTACAGCTTTCATTATGTACAGGATAATTGGCGAGTATCCCAAATACGTAATATTGGTCAAATACATGATAATAAACCCGTTTCTGACAATAAATGGGAAGAAGTTAAAAAGAAAGGTGATAAAGCAATACAGGCATGGATTGACGAAAACTTAAATTATCGTTCTTGTATTGTTGTATTAGTAGGTGAGAATACCGCAAGAAGAAAGTGGATTGATTATGAAATAGAAAAATCGTGGAATGACGGTAAGGGAGTAGTTGGTATTCATATTCATAATCTTAAAAACAGTAAAGGTGAACAGGCAAATAAAGGTTCAAATCCCTTTGATCATTTTTCAGTTGGACAAAACAAGAAAAAGCTTTCATCAATTGTAAAATGCTATGATCCACCATATAAGTCAAGTACTTATGTTTATGACCATATAAAAGAGCATCTTGAAGATTGGATAGAAGAAGCAATTAATATAAGAAACGAGTATAAATAAAGCAGGAAACTTTAAAAACCGTTTTTCAAAGTGGGTGTTTGCGCTTTTATAACAGTGAAGTGCTCCTGCGGCACACGCACAACATTGGCAACAAGTGTAGAAAGACAGCGATATCCTAATACGATAAATAAAATGTAAATTGAAAAAATGAATATGGCTAAAAAACAAAAAACAACAGATACGTTAAACCTAGAATCCATTCTGTTTAATTGCAGGGAGTATCTACGAAGTAATGCATCGCTGAATGATAAAAGGGACTTGCTTTTAACACTGGTTTTCTTGCGATTTATTGGCGAGAAATTTGAAAACACACAGAATGATATGAGGCAGGAATGTCTCAATCAAGGCATTACAGATGAGGAGATAATAAAATCATTTCTCAATAGCCCAAGTCGTTATAAAGGCATCGCCTTTGTTCCTGAAAAAGCAAGATGGTCTATGATTATTGATCAGCCTTCGTCAAAATTAAATGCCACGCTTGATGATGCTATTCAAGAGCTTGAAAATAGTGGCGATGCCTTGAAGGGTTGTATTCGTATGGGATTGTTTACGCAAATTAACCTCGAAGCCAATGTCATTAAAAAAGTTGTGGACGAAGTAAACAAAATTTCGCACAGAACCTTTGGCGAGGAAAAAGATTTGATTGGACGTGTGTATGAGTATTTTCTCAAATCTTTTGCCGTAAATGCCACTAAGGAAGAGGGCGAATTTTATACGCCTCACGACATAGTGGAGCTAATAGCCGCTTTTGTTGAGCCGTTTGATGGAACACTTTATGACCCCTGTTGTGGTTCGGGTGGTATGTTTATTCAGTGTGCCAAATATGTAGAAGAAAAGCAAGGCGACATCAAAATGGTGAACGTATATGGGCAAGAAAGAGACCCCGCCACCTATCGCCTTGCCAAAATGAATTTGGCGATGCGTGGCATCTCACATCATTTGGGGGAGCATAATGCTGATACCTTTTCAAACGACTTGCATAGAGGTTTGACCTTTGATTATATTATGGCTAATCCGCCTTTTAATCTGAAAAAATGGTACGATATATCTATGAGTAAGGACAGCCGATGGGCTGATTATTCTGTACCATCGGAGGGTAATGCCAACTATGCTTGGATATTGCACATGCTCTCGAAGTTGAAGGCAGGCAAGGGCGTCGCAGGTTTTTTATTGGCGAATGGGGCATTGGGTGATGGTGATGCGTTCGCTATTCGCAAAAAACTCATTGAAAATGATAAAATTGAAGCTATTGTGGTGCTGCCAAGAGAGTTATTCTATACAACCGATATTTCTGTAACCTTGTGGATTTTGAATGAAAATAAAAAAGGCGGTATGTGGCACGGTAGAAAACTGCGTAACAGACAAAAAGAAATTCTGTTTATGGATTTACGCCAATGGACTGAAAACCCTGTGAAAAATGAGCAGAAAAAGAAAGTGGAGTTAAAAGCCGACCAAATAAAACGTGCCACAGACATCTACTTCCAATGGCAAAGCGAAGGAACAGACGGAGCAAACTATGCAGAACCCGAAATTTATCGTTCAGTTGGTTTTGAGGAGTTAGAAAAAAATAATTACTCGCTTGTGCCAAGCCGATACATAGAATTTATAGACCGTGATACCACCATTGACTACCACCAAGTATTAACCGAAACAGCAAGCACTGTGGCAGACCTACTGAAACGCCAACAACAAAATGACAAAACTTTACGCAACGCCCTAAAACAACTTGGTTATGAGTGTGAATAATAGCAATTTAGTTCCTTTGGGAGATTATATTGAACTTTGTGATGAAAGAAATAGCAATGAAAAATACACACTTGATGATGTAAGAGGAATAAGTATTTTAAAAAAACTCATTCCTACAAAGGCTGATATGCAAGATGTTTCATTGTTACCCTACAAGTTATTAAAACCCAAAGAATTTTGTTATGTAACAGTAACCTCTCGCAATGGCGGTAAAATATCTTTGGCAATAAATGAATTTGATGAAACATATATTTTGTCATCATCTTATGAGGTGTTCCGTTGTATTGATGAGAATACTTTATTGCCTGAGTATTTATTTATACTATTGAGCCGTGAAGAGTTTGACAGATTTTCTCGATTTAATTCGTGGGGAAGTGCAAGAGAAACTTTTGATTGGAGTGAGTTCTGTCGTGTTCAAATTCCCCTTCCCTCTATCGAGGTTCAGCGTGAATTAGTAGCTACTTACAATGGCTTAAAGGCATTGGCAGAACAAAACGAAGCCTTAATCAAACCACTCACCGAAGCCTGCCAAGCCTATATTGTGGATTGCAAAAAGAAGTATCCTGAAGTGGAATTGGGGGGGTATATTGAGGAGGTAAATGAGAAAAATTCCGAAGGAAAATATAATGAAGTGAAAGGATTAAGCACTTTAAAAAAATTTAGAGAGCCAAATTCAAGAGTTGATAGAAATGAGTTGAGAGGCTATAAGATAGTTTATCCAAACTGTTTTTCTTATGTTCCAACAACTGACACTTGGAAAGTTTTTGCCTGTGCATTAAATAACGGAAGCACTTTTGTTGTTTCGCCTATTTATGGTGTATTTAGAGTTTGTAATAATTTATTACTATCTGAGTTTTTGAATATATTATTTCAACCAGTGGAGTTTGATAGATATGTAAGGTACAATTCGTGGGGTAGTGCAAGAGAAAATTTTAATTTTTCAGATTTATGTAATGTTAAAATTCCGCTACCACCGATTGAAGTACAACAAGCCATCGTGAACCTGTACCACTGTGCCGAAGAAGCAAAAAACATTGCTAATGAAGCACGAGAAAAAATGAAAATACTTTGTCCTGCACTGGTACAAAGAGCAATAAATAAATAATTGTAAAATAAAAGGTTTGATATTATGAAAGGTAAGTATTACGAAAGCGACTATGAAGAGGCTCTCATCGAATTGCTTGTTCAGCAAGGTTGGAAGTACACACACGGCGGTAGTATATCTCGCAACAACCGTGAAGTGTTATTGGTAGATGATGTAACCACTTATCTTCAGCAACGCTATACCGATTTACAGGGTAGTGATATTGAAGAAATTACTAACCGCTTGCGCTATGTAAGTGGGCAAACCCATTTCGAGTTACTTCGTAATACCTATTATCTTATTCGTGATGGTTTCAGATATACACGCAACCAAGACGGAAAGGCATTTGATATAGAATTTGTAGATTTTGAAGCCCAAAACGCAAACAATATTTACCGTTGTGTCAATCAGTTTGAAGTAGGTTATGGACTAAAAAACGACATTCGCATACCCGATATATTGCTTTTTGTCAATGGTATTTCTTTGTGTATCTTCGAGCTTAAAAATCCAACTGATTTTAATGCAACTATTGCAGATGCTTATGAGCAAATCCATACTCGATACAAAAGAGATATATCCCATCTTTTGCGTTACGCTGTACTCTCTTGCATCAGCGATGCCACAGTAAACAATACCAAGCTTGGCACTACTTACACGCCCTACAATCATTATTATGCTTGGAAGAAAGTAAACAACGAAGACGAATCCGCGCAACGTGGTGCAGACCAAGTAAAAACCATTGTAGCAGGCGTTTATGAGCCAAATCGGTTTTTAGAGATTATTCGAGATTATGTCTATTTCCCCGACAAAAAACACGACCAAGAAGAAGAAGTGGTGTGTCGTTATCCTCAGTTTTTTGCTACTCGAATGTTGAGAGATAGTGTAGTAAAAGCACACACGGCAAACAGCCGCAAGGGTGGTACTTACTTTGGTGCTACGGGTTGTGGCAAAACTTATACCATGATGTTTTTGGCTCGACAGTTATCATTGCGTTGCCATGAGCTGGGTTCTCCTACTATTGTAATGATTGTGGACAGAGACGACTTACAAACCCAAGCAGGTAAATTATTCCTTCGTTCTGAGGAGTTTTTATCACTGGGGGCAGCAAAAATAATTGGAGATAGAAAAGAACTCAAAACAGAACTATCCATCAGAGAGTCCGGCGGTTTCTTTATTTGCACCATTCAAAAATTCTGTGAAGAAATAGGAGAGCTAAATACCCGAAAAAACATTATTTGTTTTTCAGATGAAGCACATCGCAGTCAAGTACGTTTGAATATACAGTTAAAAGTAAAAGATAGAAAAGCTAAAAGTAAGACCGAAGCACAACATCTAAAAGAAAATGATGCTCCTATCGGAGCATTTATAACCAAGCCTTATGCAGAGCATCTGCGCAGTGCATTCCCTAATGCTACATTTGTAGGTTTTACAGGCACTCCCATAGAAGAAACTATACAAGTCTTTGGTGATGTGGTGGATAAATACACGATGCAACAATCTGTAGAAGATGACATTACAGTAGCTCTAAAATACATTCCTCGTATAGCCAATGTAACACTGGATAGCGAAAAAGTAAAAGAAATAGATGCCTACTACAAGCAATGTGCTGATGAAGGAGCGACAGAAGATGATGTAGCTGCCAGCAAAAAGGCAATGAGTGCAATGGAAGTAATCCTTGGAGATGATAAACGTTTAAGCCGTCTTGCAAAGGATATTATTGAGCATTACAGCAATGCTTGTGAAAATAAACCCGATATAGTACAAAAAGCAATGATTGTATGTAGTCAGCGTAAAATTGCATACCGATTACTCCAAAAATTCAGAGTACAAAAGCCCGAATGGTTTGAAGAAAAGAAGTCATTTGACGACACCAAACTCACTGCTAAAGAATTAAGGGAACTTTCGCCAATGCCTACTATAGCAATGGTTGCCACACGTGGAAAAGATGACCCGAAGGATATGTATGACTATTTGGGCGATAAGCCCAGAATTAAAAAGCTAGATGATGCATTTAAAACAGAAAAATCAAATTTCCGCATAGTTATAGTAGTCGATATGTGGATTACGGGATTTGATGTACCGAGTCTTACATACCTGTACAACGACAAACCTCTACAAAAACAAACGCTGATTCAAACCATTAGCCGAGTCAACCGGAAATATAAGGGTAAAGAGTTTGGATATATTATTGACTATATCGGTATTCGCAGCAATATGATGGAGGCAATGCGTAAGTTTGGAGGTGAAACATTTGGTCCGAGTGAAGATGATGTTCAACAAGCCTTAGAGGCTCTTATTATAGAGTTGAAAATTCTCCGTGATGTATTTGTAGATTTTGACATCACTCCATTTATTGATTCAAAAACAACGCCACTAGAGAGATTAGAGTGCCTTTCTTCGGCAGCCGACTATATAATTACATTGACTACACATCTAAATCTAAGCGATGAAAAAAATAAGCCCAAAAAAGTTAGTGTAAAAACATTCTTTTTAGCCCATGTGAAGAGGTTGAGAACTGCTTATGACATTTGTCAGCCATCGAATGTACTTTCAAATGAACAACTGTCTTTGTCGCAATGCCTTATGGCAGTGGCATCTTATATCAAAAAAACTTCGGGAGAAAAACACGATACGGAGAGCATGAATCGTGCAGTTGAAAAAATGGTTGCAGAAGCCTTGAAATGCAATTCTGTTGTAAATATTCTACAAACTGATGTAGAAGAGAGTATTTACAGTCCCGAGTTTATTGAACAATTGGAGAACATAAAATTACCAGCTACCAAACTCGAAGTTTTGGTTAAAATGCTTCGTAAGTCAATCAGAGAGTACAAAGACACTAACAAGATAGCAGCAGAAAAATATGAAGAGTTGCTGAAAAGAACTCTTGAAGAATACCATAATAGAAGAGCGAGTTTGTCTTCTGAAGAAGCCACTTCAACTCAAACAGAGGCAATAGATTCAATAATTAGAAATGCGACACAACAGGCTTTAGACATACTTTCAAAATTAGGAGAAGACAAAGATAGTTTTAGAAAACTGGGATTGACTTTTGAGGAAAAAGCATTCTATGATATTTTGATGCATCTTCGAGATAAGTATAATTTTGAGTTTGGTGTGGATAAAAAAGTAGGCGGCCTGATTATAAACGATAAATGTAAGTTGTTAGCTCAGAAAATCAAAGAACTGATAGATACACAATCATCGTTTACGGATTGGCTCAACAATAACAATGTACGAGCAGACCTGAACCAACAAATATTCTTCTGTTTGATAAAAAATGGTTACCCACCACAACATAATGACGAGGTGTTTGATCAAGTAATGGAACAGGTGGAAAATTTTAAACACAAAAATTAAAAACGTAATACACATGGAGATAGACAATAATATTAAAATTCAATAAAGACAATGGTTTACAAGGATAGACGACAATTAATCACTTTTGCATACAGTCATAACCATTGAGCAACTCAAAGGTAATTTTGTAGAAAAATTGGGATAAAGCGTGGACTGATGCCGTAGTGAAAAATATTGCGCTTTTTTGAAAAATGACACTACTATTCCCATTAGACTACGTGTATATGTTCAGTAAAACTCATGGAATTTGATAGTCTGGGCATTCTCCTCTTGTACACAAGAACAGTAAAGACTAAAATATTGTTGCATTTATAATCAGTAATTAAAAAATTATGACACCTTTTGTGGTTGCGCCACCGTTCGTTGATATTTGTATAAGGTAATAATAAACCGATTTTACGATGGATGTCAGTCTAAACTCAGATCAATTTTTTGGTTTTTATCCGGTGTTGCAAGGTGGTGTTGGCATGGCTAAAGACATAAAATTTACATTTTATGGAATCATGTGGTCAGGTGGAACGGTGCAGCATGGGGTAATTGGACTGAATTTGGTGTTGGAGTGAATATAAAAGCCGCTGATGGTTTGAATATCAACCCACAGATAGGGGTCTTAGGCGGCACATTACTTTCATCAGGTGCTGATGGTACACCGGGAAGATTTGGAGATGGGATCGTACCTAATATTACTGTTAATTTAGACAAATCATCCGTAGAAGGTCAGTTGTATGCCGGTTTTTATCTTCCTGTCAGAGATGAAGCGAAGCAAGCCGGTACAACATTATCATATGTACATTATTGGGTTAATGCAGGGTATAAAGTGTCCGATGTGATTTCCTTTGGCGCGCACTATGAACACTTAATCAATTCCGGCGGTTCGAATGTAAAAGAGTCAACAGATGTTTATCAATGGGTAGGACCCTATATTCAATTCCGTAAACCGGGTGGAGGTCATTTTGTGCGTTTCTCCGGCGGAACTGATATGGCTAAAGACAAAGACATCAATGGTAATGATATAGAGAATCGAGATGGCTTTTTCAAACTTACATTAGGGCTAAGTTTGTAAGTAGTTCTAAAAAGTATACATAAAAACGCTTTGAGGAAGCTCGAAGCGTTTTTTTTATGGGGTAAATGCTCTCTGTCCCATAGCAAGTACATAGAGAATAATCAAGATTGTTCTATCCGATTATCGAACAAATAAGTGATAATACTCATTGTTGATGACACTATGTTCTTGTAAATTGCATACCATCATTACTCTCAGAGGGGTTAGAGTATAAATTAACAATTTTAAGGGAAATTTTCATGAAATTACTTGACAATGCAACATTGCGCAAGAAACTTCTTTATTTGGTGATCGCCTCCGGCGCAATAGCTATGCTCATCATTGTTATGTCATATCTGGGTATGAATACAATGCATGATTCAGTAGGTACAATTTATAGGGACAGAGTTGTTCCTTTAGCACACTTAAAAAAAGTATCTGATTATTATGCTGTCAATATCGTTGATGCAACTCATAAAGTTCGTAATAGTGAATTGACCTTTAAAGAAGGACTTGACAATATTACAGAAGCACGCTTGGGAATATCGAAGGAATGGCAAGCATATACATCAACATTTCTGACATCAGAAGAAAAACAATTAGTGGAGAAAGCTTCGAAAGAGTTTACGGTGGCTGATGCAACTGTTGAACATATCATTGATGTGATGCAAAGGAATGATTCATCGGCACTGGTCGCTCTTATTCAATCCGAATTATATAAGTCTATAGATCCAGTGACAGGTACGATTGCATCGCTTATTACTGTTCAACTTGATGTATCAAATCAGGAATATGAAAAATCAGAAAATGCATTTAGCATGACAAGCTGGGGACAAATTATTGCGGTGATTTTTGGTGCATTTCTTATCGGAATAATTTCCAAAGTTATCATAAAAAGTATCACGCTTAATATTAACGAGATACACAATGGTATGACAACATTTATGGATGGTAACTATGATACTCGTATAGATATTCATACTCAAGATGAATTGGGAAATATTGCCCATCAATTCAATCAAGTTGCGTCAAAAATGGAGGATATAATAAGAGAAATCAATGAGAAAATGGCAGAAATAAGCCAATTGACGAATACGAAAGAATTATTGGAGCATATAAGCATTATTGCAAATCAAGTGAATGAAGCGACGGAGCAGGTAGCGAGTTCCGCCACTCAAATATCAGCAACGACAATGCAGATGAGCCGTACTGTTGAAGATCAATCAGTGCAAGTGAATGGCATAGCGGCAGCAATGGAAGAGATGACTGCTACCATTGGTGATACGACACAACAAATCAATAAGGCGACCATAATGTCGAATGAAGCGACACATCAAGCAATCCAAGGTGGTCACGTTGTGGAAAATACGATAATTTCGATCAATCGCATTGCCGATGTGGTGATACAATCAGCGGGTTCAGTCGAGCAATTAGGCAAGAATAGTGAACAAATTGGTACGATAATAGAAACGATAGAACAGATAGCAGATCAAACGAATTTATTGGCATTAAATGCAGCGATAGAGGCAGCCCGTGCCGGTGAAGCGGGTCGTGGTTTTGCCGTAGTCGCAGATGAAGTACGAAAATTAGCGGAACAGACCCGCCGTGCCACGCAAGAGATAGCCGCAACAATCCGCACAATACAGACACAGACCAAAACAGTGGTAGAGGAGATAAGCGTTGGTAAAAGTGAAGTAGAAAAAACCAAAGTATCTGCTACGCAAACATCAGAAGCTCTTGGCATCATCATAGAGCGTAATCAGTCATTGCAAGAAATCATCAATCATATATCGGCAGCGAGTGAAGAACAGACAGCCACGAGTGTCGAAGTTTCATCGAATGTAGAGCATATCTCGTCGGCATTTACCGAGACAGCGGCGGCAGTAAGTCAGGTAGCCCAAACTGCAAACCGTTTAGCAGACTTGACGGAAGAATTACGGAATTTAGCAGGGCAATTGGAATCCGATGATACACGTGCAGCAAACAATGCCGGTGTAAAAGCATTGCAATCGAAGCATCAATACAGATTAAGCTAAAGGTAAATCAGATAACTGTTCACAATGAAGAATCCATTTACTGCATTATGTGGTGAATGGATTTTTTTTGATTATTGCACCCACACTGTTTTGGTATTCACAAATTCTCTGATACCGAAATGAGATAACTCTCTGCCATAGCCGGATTCTTTAATACCGCCAAATGGTAAGCGCGGGTCACTTTTGGTATAAGTATTGACAAAACAAGCACCTGAGTGAAATAAAGACTCTGCAATATATTTTCCTCTTTCTCTGTCTTCGGTAAAAATTCCTCCGCCTAATCCAAAGGATGTACTATTTGCAATTTCTATGGCATTGTTTTCATCCTTTGCTTGAATAATTGTTGCAACAGGACCGAATAATTCTTCATTGTATGCAGCCATATTTTCGTTTACATTTTCTAAAAGTGTCGGTGGATAAAATGCTCCTTCATGTTCGGGAATATATCCGCCTATTGCACATTGAGCACCTTGTTGCACAGATTGTTGCACTTGTGTGTGCAGTTCATTCCGTAAATCATGACGTGCCATAGGACCACAATCATATATACCTTCTAATGGATTTCCATAGGTTTTTTGTGCTAAGAGTATTCTACATTTTTCGGTGAATATGTCTGCAATTTCCGGTACAACAATAAAACGTTTTGCTGCAATACAGCTTTGCCCTGTATTGATGAGGCGCGATTGTATGCATTGTTCAACAGCATAATCAATATTAGCATCGGCACAAATAATATAGGCATCGCTGCCACCGAGTTCAAGAACGCATTTTTTGATATGTTTTCCGGCAATTTCTCCGATACGTTTTCCTGCTCTTGTGCTGCCTGTGAGTGTGACCGCTGTAATTTCACACATTCCAATTATTGATTCCGCTGTGGGATGGTCACAAAGCACTACGGCAAAAACATCTTCGGGTAAACCTGCTTCATAGAGACATTGTTCGAGGGCAAGCGCACATCCTGTGACATTAACGGCATGTTTAAGAATTGCAGTGTTGCCAGCCATCAGCGTAGGTGCAAGAAATCTAATGACTTGCCACAATGGAAAATTCCAGGGCATAATTGCAAAAATTGTTCCCAAAGGATTAAACACCACACCTGAATAATAGGCTTCGGTTGGTATAGATTGGGGCTGCAAAAAATACTCGGCATTTTTTGCATAATATTCACATGTTGCTGCACATTTTTCTACTTCGGCAATGCCTTGTAAAAGAGGTTTGCCCATTTCTATTGCCATAAGCCGAGAAAAATGTTCTTTTTTTTCTCGTAATAATTGGGCTACAGAATATACAATGGCTGAACGTTCAGAAAAATGTGTTTTTTTCCATTTCTCAAAACCTTTATCAATCAAGGAAATTTTTTGCTTAATATCATGCACTGAGAAATAAGAATATTCTTCAATTACCTGATTGGTCGAAGGGTTAAGAGTCGAAAAATTCATTGTGATTTCTCCTTGTGAAAGTACTGTTAGAAAGCGTGACCAAGTGCAATATGAATTTGTAATTGATTGAAGGGGGAGCGACGTGTAATAAATTCACGATCTATGGACAGAGGATCATATAAAGGGATAGCAAAATCCACTCGAAACGGTCCTACAGGCGTTTCATAGCGGTATCCGGCACCAATACCTACAGCCATTGATTTTATCATGTTTTCCGGTGAAAAAGATACTGTATCATTAGATGCATAAAATCTATTAAAAGCATTGCCCCAGTCAAGAAAAAAGCCGAACCCTGATTTTTCAATTTGGTCACCAATAAATTCATTAGCCCATGATGGTTTTGATAAACCCCAACGGTATTCGAAACTTCCTTCGATAATCGAGCGATTACCAATCACATTATTTGTTGTTATGGAAGAACCATCGCCTGTTGATGCCGTGAGAGGATCAAAGAGTGCCCGCGCCGGATATGCACGAACACTATTGCTTCCACCTGCAAAAAAATGTCGCTCAAATGGAACATAATCACCTGCCGGATCGGCAACAAATGTGTGCCCTGCGCGAAATTTTGTTGCGAATATTTGTTTTTTTCCTACTGTTGAATAAGTAGTCCATAAAAATTGCACACGATTAAATGTAGATGCAACATTCACTCCTAATATATTTCTCAAAGCAATTTCGGCGGAGATTGTTGCCAGATATCCTTTTGTCGGTGAAAAAAGATTATCACGATCATCACCGGAAATACCAAAACCAATAATAAACGAAGAGAGTGGAAGTGTCCGATTTTCTATACCATTGATAGCAGCAAAAGGAATATTTTCACTTGCGTTACGTGCCTGATATGAGAGAATTTGATTAAATCTTTCGTCTGTGTCTGCATTAGAAAGTGCTTCACCTAATTGTTCTTGAAGTACCGTATTTGCATTTTCAAAACCTGCTATTGCGGAGGCATCGGTGAATATATCAAAATATGCAGCATTAAAAAATGTGTGTTTGGGTAATTGTACCGGAAATGCTAAGCGCAATGATGTGGAGCGTAATCTCATGGAAGGACTTGTAAATTCATCCGTTATGACAATACGAATATCTCGGTCTGAATACAGTAATTGAGCCGATGCTCCCATGCGCGCGCGGTCAATTGAAAATAAGAGGGGTTGTGAAAAATTGATACCGGCTTGAATTTCGCTATTGAGCCAATTAAAAAATTGTCCGGGTATTTGTATTTGAAAATCTTGTAACATATAGCGCACAAAAAGATTGAGTGATTGTGCCGCGCCGCCCAAGTTGCGATGAAGAAATGATGCCTCAATACCAAGATTAAAGAAATTATCCACAGCCAAACGATTGGCAAGTGGCGATACGCTTAATTCGCGCGCTTGTCTGTATGGCAGAAAAACTCTTAATGGAATTGTACTGTCATTGCCTAATTTACCCAAACCGACTGTGTCAATACTCGGTCTTTCAAAAAGACCCAATTGCAATAAATTATTCAGTGAATTTTGAATGGTTGCTCTGCTGTAATAATCGCCCGGCTGAATATCCAACATTTTGAGAATAAGTTCTTTGGCAACGGGATTTTGCTCGCGATAATCATGCTGAATAATGATATTGTTAATCTTTAACCGATTACCAATGACGAAATATACGGTTATACTGTCGGTGTTTTTTGCAGACTTTTCAGTTACCGTTGGCAATACACTGTCATAACCGACGGTAAAATATCCTTCATTGCTCAAAAGACCGACTACTTTGTCAATATCCGATTTAATTTGGGCTTCGTCGAAAGGTGAGTTTCTTTTTACGGTACGAATTTTTTCGATTTTTTCTTGCAATTGTGTTGTTATTCGCTCTAAACCTTTATAAACAACCGTATCAATGGTGTTGCGTTTCCCTTCTTTGATGTCAAATCGCAAGGTGTTGGATTCCGAAAGTGAATCCCGAAAAAAACTATACTGTATTGTCGCGCGATGGAATCCAAATTGATTGTATAATTCGAGAATAGTTGCAGAATCATCTGCTGCAATGGACGGATTATAGTATCGAATTTCACTTTCTTGATATGATTTTACAACGCCCTGTAAATGATCGGTAAATGCTTTCGGTGCATAGGGGTTTTTGAGAGATTCTTTGCGCAATCTTGAAAAAAATATTAGTCCGGGGCTGAAATTACTTGTCCTCAGCGATAATATTTCCGATAATTGCGATGAAGTAAAAAAAGTATTTCCTGTAAAAATAATAGTATTAAGTTCACTTGGCGTATTGTCTTGGATATCGGTAATCAAGCCCGTTTCTTGAGATTTAGTTTCTGCGACAAATAAACAAAAAACAACACACACGCAATATAATGCACATCGCACACGAATGCCAGATCTAAAAGACCGAGCCATTGTGTTATGATTGCGTTTATGTTGCTGTTCGTGCTTATATATCATTTTTATACAAGTATTACAGTGAATGTAGAGATTTTTGTGATGTATTTTCTTGATGAATATGAAGTTGAATCACTGAAAACGCCACAATCGCTTACTTATGGGTTCACTATGACAATGCGTGATTATAGTGTTATTGTTGTTTAGCATCAAATCGAACTTTTACGGTCATTTCTTTGTCTTCTTTCGGACCACGCAATACAGTAATCATTGCTTCATCGCCCGCTTTAAATTTACCGAGAGCATAGGTATAGTCATAAATGTTTTTTATGGTTGTTTCACCAAGTTTAATAATGATATCGTCTGTTTGGATGCCGGCTTTTGCGGCAGCGCTATTCTCGCGAACACCTGTAATTTTTAATCCTTTGGGATTGTCGGAATAATCGGGAATCACGCCTAATGTAACGCTGAATTTCATAGGTCTTGATGCATCAGCACTTTGTTTTACTTTCACAAAATCGGGCAAAGTGTTCATAGATGCAATAGACATAATGACATTGCCGACAAAATCAATGATGCGTGCTTCTCCTGTATAATTAATTTTATCCCATGTATCTGTGGGGCGATGATAGTCGCTGTGCAATCCCGTGAAAAAGAAAAGGACGGGTCGGTCTTGCCCATAAAATGAGGAATGATCGCTCGGACCGAAGCCGTCTTCCGATTTTGACAAGTCGAATTGATGGAGTTTCGCTAAGGAGTCAATCCAGCCATTCCATCGTGATGAAGACCCTGTGCCATGCACATTAAGTTTATTGTCTTTGAGCCGTCCGACCATATCCAGATTTATCATTGTCGCAATATTCGCATTAGGGATATGTGGGTTTTTTACATAGTGAGCCGAACCGAGCAGCCCCATTTCCTCGCCGGAGAAAGCCATGACAATCACAGGTCTTTCCAAAGGTTGTTTGGCAAATCTTGCTGCAATTTCCATAATCGCTGCGGTTCCCGAGGCATTGTCATCGGCTCCATAATGGGGTAACTGTTTCTTCCCTGCATAGAGAGAGCCGTATTCGCCCATACCCAGATGATCATAATGTGCGCCGATGGCAATATATTCTTCGGCGCGTGCGGGATTAGTGCCCCGAATGACACCTATAATATTTGCTGTTTCCGATAACTGTTGTTCAAGCCCGACGGTCAGTTCTGCCGTAACATTGGGTAAGATAAAGCTGCTTGGCTTTTGTGAAGCGATAATATCCTTCTCTGCAAAGGGCATTTTGCGTTCGCGAGGAAATATTCTATCAATGACTGTGCGTGTGCAATGCAATGCCTTAATCCCTGATGTACCCATAGCAGTTTCATGCTTGAGTGGCATAAGCTGGTCGGCGGAATCGCTTGGCTGACTGACAAAGAGAATCGCTGCTGCTCCCTTATCACGAGCCACGGTGACTTTTGTGCGAAGGGCGGAATGTTCGGCAAATTTACTGTGTGGATCAACTTTCTTTTCGGGTGTTCCACGTATGATGATCACAATTTTTCCTTTGACATCTATGCCTGCATAATCATCATAGCCGGCAGCCGGATTGGAAATGCCATAGCCGACAAAAGCAATTTCTCCACTTACGGTGCCATTGTCACTAAATGCTAATGGCGTGTAGTCTGTACCGGCTTTCCATGACATTGCCACCGGTTTGACGCTCTCGGGCGCCACACCTTGTGGTATGACTTTCACAAAAAACTTCGCTTTGGTTTCCGGTTTTATGACATAACCCGTCGGAACCATGAACTTTTGGAAGTAATCGGCAGCTAAGGGAAGAATCCCATTGGCTTTGAAAAAATCAGCTATATACTTACCGGCAAGACGATTACCTTCTGTGCCCGAACCTCTGCCTTGTAATTCATCGGAAGCTAAGTACTTCACATGAGTGCGTATATTGTTGACAAGCACAGAATCAAGTGATTGTGCCGTAAAAGGTGCAGCAAATAACAAAAGTGCTATTGCCGCTAAAACGGATGTTCCCAATCGTTTCATAGAATGAAATAAGTATGTTGTAAGTGAAAATATATGCAAAATTGTTCACAAAAATACTTTGTCTTGCCTTTCAAAGACTATATTTGTTTGCGAAAATGTGCCAAGCTGTTGGGTAAATCACTCAATGAAAAAGATTTCACCGAAAATAGATGATTGTGTTCATCGAATAGGTTTTAGTTTGCATCACTTCAAAAATGTAAGTAAGCATTTTCTTCCATTTTTTATACTGTGCTCTTTCCAAAATTTGCTGCAAAGTAATGCTCAAACACTCTGATAAAGTCGGGGGATCATAGGGGAAAAGAGACACAAACTGCTGCCAAAATGCTATGGCGTGAGATGGGTAAAACGGGGAAAAAATGAAGTGAAAATGAAGCCGAAATACATAAAAGTTTGTCTAAGAACAGATATTACCATAAATTGCGTAGCCGTCACAGTTATTGAGTGAGTGACGGTGCATTATTTCACCTTATTTATCAAGGAGTTATACATGAAAGCAGTAAAAATGTTTGCCGCAGCAGCACTATGCCTCGGTATTGCGATTGCTCCAGCTCGCGCTTGCGACGGTGCGAAAGCAAAAGCAGCTTGCTCGAAAGAGATGAAAGCAGCTTGTGCAAAAACTGAGTCCAGCAGCAAAGCATCATGTTGCTCAAAATCATCTTCCACAAAAGCGGCAGATGCTAAGACAACGAAAACCGATGCTGATACAAAAACTGCATCGGCAGAAGCAGCACCGAAAAAATAATTTTTCGGTTAAGCGTAGAACCTCGCTTCGTGCATTTCATTGAGGCGAGGTTTTACTTTCTTAGTCTTCATGTGATAAATGGGGCGACAAAGCCAAAGATTTCACTTTGGATACTCAATCAAAGGATACAATGTTATTATCCTTTTCCTTATGATACATACAAACTAAAAAAATAGGAGAACATTTATGTCAGGTGGCGGAGCAGGGAAGGTTTACTTCGTATTGTACCTTGCGGTTATTCTAGAGCTGCTGATTATCATCGTAGAACGTGATGAGGCGGAAGAACACTTGGTCAAGAGACAAAAAGAGTCAATGAAAATTGTTGAGAGCATTCTCTCACAACTTCAGACCGGTGCCGGTTCGGAGGGCATCAATACTCGTCCGCAAGACGAAATTGTCCTTACGGAAAAATTACCTCAGGATCAGCAAAAGAACTTCAAGAAGTTTCGTACCTATTTTATTGAAGTGGGTGTGACCGATGTTATCGGTTCCGAGAAATTAACGGGGCTTGAGCCAAAAGAACTCAAAGAGCGTGAAACAGTTCTAAAAAGACTTGCCAATGTGGAAGAGTTACAATATGAAATTTATTATAATTCCAGCAAAGAAGTTGATGTGCCTTCTACTCCGTCGGATTCATCATTCCGCCGTGTTGATCTCAATCCTACTGTAGGAGCTGAGGTGCGCGATGCGAATCTTCCGGAAGCACCGCCGTGGACATTACAAGCTTCAAGCCGTATTGAATTGAATTTGGCTGATATGCAAGATTTTCGCAACCCTGTTTATAAAAACTCTACTACATCAGCCGGTGATATTAATCGTTATGCGCCAAGTGAAGCTGTTTCTGCCAATACAATCTTCCAATATTCACCGGAGAGAACAGAAAATATTCGCCTCCGTAATAATGGTAAATTAGCAAAACGTGCCTTTGTTGTTAATTTCCAACCACCTTCTCAGCCCGGTTGGTATAAATTGCGCTTTTTCTCTCGTACAAACCGTATTCTTGGTATTGCGGGTGATCAGAATATGTCAGAACTGAATGAAGAAGCAAAGGTCAATATCGGTACCGTGCAGTTGAAAATCAAAGATTTACAGTTAGTGAAAAAAGAATTAGGTCGCCAATTGGAAGAATTGAAATTACCCGATGCTGATGGTTTAGCAACCGGTACTATAGAACCTGATGACTTTATGAATCGCATTAATGCAGCCAAAGATAATATCAAGGATGACACTGAAATGCGCTCTAAAATTGATTTGTACAGCTATATAGCGCGCCTTCTTGCGCCGGGCAAATCGGGTTCCTTCGAGCAAAATAAAGGAAGTATTGAAATTGATATTCGTGTGAATCAACCGGATGTTCCAATCGGTAAAGCTATTATTTCCGACTTACCGCAAACTGTGCGTGTGTTCGACAAACTCTCCAAAGTCGAGATTCCATTTAAAGTATCACCGGCTAATGGACGTACTGAAATTGCTCAGAATCCGGGAGGTGCTTCTGTTCAAGATGGAGCCGGTATGGCAAGTGGCGGTGATGAATATCGTCAAGTTCCCAAGAAAATTGTTCTTCCTATTTCTGGTAATTTAGCTCCGCGCGCAGAGCCATATATCATTGAAGTAAAACATCGCAACAGTGCGAATAAAGAAAATGAAGAACCCGCAGTGTGTTCTGTCTATGTGTATAAATCCGAATTGAGCAATGCAGAACAAATTACTAGCGCTTTAGAAGCCGGCTGGGGAGATAATATTGAGTTTACGGCAGAAGCAGCATCAGGCAATGCCATTAAATCGCAGGAATTTCTTATCAATATTACTATGGGTGGCAGTCAAAAACCAACCATGAGAAAATTAGCAATTCTACCTGCTGATAATATTATTATTCCGCAAGGTGTGGATAAAGTTTCTTGCCAAATCGGTTGGGAAGACCCTTATACAAAAGAAGTTGTTACACTATACTCCGGCGAAGGTGAAGCATCCTTAAAACGTCCTTCCGTTATCTTAACCAGCGTACGGGTTTCTCCAATACAAGATCAGCAAACAGGAGAATTTACTATAGAGGGTATTCAAGTAAAAGCACCAAGTATTGGCAATGATGAACGTGCTGATGTTGGAAGTGTAAATATTGAAGCTTCCGGACAAGTACGCGATATCGTGTCAAATGAAAATTATCGTGTGGTAGTTGTGGGTAAACCAACGAAGGTCAATGCGAATGAATATCGTGTGACATTAAAACTTACGGGCGGTAAATTCCCATTGAAAAAAGGTCAAGTAAAAGGTTCTGTGGACATTGTTGTGTCAGCAACGGCAACATCCGGTGGTTCCACATCGAAACCTCGTCAAGCGCGTCAAAAAATTAGTGTGAACAATTAATCGCAAATGGAGATAAACACATGCTTAAAACAAAAGCACATATTTCAGTACTCGGATTAGCACTTTTTTCCTGTATGTTTTGGGGTACTTCCTCAGTATATGCTCAAAAAACAACAGAAATAACTGCAATTCTTAATAAATTTAAGAATTATCGTTATTCCAATATTTCTATTTTCAGCTTCCGTGAAGATGATGGCTCCATTCAAGGTTTGAATATGTTGCTCGGTCCGCCCGAACCGACTTTGACGGATATCGCTAAAGCTGCAAAGAAAAAAGATGAAGTGGAATCCTATGTCCTTGACCCAAACAGCTTGGAGGAAAAAGAATGGAAAAAAATTATAGCTGACCCAAGTAATAAAGCGTACTATAAGTATTATTCCGAAAAAGTAGAATGGGAACGTAAGCAATTTAAAAAAGCATTTATCGTGACCGATCGTTACAAACGCGGTGAGCCGTTTAAAGTATTTGCTTTATTGACACAAAAAACAACAGAGAGTTTTTATGGCTTAGAGCAGGACTTAGATCCGCCAAGTGAGATTTATTTGGAAAATGCTCTTGTAAAAACAGCAGCTCCTTCGGGTTCATCGGCTGCCACTCTCTATGATTATTGTAAAAATCAAGTTATTCAGGAAAATGTGGTGAATGTGACTTCTGAAGCGCAAGGACTTGATGGCAGTACAGCACTTATTCGTAAACGCTATGGTGTCACAAATCTCGTTGATGAAGATAATATTCAGCAATATTTGCGTATTTCCGAAGGTCAGCCGCAAGATTATCGCGCAGGTGGCGATGAATTAACCATCGGTCTTGTTGATCTTATTCGTTTCCGTCATTATGAGATGATGCGTGATCCGGCAACCGGAGAAGTTATTGACTCGACCTATAATAAATCATTACCGAAATATGGTGTTGAATTAAAATATGGTCTTGATGAAATTAATTATCCTTCATTATGGAGTGAGCGCATGACCATGAGTGTTATGTGGCAATCTTATAAAATGGGTATTGTTCTTCCGACAAATGGTTGGTCTGCATTAACGACTGATGTGTTCAATATTGACAGACGTTTAACAAATGCCGGTTTTGGTGCTTATGCGGGCTTTAATTTCCCTATGAAAATAGTTAATCAAAGCGGAGTGTTCGATTTAAGCACAAGTTATGTGTTTGGTGATGCGGATTTCCGTCCGGCTCCGGGTACAGTAAATCAGTTTAATCCAACGGGGACAGCATTTTTACCTCGTTTCCATTTACAAGGTCATTACAGTTTTGCTGTCAATGTTGATGAAAATAGCTTTTTCCGATTTAAACTTGGCGGTACATTTTATTCGATGGAAAATTGGGTGAAAAAAGAAAGAGAAAATTTGGAAACGCGTATGATGGACACAGTTGTCGTGCAAAACCCGAATGATCCGGATGAACAAATTGGCGGTATATCGGGAAAAGTCGAATATATGGCATTAAGCAATACCGTACCTTGGGGTGCAGGAGTACAATTCTTTGATGGTACAATTTTGACAAATGCTTGGTTGCAAGTGCCATTCAATAATCAATTCTCCGTGAAAGGCGAAGCACGTATGTTCAGAACGGTATCGCGTGATCCTAAACCTTGGGAACAAGCAAGTCTGTTTTTCCCGAATCTTCAATTTATTGTTACTTTCTGATAACTATATTAACGGAACACATAACTCTCATCTTATCTAACAAGAGCTATACTATGATCAACAAAGTACGATTTATATTTTTAACATGTATGACACTCTGTGCTCTCGGTGGTGTCGCTCAAGCACAAAGCACATCCGATGATTCGATATTGGTTGCCCTTAAAACGGTTGACCCCGAATTATTGCCGTATTTTCCTCGATGGATAATTACGGAGCCGAATTTACAATTACAGATTTATCAGATTTTTATCTTAGACGGACGCGATAAACGTAATTTGGATATGAATGATATTGTCGTGACTTGTGCTCCGATTAAAGATCCTGCCAATCCTGTCTATAATATTCTGTTGATCGAATGTGGCAAAGAAAAAATGGTATCGTCGGAAATTGATGCTAAAATGCGTAAGCTCAGTTATAAAATTGCTGATCCGAAGCGTCCTTATGCATTCCGTGATATTCCACCTTCAACGCCGCCAAGTTCTGCGGTTTCCGATGCAATTCTCGATTATATGAATACGCCAACGAATGTGACTCATGCATTTTCGGCATCATTGTTCGAGCAAACACTTAAACTTGGCAAAACAGATTTCTGGTTGCATTCTATGGTCGGCACAGAAGGTTCCGGTTATACATTTCTTGCTCCCGGCGAAGCCAAAGTATTATTACGCCGCCCGCTCTATATCAATAATGATCCGGAAACACGTCCTGCCATTCCTAATTTAATCAATTTCCATATTGGTTTCGGCTATCGTTTAACAGATACCTCTAATGGTTTGCTTTCTTTTATTCCCGAGCGTCGCTTAAATGCAGGTCGAGGTGGTAAAGGAATTTTTGGTTTTGATTTACATGCACCATTCCATCCGCAAGTCGGGGTTTCTTTCCATCTTGAAGTACCTATGGCGGGTGTGGATAGCACAAAAACTATAGATGCGCCGACTTATTCTGTATATCGTCGCACGGGATTAGATGGACGTGAAATGACAATTGCTCCATTAATTCGTACAACCGGCTACGCTGCTGTATTCTACAATTGGTGGGTTGATCCCGAAGTACCGGAAAACTTTTTCCGTTTCGATTTGGGTTTAAGCTATACGGATATACGCGAAACAGAAGTAGTGAACAATAATGGTAATGTTTTTCTAAGAGGCGATAATAATAATGGCATAGGTCTATTCCATCCGACCGAGTTTTCGGATTGGATTTATGCAAAAATCGAGTATCGTAATCAGAAAAATTTTCCATTCGGTATCAGTATGCAATATTCCAATAATTATTTATTGTCACGAGTGTATGTGCCATTATTGGGCGATTGGTTATATCTTGATGCACGCTACGCTTACTCGACAATATCTGCTGAAAGAGCAAGACCATTCGATGTTTCGACATTTATGTTGTCGCCTGTATTGCGCTTCAATTTCTAAATTTTGTTAGTATGAAGTCACAACCCCCAATGAAGGCGGCGTGCCTTGCAAAGGGGGTTTTTTATTATGAAATGTTTAATCCTGCGATATAATACGTATATGATTTTTCACCGATATTTTCATTGTATAAAGAATGTGTTTTCTACATTACGAAAATATGTACAGCAACACTTACTGTGCACGGTGCATTTTTCATCTATAATACTTATTGGTATGTTCTGTTGTACGGTATCGGCGCGATCACATTCTTTGTCCGATGATTCTACCTCAAAAGCAAAGGAGTTACGAGAAACGGCATCGGTAAAAACCTCAGTTGCAGCAATAAAAATGACGGTGCAAAATGTGGATGTGACACGTTTTCCGGAAGTACGCCTTATTGTTGATGCCTTCAGTGCCGATGGTGTACCTCTCGATACTCTCACCATTAAAGACATAAAAGTTGTTGAAAATGGTGTAGAAAAAAAAGTACTTTCCATAGATAAAATTTCTGTTAAGGAAAGAATTCCCGTTGATTTTATTTTTGTCATTGATGTGACAGGTACTATGCAAGCACATATTAACGGTGTAAAGTCGAATGTCGAAAAATTTGTTGAATCTTTAGTCAGTCGAGGAATTGATTATCGTTTAGGATTAGTGCTATTTTCTGATTTTGTAGAAAAAACGTATCAGCCGACGACAGATGTGAAAGAGTTTTTACGTTGGCTATCAACAGTATGGGCAAGCGGTGGATTCGATGAAAAAGAAAATGCACTTGAGGCACTTGCCGAAACAAAAATCATGAAATGGAGACCACCGGCAAATCGAGTGGCTTTGATGATTACGGATGCGCCTTACCATCAACGCGGTGAAGGTGGTAATGGGCGTACAAAATACACGACACAATCAATAATTGATACTTTGAGAGCAAATTCAGTACGTACTTTTTGTATAGCTCCTCCTATTATTAAAGAATATAAGACACTTGCTGATGGTACTAATGGTATTGTCTTCGACATTGCTAAACCATTTGCAACAATTTTAGATCAATATTCGACACAATTAACAAATTTATATGCTGTGACATATCGAACTGATCAGGCAGCAATTCCAGATTCATTAAATGTCGGTATTCTTGATCAAAATAATCGTGAAATTATCCGTAAAATTATTCCTGTTGTAGAAATAGGACGAAAATTAATTATTGAGAATTTATTGTTTCCTACAGGAAGCTTTGCCTTACCCGATTCTGTGTATGAATTGGAAGTTATCAGAGAATTTCTTACCAATAAACCCAAAGTGAAAATTCTTATTGAAGGGCACACCGATTCGCGGGGCAGCAAAAAAGGAAATTTACTCCTTTCCGAACGCCGTGCTAATGCTGTTCGTGAGTATCTTCTCCGCAAAAAAATTCGTCCGGAACGTATTACAATAAAAGGATTGGGTGATACACGTCCCATTGCTACTAATGACACAGATTTCGGCAGAAAAATCAATCGTAGAACAGAAATTGTCATCATTGAAAAATAAAAGTACTTCCTCTTCATCGTTGATGTTGTTATGCGTATAATCACCGGACAATGGAAAGGCAAAATACTGCAATCAGATGTGCCTGATGAAGTGCGACCAACAACGGATAGAGTGCGCGAAACAATGTTTTCTATTCTTGATAATTATATTGAACTTGAAAATACAAAAGTTGCTGATATTTGTGCAGGAACAGGTGCTTTGGGATTTGAGTGTCTAAGCCGTTCAGCTCAGCATTGTACTTTTTTTGAGAAAAGCCGTAAAGTAGAAAAAATACTCTGTGCAAATGCAGAATTTTTCGGTGCGACTTCGGATATGTTTACTGTTATACAAGGTGATATTCGTACCACAATGCCTATATACGGCGGACATAGATTTGATGTAATATTTACTGATCCACCATATCATGAGGTGTTTATTAACCCGATGATGCGTATGATTGCAAAAAGGAAAATGTTGTGTCATAATGGTGTTTTTGTTGCTGAGCATGCTACACGAGAAGTAATTATGGGATATTCAGATGAATGGCATTTCTTGACACAACGTATTATAGGCGATACTGTTATTGACTTTTTTCAATTTCATTCAATATTAGACTAAATATTTTATGGCACATATTGATTATGTATTTGTGGGGCTTGGCAATCCGGGTTATGAATATGCGAACACACGTCATAATATCGGCTGGATGGTATTAGAGGAATTTGCAAAAAATAAAAAAGCAGAATTTGTGCAAGGTGGTGGCGCATGGCGGGAAGCTTTATGTACGTATGCAGGAAAAAAAATACTTCTTATTGAGCCATTGACATATATGAATCTTTCGGGCACAGCCGTAAAAAAAGTGCTACGCCAATTTTCCGTTTCTCCGTCACATTGTATTGCTATTGTTGATGAATATAATTTTTCTGTGGGACGTTTGCATCTTAAACAAGGTGGTTCGGATGGCGGTCATAATGGTATTACCTCATTAATAGAAGAATTGCAAACCCCGAATTTTTGGCGCTTGCGCTGTGGTATTGCCAAAAATTTTGAAGCCGGTGGCATGGCAGATTATGTTCTCTCGCCTTTTGATGCTCATGAAAAAGAACAATCCGACGCAATGATTATCAAAGCTGTTAAAGCAATGGAGAATATCATTCGTTCGGGAACACAAAGAGCAATGCAGATGGTTAATTCCGAAAAAATCGAAGAGAAAAAAACTGACAGTTGAAATTTCTCACTCTGTTTTTTGTGAAAATATGGCAAGATTTGATTGCACTTTTGAGATGTATCAGAAATTTAATCAATCACAGATAATGTGTATAAAATTCCTCTTACATTTATTCTGTGTAAAATTATGGCATAGGGCTTAGTATGTATATGTTGGTAGATCTATGAATTCTTTGGTGTGATGTCATATCATGTCTTTTTCATGCTCATAAAGTGAAGCACCTTATACAGTTTTTGAAGTGGATGACAATATATGTTATCGCCCTTGTTTACAAAAGGATGGCAGAGTTCCACCGGAGATAGAGTCGGTTTGCCAACTCTTTTATGGAGGTATGATTGACCTTAGTAGGATGTTTTGCAGAGAAAGTTTGGTCAATACGTTAAGATTGTGTATTTTTGCAACTCTTTTGGCTAAAATACACTTAAATAGATAGGAAAGATTATGTTTGCAGTAGTTGAAATCGCTGCGCAGCAGTTTACAGTACGCCCGAACGATGTTCTTGTGGTGCCATTATTGGATGGCGAAGCAGGAAGCAATGTTCAGTTTACAACAATTCTTGCCGGAGGCGATGAAAATGCTCCGACAGTAGGCGCTCCGACACTTAGCGGTTCGGTAAGTGCAACCATCCTTGAGCATGGCAAAGGCGATAAAGTTCTTGTATTCAAGAAAAAGCGTCGTAAAGGTTACCGTAAACTCAACGGTCATCGCCAGCAATATACTAAAATTGAGATTAAAAGTATTTCGCTTTAATACGAATAGTTTAAAAGAATATATAAATTTGGAGAATAGACATGGCACACAAAAAGGGTGGCGGATCTACAAAAAACGGTCGTGATTCCAATGCGCAGAGACGTGGTATTAAGCGTTTTGGCGGTGAAGCAGTTCGCGCCGGCAATATTTTGGTTCGTCAATGCGGCACTCGCTATCATGCGGGAGAAAATGTAGGACTCGGAAAAGACTACACATTGTTTTCCTTAGTGGACGGTGTAGTGAAATTCGAGCGTAAAGACAAAACACGCTTGAAAGTATCTGTTTATCCTGCTGCTTAAACTGATACAATGAAAATTTTTATGACATTACGCCTCTTGCATGTTTACGCAATGAGGCGTTTGTTTTTTCTAACAACAACCACATTATAGTACAAAGGAGTTTTTCACATGAAAATGACTGTCATCGGTGCCGGCAATGTTGGAGCAACAACGGCACAACGTATCGCAGATAAAGAACTTGCACACGAAGTAGTTCTCGTGGATATTGCAGAAGGTATTCCACAAGGTAAAGGACTCGATATGTTTGAATCCATGCCCGTGGAAGCATCTGATTCACGTATTATCGGAACGAATACCTATGAAGAAACTGCTGGTTCAGATTTCGTTATTATTACTGCCGGACTAGCTCGCAAACCCGGTATGAGTCGTGATGATTTATTGGCAGCAAATGCAAAAATTGTGGGTTCATGTGCTGAAAATGCTTTCAAATATTCACCCAATGCTTTTTATATTATTGTGTCTAATCCTTTAGATGTAATGACATACGTGACATTGCAAAAAACAGGTTTACCACGTAATAAAGTTCTTGGTATGGCTGGCGTACTCGATACGGCGCGTTACCGCACATTTATCGCCATGGAACTCAATGTATCCGTAGAAGATATCCAAGCATTCGTCTTGGGTGGGCATGGTGATACAATGGTTCCTTTACCACGTTACACTACTGTTGCCGGCGTTCCCATCAGTGAATTAATACCCCAAGATCGTATTGATGCTATACTTCATCGCACACGCAATGGCGGCATCGAAATTGTTAATCACTTAAAAACAGGATCAGCATATTATGCTCCGTCAGCATCTGCAGTACAAATGGTAGAATGTATTGTGAAAGATAAACGCCGTATCTTACCCTGTGCTGTTATGCTCAAAGGTGAATATGGTTTGAATGACATTGTTGTCGGCGTGCCGATTAAAGTTGGCAAAAACGGTATGGAAGAAATTTTCCAAATCGAATTGAGTGAAGCTGAGCAAGCTGAACTTAATAAATCAGCTGAAGATGTAAAAGTAAATATGGACAAACTTGCTTCTATGCAATACTAAGATGTGACACATCACGTCAGTTGATGTATAGACGCTGTATAATAAACTAATCTTCTCCTGTGTCGGAAATATATGATGCGGGAGAAGATTCTTATTTTCACAAAAGAGAGAAAACAACACATATTTCTTTATGAAATTCGGTAATGGTTATATTCTCATTAACATCATGACTTGCCTATAGTTAGTTTTTTCGTTTTTTTTAGTATCGTCAGCTTATATCAATGCAAGAACTGTGATGGGTTCTTCTTTGCTTGGCTTACGGTGTGTTATGTTCTCATTTAATAGATAGGTACAAAAACTATGAAACAGCTATGGTCGGAGCAGCAATCTGAACAAGATTTGATGCGCAATCGTGAACTTATTTCTATGGGAAAAATGCCAAGACATTGCGCCATCATTATGGATGGTAATGGCAGATGGGCTCAAGAACGTTCTAAGCCACGAGTCGCAGGGCATGAAGAGGGAATAGAAAGTGTTCGTGATATTGTTAAAGTTTCATCACAATTAGACATAAAGTACTTGACGCTTTATGCGTTTTCCATGGAAAATTGGAAAAGACCGCAGCCGGAGGTGAATGTTCTGATGGTGCTATTAGAACGCTATCTTCGTCAAGAAATCCAAGAACTTCATGATAATAATGTCCGTTTGAATGCTATCGGTAAACTTAATGCCTTACCAAAGAAAGTGAATACTCTCTTACATGAAGCAATGGAAAAAACCAAGAACAATACAGGACTTTTTTTGACATTGGCTTTAAGTTATAGTGGCAGATGGGATGTGAACCGAGCTGTACAATTGATAGCTCACGATGTACGAAGAGGCAAGTTGTCACCTGAAGATATAACCGAAGAGCATTTTGCCACATATTTGCAGACCCATACCATGCCTGATCCGGATTTGGTGATTCGCACCAGCGGTGAAATGCGATTAAGTAACTTTTTACTGTGGGAAACTGCATATTCTGAGATTTATGTAACAGAATGTATGTGGCCTGATTTTCGCCGTAATGCCTATTATGAAGCTCTACGCGATTATATGACACGTGAAAGACGTTTCGGTAAAACATCTGCGCAAATTCATCATGAATCATCAAAGTCAGTTTTTCAAAAGGTTATGGATGCTTTTCATCCATTGTCATAAATTCATGAATATGCTTCGTCACCATACATCGGAAGTTTTCAGGGTGCTGCTTGTCATTGGCTGTTTGTCTATGGCATTGTTCTCCGCTTCCGCACAATCACAACCCAAATCCTATATTATCGCCGGTATTACCGTGGAAGGTAATCGTTTTGCAGATGAGCAAACAGTTATTGCTATTTCCGGTTTACAGGTCGGCGCCGAGATCAAAATACCCGGAGCGCAACAACAAGAAGCATTGCGCAGTCTGTGGGCACGTAATCAATTTTCCGATGTGGATATTGTGATAGAAAAAACAACAGCTCTCGGTATATTTTTGGTCATCAAAGTCAAAGAATATCCACGTCTGAGCTGGATTGAAATTAATGGTAATGATGAACTCTCCGTTGATGATATTCGTAAAACTATCCAAAAAAGTCGAGGCGATGTCATGTCACCCTATGATGTGTATCGTGTCAAAAAAGATTTGAAAAAAGCCTATGAAAAAGAGGGAGTTCTTTATCCTGTTATAGAAACCGAAACCGTCAATGCAGGCGATACTTCCGGCTATATCAAACTCATTGTCAATATTAAAGAAGGTGCTGATTTCAAGGTAAAAGCTGTGACTGTGCGAGGTAATTCTGTTCTTTCTGAAAGTGATATTACCGGTGCATTGGAAAATACTCATGCAAGCCCTTGGTGGAAGTTCTGGACATCAGATACGTACGAAGAGATTAAATATAAAGATGATAAGCAGAAATTAATGGAGTATTTCCGTACTAAAGGTTTTTTAGATGCGGAAATTATTCGTGATACAGTAATTTTGGTACCCGAAAAAGAAGCTGCATATATAGAACTTGATATTTACGAAGGTAATAAATACTATGTACGAAATATTGTCGTTGAGGGAAATACTGTGTTTCCTTCAGAACCGATACTTCGACGAATCAATGTCAATAAAGGTGATGTCTATGATGAACCATTTATGCAGAAGCAATTAACGGTAAATGAAGATCAAACCGATGCTGCTTCTCTCTATATGGATAATGGCTACTTGGGCGCACAATTAATAAAAGAAGAAAAGAAAGTCGGTAAAGATTCTATTGACATAAGTATTAAAGTCTTTGAAAATGAACGTTATACAATTCGCAGAGTGGAAATTGTCGGTAATACAAAAACGAAAGACAAAGTTATTCGCCGCGAATTATTTACACGTCCCGGTGATTATTTTAATCGCAGCGCATTAATACGAAGCGTGCGTGGCTTAGGGGTTTTAAATTATTTCAATCCTGAAGCATTAAGACCGGATGTTAAACCTGTTGATAAGACCCATGTTGATTTGGTCTATAAAGTCGAAGAACGCTCCAATGATACTTTCAATGCTTCTGTCGGAGTTGCGGGTGCTTTCGGGCTTACAGGTTCTGTTGGAATTACCCTCAATAATTTCTCTCTTGCAGAACCATTGCGTGGCGGCGGCGGACAAATATTGAATCTGAATTTGCAATTTGGTCAGGCAAATCAATGGCAAGATTATTCTCTAAGTTTTACCGAACCATGGCTGTATAATGAACCAACCACATTGGGGGTGAGTGTATTCCATTCCGTGAACAGATTTGGAGGATTTAATCAAAAACGTTCGGGAGGTCAAATAAATATTGGTCGTCGTTTACGTTGGCCTGACGATTATTTCCGCGTGGACGGCAGTTTGCTCTTACAGCATATAGAACAGTTCGCGGGATTTACTTCCGGTGCTGCCGGGACTACGGATGAAATCACGCTGAGTGCTTCCGTTACGCGTATAAGTTTAGACAATATTATCTTTCCGACATCCGGTTCACGTTTTAATATAGGAACTCAAGTGTCACTCGGAGCATTTGGTATAGGTACAACAGATTATATGCGTAATAGCTTTAGTTTTGAATCTGTGTCACCTTTGTTGAAAGTTGATGGTAATCCGCGTTTGGTACTGTATTTGTCCACGACAGCGGGTTATATAGCCCAGTTACGTTCCACTTCTTCCTTTATTCCGGATAACTATCTCTACTTAATGGGTGGTAATGGATTGGGTGGTTTTTTTACGACACCATTACGGGGCTATCCTGATAATAGTATCGGTATAATAGGCACAAATGCCGCCGGACAGCCGATCAATAGTCGAGGTCGTGTGGTATTACGCCATGTATTGGAAACGCGCTTTGCCTTATCATTAAACCCAATGCCAATATACTTTTTAGCATTCGCCGAGGCGGGCAATATATGGAGCAGTTTAAATGTTACCGATCCTTTCGATTTACGACGTTCCGCCGGTTTGGGGATGCGTATTTTATTAAATCCTATAGGATTGCTTGGGTTTGATTATGGCTTTGGATTTGACCCAGTGCCCGGTGGGGCTGCGCCGCATGGTTGGCAATTCCATTTCCAATTTGGACGCTAAACGGTAATATCTTTCATTGACTTACAATAAAGAATCACAAACCAATTCAGTATTTTTGTACAAATTTTATGTTCCATTTCTATAATAGTTTTATGAAAACATTAATAACATGCGCGGTTTTTGCTTTGACAATCGCTATGTCCTCTACACTTTTTGCACAAAAAGGTGCATCATCTTCAACGAATCTTAAAATCGGCTTTGTGGACACTGAAGTTATTCTCAAACAGTTACCGGAAGCACTCGAAGGCGATAAACGTATCAAAGATATTGTCGGTAAGATTAATGATACATTAAAAACAATGAATCAACAATTAACCGAACGTTATGAAAAATACCAAAAACAAAGTGCTATGATGACAGCAGAAAGCAAAGCTCAAGAAGAAACAGCACTTAAAGCAATGCAACAAAACATGATGATGTACCAAGAAGAAAAACTTGGTCAACAAGGCGAAGTTGCAAGAATCCGTGAGCAATTAATAGCTCCATTGCGTGAAAAAATTTCTAAGGGAATTCAAGATGTGGCAAAGCAAGAAGGCTTGCACTTTATTCTTGATAAAGCAAACCCGGGCTTGCTTTATGCCGAAGAAAAATTTGATATTACATTTACTGTTCTTGATAAAATCAAACGCGGTAAATAATAACGATATGTTTTTTAGTGTACGGATGCCGTCCATATCTTTATTGAACGATATGGACGGTGTTTTTTTCAGTTTCATATCATCAGTGTACTACTTAAAAAATATTATGAATGGATATGAGAGTTAGTTATTAATGAAAGGCGTATATTGAGCAATATTCTACCGATTCTTCTCTACTTTACCCATTTTTCTTGATTGAGGAATATCTCATGAGAACACTTTTTTTTGCTGCTATTTGTTTACTTTGTGTTGCTGCATCGGTTTCTGCGCAACGCATAGGATATATTAACTCCGCTACAATCAGGGAAAAATATCCGGAAGCCCGTAATGCCGAGCAACGTCTTGAATCTATTGTTAATGATTGGAAACGAGAGATGGACGAAATGCAAAGGGCAATCGAAACATTAACCGAAGAAATAACAAAAAACCGATTAATTTGGACAGATAAAGAACGTCAGGAAAAAGATAGATTATTAGTACAAAAAAAAGAAGAAAGACAAGCCTTTGCTAATAGAAAATTCGGACCGGGCGGAGAATATGATGCCACAATCCCTCTTGTCACTAAGGGGGTAGAAGAAAAAATATATGCCGCTGTGCAGGAGGTCTGCTTTGAAGAAAGTTTCGATATTGTATGGGATAAAAGTACACAACCTTTAGCTTTTATCAATCCGAAATATGATCTTACGGTAAAAGTAATGAAAAAATTAGGGATTGATGTGGAAAAACTTGAAGATGCACAGCAAAAAGCTATAGATAGTGATCCCCGTAACAAGAAAAAACCATCGGAAGAGCGACCGCAAGCAAAACGGCGTCGTTCACGTACAGAATCGGAAGAGACACCGGCAGCAGAAAAAAAAGATACGACTCAACCGGATAAAGAAAAAACAATAGAAAAAGAATAATGAGCATGGAATCGTAAGAGATTCAAGGTAGTGAAGACAAGGATAAAAACGTATGGAATATACAGTACATGAAATAGCGGCAATGTTACGAGCATCATTTGTTGGTAATGGTGACTTGATGATTATGGGTGTCAATCAGATAGATAAAGCATCTCATGGTGATTTGACTTTCATGGGGCAAAAAAAATATTATCAATACCTTGAAACAACGAAAGCAACGTGTGTATTAGTTCCAATAGAAACCACTGTAAAACCCGGCGAGGATCAAGCATTTGTTTTTGTTGCAGACCCATACCGTGCTTATATTACATTAATGAACGAAATTCGCGAACATTCTACATTGCGTGTCGGCTACCGTCATCCGTCTTCTCATATTGATTTATCGGCTAATATTGCTCCCACAGCATATATTTCATCAGGGTGTTATATCGGTCCTAATTGCACCGTCGGCGAATATGTGAAACTTCATCCTAATGTGGTATTGATGGAAAATATCAGCATTGGTGATAATACCGAAATTATGCCTAATGTGACTCTGTATCCCAGAACGACAATCGGGCAATCATGTCTGATCCATGCAGGAGCAGTCATTGGCTCCGATGGTTTTGGTTATGTGAATAATGTTGATGGCTCTTATGAAAAAATACCGCATGTGGGGCGCACAACGATTGGTAATAATGTAGAGATTGGAGCAAATACCACTATTGACCGTGGTGCATTAAGCGAAACAATCATCGGTAATGGAGTGAAAATTGACAATTTGGTTCATATTGCCCATAATGTAGAGATTGGAGATAATACAGCGATAGCAGCGCAAGCAGGTATATCGGGCAGTACGCTTATCGGGCAACGTGTGCGCATCGCCGGTCAAGTGGGGCTTGCGGGACATTTGTCATTGGCAGACGATGTCACAATGTTGGCGCAAAGCGGTGTTGGTAAGTCTATTACCAAAGCAGGAGCTTATTTGGGTTCACCGGCAAAAGAATACTCTCAAGCTGTACGTATTGAAGGCGGGTTGCGGATGTTGCCTCAACTGCTGAAAGATGTGCAAGACTTGCGTCACAAACTTCAAATTTTAGAGCAAAAAAAATAAATATGGTAGTAAATCAAAGAACAATCGCATCGTCGGTCTCCCTTTCAGGTGTGGGACTGCATACCGGAAATGTTTCAACCATTACATTCTGTCCTGCGGATGAACATTACGGCTTTCGTTTTGTGAGAACAGATTTGGACGGCTCACCTGAAATACCCGCTTTGGCAGAATATGTGACGGATATAGCTCGTGGCACAACGCTGACCTATAATAATGCTACTGTTCACACGGTAGAACATGTATTGTCGGCACTTGTAGGATTGCAAATAGATAATTGCCGCATTGAACTCAATGCCAATGAGCCGCCTGTGGCAGACGGCAGTGCATTGCCTTTTGCAGAATTGCTATTACAAGCAGGAATTGTTGAACAAAAAGCCGCTAAAGATTATTTGGTGATTGACACGCCGATTCGTTACACAAATGAAGAAAAAGGTGTGGACATTGTTGCTTTACCGAATGATGATTTTCGCATTACCGTGATGGTTGACTATAATAATCCGGCATTGGGAAGTCAGCATAGCGGGATTTTTAATTTGGAACGTGAATTCATGACAGAATTTGCTCCTGCACGAACATTCTGTTTCTTAACAGAGGTAGAAATGCTCCATAAACAGGGGCTTATTCGTGGCGGTTCCATAGATAATGCCGTTGTTATCGTTGATAAAGATATGAGCCAAGAAGAGCTGTCAATTATGTTTCAATCTTTGGGAATGCAGCAGAATATTATGCTTGGCAGTAATGGTATTTTGAACAATAATCATCTGCGTTTTAAAAATGAACCAGCGCGTCATAAACTCTTAGATATGCTTGGTGATTTGGCACTTGTCGGTATGCCGATGAAAGCACAAATTTTGGCGGCTCGTCCGGGGCATGCAAGCAATATAGAATTTGCAAAAAAAATTCGTCAATTGATTGAACAGAAAAAACTTCAGAAAAAAAACCAAATAAAAAAACGAGATGGTTTTGTCTATGATATTGGCGATATCATCAAAGTATTACCTCACAGATATCCATTTTTATTGGTGGATAGAATCACAGAATTCGATGCCGAAGAAAATAGGATTGTCGGTTACAAAAATGTGACTATCAATGAACCGTTTTTCAATGGACATTTCCCCGGTAAGCCGATAATGCCCGGTGTTTTGATACTCGAAGCGATGGGGCAAACCGGAGGATTATTACTGTTAAATTATGGTGGATTACAAGAGAATAAATTGGTGATGTTTGTAGGAATGGACAATGTGAAGTTCCGAAAACCTGTGATACCCGGCGACCAGTTAGTGATGGAAGTTGTTATGGCTCAAAGGCGTTTTAACACATTCACACTGGAGGCAAAAGCCTATGTTGACGGTAAGCTTGCCGCAGAAGCACAATTACGTGCAGCAGTGGTAGATAAAGAAGCAAAACAGTCCTGAAGATGGACTGAATAGAGTCTGCTCGCTGAATGGGAAAATAAATTTTCTCATTATTGTATAGAAGTTTCATTATCTTTTCCTATTTTTGCGACCTTGTTAAAGCTATGGCGAACGTAGCTCAGTAGGTAGAGCAGCGGATTGTGGTTCCGCATGTCGCGGGTTCAAGCCCCGTCGTTCGCCCACAGATCCGGAGGGTTTTTTGCAATATGCAGAAGTTCCCTCCTTTTTTGTGTTAATATTTTGCTGATAAATGAATCGGAATTTTTGTAGATTTTGGTAATCTGTAACAAGACTAAACCGTTCTGCTACCAGCATTAAACATTGAAATATAATTAAGTTTAAGTCATCGTTTGGAGGCATCTGCGTGAAACAGACGTGGTCTCGTTATCTCATTATTTTTGCACCACTTGTGATTGCCGGCATATTGCTTTGGCCCACATTTAGGTCATATCAGCTCGGCAAGGAAAAAGCTGCCGCCGAAGCGAGTAAAGATACTGTTCGTATCAATAACTTCATACGCGACAATGGCGAAAGCTATCGTAATGCAAAAAACAGCAGTGTAAAACTCGGGCTGGATTTGCAAGGTGGTATGTATGTAATGCTTGAGGTGGACATTGTCAAGCTCATCGAAGAATCAGCATTGCGTGAATCGGTTGATGAAACATTTGCTAATGTTATTGCCAAAACAAAATCCGAAACAGAAAATACGGATGACAATGTTTTGGAAGTGTTCCTTCGAAACTTCAAAGCTATTGCCGAACCCAAGGGGCGTTCTTTGATTTCATACTTCGATATTGGGGACAGCAAAGAAATATCCGACGCAACCATTGTTGATAAACTTAAACGTGACATTGACGATGCTGTCAATCAAGCAATGGAAGTTATGCGTCAGCGCGTGGATAAATTCGGTGTATCCGAAGTTTCAATCCAAAAGCAAGGTGCACGACGTATTGTACTTGAATTGCCGGGCGTTTCCAATGAAAAAGAAATGCGCGACTTGTTATCGGGAACGGCTCGTCTTGAATTTAAGTTGGTGCGCAATAACCAAGATATCGTTAAAGCTTTATATGCTGCCGATAAAGTGTTAGCACCAAAAAATCTTGCAGATGCTCTTAAAGACACGACGAAAAAAGATACAACGGTTGTCGCCACAGCAGCAAACACTGATTCAACAAAGGTTGATTCAACGAAAAAAGATTCAACAGCAACAGCCGCCGCTGCCGATACTACCAATCCTTATGCAAAATTGCCGAAAGATCAGCAGGCAAAAGCATATATGGCAGATCACAAAGTTTCGACATTATTACAAGTTCTTTTCAAGAATGGTAATCAGTATATTGATGCAACCACTCAAGGTGGCTTCTTTATGACAGGCAATATACCTAATGGTGATTATCTGTTCTTTGCAACAAGATCCGGATTCGATCAATTGATGCAACTGTTATCAACTGACCGCTTGAAAGGTGTGATGCCGGCTGATTTACAATTAGTCCGTGCAGCAAAGCCGGAGAACACCACTGAAAAATCTATGGATCCTACCTACCAAGTGTATTGCGTAAAACGCGAAGCCGAATTAACCGGTGATGCAATTACGGACGCTATACCCACATTTGATCCTATGGACAATCGTCCGGTGGTTTCTATGCAAATGGATGTTGATGGGGCAGAACGCTGGGCGGCAGTCACAGGCGCAAATATCAAAAAGCAAATTGCTATTGTTTTGGATGATCAAGTCTATTCGGCTCCGGTCGTGCAAAATAAAATTCCCAATGGCAGCTCACAAATTTCAGGTATGGCAGATGCGAAAGAAGCAAATCTCCTTTCTGTTATTCTTAAAGCCGGTGCTCTTAAAGCGCCTGTGAAAATAGTAGAAGAACGCGTTGTGGGACCATCACTCGGTGAAGATAATATTCAATCCGGCATCAATGCAAGTCTTTTTGCTGTGCTTTTAGTTGTTGCATTTATGGTTCTGTATTATCGTACAGGTGGCTTGGTTGCAAACTTAGCCGTTATTATCAATGTTCTTTTAATCATCGCCGGACTTGCTGCTTTAGGTGGTACTTTAACTTTACCGGGTATCGGTGGTATTATCTTGACGATTGGTATGGCTGTGGATGCAAACATTCTGATTTTTGAGCGTATTCGTGAGGAAATACGTCGCGGTCGCGGTATGCGTTCAGCAATTGATGAAGGATTCAGTAAAGCACTTTCCGCTATTGTGGACTCCAACATTACAACTGCATTGACCGGTATTATTCTCTATTTCTTAGGCACCGGTCCTATTCAGGGTTTTGCCTTAACTTTACTCTTAGGTATTGCCACAACTCTGTTCACGGCAATTATCGTTTCCAGAGCCATGCTGGAATTAACAATGCCTGAAAATGGTAATTATAATTTTGGTCAACCTAAAGATATCAATGCATAATTAGGAGAAAACAATGCAATTTTTACATGGAACAAACATAGATTTTTTAGGTAAACGTAAAACCTTAATTTACTTTTCATTAATCATCAATGTCCTTGGGATAGTTTTACCATTAGTCCTTGGCTTGAAGTTCGGCATTGACTTTACCGGTGGTACCGAAGTCGGTGTGGAATTACCCGGAAAAGCTAATGCAACAGCGGAAATTCGTGAAATAGTCGAAAAAGGCGGTATATCAGGTATAGAGATTAAATCATTCGGGCGTGATAATCAATATTTAATTCGTGTTCCTACTGATGCGTATGGTGCAGGTGTGGATGTGCGAAATACAGTAGAGGAACGCTTGCAGCAAAGTATGTCCGCAGAAACCGTCAAAATATTAATGGTGAACAATATTGGTGCAAAGGTTGGAAGTGAACTACGTACAGCAGCGCTTATTGCCGTCGTGCTTGCAATTATTGCTATTATGCTTTACATCGCTTTCCGTTTTGAATTTACCTTTGGTATTGGTGCTGCCGTTGCTATTATACATGATGTATTGGTAACCTTAGCATTTGTCACCATATTCAGCAAATTGGGTATTCTCAATTTAGAGATGAACACTGCTATGATTGCGGCATTTTTGACTGTTATTGGTTTTTCTGTCAATGATACTGTGATTATTTTTGACCGCGTTCGTGAAAACCTTGAAAAACATAAAGCAATGAATTTGATTCAATTGATGAATTTAAGCATCAATGAAACATTAAGCCGTACTATTAATACCATTACGACAGTAGTGTTGGTGCTTCTTACCATGACACTATTCGGTGGAGAAGGACTTCAAGGATTTGCATTTACTATGCTTATCGGTATTTTAACCGGTGCATATTCTTCAATTTATATCGCAAGCGCATTTGTAATTTGGTATATTCAAAATGTACAGAAAAAAGACATTGAAGGCGAATATGAAAGTCAAAAATCACGCTTAGCCAAAGCATAATCATTGATTATTGAGAATAATGTATGAAATCGGTAACTCATCCATATAATGGCAATACTAAAGTAGCAGTCATTGAATTAGCTGACCAAGTAATTGGTGGAGTTGATGCAATGGATTTTACGGCAAGTGTTACGGCTATTATTCGTGAGGGTGGTAATCATATTATTCTCAATATGCATAATGTGGAAATAATCAATAGTTCGGGCTTAGGTATGATTGTGGCTGCACATACGAATGTAAGAAAGCATGGTGGCATGCTGACTTTGGTCGAAGTGCCGCTGCGCGTCAATAAATTATTAGAAATGACACAATTAACTTCAATATTTACGATAATGCCGACTATTGCAGATGCATTGCAACGGAGTTAATAACAAAAGTATTACTAAGATCAAAAATCTTCTACTTCAAAAAGTTAGCTCCGGTTTACTGTAAATCGGGGCTTTTTTATGGACTGTCAATTGTATCGGAATAAAATTATGAGTGTGAAAATAATCGTTGGCGCACAATGGGGCGATGAAGGTAAAGGAAAAATCGTTGATTTATTAAGTGAAAAAGCCGATATCGTCGCACGCTATCAAGGTGGAGCAAATGCCGGACATACCATCGTTGCCAATGGAACAAAATACGTATTGCATTTAATACCTTCGGGAATTTTGCAAGATGATGTGCAATGCATTATTGGAAATGGTGTGGTGATTGACCCCGTCGCACTTATGGACGAAATTTCTATCTTGGAATCGCTTGGTATCTCAATAGACGGACGTTTGTTTATCAGCCACAAAGCGCATGTGATTATGCCTTATCATAAATTACTTGATAAAGCAAAAGAAGAAAGTGCCGGAGCATCCAAATCAATCGGAACAACCGGACGCGGCATTGGACCATGTTATATTGATAAATTTAACCGTACAGGTATCCGTATTGTTGATTTACTCGATAGGGACAATTTTGCAGAAAAATTACGCGCCAATATTGCTGAAAAAAATCAAGTCTTGACAAAAATTTATGATCAAGAGCAACTTAATGTTGAGCAAATTGTGACCGAATATTTAGAATTTGATAAAAAAATAGACCCATATATTACCGATACGACATTACTTCTCAATAATGCCGTGCGTGAAGGAAAAAATATTCTCATGGAAGGAGCGCAAGGCGCACTCTTGGATGTTGATCACGGCACATATCCTTTTGTGACAAGTTCCAATCCTACAAGCGGGGGAGCATGCACCGGATTGGGCGTGCCACCGACTGCTGTTGATTCTATTATTGGAGTAGTAAAAGCATATAGCACAAGAGTTGGAAATGGACCCTTCCCCACGGAATTACATAATGACATTGGTGAACATTTACGTAAAAATGGTCATGAATTTGGTGCAACAACCGGCAGACCACGACGCTGCGGATGGCTTGACCTTGTTGCTTTGAAATATTCGGTCATGGTGAATGGTATTACGGAAATAGCTCTCACCAAAATGGATGTCTTAGATGATTTCCCGACTATTGATATTGCGGTTGGATATATTTATAAAGGAAAAAAGTTAAAATCATTTCCTGCCGATTGCGATACACTTGATAATCTTACATTGGAATATGTGACTTTGGACGGTTGGAATCAATCTCTTGCTCCTTGCAAACATTATGACGATTTACCCGAAAATGCCAAAAAATATATACAATTTATAGAAGAGTTTGTCGGCGTGCCCGTGAGCATTGTCTCAACGAGTCCTGACAGGGAAGCTACAATAGTACGCTAAGCCATAGTTCTTTATCAAGCCCATGAAATTTCATGGGTTTTTTTTTGACCAAAAGTATGAGTCTGCATCATGATTATACTACTGCTATGCATCGGGCTTATTATCGGGATTGTATGTATGGAGTTTCTTTCATATATCATTCACCGATTTATTATGCATGGATTTTTATGGAATATTCATAAAACCCATCATAAACACGGGAAAAATTTCTTTGAATTAAATGATGTGTTTAGTCTCTTTTTTGCCTTGGTATCCATGTGCTTGAGTATTGTGGGTTATACCAATGGTGACTATTTTCTTTTCGGTATCGGCTTCGGGATAATTATCTATGGATTTCTTTATTTTTTTATTCATGATATACTCATCCATAAAAGAGTAAAAATATCGATCCATACGAAAAATCGTTATATACAACACATTATCCATGCACATAAAATACATCATTCTACGATTGATAAATTTCCAAGTCAGTCATTCGGATTACTGTGGGTTCCTTATAAATACCGAAAAAACAGAGGTTAATAATCCGGACTTTTTCGCACTAACAAGAAACATATATGGAATAATGAGTTAATAAAATTGAATATGGAAACAATCCCGAAGGGATGGAATGATAATAGAAAAGGATATAATACAGTATCAAATCCCAAAGGGATTAAACGTTTATAGAATTTGTGTTCTATGAAAAATAGCCATCCCGTCAGACTGCGTCTGCCACCCCTCAATGATGGGAATTTTTTCGTCTTGATGACACGCGACCCTATGTTTCAGCCATGAGAAATATATGAAATCAAATGTTACATATATAGAGTTGATTATCCATTGAGTATAGAGAGCATATAATAGGAAATAATCGGGCTTGTACTTTTATAGACTATGTGGGTCAATGACTTTTAAGCCATCTATATTTTTAAAATCGGAAATATTGCGAGAAATCACAATTAAGTCATACACTAAAGCTGTGGCAGCTATGATAGCATCGGGCAATTTGGTTTTGTATTTTTTACGAATGACAATACTTGCTTCTACCACATTATTGCTCAAATCAAACACAATAGCATCATTGATAAAATCAGAAAGTATTGTATAATGCTGTTCGGGCGCATTAAAACCAAGCACTTCAATTTTGGTAATCACCGAAATATGAGGCACTGCATCAATAACATCATTCATAAAATCCATACTTGAAGCCGGAAGTTTATTGCCGAGATAATCAATCACGACATTGGTATCCATTAAATATTGCGGTTGTTCCATTCTTTACGACTTTGGGTTACATAATTTTGAAGTTCGTCCGCTATCTTAGAAGGCAATGTTCCTGCATACTTTTCAGAGAGTTTTTGCTGTGGCTCAACACTTTTTTTTAGCACCTTGATGATATGCAAATCTTCCAAGTCCTCTAAAAGTTTGTATGCCTTGATATTATTGATTTGTATTAATACTGTTTCCATTTCTTACGATTCTTCATTATATTGTTACAACGCCATTACATGCAAATATACATAACCTATGTGCAATAGGAGCAAATACGAAGCAGAGAAATTCTCTCATAAGCAATGGACAGGCATATTGACGGCGAAAACTACTAAAACTGATTCTCTACAGCAGCAAGCCAATTGCTACCCGCGACCCTGTGTTTCAGCCATGGGAAAGCCCGTACTCGGCTATGGCAGGCAATCCCATTTTGTTCAGCGACCCGCAGGGGTTGGATGCCGGAAGTGCTCAATTCCCGAACCTACCTCAAAATTCTGACTTTGGAAATCCTAATGAACATAATTCAGGAGGTACATATAATGCTGACGGTATATGTAGTCCGACCACGTCGGAATCACAGACTCCGACGGAGGAAGTAGTTATAAAACCGACCCCATTCGTTGTTCCGACAAATAACGCAACTATTGATATTCCAAGGGATGATGCTTATAGAGCATTTGCAAAAGCATGGGACAGGTTTAATAAAGACAAAGCAAATTCCTCATTCTCGACAATGATTTTACAAGAATTGAGTAGATTTGCCTATGAAAATGCTAATAACCTACAAATCACTGTATCGAATATAACTACTCGTCTCTATCTTAGTCGTGCAGCGACCAATATAAAGGGCGAAATAGTTAATAATAATGAGATACGTGATGCGAGCTACGGAATACTTGCTGACCTATTGACAATGGGAGCAGGTAACGCGCCAAAAGCGGCAGATAAAGTATTAGATATTGTAGAAAATTTAGCTGATGTCGCGGAGGGTGTTGGTAAGGGGGAAGAGAAAACCATTGTTATTGGAGAGGGAATGTATCGAGTTAAGCCAGCAGCAAAGTCTGTGGGGGCTAAATGGTATCAGGCTTGGTCTAAAAACTTTCCAAGTGGGCGATTAATGACAGAAGTAGAGCTCAATGCAGCCAAAGCCAGAAATGCAAGATGGCTTAAATCAAAAATTAAGAAAGGATATAAGATTTATGATATAGGTCCAAAGGGAACAAATATTACAAGTCCATTCTATGAACTTGAACGGAACATTATTGAGGAAACAGGCTATCCAACTACACCACTTTTAGGTTATTAAAAATGACAACAATTAATAGTGACATATTAAAAAAATACTTTAATTTTTTGCTTTCTATCTTTAACTTTAAGTTGAAGGAAATTAAAAGTTATGACTATGCTCTATATACAAAATTTTTATCTAGTTCTGTAGGTATATATTTTATTTATGAATTTCGAGATTCTATTCCTCAAATACAGTTTACCAAATTAGTATCAGATGAGTTAGAACAACGACCCGGTCTGTACACACTTAAAGAATGCTATAAAGAAGAGAACTTTAAACTACAGTCTTTTTACCTGGATGAGATAATTCAATTTAAAAAAGGGAAAGAATATAATAGTTGTTTTAAAGATGTAAAAACAATTGAAGATGCAATAAAAATTAGTGCAGAATTGATTGAGCAATATGCTAAGGACTTTGTAATAGGTGATAAAAAAAGTTATGATAAGATGAATGTATGGTTTCGAAATTATGTTATGTTGTCGAGTACTACCGCTAAGTGTTAATAACTTTGATAGACTAACTCTTTCAAATTCTCCCTTCTTTGAAAACCATGAGGCATTTCGATTAGCCCCATCCCAATTCCCCGACGGGGAAGCGAAAAAAGCGGGGCGGAGTTTGGGGTACATCCAGTTGTCGGTCATGCTTTTTCATTTGTTAAAGGTGTTCGTGAAGTCGCAATAGGTGGGAGTGGGTTATTGGGGTCCGGTGCTGTTACACTCGGAACCGCCGGCGCAGCAACTCCAATAACAGCTGGGTCAGGCACTGCATCATTTCGCTTAGTTATACATGGGGCAGCATCTGCTGCATCAGCGTTAAATGGCTTATATTTGCTTTCGCAAAGAAACTCATCGGGTGGTAAAGGAGGAAATAGTGATGATTTCGCTGAATATACTCCACCTACATTTGAAAAAATGAAAGCAGGCAATAATACAGCTAAGAATGATGAAGTTAGTGGAATTGGAAAACAATATTTTAAGCGTGCATGGAATGGGAAGATAAGGGATGAAATACATGATAGATTGACAGTCTATAAGCAACAACATGGTGTTAGTAATGTTCCCAAAAAAGATTTACATCGAATAATTAAAGAATATTATGAAGAAACAATGGAGAAATAAATGAAAAATAAAAAGATATTTAAAGAAAGAATAAAATTATTAGATGGCAAACAATGTGTTGGCATAGGAACGAGTGTGGGTTCAACATTGTTATTGTCTTTTGGTAATTCAATATACGATGGCAAGGATGATTCTCAAATTAAAGAAATCATTTATGAATATCGTTTTCTTGTGATTTGTAGCTGGAGATTGGAGCAAAGAAAAAAAACATTATGCACTTCAGGAGATTATATATTGTCAAACAGAAAGATGGATTTATCTATTGAAATATTAATGAGCAAGAGACTTCTCAAAACAAAAGTAATTGACGAATTTTACGATATTGTATTCTACTTTGAAGACAACTTAATATTGCGATTTTTCTGTGATATTCATTCTGAGGAAGATGACAAAGGAGATGTAATGGAGTGCTATGATTTTTTCACACCCGGATTAGGATTTTCAATATATTCCAATAATTTAATAGAAGTATTCGAATCCAACAATTATCCTAAGATTATTAATGCTGACAATTCAATGAATAAAAAATACTTCGACAACTTGACAAGTTTGTCAGAGTGATTGTGTTTGAAAATGTTTTTTGCAGTGAATTTGGAAATATTTAGAAGATAGTTATAATTCTACAATTTTCTATGTAATTTTTGAATTACTTCCGTTCTTTGAAAACTATCAGGCATTTCGATTAGCCCCATCCCGATTCCCCGACGGGGAAGCGAAAAAAGCGGGGCGGAGTTTGGGGTACATAATCCACCCCGTCTGACTGCGTCTGCCACCGAGGAATGAGAAACCGCCCCGTCCGGCGGACACCCCTCCGATGGAGGGGATGAAATTCAGCGGTGGATAAATCCCGAAGGGATGGCACGTTTATAGAATTTGTGTTTGATGTGATGGCGGCTTTTCGTAAACCTATATGGTTTTGAAAACCTTATAGGTTTGGAGACGGAATCCACCCCGTCCATTTCGACTGATGCGTGAAGTACATCACCCACTGCCCAGCAATGCAGTGTTGTCACGTACATTTAGTATGGATCTGCTCATAGTTTTATACACAAACTCTTTGATATGTGGAAGATAAGCGAGTCCGGCGCTGACATTAACCCCATTGCTCTGTCGGCTCAGAAGTGCATTGCGGAGAGAGAAGTCCGTGATGGCTGATAATTATTTCGGGAGAAAAAATCTCATTCTCGTATTTTTGTGGGCGAATGGAGGAAACATCTGTGTATGGTTTCTCTAAGACACAAACCATGAATAAGGTATGTACGCATATCGGTTTTTATGGACTAAACGACATTCACGGCATCATTATAGAAGAGCAATCAGGATTCAGGATGAAATTATCACTTATAAAGCAAACAGACAGCACACAATCAACAATAGAAGGATTGCTCGGGCAATTAAATCCGACACAAAGGCAAGCGGCAGAAACTACCGATGGTCCGGTGTTAATTATTGCGGGCGCAGGCAGCGGTAAAACTAGGGTGCTGACTTTCCGGGTTGCTCATTTGATTCAAAAAGGTGTGCTGCCTCAATCCATACTTGCTCTGACTTTTACCAATAAAGCTGCATCGGAAATGAAGGCAAGAATTTCAGCACTTGTGGATCCTTTATTGGCAAAAAAAGTATGGGCGGGTACTTTCCATTCGATTTTTGCACGTATTTTACGGATTGAAGCGGAATTAATCGGGTATGATTCGACATTTTCTATTTATGATGCCGACGATTCTTTGAGTATTATCCGTGCTTGTATGAATTATGCGGGTGTTTCGACGCAACAAATAACAGCGCAATCAATTCGTGGTAAAATATCGCATGCGAAAAATCAAATGATCGGCTGGCAACAGTTCTCAGCAGATGCGGCATCTATTAATGATCGGCTGGCAGCAAAAGTGTATCAAGAATATGAAAAACGATTAAAAGCGAATAATGCAATGGATTTTGATGATATTTTATTGTCAATGATTCATGTGCTGCGGCTTTTTCCCGATGTGCGCGATAAATATAATGATCGTTTTCGCTATGTTATGGTGGACGAATATCAAGATACAAACAGAGCACAATATACAGCAATACGACTTTTGACGGAAAAACATTCTAATATTTGTGCTGTCGGTGATGATGCACAAAGTATTTATCGGTGGCGCGGAGCTGATATTCGGAATATTTTAGAATTTCAAAAAGATTATCCCGAAGTTAAAACTATTCGTTTAGAACAAAATTATCGTTCAACAAAAACGATTTTAGATGCCGCCAACGGTGTCATAAAAAATAATCGTAAACAATTAAAAAAGACTATATGGACAGATAATAATGAGGGTGAATTAATTACAGTGATGCCTGCCGAAACTGAGCGTGATGAGGCAGAAATGATTGTCAATTCCATACAATCGGAAATTCGTCGTAATGATTATGAATATAAAGATTTTGCGGTACTATATCGTACTAATGCTCAATCACAGCCATTAGAGGAATCTTTTCGTCGAAATGCTTTGCCTTATACCATTATCGGAGGTATGTCCTTTTATAAAAGAAAAGAAGTCAAAGATACAATGGCATATTTACGATTATTGATTAATACGCGCGATGCTGAAAGTGTGGAAAGAGTATTAAATGTTCCTCCTCGCGGCATAGGCGATACATCATTGAAAAAAATCGAGGAATATGCGGCGATACAAAGTATTTCTTTATATGAAGCATTAACCGAAAACAATGCGATACCTTCCTTACAACCGCGAACAAAAAAATCGGTCAATGGATTTATTGCACTTATTGAAAAATATCGTGTATTGCTTGGTGAATTACCCTTAGTGGATGTTATACAAACATATATCGAAGCAACAGGCATAACTCGAATGTACAGCGATGAGGGAACAGAAGAAGCCCAAGACCGATTGAGAAATATAGAACAAATACTGGCTACAGTTGCGGAATATGCCGAAGAAGAGGAAGAACCGACTTTGGAAGGATTTTTGCAGCAATTTTCTTTAATGACAGACGCTGATGACACCGATTTATCAAAAGATTCTATTGCATTAATGACTTTACATGCTGCAAAAGGTTTAGAATTTCCGGTAGTATTTATAGCAGGCATGGAGCAAGGATTATTTCCACTCGGTAAAGCAATGAATGATCCCGAGGAGGAAGAGGAAGAGCGTCGTTTGTTGTATGTTGGCATAACTCGAGCAGAAAAAAAATTATATATTAGTCATGCCTCGCGCCGTTATAAATTCGGTCAGCTCGAATTTTCTTTACCTTCGCGTTTTCTGGGAGAAATTCCCGAGACTTTATTAGAAAACACAAGCGGAGCACGCAGTTCTTATAAAAAAGTGTCTTTTTCCACTGCTAAAGATTTAAGTAAAAGTATAAATCCCGCTCCGAAAATTAATCCGCCTTCACGAGGTGTGGCTCCGTATCATCAGAAATCTATGCCTGTTTTTGATGATATTCCACAACAAGAATATCATTCTCAAATACCGCACGAACAAAAACCGCTTAAAGTCGGCGCAAAAGTAAAACATCCAACTTTTGGCTATGGTACTGTGCGTGGTGTGGCAGGTGTGGGAAAAGACCGACAAGCAACAGTGTCATTTACTTCTGTCGGTGTTAAAAAATTACTTCTCGAATATGCTAAATTAGAAGTGGTCGGCTAAAAAAATATTTATTCATGAGAAAGAACAATGTCACATCATACACGCGAACACATTGAGGAATCAATACATAGTATTAGGCAGCATACTTCATTCATTCCTGATATTGCAATAATTATGGGGACGGGATTATCTCGCTTGGCGGATAATATTCAATGTGATGCCATTATACCCTACAAAGAAATTCCTCATTTTGTCATACCGACGGTCGAAACACATGAAGGAAGATTACTTTTTGGTATGATGCATGGAAAAAATGTTGTAGCTATGCAAGGACGCTTCCATTATTATGAGGGATATTCGATGAAGGAAATTACCTTTCCTGTTCGGGTCATGAATGCTTTGGGAGCAAAAATATTGATTATGTGTAATGCTACGGGCGGATTAAATCCTAATTACAGAAAAGGTGATATTGTTATTATTGATGATCATATTAATTTACAATACGAAAATCCTTTACGCGGTAAAAATGATAATCGGCTCGGACCGCGTTTTCCTGATATGATTGAACCATATTCTCGGGAACTTATTGCACTTTCAGAAAAAACAGCATTGGAACATCGGATTCCCATACATCGCGGTGTATATGTGTCGGTTCCCGGACCTAATTTAGAAACAAAAGCTGAATATCGTTTTTTACGCTTGATAGGTGCTGATGTTGTGGGAATGAGCACGGTACCTGAAACCATAGTTGCTGTTCATTGCGGCATGAAAGTGCTTGCATTTTCTATTGTCACTGATGAATGTTTTCCCGACACTTTGCAACCTGTTTCCGTAGAAGAGATTATTGCCACAGCAAATAAGACCGAACCGATATTAGCACATTTAATTGAACATATTGTTCATACTATCCCGACAATGGAGGAGAAATAACTATGAAAATAATGCAACTATCTAAAAAAGCTTTTTTCGTAATTATTGCAATATTGTGCAATATTGTCATTGTATTCGGGCAGCAGCAGCCACCTGACCCTTTGGCATATAATGTACAACCTTTTGATGTATTGCATTATGATGTGATGCTTGATTTACGTCAATCGCCGCCATCAAGACAAACAAACGGTATATGTCGCATATATGTAGTTTGGAAAGAAAATCCGGAAAAGAAAGTTTTTATGTTTCATTTACGGAGTTTGACCATTGATTCTGTGCAAAGTAATGGAATAAAAATAGAATCGAAAGTACAAGGAAAAGAAAATGAAGCGACATTTCATTATACGGTTGCAGCTCCGGATAATGCCAAAGTCGGTGATACAACAATTTATACCGTGTGGTATAAAGGTATAATGACAGATGAATATGGCTCAGGTTCATGGGGCGGTGTTTCTTCAAGTGACAGCACAGTCTATGCGCTTGGTGTTGGTTTTCAAGCAAATTATGTTTCGACAACGCAGCATTGGATGCCATGTTATGATCATCCCTCCGATAAAGCGACATATAAGGGGACATTTTTGGTAAAAAAAGGCATTGCTGTTGCATCAAATGGTTTGATGAAAAAAAGAGATATAGATGACAGTCTGTCTCAATATGAATGGACTCATAATTATCCCTGTGCAACGTATTTATTGACATTTTCCGCTGCACCGTATATGATAATGGAATTTGGTGACGATACATTGCCGATGATGGTTTTTGCACGCCGACGCGATACATCCGCTGTAAGAACATCGTTTCGTTTATTGCCACGCATGGCGGCAACATATTCGCGATTATTCGGTGAATATCCTTTTGAAAAAATTGGATATTGTCTTACCCAAAAAGGCGCTATGGAACATCAAACCATGATTGCATATAATACTTCATTAGCCCAAAGTAAAGATACCGTTAATCCTGTGGCAGCGCATGAATTGGCTCATCAATGGTTTGGTGATTTGGTGTCGCCGATTGATTTTCGTCATGCATGGTTAAATGAATCATTTGCCACCTATTGTGAATCTGCATGGTATGAAGAATTATTTGGGTTTGATAAAGGATTTATCACTAATCAGCACACTAAATCTTTGACCTATATCAATACAATATTAAAAAATGAAAAAGCATTGCCACTCTATGATTATTCACGTACAGCACCATCATCTAATTATCCTGAAACTATTTATCAAAAAGGTGCGGTTGTCTTGGGGATGTTACGCTATGCCATAGGCACAGAAAATTTCTATAAAACAATGCGTCGTTATTTGCAAACATATTCATACAGAAATGCTTCTACAGACTCGCTGCAAAGTATTATTGAGGAAGTGACAGGAAAATCAATGACTGATTTTTTCCGCCAATGGATTTATCAAAAAGGAATTCCTGAAATCAAAGTTATTCATAAAAACACTGATGATTCAACAAAAGAAATAACCATCTCACAAGTACAAAATGCAGAATATGGTACATATACGAATATGCCGATAGAAATAGGATTTGTGCGAAAAAATGGACAGCCCACACTCTATACAATGGTAACAGTCAATAAGAATGAAGAAGTGTTTACAATCACACATTTACCGACAGATATTGACAGAATAACCATCAATCAAGGTCCCACAACACGCACATTGGTACGAGTGCAAAGTATTGTGGATATTACCTCGATTGCGGAAAATAGCCCTACTGATGACGATATGAGTATTTCACCCATTCCTGCCAATGGTTTTATTTCAATAAAAATACATAATCCACAGTATAACGGTTTGTCTATTATCAATCAGCAAGGTACTGTATTCCCATGGAACAATAATACCATATCCGAATCTGATACTATAAGAATTGATACACGCGATTGGATTGAGGGTTTATATTTTATTCGTATTGATTATCCGAATGGAGCTATTTCAAAACCTGTGCTGATTATGCGGGACTAAACAGTGAGTATTTTCATAATAATAGACAATAATAACAAAGTAATGACATTGTTTTTCATAGTATTACTATTGTCAATTTCATCTATTTCTCTTGTAGCTCAACCCATGAAGTTGGGTATTGATAATTTGGTGGAAACAAATTTTGAAATTTTACGCGATAAAAAAATAGGATTACTTACAAATTCTGCATGTAGAACAAGTTCATTAGTACCAACGCCGGAAGCCTTTCTCCGATCAAAAAATTGTACACTATCAGTACTTCTTACTCCTGAGCATGGCTATTATGCGGGTGTTCCGGCAGGAGAATATGTACCTGATGACAGCTTGTGGAATATTCCTGCTTATTCGCTTTATGGAAAAAATCGTCGTCCCACACAGGCGATGCTTTCGCAATGTGATGTTATTGTTGCCGATATTCAAGATATTGGGATTCGTTCTTATACATTTATCAGCACATTATTACAAGTAATGGATGCCTGTGCAGAATATGGAAAACCAATTTATGTTCTTGATAGACCTAATCCGCTTGGGGGTGTGCTTATTGATGGAAATATTCCCGAAATATTATCATTTGTGTGTGCTTTACCCGTTCCCTATATTCATGGATGTACAATAGGCGAATTGGCGCAAATGGCAAATAATGAAGGATGGTTAGGAAAAAATATAGAAGGAAAAAGTCGTCGTTGTTCTTTAACTGTTGTGAAAATGAAGCGATGGTATAGAACAATGCATTGGGAAAAAACGGGTTTACCATTTATCCCAACTTCACCCAATATTATTTCACCGGAAACAATTCGCAGTGCAGCCATCACGGGTGTATTAGGAGAATTAAGTATTGTTTCTATTGGTATTGGTACTCCAATGCCATTTCGTTGGTGCGGTATGCCTGATATATCCGCCGATACATTATTGGGTGCATTATCTCTGAAAAAAAATGATTCGATTATTGCTATAAGTTCTGCATTTTATCCGCAATTCGGAAAATTTGCAAAAAAACGGTGTTATGGAATATTATTCCATTGCCCTCCGTCACAATCCGTACCGTATTTTTCGCTCGGTTTGGAGCTATGTAAGACGCTTGTATCTGTCTATCCTTTATTATTTGATAAAAACACTGTGCAAAACAATAATAAAGAGATGTTTATCAAGGTATTGGGAAATAAGAAATTAGCCGAAGCACTTCTTAACGGCGATCATGCAATGGTAAAACAATTATCGGTGTCGGGTCTTGAAGAATATCGTACAATGCGAGAAAAATATCTTTTATATAAATAATACAGTATCAATGCTATTTTTATGTTTCACACATTAATATATTTATGAGTAATCGTCTTGAAAAATTAGAACAACTCCGCAAAGAAGCAATGCTCGGCGGTGGCGAAAAGCGCATTGCAGATCAACATAAGAAAGGAAAATTAACAGCGCGTGAACGCTTGGATTTATTGCTTGATGAAGGTAGCTTTGAAGAATTGGATATGTTTGCGCGTCATCGTTCCAATAAATTCGGCTTAGATAAAAATCGTCCTCTCGGTGATGGTGTTGTCACAGGCACTGGTACAATTAATGGAAAAATTGTCTGTGTGTTTTCACAAGATTTTACGGTCTTTGGTGGCTCTTTATCAGAAGTTCATGCCGAAAAAATATGTAAAATCATGGATTTAGCTATGAAAATAGGTGCTCCTGTGATTGGATTAAACGATTCGGGCGGCGCACGTATTCAAGAAGGCGTGGTATCGCTTGGCGGTTATGCTGATATATTTTTACGTAATACAATGGCAAGCGGTGTTATTCCTCAAATTTCCGTTATTTTAGGTCCTTGTGCAGGCGGTGCTGTCTATTCACCGGCAATTACCGATTTTGTATTTATGGTAAAAAATTCTTCATATATGTTTGTGACAGGTCCAAATGTTGTGAAAACTGTGACGCATGAAGAAGTGACATTTGAAGAACTCGGTGGTGCCGATACACATTCATCAAAATCCGGTGTATCACATTTTTCAGCAGAAAATGAAGTGGAATGTTTACAGATGGTTCGTCGTCTGGTTGAATTTTTACCATCAAGCAATAAATCACCTTTACCGAAAATACCAACTGCGGATAAATCCGATCGTTTGTGTACTCGTTTAGATTCGATTATTCCTGCTAATCCAAATCAACCCTATGATATTAAAGATGTGATTATGGAAGTGGTGGATGAGCGTGATTTTTTTGAAGTACATGCTGATTATGCTACCAATATTGTGGTGGGTTTTTCCACACTTAATGGAATGCCGGTGGGAATTGTGGCAAATCAGCCTGCATCAATGGCTGGCGTTTTGGATATTAATAGCAGTATAAAAGGTGCGCGATTTGTTCGTTTTTGTGATGCTTTTAATATTCCTCTTGTGGTGTTTGAGGATGTTCCGGGATTTTTGCCGGGAACCGACCAAGAATGGCGCGGAATTATTCGCAGTGGTGCAAAATTATTATATGCTTTTTGTGAAGCAACAGTACCTAAAGTCACCGTTATTACGAGAAAAGCGTATGGGGGTGCTTATGATGTGATGAATTCTAAGCATATTCGCGGTGATTATAATATAGCGTGGGTTACAGCCGAAATTGCGGTTATGGGTGCAAAAGGTGCTGTGGAAATTTTATTCCATAAAGAAATTGCTCAGTCAGATGATAAAGCTGCGCGGGCTGCTGCACTCGAAGCTGACTATAATGAACAATTTGCCAATCCTTATGAAGCTGCCGAACGCGGGTATGTTGATGATGTGATTATTCCGAGTGAAACACGTAAGCGTTTAATCAGAGTTTTGACATTGCTCCAAACAAAACAAGATACAAATCCTTGGAAAAAACATGGAAATATACCTTTGTAATTATTAATAATGAAGATTAAGCGAATATTATGTATAGTATTCGCTTTTTTTTTGACGAATTATTTCTAGAATATACTATGACACAAGCACAAAGTCTGGCACAACGTTGTCGGGAAGTCTTTCTTGATGGCTTTTGGATTGCCAATACAAATTATTATGATCAATTATCTCGCATATCATGGACACAGGCATGTCATTCTGTTAATGGTCGTAATTCAATAGCAGCACTCACCCTACATATGCACTATTATATTGCGGGATTATTGCGCTTTTTTCAATCGGGAGTTCTTGATATATCCGATAAATTCAGTTTTTCCGGTACATTACCGCAATCGGAAGACTCTTGGATGGCTCTGAGACAAGAATTTTTTCGTGATGCAGAATATTTTGTCAATTGGGTTTCTCTGTTCAGTGATGAACAATTACGGTCTGTGTTTTTTAAGGAAGAATATGGCACATATCAAAGAAATATTGAAGCCATGATTGAACATGCTTACTATCACTTGGGGCAAATTACGCTTTTAGCAAAAATTATGGATAATCAAGAATAAACAGGTCACTATAATCTCAGGCAATGAATGAAAGAATATTCAGTATCAAAGTTTTTATCATCTTGCACTCTCAAAGAAAGTTCTGTATGTATCATCAATAAAACGATAATGTATTGGTAGAAATAACATTGAAAGAAAATACATCATTTCCGGTTCAATTGTGCTTCTACAGTATGAGTTAATCGTCGCCACAACACTATCTATCCACATTCCGTACTACAGTCGTCAGTGTTCATCTATACTTCTAACCGACATCGAAAAATTCGATAAAAATGGTATGAACATTTTGCATTGAAATGAGTCTTTGCTTCTAAACAGTACACAGTATATTTTTATATCAATTGTTTGGAGGTTACAATCAATGAAACATTTCTTTCTTTTTTGCTTGCTGTATGTGTGCAGTGCAATGATGTGCAATGGTGCAGATCAATGGGTACAACAATCATCGGGTACATCTGAACATCTTTTAGATGTGTCCTTTTATGGGGGATCGCTAGGTATTGCCGTAGGTACCGGAAATAGTATTCTCACGACTACAAATGGCGGTGCTTCGTGGATAAAAGAACAACAAAATCGAGCGTATGTCAATGCTGTATGTGCAGTTGATGATAAAGTTATCTATGCAACCGCAGCCAATGGCATTATCATGAAATCCATGAATGGCGGTAGGTCGTGGAATGAAAATAATCTTGGTAATACTATATTGTTTCAAGACATACAATTTTACAATGAAGGTTTCGGTATTGCTGTCGGCAATAATCTACTCACAAAACGTGGTATTCTATACGCAACTGCCGACAGTGGGGCAACATGGCATGAGATTAATACGCCATTATCTGTTGATGAAAAATATGCCGACTCACGTTTGGTAAAAATTGCCTATACATTTAATGGCAGCATCGTTATTATTGGAAATAGACTTATAAATTCTTGGGATAGCGGTATGCCGATTGTACTTGTATCTCGTGATAATGGATTGTCTTGGGAAGATATACCGATGGACGATACTACAATGGAGTTATCAGGAATCAGTACATATAATGAAACCATTTATGTAGTTGGGAATAGTTTTGTACGTGGAAAAGCGGCAATGTATTATTCGGAGGATTATTGTGCGACATGGAAAAATGGCGATACCTTGCTTTCTTGTCTTGCCACTGATATCCTTTTTGTGACTCCACAGCTTGGATATGTATGCGGTTCATCAATAGATGCTACTATTCAAGACGGGTCGGTACTGCAAACTACTGATGGCGGAGCAACATGGAGTGCGGTAAACATAGGTACAATGGAAAATGTACTTTCTTTAACGCGAGCTGGTGGAACAACAGTTACTGCTGTCGGCACAAATGGTCTTATACTGCGCAATGCAAGTCCTTGCCCTCGTGTTACAATTACACAGCAGCCGCAATCATATATAGCTGCACACAAAGGACAGAGTGTGACTATTTCTTGTCAAACTAATGATAATAGCGATACGTATCAGTGGTATAAAAATGATGAAAAAATAGATGATGCAATATCCCGGATTCTTGTAATTGATTCTTTGACGGATGAACATGCGGGAATATATCGTGTGAAAATTCAAAAAAAATGTGGTACAACTCAGCTTTCCAATATCTGTATTATTGAAGTTGATAATACAATTGCAAATAAAAAATTAGAATATTCTCAGTATCATCTTCCTTTTGGGACAATTAAGCAAGGAACTAAAAAAACTCTCACATTGCATCGTCTTGTTAAAAATGTCGGTACTGAAAATGTCACATTAACGAATGCTTTTTTTGAGGTAAATGATAAAAATCAATTTTCTCTTATTTCTCCGATGACATTTCCTATTGTATTAACTCCGGGAACAATGCAGCAATTTGTTTTTGAATTTTCCGGTACAGAAATCGGCGAAGATATTGGGCTTTGGATTTTAGAGCATGATGCGCCTTTTATGCAAGATCAATTTATTATTCAAGGAACAGTTACCGATAATAATCTCCCTGAAAAAGAACTTTCTATGTTAACAAATCAAATTACCTTTGATGGTTTTGAAGTGGGGACAACAAAAACATATACCGTACAATTAGCACAAACAGTAAGCACACAATCTGTTACCATTACGGAAATAGCATTGCACGATAATCAGGAAGAGAATTTTTCGGCCGAATTTCCATCATTGCCTTATACTTTGGCAAAAGATTCACTATTGACAGTCACAGTACATTTTACACCACGTTCCATCGGTGAATTAGGGGCAACATTAGTTTTACGTAGCGATGCAGGTGAATATGGTATTGCGGTTGGTGGTTATGGTGTACCCAAAACACGTTTCGACATGGGAAAAGTATATGTACAAACGACAAAGGACACCGTATTCCGTTACACCAACACAGAGGATTCTCCTATTGTTATTCGCAGCGTGATGTCCACAGATTCAAGGTTTATTGTTGGAACTGTCACTCTTCCCACAACACTTGGTATAGGTGAAATAATGAATATTCCACTCTCATTTCGCCCGCAAGAAACCGGTAATTTTGGACCTCCCCCCAAAAAGTGTAGGGAGTTAAAGGTCGCAAAAAGCATTAGTTTTGCGGTCAAGGAGTATAGATAGTATGAGTACATCAGGAACAGCTCCACGTCGGAGCTATACGGAATCATTCAA